>Ga0268299_1001103_pt1 | contig 56520 bp, 37 predicted proteins | sample NOBtaG_FD_193484 | JGI IMG/M metagenome (GOLD analysis project Ga0268299, IMG submission 193484) | Activated sludge microbial communities from bioreactor in Nijmegen, Gelderland, Netherland - NOB reactor | ecosystem: Engineered > Bioreactor > Aerobic > Activated sludge | place: Netherlands... | reverse complement strand
AAGTAAAAACCATTAGCTTGTATAGAAAAATCCTGATTAAGTTTTACTCTAGTTGAAGCTTCAATGCCTGAAAATCTTACTTCTCCACCGTTAACACGAGCAATAACAGGTTGTGAAGAACCTGCAACAAAAATCACCCCTGTAGAGGATTGAGAAACAATGGTTTGACCAGCAATAGTTTTACCAATAGCATTTCCAGACACAACTAAAGCTCGTACAACTGTTACATCTTCTAAATCAGATACAAACCCACCAAAAGAAGCTTCAACTTTATCAGTTTTAATCTTAAAGCCGCCCTCATAGTTCATAACTGTTTCTGGAGAAAGGCTAGAAACTCTAACGCCTGTTGTACGGGCTGTTGCACCTGCACCGCTACCTACTTCTGCGCCAACTTCGGCTGCTTGTGCAGCAGTAACACTAAATCCATTTGAAGTAATTCCCACACCGCCTAGATCATTGACATTAGGAGTGCGAAAACCACGATTAATATTTGTATAGAGTGAAAGCCAAGGACGGGGATTAACTGATACTCCAATATTAAAAGTAACATCATCTTGACGAGTAGAAACATCTAGCCCTACAGGACGATTATTAATAATTGGATCATCTTTAGCACGAGTCTTAAATTGAGTAGCACCATAACGAATACCGCCAATTAACCGCAATTTTCTAGGGATAAGGTCAAAAGTATCCTCAGCATAAAAACCAAAGGTTTTATAACGAGCATCATTTGGAAAACGCCCACGAGCAACCGCTGAATTACCTGTTACAGGACTTGTTGTAAAAGCAACTGAGTCAACATATTCATCATAAAGATCTGCACCAAGTATGATTATATTATTTTTGCCTGTGTGAGTAGACGCTACTAAGTTATAACCAAAAGCGTCTGTTTTATTAAATTCTGAAGTTATTGTGCCTCTTGGATCACCATTTCCACCTTGAGATTGGCGATCATCACGTTGACGATTAAGAGAAAATGTTCCTGTTATAGTATCAAAAAATCCTACAGCTTGTTTTTGATAACGAGTGTAAAAGAAATCAAATGTTTGTGGGTCAAAACCTTGAATTAAATTTCCATTTCCACCATCCAATTGGTCATAACGTCGGGTATTTTGCAAATCATTTCTTAGGTAAACTGCTGTAATTTGTTGGTCTAGTGTGGGTTTAATAGACAGTCTAGCCTCACCACCATATTGAGTAAAACCTGTGTCTTGAAGTCTATCGCCTAAAACTTTAGAAGAAATGCCTAAAAATCTAGTTACAGCAGAGTGAGAGTCAATTCCTCCACCTGCTCTTAAGTCATTTATTCTACTAAAAAACCCGGCAGTAGTAAGATTAAATTTTTGATTACCGATTCCTACCTTAAAGCTTGGCCCACCGCTAACATCGGCTGATCCAAATTGTAGTCCAAATTGACCATGAATTTCTGTTCCTTGACGAGCAAAAAACGGTGATTCAGCTAAAACATTAATTGTTCCGCCTAATCCATCACTACCATATTGAACTGAGGCTGGCCCGCGTACTAGTTCTACTGTTCCAGCAGTTTGCAAGGGAACATTAGCTAAATATTGAGTTGGGCCAGGTCGGAAAGTTGCATTGTTATAGCGAACCCCGTCAACTAAAGCAACTACACGTTGACCTGTCAAACCACGCATAAAGACTGAACCTTGGCTAGCTGTGGTTTGTTGGACGTGTATTCCTGGTTCTTCTCTTAAAGCTTGTGGCAACATAGCAACTGGACGACGGCGCATTTCTTCTGCTGAAGCTGTAGAAATTGCTCTTGGGTACTCAAAAATTTCTAATGCTTCACCTGCACTAGCTGTTACTGTAACTTGATCTTCAACAGGTGAGGCAGAAACTTGGACATTAAGATCAACTTCAGGATTATCATTTAAGTTTACAGCTAAACGCTGTTGTGACCATCCCTTAGCATCAACTTGTAAAACATAGTTTCCCGTTAATACTCCTAATTCAAATGTCCCATCACTATTTACTGTTGTTTGGGCAACTTGTGTTCCTTTTGCAGTTGATAAAATTAAAGTAGCTTCTGTAATTGGACTACCTGAAGGATCAACAAGCTTACCTTTTAATTTAGCTTCTTGTTGTACAGCATAAACCATTGCAGGAATTAAAATTATACATAGAAGATTTGTTATTAATCTTGCTAAATACCGACTAACCATAATTGCTAGCTCCTCATTTTATATGAAGTAAGTTTTTTATTATTAAGATTTTATGATTTTTTGGAGTAAAATGAAAATCACTTTCATTTTCCACAAAGAAATCAAATGATGCCTAGAGGAGAAAAATTTGTCAAGTAATTTGGCCTATTGTTTGAAAATAAAAGTGACTTTCGTTATCTTTAAATAGGTATAAAAGTTATGCAGGAATTAACTACAGTGTATAGTGATTATGGTTAGCAAACTCTTTGAATTGGTTGGAAGCGATTGCAAGACCTTTGTTACTTTGCAATTGCTCTTTTCCTTTAATCTTAAAAACGCCCTTTCAAGGCTTAAGAATTAAAAATATTAAGTTACTTTGTTTACGCTGCAATTAATACTCTGTAACTTAAATATTCTGATATTTTAATCTTAAGCCCCAACGGGGCGACATAGTCTTTTCTTAACATTAAAAAACTATGCCCGCCCCATTGGGGCTTTTGGGAATGCCTGCTTATTATACCTAGGGTTGAAACCCTAGACCACATATCTTTCGCCCCGTTGGAGCTTTAAGAAATAAAAATTTCAGATTACTTAGTTTACGCTGTATTAAGTACAGTGTAAATTATTGTTCTGGGTTCATGGTAAAAATAACTCGGTTATCTAGCTTCATATACTTTTGAGCAATTTCTTTAAGCTTTTCGCTAGATAATTCTTCGATTTTTTTACTAAAATTCGCTTGAGTTAATTCTTGAGGATCTTCTTTATCTTGATAAACAGATTGTAGCAAATTAACCCAATAGAAATTTTCCTTTTGGTTTCTTTCTAAGTCTCTTCTTTGAGCTTCTTTAATCTTATTTAGGTCTTCAGAGCTAAAGCCATTTTCTTGGACTTTTTTGATTTCTTCATAAGCGGCATTTACAAGCTTTTGAACATTATCAGGGGAACAAGTAAACCTAATTGAGATTGAAGCACTAGGATGAGGATATTTTTCAATACCAGCATTTGCGCTAGTACCATAAACTCCACCTTTTTCTTCCCGCAGGTTTTCAATTAACTTAATACTTAGACCTTGAGCTAGAGAGCGAATAAATCTTTCATCTTTTTTATCTGCTAGGTCATTAGCAAAAATCATTGTTACTATACTCTTAGGATCTTTACCTTTTTTGATTTCTTTCTCAATGACCCCTTTTGGTGGTCGGACACCTAAATCTTTATAGGACTCAGTGCGATTTTTAGCAGGTAAACTTCCAAGGTAAGTTTCTAGTAAAGGTTTAGCTGTTTTAGCATCAATATTACCAACAAAAATAAAATTAAAATCGCTAGCATCAGCAAATCTATCTTGGTAGATTTTATAGACACTATCAAGATTAATTTTTTCTAGGTCATCTGGGCCAAAACCTGCAAGTGCTTTGGCACGAGCATTATCTTGAGCTAATAATACACCTAGCTGACGAGAATAAAAGCTTTCTGGGTTAGCAAAAAGATTAGCCAATATGGTCTTAAATTTAACCATTAAAGAATCAAAGTCTTCTTTGCTCTTACGAGGGGCTGTAAAGTATAAATTTGTGAGTTGGAGCATGGTTTCAAAGTCTTTAGGGGAACTGCTACCAAAAAACCCTTCGCTATTTCGGTTAATGTAAGGTGCTACAAAAACGTTTTTTCCACTAAGGACTTTTTGTAAATCAATGGGTGAAAAATTAGCAAGCCCTGAGCTATTAACAATTTGTGAAGCAAATTGAGCAGAAAAATCATCTGCTTCTTCTACTAAAGAAGAGCCTCCAAAGCTAAAGGCTGACATTCTTATTTCATCATTCTTAAAGTCAGTAGATTTAATAGCTACTTTTATACCATTAGAAAGAACAAATTCTGTTGCTCCTAATGCTTCTATATTTGTTTCTTTAGTAACTTTGCCTGCTGTTGGTGTGCTAGCCATTAAAGGTTGTGCTATTTCTTTGAAAGCATAAGCCTCGGTTTTTAGTTCAGATGCTTCTTTTAGTAAATTGCGAATATTGCCTTCTGTTACAGCTTTTAACTCATCTTTTTCTGGGCCAGTTATAGCAATAACTAAATTTTCATCTTTAACCCATTTTTTAATCAATGGATTAATTTCTTCTACTTTAATAGTAGGTAATACTTTGCTAACAAATTCATAATCCCACTCTATACTTGAACTAGGATCACCAGATAAAAAGCTTTGTACATAACCACCAATATAACGGCTTGATTCGGTTTTATCTCGGTCGTTATAGTCTGACTCATAGAAGTTAAGTAATTGTTTTTTATAGTTTTCTAATTCTCCACTAGTAAAACCATTATCAATAACACGTTTGTTTTCTGCCAAAATGGTTTTTAGTGCTAATTCTACTTTTTTCTCACTAGTAGAACTAAAAAGGGTATAAGCATTTTTTGTACGTAAAAAACCACCATAACCAGCAGAAGCAAAGTTATAAGGTGGGTCAGCTTTTTGGGAAATTTCTCTTAAACGAAGGTTAAGCATTCCTGAAAACAATTGATAAAGTAAATCTCGGCGAGCATCAGCATAAGTTAAAGTTCTTTCAGCAGGTTGCTTAAAGATAATTTGCATTTGGGTAAAATTAGCTTCTTTATCTGTAGCAGTAACAACTAAGGTTTCTTTGTGGTCTGGGATTTCAGCATTTTTTCTTTCTCTTGGTTTTTCTACAGGTACTAAACGGCTAAAATGTTCCTTAATTTTGGCTTCCATTTCTACTGGGTCAATATCGCCTACAACCATAACAGCCATTAAATCTGGACGATACCAATCACGGTAAAAACGTCTTGCAGCATCGTGTTTAAAGTTTTGTAAAATCTCAACTTTACCTATAGGTAATCTTTCGGCATAACGAGAACCCTTAAAAATAACAGGGAAAGTTTTATCCCTAATTCTTTGTTGCGCGCCTAGTCCGGTACGCCACTCTTCAATAACTACACCACGTTCTTTGTCAATTTCTTCGCCTTCAAAACTAACATTGTGGGCCCAGTCTTCTAAAATTTGAAAACCTTTATCTAAAATATCTTGTTTATCTGACGGAATTGGAAGGATATAAACTGTTTCATCAAAAGAAGTATAGGCGTTAAGGTGTGCGCCAAACTTTACTCCAACAGATTGTAAATAATTTACAAGCTCGTTTTTCTTAAAGTTTTTTGTACCATTAAAGCACATATGTTCAACAAAATGAGCAATTCCTAGCTGATCGTCATCTTCTTGTAAAGAGCCAGCATTAACAACTAAGCGAAGTTCAACACGTTTTTCTGGTTTAGCATTTTTCTGAATATAATATTTTAATCCATTAGGCAATGTTCCAATTTTTACCTTTGGATTCATTGGAATGGATTGGTTAAGGTTTTTTATGTCTACTTCTTGAGCTTTTGTTACGCTAACAAATAGCACTAATAGAAGTAACAGAGAAAAAACTCTTATTCTCCTAAATCGTTGCATAAAGATCTTTCCTTTATAATTTTTGATTTTTTTAGCTGAGTGCTGTAAGTATAACGTAGTGATTTGCAACTAGATGCAAATTTTTCCGCAATTAAAAAATTATTTGCCCTTCATCAGTTACATCCATTTTTGTTGCTTGAGATAACTTTGGTAGCCCTGGCATTAACATCATATTTCCTGCTATAGCCACAACAAAGCCTGCTCCAGCCGATAATTGAGCATCTGTTATATTTAATATCCAACCCTTTGGCGCACCAAATAATTTAGCATTATCAGACAAAGAATATTGTGTTTTAGCAATACAAATAGGTAAATTACTAAAACCTAATTCAGCAAATTTTTTAAGCTTTTTACTAGCAATAGTAGTTAATTCTACATTGCTAGCACCATAAATTTCTTTAGCAATTATCTGAATTTTTTCAAATAAGCTAAGTTCACTAGGGTATAAACTATTAATTTTACTTAAATCTGTTTTGCTAGCTGCATCAATAACTTTACTTGCTAAATCTAAAGCACCTTCTCCACCTTGATTAAAAACATTTACTATAGAAACAGGAATTTTTATTTCTTGACAAAATTCTATTAATTTATTTAGCTCTGATTCTTTATCATCAGGAAATCGATTAACTGCTACTACTACTGATAAATTAAATTTCCTTAAGTTTTCTATATGTTTAGTTAAATTGCTAAACCCTTCTGTTTCATAGGTGTTAGTGTTTTGATTATTTTGGTTATCTTGAGCTAGAACTGCTTTAGCTGTAACAACTAAAACTGCTGCTGAAGGTTTTAAGTCAGACTGTCTCATTACAATATTTAAGTATTTTTCAGCCCCTAAATCAGCAGCAAAACCACATTCATTAACAACATAATCTGCAAGTTTTAATGCCATTTTTTGAGCTAAAATACTGCTAGTTCCATGAGCAATATTAGCAAAAGGGCCAGCATGAATAATTGCAGGAGTATTTTCAGAAGTTTGTACTAGATTAGGTAAAATTGCATCATTTAGTAAGACCATTAATGCACCTGTAATGCCTAGTTGAGCGACTGTTACAGCCTTTCCATTTAAGTCTAAAGCTAGAACAATTTCATTTAATCTATTACGAAGGTCTGCTTGTGAATTAGCTAGAGCTAAAATAGCCATTATTTCTGATGCAGCAGTGATAACAAAACCGCTTTCTCTAGGAATACCGTTTGCACTACCGCCTAAGCCTACAATGATATGTCGTAATACTCGGTCGTTCATATCAAGGGCGCGAGGCCAAAAACAGTTATTTATATCTATATTTAAGTTATTTCCATGATAGATATGTGAATCAAGACTAGCTGATATTAAATTATGAGCCGAAGTTATAGCGTGAAAATCACCTGTAAAGTGTAAGTTAATCTTTTCATTTGGAAGAACTTGTGACTTTCCTCCACCTGTTGCACCTCCCTTTATTCCAAATAAAGGCCCTAGAGAAGGCTCGCGTAAAGTAACAATTGAATGTTTGCCTAGTTTTGCTATTGCCTGTGCTAAACCTATGGAAACAACTGTCTTACCTTCTCCTTGTTTAGTTGGAGTCATTGCTGTAACTAAAATTATTTTGCCATCCTTGTTTTTTTCTTTATCTGCCAACAAAGACAGCTTTAATTTAGCTATGTGTTTTCCATAATAATCTAAATAATTTTGATTAATTGCTAGTTTTTCTGCTATTTCTGATATTGGTAACATATTAGATTTACTTAACTTTGTAAGATAAAAAATGCTTATTGATTATAGCAGTTAAAGAAATTAAACAAAGTGGGGAAATATCCACAACAACTTAATAACCTACGTAATCTAGCTATATTTTAGATATATAAAACCTTAAAACTTTTCTAACTAGAAGTTGATAGCTAGAATATAAAGCTACTAAAATCAATAAGTAAAACTTAAGGGTTTAACTAAAATTGTTTAATCAATAAAAGCTTTAATTTTATGGTATAGCTATTGCTTAGTAAGAGTTTAAGCAGCGATTATGCTTAAAATTAGAGGCTGTTTTAGGGGGCAATTATGACAAGTCTAAGAAATATTAATTATCGAATTGATCGAATCTTATGGCCGACAAACCTTTCTCCAGAATCAACTCAAGCTTTAGTTTATGCAATATCACTTGCAAGTGATTTTCAAGCTAAACTTTACATTTGTTATTGTGCTGAAGAGCCTTTACCAGCAGGTGGACAAAAAGTTAAAGACTATTTAGCAGATTTAATGGAGAAAAATCAAATTCACTTAGACAAAAAAATTGAATGGGAAGTAATCATTACTGAAGGAAATGTAGCAGAAGCCATTACAGAAATAGCACAAAACCACAAAATAGATTTAATGGTGATGTATGCTAAAAGGCATCCTTATACAGCAGCCCTTTTTGGTTCAAACGCTGAGTCCATTTGTCGAACTGCACCTTGTCCAATATTAATTACTCATCCTGGCGAACAAGCCTTAGTTAATCCTGATAGTAAAAAAGCTGATATAAGAAAAATACTAGTTGCTGATAATTTTTCTAAACACTCACCCTTTTCATTAGCCTATGCCTTAACTCTTGCAAAAACTTATAACTCGGAACTTCACCTCCTACATGCGGTTGAAGACTCCCATGCTGATTTAGAAGACGCTACTAATCGTCTAAAAGAAGCTTTTCCTATATCAGATATTAATTCTAATTTGGTTAAATATGTAGTAGTTAGAGGTAAAGCTTATGAAAAAATTAATGAATATATAGAAAGCCATAAAATAGATTTAGTTTGTTTAGCTACTCGTGAAGCTAGTTATTCCCCTTCCGTTTTTTCTACTACAAGCTCTTTACTTTTTGGTTCTACCACAGATAAATTGCTAAGAAAGTCTTCTTGCCCAATCTTAGTAGTACGTCCCTTTGAAACTCATAAACAAGAAGTTGCTTCAAATAAAATTAAGGTTTTAGTGGCTACTGATGGTTCAACTTATGCTGAGGAAGCAGTTAATTATGCAGCCAGTTGGCTTTGGCCTGCAAACACAGAATTAAGAGTTATTACAGTTATTGAACCTCTATCTAGCCTTGGGCCTGCTGTTACACATTACAAGCTAGCTTCTGAGTTAATGCAGGCTTCTGAAAATTTAGTTGCAGAAGCAGCTACAAAGCTACAAAAAACAAATTTACCTGTTTCTCGCCATGTTAGAGGTGGTTTTGCTGCTGATGAAATTATTAACGAAGCCAAAGAATGGGGTGCTAATTTAATAATTGTTGGAACTCACGGAAGACATGGACTTTCTCGCTTTCTACTTGGTTCAGTAGCAGAAAAAGTTACTAATAATGCTCATTGCTCTGTAATAGTTGTAAAAAATCCACAACATACAATAATGGAAGATAAACCAAACAAAGAAGCTAAAGAAGCTAAGGAGACTTTAACCACTTAATTAAAACTAACTAGTCGTTTACAGTTGAAACTGTGTTATCAGTCTCAAGCTCTTTATCTTTTTCAACTTGATGATTTTCTGTAACTTCTTTTAATTCATCTAGGTTTTCTGGGTTTTCTGGTTGTGTTGTCTGCTTTATTTCTTGAGTTGTTGTAGTTGGTTTTATTTCTTCATTATTTGGAAAGATAAAATTAAGTAAAGTGACAAAGCTAGCTACAATAAGTGGGCCTAAGACTAATCCTAATGGGCCAAATATTCTTATTCCACCTAAAACACTATAAAAAGTAACTATTGTAGGTAAATTAGTTTGTCTACCAACAAGCATTGGTCTAAGAACATTATCAATTGTACTAACAACAAAAATACCCCATAAAACTAAAATAATTGCTTTAGCAACAGATCCTGTTAAAAAGAGCCAAATAGCTGTAGGTATCCAAATAAAAGCAGTTCCAACCATTGGAATCATTGCTAAGATTGCCATTATTACTGTCCAAATTAATACAGCAGGAACTCCCAATAAATAGAACATAAAACCAGCTAAACTAGCTTGAGTAATAGCTACAACAACATTTCCAAAAAGTGTAGCATTAATTACTAGTTTTACTCTTTCAACTAGTTCTAATTTTTTTTCATTACTAATAGGTAGAAGTTTTAATAACCAATGTAGAAATTTATCTCCATCACGTAGAAGAAAAAATAAAGTAAAAAGAGTAAAAATAAAATTAATAATTAAAGAAAAAGAGTTAGAAATTATTTTGGTGACATATTGAAGTGCAAAATTTAATATCGTACTAATTTTCTCTGATAAGCTTTCTTTTATATCCACAGGAGAAATATTAGCATTCTTGTCTAACCAAATAAGTATTTTATTATCTTTTGCTAATTCTACTAAAGCATCAACATTTTGAGGGTTTTGGAAATATTGATAAATTATTTTTATTTCTTTAGTTATTTGAAATGAAACAAAAACTAATGGAACAATAATCACCGTTACAGCAGTAGCAACACCAATCAAAGCTACAACTGTTTTATTAGGTATTTTTTTATTTAACCATTTTTGCCAGGGTTGAAGAACAATTGCTAAGGTAAATGCCCAAAGTATTGCTGTAGAAAAAGGATAAAGTAAACTAAATAATAAATAGCCAATAAAAGCTATTAAAACTAGTAAAAAAGCTTTTTCTATTGTTAATTTATAACCATTAAGTAAATCTTGGCTCATGAAAACACTTTATTGTTTTAAGATTTATTTTCTAAACCAAAATATAACTTAATCTATAAAGACAAACAAAATATTTTAATTATTTTTTTCTTTTAATGCTAAAACTGCTACAAAAAATGCGCTTATTCCTAGAAAAGTACGAAACCATTGCCACATACCCCAGTTTATAAGTTCCTGTGAAACATTATTAAGATCAATAGTTGCAGCAGCAAAACTAGCATTAGCTTGCTTAAAATATATTGGGTAAAGTAGCAAAATAAAAATATTAATTAGTGTAGCTATAGCTAGCAAGTTCTTATTTGGAAGGCGTTGGAGTTGGTAAAGTATAGTAACTAAAAGAGTAACAATTAATCCTAAAATCTGTGATGTACCAAAAAAACTAACTAAATGAGGCTCATTATTTCTAAACCAAGCCAAAAAATCTTGAGCCGGCATTTTTTTCCAGTAAGGCACAAAAAGAACCGCTTCTGTAAGCATTGCCCCAGCAGAAAGACCTAAGAATATTACAGTAGCAATTAAAAGGAGTTTTGATATTTGAGTAACCATATAAATTTTTTGTTTACTAACTACAGAATAAATTAAATAAATCATACGTAGGGTTGAAACCCTAGGTATGGTAATCAGACATTCCCAAAAGCCCCAACGGGGCGGGCATAGTTTTTTAATGTTAAGAAAAGACTATGCCCGCCCCTTCAGGGCTTGAAGAGACTTAATTATTATTTCCTATGGCTTACACCCTAGGCTACAGTTATGTCGCCCCGTTGGGGCTTAAGATTAAAATATCAGTAAATTTAGTTTACAGAGTACTAACTATCTAGTAAATTTAAGTTTTGGCCTTGTATTTTTTCTATTTCATGCTCAGAGATTTTCAACACTACACATGATACAAACTCACTAGCAATATTGCGGCATTTGCGGGGAATGCGAAATTTAACTTCAGCTTGATGACTTCCTGGAATATCACTTAAAGCTTTTAAGCCTTTGGTTCTAATGGTTAGAGTAGTAAAAAATAACCCTTTTTTTAAGTTAATATAATCTATTTCTCTAAAAGGAATTACTCTATATTTAACATCTGATTTTATCAACTTTGAATCAAAAATAGCTTCCCCAATTTCAAATTCTAAAACCACACCTTCTTTACTAAGCCCCATAAGACCTGTAGCTTTGGCTAAACCACCGTATATATCTTTTGAAAATGGAACCTTTATATTATGAATAAAGGAAATAACTGCTTCTTTATCTAGCATTTAGAACACCTTTATAACTTTCAAAAGCTAAAGCGAAAACCAAATTGTATTTGACGAGGAGCAAAAGCACCTCTAAACCGCTCTCTAGGAACAATAAAACGGCCCCCATCTTTTGCAGGTAAGTTAAAATTACCTTGCGCGTCAGGCATAAAGACACGTGCAATTGTGCTTTGATCAATATTAACTCGGTTAAATAAATTAAAAGCTTCTATATAAGCTTCTAAGCGGTAACTTTCCTTAATATTAAAAACTTTTGTTAAACGCATATCCATATTAGCAAAACCTGGAGTAATTCCAGCATTACGCCCAATGCTAACACCACCTTGTAGTGGTCGGTCGCCTGGAGGGTTATCAAAATTACGGTTTAAGTCAACACCTGCTAGCAAATTATAAGGTTTGCCTGAAGTTAAAGTAACAATGCTAGAAAGTTGTAACCCATTTAACACAACATTTTGCTTATAACTAAGATCCCAAATTCCTGAAATAACAAACCGGCTACGAGTATCTATTACACCTAAACCACGTTCTTGAGCAATATTTAATGGATCAACAACTTCCCGTGAAAGTGTGCCAAAATCTAGCACATTATCAATTAATTTAGAAAAAGTATAACTTGCTAGCACGCTAAATCGCTGGTCAAATCGTTTATTTACAGAAATGGTTAAGGCATGAAAATAACTATCAAAAGCAGACTCAAATTGTTGTATATCGCCTTGACTAGTGTTAACTCGTCCATTAATTAAGCTATCTGTAAGACTATTAGTAGGACGTACTACAGGATTTATATTTCTAGTAGAAAATAATTTTATCCCTCGAACAAAGTCATAATCTACAGAAAGAGCATATTTATCTTTTAGAAAATAATTAATACCAAAGTTTACTTGCTGAGTATAACTGCTACGTAAGTTTGGCTCATAGGTAGTAGTTTGGCTTAATTGCGGAACTAGAGAAACTCCTGGAGGCAAGCTAAAGGAGTCTGGAAACTTACGGCCTGGTAAGGAAAAAGGGATAATAGAGAAAGGAAAAGGAATTACAGGAACTTTAACTCTACCTGTAGTAAGTAAGTTTACACCAACAGCAACACCAGTGACGGGTACAGCAAAAAATAACCCATAAGAAGCATGAAGTCTTAAATTAGTAAATTTTGTTGGACTATAAGAAAAAGCTAACCTTGGAGAAACATTACCATTGTTGTTTGGAACAAAACGAGATCGATTTAAGTCATAGCGAAGACCTGCTTTTATAAGCAAATTACGCTTTATCTTAAAATCATCTTGTGCAAAAACCGCAAAAAACTTAGATGGTGTTACTACATTAGGATCACCAAAACCTTGAGTGTAAGCTGTAGGTAATGAAAGCTGTGCTAGTGGTAGATTTGCTGGAAGCCCTGGAGCTAGATTAGGTAGCAATGCTGCGGCAGCAGTTAGAAAAGCCAATTGTGCTGGACTACGTAAATTAGAATCAAAGGCTTCTAAGCCTGTAAAACTAGGTAGGTTTGGAATACCTGTTAAAGCAGTAAAATTTAACGGGCCAAAAACCGCTAGTCCTCCAGGAATAAAGGGCAAGGCTGATTTACCTTCTGGAGGCGCAGTTACAAAGAGATCCCCCCCAAATTTAATTTGATGACGGCCTCTAGTTAAAGACAAATTATTAACAAATTGGTAAAAGCGTTGATCTCTAGGCTGCGGTAAAAAAGAACTTCTTCCAAAAGTGTTTACCCCATCTTCTGTTGTTATTCGTACTTGTGGCCCAGGATCTAGAGGAAAATCATCTTGATTTCTAACCGTAAAAAGAAACCTTGTTTCATTAACTAAATTTAGCCCTGTATTAAGGTAAACATTATTAACAACTAACGTATTATCATCTAAGCTTTGTCTTCCGCTATTGCTATAGTCGATAAGACCACCAAAGAAATCAAAACCAGAGTTAAAGGAAAATCCACCATTATAACGAACAAACAAAGAATTTTGGGGATTGAGGCGAAAATCTGCTCTAGCAAGTAGGGTTGTAGTCCCAATGGAAAAAGGTCTTGGGCCATTTTGAACATCTGAAAAACCTTGCCTTCTAGCTGCTGCTACAACATTATCACTGATAGTTACAATAGTATTTTGCTTAATAGTTAGTCGTTCAAAAGAAGTAAAAAAGAAAGCTTTATCTTTTTTGATTGGCCCACCTAAAACGGCCCCAAATTGGTATTGGCGAAATTCTGGATTAATATCAGAAAAAGGCTCTTTAGCACTAGTTTCATCATTGCGGTTAAAGAAAAATAGTCCCCCATGATAATCATTTGTGCCACCCCTTGTAACAATATTAACTACTCCGCCTAAAGCCCGGCCAAATTCAGCCGAGTAGTTATCTGAAATAATTTGGAATTCCTGTACAGCATCTTGACTAAATGTTGCTCTGACTGAACCAGAGCCAGAATCATTATTATCTAACCCATCAATAGTAACATTATTAAAACGTCCCGATTGCCCATTAAATGAAAGTCCTGATGTAGCAGTTGCTCCTATTGCCCCACCATCTGACACAACACGCGCCGCAGTAGTAGAAAAATCTAAGAAATTTCGTCGATTAATTGGTAGTTTTTCTATTGTAGTTCGGTCAACATTTGTGCTGCCTTCTGTTTTACCTTCTACAAGGCTATTAGCTAAAACCTCTATAACTTGAGTGGATTCCCCTAAAGCTAACTCCACATCTAAAAGTGCTGTAGTGCCTAAAACTAAAGTAATAGGAATAACTTGTGTAGCAAAACCATCTGCTTGAACTGTTAATTGATAGTTACCAGGTGGTAACTGGCGAAAACTAAAAGATCCATCACTGTTTGGAATAATTTCTCTAGTAAAATTAGTAGCTATATTCTTTATTGTTAAGGTAGCAGAACTTATGGCTGATTTTTGGCCGTCAATTACTTGCCCATTAATTGCACTACTAGTTGATCCAGAAGATTGCGCTAGTATATTAGGTGTTGCTAACATAAAGAAAAACAAAATAGTTAATAATATACAGTGAAATTCTTTTATAGTCTTAAACATAATTATTCCTTTACAGCAAATTACTTAATCAAATTACTTTGCAGTTGACTTAAAAGGGGCAATTTTTCAGGCTAAAATTAGTAGGATTTTATAGAACTCTTAGGGTATTTCCAAATATAAAAATCGTCAATAACTCATCTCCAAAATTTTAATAAAACCTTAATAAATATTCCGGCTAAATTCCCTACAATAACTAAAAATAAACCTACCAACTTTGCCTAATATTAACTTTATTTAGTTATCACTACCCCGTTGCAAATTATTTTTCTCTTATGCTAATGTAAGTAATCACTTACTTACTTGGTAAAAATATTATGGAAGACACAAAAACATTAGTTGAAGAAGTTAAAGAAACTAAGAAAAAGCAACGCTTTTGTAGTGCAGACCGCAAAGAGCAAATATTATCTATAGCAGCAGAAATTTTTTCTCAAAAAGGTTTTAATGGAACTACTACCAAAGAAATTGCTGAGCGACTAGACGTAAGCGAAGCTATTATTTTTCGCCATTTTCCCACCAAACAAGATCTTTATTCTGCAATTTTACACGAAAAAACAACCGAACTCATGCAACCTCTGTGGTTAAATTGCGTAGAGTTAATGCAGAAGAAAGATGACCGAGGAGTTTTTACTAGGCTAGCTGCTCAGATATTAGAAATGATGCACAAGGATCAAACTTTGTTAAGACTACTTTTTTATAGTGCTTTAGAAAAACATCAATTAGCACAAGCCTTTTTAGAAAGTACGGCAAGACAAGTTAGAGAGCCTGCTATTAAGTATATAAAGCAGCGTATTGAAGACGGAGCATTTCGCACTATAGATCCTATATTAACAGCTAAATTTTTTTTTAGTTTAGTAAAGCAATGGGGCATTTCTAGAGAATTATTTCAAGATAGCGAAATGCAAAAGCTTTCTCCTTGGGAAGCAGCAGAAGAAATAACTAATATTTTCCTTTTTGGGATTTTACAAGACCAAAATTCTCGTTCAGCTAAGGAATAATACATGAGCAAAACACTTATTTTCTTACTACCACTATTACTTTTTACTGCTTGTCAACGTTCAGAACCACCAGCACAAGCAAACACAAGCCAAGCTAGCGTTTTAGCAACTGCTCCAACTTCTATAAGTGTAACTACTAGTTCTGCTATTGAACGTAGTTTATCTAGTGCATTAGAACTTACTGGAACATTAGAGGGCCAGGAAGAAGTTATTGTTAGCAGTGAATTAGACGGCAAGCTCTCAAGCATGCACATTGATTTAGGTAGTTACGTAAAAAAAGGCGATAAACTTTTTTCTTTAGATGAACGTGAATTGGGTTGGAAATTAGAGCAGGCTAAAGCAAATCTTTCTATTGCAGAAATAACTTTAGGTCAGGCAGGTAAACCCGGCGAGTCTAATGATTCCCATCCAGCAGTACGTGATGCTTATGCAGCACTGGAAAAAGCCAAAATAGACTTTGAACGTACAGAACAATTACTTAAAGATGGGGTAATTTCTCGTCAAGAATATGACCGTAATAAATCATTATATGACCAAACTCGCGCACGTTGGGAAACGGCAATTGCTCAAGTAGAGGGTTACAGAGCTAATTTAATACAAGCTCATGCCAACTTACAGCTTGCTGATAAACAACTAAAAGACTCTATTATTTATGCACCTATAACGGCTTCGGTTAAAGAAAGATTAGCATCTACAGGACAATATGTTAAAAAAGGTGAGCCATTAGTTAAACTTATTCAAATCAATCCTTTGCGACTTCGTACTACTGTTCCAGAACAATATTTACAACAATTAAAATCAGGTGAAACTATAAGTTTTACCGTAGATAGTTTGCCAGATAAACAATTTGTAGGAAAAATTACTCGTTTTAGTCCAGCCGTAGACAAAAACTCTCGTTCCTTAATGGTAGAAGCAACCATTGAAAACCCTAAATTAGAGCTTAAAGCAGGAATGTTTGCACGTGTTAAATTAACTTTTGGAGAAAAAAGACCTGTTTTACTTGTACCTCAAAAAGCTGTTATTACTGCTGTAGGTCTAAATAAAATCTATGTTTTAGCTGATGGAAAGGCTCAAGCTAGAGAAGTCACTTTAGGCCAAAAAGATGGCGAATTAATAGAAATAATCTCTGGTGTTAGTGCTAATGAAACAGTTATTACTAGTAATTTAGATAAGCTAGCTGATGGCACTGTGGTAAATCAACAAAGTAACTAGACCGAAAGGATTTTTATGCAAAAATTAGCAGAACTTTGTATTGAGCGTCCTGTTTTTGCCACAATGCTTATATTAGCACTTACTTTTATAGGTGGCTTTGCTTATAGCATTTTAGGAGTTGATTTATTCCCTAAAGTTGATTTTCCTACTATCACTGTAACTACTACACTACGTGGAGCTTCTCCTGAAGAAGTAGAAACAGAAATAACAAAGAAAATAGAAGAATCTGTAAATACTTTACCTGGTATAGATGAATTACGCTCTGTTTCTACAGAAGGAGTATCATTAGTTTTTATTACCTTTGTTTTAGAGCGTGATACTGACCAGGCGGCTCAAGATGTTAGAGATAAAGTTAATACGATTCTAGGAGATTTACCACAGGAAATAGACCCGCCTATTGTAGAAAAACTTGACCCAGATGCTACACCTGTAATGTCAATTGCTGTTTCTGCTAAACGAAGTTCAAGAGAAATTACAGAAATTGCTGATAAAAAAATCAAGCAAGCTATTGAATCTATTAGTGGTGTTGGACAAGTGCGTTTTATAGGTGATCGTAAAAGACAAATACAAATTTGGATAGATACCCAAAAATTAACAGCTTATAACTTAACAATCCCACAAGTAGAGGCTGCTTTAGTTAGCCAAAATATAGAGTTACCCGGTGGACGTATTGACCAAGGCAGCCGCGAACAAGTGGTTCGTACTCTAGGGCGTATTACTAACACAGCAGACTTTAGTAAAATTATCATAGCTACAATTAATAATAATCCTGTAAGAATTTCTGACATTGGTTATATTGAAGACGGGATTGAAGAACCTCGTACAATGGCTCGGTTAGATGGAAACGAAGCTGTTATTTTAGAAGTTCGTAAACAGTCTGGAAACAATACTTTACAAGTAGTTGAAAATGTAAAAGAACGTCTATCAGAGATTCAAAAACTTTTGCCTCCAGATTTCCAAGTGCAAATTATTCGTGACCAATCCCGTTTTATTAAAGGCTCTTTTGAAGCTATTAAAGAACATTTAATTTTAGGAGGGTTTTTAGCTGCTTTAGTAGTATTGCTATTTTTAGGTAACTTCCGTTCTACCATAATTGCTGCTATTGCTATTCCTACTTCAATAATTTCAACTTTTGCATTGATGTACTACATGGATTTTACGCTTAACCAAATGACCATGTTAGCCTTAGTGCTTTCGGTTGGAATAGTTATAGATGATGCCATAGTTGTACTAGAAAATATTTACCGATTTATGGAAGAAAAGCAGATGTCGCCACTTCAAGCGGCCCGTGAAGCAACACATGAAATAGGGCTAGCTGTTATGGCAACAACTCTTTCTTTAATAATTATTTTTCTTCCAGTAGCTTTTATGGGCGGTATTGTTGGACGTTTTATGAAAAGCTTTGGACTAACAACAGCTTTTGCCATAGGTGTTTCATTACTTGTTAGCTTTACTCTAACTCCAATGATGTCAGCACGTTTTCTTAAAGTTAACAAAAAAGCTCATAGTGCTAAACAGTCTTTCTTCTATAGCTTAATTGAACGTAGTTATATGGCAATGCTACGTTTTTGTATGAACTATAGGTTATTAGTTGTAGTTGTTTCCATTGTAGTTATATTAACTACTGTACCTTTATTTCAAAGAGTTGGTAAAGACTTTATTACACAAGATGATACAAGCGATTTTCAAATTGATATTCGCGCTCCAGAAGGCTATTCACTTACAGCAACCTCTGAAACTCTTAGCAAAATAGAAGATGAGCTACGTCAACTTACAGGAGTAACAAACTTACTTACTACAATTGGAGGCGATGCCCAGCAAACCCCTAATGCTGCAAGTATTTATGTAAAAATTATTGATGTTACTGAGCGTGACTATCCTCAAGCTGAAGTAATGGAAAAAGCACGTCGTTTAATGGGCAAATATAAAGATTTGAGAGCCTCTGTTTTGTATGTTGCTAGTATTTCTAGTAGTTCTATGAAAAATTCTGATATTCAATATAGTTTAAGAGGCCCAGACCTAAATAAACTTACTGAATACTCAGCTAAAGTTATGGACTTTGTAAAAACAGTTCCTGGTGTAGTAGATGTTGATAATAGTTTAATTACAGGTAAGCCGGAAACTAGAATTTATATTGACCGTGAGCGTGCTGCAGATTTAGGCGTTAGAATTAGTGATATTGCTACAACAATTCGCACACTTATTGGTGGTAATGACCAAGCTTCTAATTTTCGAGAAGGTGAAGACCGTTATGATATTCAGATCCGCGCTCAACTTTCAGACCGTAACAGTCCAAATGCTCTTAGTCTGTTAACAGTTCCATCTTCTAAACAAGGGACTGTACGCTTAGATCAAGTGGTACGAATTCAAGCAGGTACGGGCCCAGCACAAATAGACCGATATAATCGACAACGCCAAGTAATAATTTCTGGAAATATTGAGCGTGGGCAATCTTTAGGCCCAGTATTACAAATAATAGACGCGCATGTCTCTAAGTTAAACCTTTCTCCAGAATATCAATATGGTGTACAAGGTCGAAGCCGTGAATTAGGGCGAGCAGCAACAAACTTTTTAATTGCTTTTATACTTTCATTTGTTTTTATGTATATGGTCTTAGCTGCACAATTTGAAAGTTTCCTTGACCCAATAACAATTTTACTCAGCTTACCCCTTTCTATTCCTTTTGCTCTGCTTTCATTAATTATGTTTAACCAAACGTTAAATATTTTTTCTGCTCTAGGAATCTTAATGCTCTTTGGAATAGTAAAGAAAAACTCTATTTTGCAAATTGACCATGCTAATCAACTACGAAACCGCGGCTTAAGCACTTATGAAGCAGTAATTCGAGCTTGTCAAGATAGATTGCGCCCTATTTTAATGACTACTATTGCTTTAGTTGCTGGTATGTTACCAATGGCTCTAGGTCAAGGGCCGGGTTCAGCTTCTCGGCGTTCAGTAGCAATTATTGTTATAGGTGGGCAATCACTTTGTTTACTTCTTACTTTGCTAGTAACACCTGTAGCTTATTCATTATTTCATAGCTTAACTGAAACTTTATCATGGCAAAATTTAGTTAAAACCTTTCCTTTCTTAAGTAAACTAGATAGATAATAATTAGAATTAGCTAGAACTAAATAAAAATAGCCCAAGTGATTGGGCTATTTCTTTGTTCTACAAAATATTTAATTTTTTAACGTGCTGGTTCTATTTTTACTTGGACACTAAATTGGCCGCTATTGTCGCTTAAATCACCTTCATTAACGCTAAGGAATAACTTTCCATCGCGTTTAGCAACAAACTCGCCTTCTCGTCCAATGTGAATAAAATCATCATTATCATCACCAATAACAGCAATTAAGGATCCTGTAGGCTTATCTAAAAGCAGTTTATTTTTATCCTCTAACTCAATTCCTTCTGGCCCGCTTTCACGTGAAGAAGAAAGCTTTACTTTCCCAGAAGCAATTAAACGAATACGATCGCCTCGGCGAACTGTTAAATTAGCATAACTCCAATCATCTTTAGCTGTCACTTGTGTTGCTATCTCTTTAACAGCCGTGTTTGTTGTAGGGCTATTAGTAATAGGCTTAGTAACTACTGGTGTTGGACGACTAGGAGCATTATTTGCTTTATGTCCTGTATCATCATCTGGCGCACTTGGCCTAGGAATATTGTTTTCACGTACTGATGAAACATTGCTAGTGTCATCCCCACGCCCGTCAAATTCAATTGTTTCTACATCACGAGTATCTAAAATTACTTTAGATTGACTACTAGTACCTAAATCTAAAGCTACAGTAAAAGATCCACTAGCAAAACTAATTACTTTACCTTTTACCACTGTACCATTTTTTAGTTTTATAGTGTCTGCATTAACAGTTAAAGTAATAAAAAGTAAACAAATAAAAGCAATAAAATAATTAGGCCATTTCATAAAATTAAACTCCTTAAAATCTTTACAAAGGGATATTGCCATGCTTTTTGGGCGGGTTAGTATCTCGTTTATTTTCTAGTAACTTTAAGCCACGGATTAATTTTTGCCGAGTAAGTGCTGGCTCTATCACTTCGTCAATATATCCATACTCAGCCGCAATATACGGTGAAGCAAATTTATCTTGATATTCCTTAATTTTTTCTGTCCTAGCTGTTGCTACATCTGAAGCTTGATTAATTTGCTGACGATATAAAATATTTACTGCTCCCTCTGCTCCCATTACTGCAATTTCAGCACTAGGCCAAGCAAAATTTAAGTCTGCTCGAATATGCTTAGATGCCATAACACAATAAGCTCCTCCATAAGCTTTACGTGTTATTACAGTTAATTTTGGTACTGTAGCTTCAGCAAAAGCATAAAGTAGCTTTGCACCATGTCGAATAATGCCGCTATATTCTTGCTGAATGCCAGGTAAAAACCCTGGTACATCTTCAAAAGTAATTAATGGAATATTAAAACAATCACAAAACCGGACAAATCTTGCAGCTTTTACCGAAGCATCTATGTCTAAAACGCCTGCTAATATAGCAGGTTGATTAGCAACTATTCCTACTGAGTAGCCCCCTAAACGAGCAAAACCAATAACAATATTTTTTGCAAAATGTTCTGCAACTTCAAAAAAATATTCGTCATCAGCAATTTTACTGATAACTTTACGAATATCATAAGGTAGGTTTGGATTGTCAGGAACTATAGAGTTAAGCTCTTTATCTGCACGATCTACCGGATCAGTAGTAGTACGTCGAGGAGGGTCAGTCATATTATTAGAAGGCATAAAAGAAAGTAGCTCTCTAATAGTGTTAAGACAATCTTCTTCATCCTCAGCAGCAAAATGAGCTACACCACTACGACTATTATGAGTTAATGCCCCGCCTAAATCCTCTTTAGTAACATCTTCGTGAGTAACTGCCTTAATTACATCTGGGCCAGTAATAAACATATAACTAGAATTTTTTACCATTACATTAAAATCTGTTAGTGCCGGACTATAAACAGCACCACCAGCACAAGGCCCCATGATTGCAGAAATTTGAGGAACTACTCCCGAAGCTAAAGTATTACGTAAAAAAATGTCAGCATAACCAGCTAAAGAAACTACTCCTTCTTGGATACGTGCGCCACCAGAATCATTAAGTCCAATAACAGGTGCGCCCACTTTCATAGCCATATCCATTACTTTGCAAATTTTTTCAGCATTAGTTTCAGAAAGTGATCCACCAAAAACTGTAAAATCTTGGGCAAAAACAAAAACTTGTCGTCCATCTACTTGACCATAACCTGCTACCACACCATCACCAGGATATTGTTGGTTATTTAAGCCAAAGTTTTCACAACGATGCTTTTTGAATTGGTCAAATTCTTCAAAAGTACCTTTATCTAAAAGATATTCTATTCTTTCTCGTGCAGTCTTTTTTCCGGCCTGGTGTTGTTTGTCAATTCGTTCTTGACCTCCAGCCAGCAGTGATTCTTCTCTACGTTCGTTTAACAACTTGAGCTTGTCAGTCATTAAAGTTAACTCCTAAAGGGGGGTTAAATGTCTTTTGCTAATTTAGATAATTACCAAGATTACTATAAGTTAGCTAATAAAACTTGAAGTATTACTCCATTTGCGATTGCATTGTATCTGATAGATGTTTTGCGATCAACTGATCAGATACAACTCACTAGCTTAAAGATGCTAGTGCCAAAGCAAGCGTTTGTTATAAATTATTATCTTGCTGTTTACAGCTAATGTCTAAGATAATCATTTTCTTATAGTTTAGTTTGCTAAAATAGATGGAAAATTAGTCTAAAATAATTTTTATTTTAATAATCATATTTCTACTAATATAGTAGAAAACCTTGGCAACCTAGGATTTAATAAGATAAAATCTTGCGGCCAAAGTTTTTCCTATTTCTTCTTAAGGAAGTCTTCATGAACCGAAAAAAGTTCGATAGTCTTTTACAACTAGCCATTGAAGATGGTGTTTCCGATATTATTTTGGCTGTTGGCGAACCACCAATGTTTCGCTATAGCGGAACTTTAATAGATGTAAGGTCTGATGCTTTAGAAGCCCGTGATACAGAGCTAATTGCAAGACTACTACTGCAACACCATTTTGAAGACTTAAATTCTTTTACTGCCGCTGATGTTGCTTATGAATTAGAAGATATCGGTCGTTTTCGTGCTAGTGTTTTTAAGCAACGTAACTTATTTCGCATTGTATTAAGAGTAATTCCTGTAGAAGTACGAACATTTATTGACTTAAATCTACCTGTAGAAATTGCTTCTCTTGCAGACCTACCTCGTGGGTTAATTTTAGTTACGGGTGCTACTGGACAAGGTAAATCTACTACTATCTCTGCAATCCTAGAACAAATTAATCGTACTCGTAAAACACATATTATTACAGTAGAAGACCCAATAGAATTTACTTATCAAAAATCTCGTTCCTTAATTACTCAAAGAGAAATAGGAGAAGACGTTAACGACTATCAAACAGCACTTCGTCAAGCACTTCGTCAAAGTCCTGATGTAATTATGATTGGAGAGATAAGAGACGGCCAAACCTTTGAAGCTGTCTTAACTGCGGCTGAAACAGGACATTTAGTAATTAGTGCTATTCACACAACAGATGCTCAAAAAACCTTTGGTCGTATCTTAGGCTTTTATCCAGAACAGGAGCGACAATCTGTTAAAGATCGCCTTGCTAATACTTTAGCTGCAATTATTAGTTTGCGTTTACTGCCTTCTATAACAGGTGGTGAACGGGTGCCAGCAATAGAAATTTTACGTATGAATAGCACACTTGCCGAATGCTTACGTAGCCCTGATAGGCTTTCAGAAATAACTAGCTATATGGAAAAAGGACGGGACTATTACGGTATGCGAACATTTGACCAGCATATTGTAGAACTTTATCAAGCAGGCTTAATTGATTTAACAACAGCTAAAACTGCGGCTAGCCGTCCAACAGAAATTGAGCGAATATTAACACTAAACGGTACTACTTAATTCTTATAAAAATCAAACATTTTGTAGTTAAAATGTACTTACAAAATACCTAAAAAAAGTTGTAGGAGAAAAATTAAGATTTTATTAATTTTTTTTGCTATTTTAAGGACTTTATCGTTGCTTAAACAGTCATTTTTATGTTACTTATGATAAGTTATAAAGCTAGTAGTGTAGCTTTCAAACAACTTAACTTAGTAGTAACTCAAGCTCAAATTAATACATCTTCTAACAATATTTCTACTTATAAAATAAATTTAAGTTGTTCTACAGCTACTACTAAATACTTCTAATAATCCAAAACTAAAATTTAACTCTGTTACTTTTTAATAAGCTGTGAGTTGGAGTTTATTCTCATGAAAAGATATAAAGGATTTAGCTTAATAGAACTCTTAGTTGTATTTATTATTTTGGCTATTTTAACTACCGTAACAGTACTAACACTTAATCCTACAAGACGAATGGTAAAAACAGAAGATGGGGCAGCAGCAGTTTTTAATATAATGCGTCAAGCTCGTATCCAATCTATTACACGTCGTCAATTTTATGGTGTAGTTGTTAATACTGCAAATACAGATCAAACCCTAACCTTAAACAATTCAAATATTAATCTAACATTTTTAACCCAAAGTGTTTCTTTAGTTGATATGGGAGAACTTGCACCAGGTGATGAAGTAATTATTCTAACCAAACAACTTCCTCCAGATGTAATTGTTAATGCTAGCTACTTTCCAATACCAAATATGGATTTTCCTGCTCCAGAACGTAACTTTACCAAATATGATTTTGCTACAGGCCCATTTGTCACCTATTTTGACCCAGCCGGTCGTGCAGTAACCTTGGCTGATGGAACAGGAACTCAAACTTATTCAACATTTTATTTTTCTTCATTTGACATTGACCTAACTCAAGGCCCTACCTTACTTAGAGCAGTAACTTTGTATGGTGCTACTGGTGGTGTAAAGCTTTGGCGTTATCTTCCTACTGGCGCACCTAATAAATGGTCAACAAAAATTGATATAAATAGTTAGGAGGTTGTTAAATATATTATATGAAAACTAACCAAAAAGGCTTTTCTTTAATAGAAGTTTTAATTGCAATAGTTATTATTACTATAGGTTTGGTAGCTCTCTCAGGTGCTTTAGTAGTTGGCGTAACTTTGCCTCAACGCTCTCGCCAACAATCTATTGCCAAACAATTAGCTAACAACATTATGGATACTATAATTACAGCTAAAGAAAGTGTTAAACCAGGTTTTGACGGGTTTTCTAAATTTAATTCTACTATGCCAATGATGGGTGGAGGCCGTTTTACAGGTGGAGTTGCCGCCGTTTTAGTACCTGGCCCAGATGGTGTCTATGGTACTTGTGATGATGGTCGAACAGGTGCATATAATGACACTTGCCCAGGTGTTGGAACGCAAGTAGAAACACTAGATATAGACCCTGGCCCAGATGGACAATATCCTCCTCCATTTGCTGCTGACAATAGAAGAGTTCCTCTTCTTGGCTTTACTCGAAGAGTAGATATTATGGATATTGGCCCTGCTTCTAAGCAAATTGATGTAACGGTTAGTTACCCTAATGCTACAGGTGGACGTGAACAAGTCACTTTAAGCACTCAAATTAGTGATTTTGCTATACTTACTCTACCTTCAAATAACTAAGGAATAGCTTATGAAAAAACAAAATTTATATTCCAGTAATCGTGGTTTTACATTAGTAGAGATTTTAATTGCTTCTGTACTATTACTAATCCTTATAGGCCCACTTTTTTCATTTCTTCGTGTAGGGCAAGCTAACCGTTCTGTAACTTTAAGAACAACAGATATAGAACAAAATGCACGTGCTGCAATGATTACAATGGGCAGAGATATAACAAATGCAGGGTTTAATTTTGCTCCACAAATTAGCTTGGGAACTGTGACTGTAGTCTCTTCCTTACAAGGAAATACGGATCTACTTACTCCTATTATCCCTGGTAATAATCTTAATCGTGTGCGCGTTGGCTCAGGTCTTTTTAACAATACTGACCAAATTACCTTAGCCTATGTAGATCAAACATTTAACAATGGTCTACCCTTAACAGGGAATTATAATTTAACTGGTGGTAACGCTACCTACACACTTACTTCTGGCACTTTAGCAAATTTATTTGTGGGTGATTTAATTATTCTTAGCCGAGGCCCAAGGACTGCAATAGGTGCTGTTTCAAGCATTACTGGTAATCAAATAATTTTTTCTGGGGGCGATCCATTTCAAATTAATAGATTTGGAGGGACTGACTCTCTAAATGTGGTTTCTATAGATATTCCGAATGTTCCTAACCAACCACCTGTTTTAGCTTATCGCTTTAATTTTATAACTTTCTTTGTTGATACTGATGGTAATTTAATTAGACGAGAAATTTTACCTCCTCCACATACTCCATCAGGAGGAAATTCTGCTCTAACACCTCAAGAAATTACTCCTGATCTACGTACTTATAATTGTGCTGGAACTTGTTACTATGACAATATAATTGCTACTGGCATAGAAGACCTACAATTTACTTATAATGTAACAGGTGATCAAATAGGTGGTATTGTCCAACCTATAGATGATCCTGGTGCTTTAGGTGCGCCAGGAAATTTAAGTACTCCTGGTTCTAGTGGTGTTCCATTTAGACTTGCAGCAATTCGTCAAGTTAATGTTTCCTTAAAAGTACGTGCAGCAGACCGAGATACTAAACTTCGTGATCAATATGACCCAAATAAAGGCTATCTATATCGCTTTAGCTTAAATGGTACTTTTGGAGTTAGAAATTTATTCCAAACTAACTATGTTCCTGATGCACCAGTAACAAATCCAAATCCATAAATACTTAATAATTATTTTTATTTTATTGTTTTTTAAGGAGAATTATTTTATGCGAGCAGTAAGAAGATTTTGGCGTAAAAAGCTTCGTAAATTGCTGTCTCCAAAAGCTTTTCAAGAACGTGGCTCTGCTCTTATAATTGTCACGCTTCTATTAGCTTTGCTAACAATTTATGTAAGTGCTTCATTAACAATTACTACTACAGATACTGTTTCTTCTAATTTTGAAGTGGCTCAACAACGTGCCTACTACACAGCTTTTGCTAAATTAGAACAAATGTCACGTGATTTTAGCTCTTTGTTTGTTACTTCAACTAGTCCAACTTATGATTCATTATGTAGAGTAGTTCTAGCACCTCCAGATGTATTAAATAACTTTCGTGTAGTAAAACCAAATGTTAGTTGTCCTCCAGGCTCAAATTGTGTTCCAGGTTATTCTGGTGTTGATTTTAATTCCTCTAACCTTTTTGACTTAGGTTGGATAGGTCAATCTAATTTTTGTGTGATTGATGTATGTAATCCTAGTGGTTCAGGTTGTACTGTTGCACCACGTCCCCCTTATCCAGTAAAAATTCAAAGTGGAACTTATGAAGGACTACAAGCCTTTGCCCGACAATATCGTCAAGTTTCTACTGTTACTAACCAAGTTCGAGGTGGAGCAAACGTACAACTTACCCGTGACTTTACAAACTTTTTATTACCATTATTTCAATTTGGAGTTTTTTCTGATTCTGATTTTGAGCTTTATATACCTCCTAATTGGGCTTTTGGTGGTTGGGTACACACTAACCAAAATTTCTATCTTACTGGTAACCAAAACGCCAGTCTTACCGCTGGCGGAGATACTATTTCTTTTTCACAATATGTTGCTAATGGTAATGGTGTAACTAAAACTGCTGCAAAAATTACCGTAGGCAAACATATGGTTATTGGTGAAGCAAAGTCTGGTAATCCTTCTGAGTCACGTCCTAATAGCCGTTTAACTGTTTCTACAAATAATACAGGTGGTATACAAAGATTTAATCAAGGTAGTGTACTTGGAGGAGCTTTTATAAATAGTACTTGTAATAATGTAAGTACAGACAATGTATCTAAGGATGTTCCCCCTGGAACAACTTGTGTGGCATCTTCACCAATGTTAGGAAGAGTAGGTGGTGAAGCAGCTCCTACAATAAAAATCGGGGCATCTAGATTAAACTTGCCTATTCAAAACATCTTAAATGCTAACCCTATCCAATTAATTAGACGTGGTTTAGCGTCAGATTTTGATCCTGCTCGTAGTTCTCCATATTTCTCTGCTCGTTACTTCTATAAACCTACAATTCGCGTAACTTTAGCAGACTATCAAGCTCAACTTCCAAGAACAGTTTTACCTGGTGATGTAAGTAATCCTGCTGCTCCTACAGGTGATTTTGGCGGTGTCCAACTAGATGCCCCTGATTTTGTACTAGGCCAGTTACCTCGTGCAAACCCAACAGGTAATCCCCAAGTACAAGTACAAGGGTTTCCAAATGGTAGTCCAAATTGGTACTATATGTTGGATGCTACCCAAGGTGGAAATGGATATAGACCTCTACCACGTGGCTATCAGCCAAAAGTTGTTAACCCTGATGATAATACACCTCGTCCAACAGGTGCTAGAATCAATGGTTATCGAGTTCATGGTTGGATTAAGGTAGAAGTTGTTCGCGCAAATGGCGTGACTCAAGATATAACTCAAGAAATACTTAATCTTGGTGTTACAGTTCCCTCTTCTTCAAATACAACAGGGCCATTCTACTATCCACGCATTACACCAAGTTTTCCACCAACCGCATATCAGACAGGCCCACTAGGATTTGGTGTTGGGCCATTTCCAGATGAAAACTCTATCTTACATCTACAGCGTTTCGCAGTTCCTTATAGACCAAATCCTGCTCCAGGGATCACAACTGCTCCACCTGCTGATTTAGCTGCTGGTTTAACACCTGGCCTAGATACATTACCTAGTGATGTTGTATCTGACTATTATTCCAACATGGTAAGACGGGCTTATAACCGTCCAACAACTTCTGGATTAGGAATGTTTGGCATAGAAGATAACTTAGATGGCCCTCTACCAGCAGGACAATATAAAAACCGTAATACTGTAACTGGTGGCATTTATGCAGAACCCCAACATGATCAAGGTGGTTACTACACAGGTATAAACCCAACAAATGGTACTCAAATATTACCAAGCAATGCTTTACCTGGTCATATAATTGATTTCAGTGGTAATGGTAATACTTCAACAACTCGCCAAGGAACAAATAATTTAGGAGAAAACTTAAACACTCCAAAGCGTAGATTTAACCGTCCTAACCCAGGAGATGTACCAACTGTAAATGATACAGAATCTGTAACATTTGTAGATGGAGAAACAACATGGATACTTAATGACAGTACGAATGCTAGGCGTAGACTTGTACCATTCCCAATCAATATTTTTGATTCCCGTGAAGGCACTCCTCATGAACCTAATAATTCTGCCAATGGGCCTACTCCTGTTCCAGGACTCACACCTTTTGCTGTTACTAAAGCAGGAACTATGAATTTGATGGAAGTAGACATGGGCAACCTAGGAAGATTATTGAAAGGTGATTTTGATGATCTTTTTAGACAAATGGGAAATACCCCTTATAGAATAGCTACAGGTGGTGCATTAAATGCTGCTGCTTTAAGAGATAATATTGATGTTTTACAAGATAATGGTTGGTTATTTTATGTTTCTGACCGTCGCGGTGATGAACCAGTTTTGACGACTAACCAAAATAAACCTGGTGCTGGTGCTTCTGCTCCTAATATGGCTGATGCTGTTCCTACAGAAGGAAGAATTAGCTTAATTGGTGATGGTGAGTACCAAAGAGAAAATGTTGTTTGGAGCGATGGCGGTAACACAGCAAGCGGAACTAATGCGGCTGTTCCTCGTGCGCTTGGTACAGGTACTGGATGTACAGGAGATTACTTAACTGACAACAAAGATGAAGGTAAATCGCCGCAAGATTCCAACAATGATTGTGTGATACAAACAGAATCAAATGGATTTAGTGAATCTGCTGCTTATAGCTCAGCATTCCATAGTGGAGGCGGAACAGTCACACTTGAAGATCAATATGATAGTGGAAGAAATTATGGCACATCTCCAAATACAACTCCAAGACTAGGAAATATGATAGCTCTTACTCAAGTACCAACAAATTCTGTTGGTCAAGTAACTTGGACTAGAAAACCTCCTACAACTTTCAATTCTAATAGAAATATGCAAAGAATTGAGTTATTCCGTAGAGGCGTACGCTTAGTTAATGCTACTAATCTATTTCCAACAGGCCCAAGAATAGGAACTTGTGGTTTCCCATTAGGAATAAATGTAATTTCAGAAAATCCTGTTTATGTACTTGGTAACTATAATGCTCCTGCTGCTGAGGTAAATGATTTGGATCCTTTCCCTGGTATAGATGGTACTCCTGATGACCCAACACCTGCAACCCAATATAATGGTGCTGATTTTGATACCTGTGGAACCAACTGCCATGTTCCTGCTGCAATAGTAGCTGATGCAATCACATTACTATCTAATCCATCTGTTGGTACAAGTGTGCCTGCTTGGGGTGGAGCAAATGGTTATGCTGGTTGGTTAGATTCTCGTACTTTTACTAGCCCATATCAAGCAATTGGTTATCGCCCTGCTAGAAATAGTGCTTATCGTTTTGCTTTAGTTAGTGGATATACTCCTAGCTGGTACCCTGATTTTTGGACAACTGCTACTGGGACAAATGTTGCTAATATCCATCAAGGTAGCAGTTCCAGGTATTCATCAGGTGCTATGAATAATTTCCCTCGTTTCTTAGAAGATTGGGGACAAAATACTACTACCGCTAGTGCAAATCCTCTAATCCAATCTGCTACTTATGCTGGTTCATTAATTCGCATTTATAAGAGTACCCAAGCCAATGGTGCTTTTAAGCGTGTTAATACTGCTAGTGTAGCTGCTAACTTTACTACAAATAATAATGTGGATTATGTTTATCGTCCACCTAACCGAGATTGGATCTTTGACACTGACTTTAATAATCCCTGTACTCTACCTCCAGGATCTCCATTCCTGCAATTAATAGACTTTAAAGGATTCCAACAAAGCCAAATACAAAGACCTACAAACTAATTAAGGAGATTAGAGGGGCAAGCTCTTTGCCCCTCTCTTACTTTATGTCTGAAAAGAATACTAAGAAACCACAATTTATTAACCCAGAAGATTCCAATCTACCAGAAACATTTTCACAACATCATTGGAAAGTTTTAGGGGCAATCGCATTACTTTTTGTTGTTGCAATTGGTTATAAATTCTTTTCCCAACCTTCAGTTAAGTTAATTTCTCCTACTAACTATCAAACGCTTGATGCAAAAGATTTAGAATTTCGTTGGCAGTGTAACAAATCTGGGATTTCTTATGTTATTGAAGTTTATGACGAAGGCGAACTTGTGATGCGTCAAATTACTGACCAGCAAAATTATAAACCTGATGAGTACCAATTATCATTTCTAAAAAAAGACCGTAAGTATTATTGGGTAATTATTTCTAACCCAGATATAGAACAGTCTTATAACTTTAAGACTGAAACAAGATATTTCCAAATTACTAATCCTATAGAAAATCCAAATTTAATAACGGATCCTCCACAACAGGAACCACAACAGGAACCACAGCAAACACCACAGCAAACACAACCTGAATTAGATTAGGGTTTATTATTTAGCTGCTAAACCTTTTGCTTGCTTTAATATATTAGTAAGCGATTTAGTTGCTTTTTCCAAATCTACCAAAACCCCGCTATCTACGTTTTGTTGTTTTGCTATTTGTCCCATTATTGCTTGTAAAGCCATAGTTGCTTCTTGTGAAGCGGCAAATAAATAAACCGGCAAGTTATCAGATGCAATAGAATAAGTTTTTTCTGGGCTACTAAAAATAGATTTACCTTCTTCAATTACAGTAAATCCTTCTGGAAGAGTTGTTTGTCCCATAAGATCAGCATCAACACTACTAACTACATTTGGAGAGGTTTCATTACTTCCTATTTCACTTAATCCAACACCTTCTGGTAAATCTCCTGTACTAGGTTTTTTCTCTGGCAATTGTCCCATTTCGCCAGTAAGTAAGATAGCTGCTTCTAAATCCTCATCACTAGCATTAAGGAAAAGGTCTCTAAATTGCCCTTCTGTAACAGCTTTTACAGCAGCTTGTAGAGAAATGGCCCATTCAACAACATTATTAGGTCTATTTTTAGGCACTTTTTCTAATGAGTGCATTACTACTGCATTTACTACAGCAGGTAAACTAGGTCGAACTTCATATATAGGCTGAGGCTTTTCAGTAGCATGTTTTATGGCAATTTCACTTAAAGATTTTCCTCTAAAGGGTAAAGTGCCTGTAAGCATTTCATAAAGCATTACACCTAGAGAATAAATATCTGAGCGTTTATCTACAGGGCGGCCCCGGCTTTGTTCAGGGGACATATAAAGAGGTGTGCCAATAACTAAACCATCTCGAGTAAGAGCAGGAGAATCAGCATCTTCAACAAAACCACGTAATTTTGCTAGTCCAAAATCTACTACTTTAACAATTTCTTCATCTCCATCAGTATGTAAAAAAACATTTTCTGGTTTTAAGTCTCGATGGATGATTTTATGTTTATGGGCAATAGCAACAGCAGCACAAATTTGTTGAATTACATTATTTACATCTATTAATGATACATAGCACATCTGTTTTAGCTTTTGGCGCAAACTCATACCATTAAGTAATTCCATCACTACATAAACTAGATTATCAGTAGTAACACCAAAGTCAAAAACAGCAATAGCATTAGGATGACGCACCTGCATTGCTGCATAAGCTTCTCGGCGAAAGCGTTCAACAGCCAAAGCATCATTATTTCGGTCGCTATGTAGGACTTTTACAGCAACAGGAACATTTAATTGAACATGAGTTGCTCTATAAACCGTACCTGTACCACCACGAGCAATTTTAGCTTCAATTAAATATTTATTGTCTATTAGTCGCCCAATAATATCTTGTTGCGCAAGAAGTGTTATTAGTTCTTGACCATCATAGGGACAAAAAGCGTTAGCATCTTCAAATTTTCTATTACAAGCTGAACAACGCTTCATAAACACCTCGGAATTTTTCTAACACCCAAATTATTAATCCACAAAATTAAGTTTTAGAATAAGTTGCAAATTTATTTGCTTTCTAATTATTGTGGTTTTAGATATTGTGTAATCAATCGAAAATCTTCAATCATTTTCCCAGTGCTAGGAAGTAGATCATAGAGAACTTCTAAAGCTTTTAAGGTTTCTTTTCCATCTTCTTCTGAGATTTGGTATTCACGATAACAACCTTCTTCTTGAAACTGGACTAATAAATCCATAGCACCTGAACGCATACGGGAAAAAGTAACAAAAATACCTTCTTCTGAAATCATTGCATAGCGTTGTTCAACAGTACCGGGTTTCCATTCCACTTCATCTGGATTAGTTCTAATCCAATCTAATCTTTTTTCCCTTGTAGCATGTTGTAGAGCTTCAATCATAGCAAGACGCATTTTAAATAATTCCTCAGACAACTTGCCCTCCTAATTTATTAAATTTTTATTAAATACTTTTAAGGAATAAAAGATATTAGCATCTTTAAGATAAGAAATAGAAACATTTTAATTTAATCCCTAATTGTTATCCAAGAAAAAATATGTTAAGTTTATCTGCTTCTTACCTAATATACTTATAACTCATTAGGGAGATAAATATATGGCAATTAAACCCAATGATATCAAAAAGCTTGCAATAGAAAAAAACACTATTCAATTAAACCAACTCATCAATCAATCAGATGAAATAATGCGTATGGTGATGGAAGCAGGCGATATGGATGCTGCCGAAGAAGCAGCCCAAACATCAGCAGAAGCTGCTGCCGCATTAATAGTTCGTAAAAAAGGTGTTAGAGACCTTGCTCAAAGAGTCCGTGATCGAGTCGAGGAAAGCGGCCCGGCTAAAGTAAGCTCAGATAATAACCAAACTGAAGAAAAATAAACTGGTTATTATAGTTTTATAAGTAATTCCCCTGCTCTTCTTCCTGCTGTTTGACCAGCATATTTATCTTTTATCTCTACTAATAATTGTCTTATTTCTTGTGTATTAATTGTTCCTACAACTTCTAGCATAGCTAGTAATTCCATTTCATCTTCACCTAAAAAACGAGACATTAATTTTTTCCAAGGATTAGTAATAGCACGTATTCTTTCTATAAAAGGGTTAACTAGATTTGCAGAAAGCAAATGACGTTTGCTAGCAAGTATTTGCATTGCCTGAAGTTGTAGTTGTTGTATAGATTTAACATTTACAAAACTAATATGTCTACCTAAAGAGATTTCTATTAACATCCTCAATGCTCGTTCAGAATTAAATTTACCAATTAAGGCTATTACCATTTTTAAGTAGGCTATAAGTCTTTCTGTTTCTTCTAACTCACTATCAGAATAAAGTTTTTCATCAAAAATAGATGTAATATAAGGGAGTGCATCATCTATGGCTAGAGCCTCTAAGCTAGTCAAAGAAGCATAACGTAGTTGAATAAAAGGGGATTTTAAGTAATTACCTAATAAGCCAATAGCTTGTCTTTGTGCGATTCTTTCTTGGGGTGGAATGCGTCCAATTACTGCGATTAAATTCCTAATCATAGGCCAATTATCATTATTAGCTACTAGTTTTGACAATTGCTGTAAAAGATGAGAGGTAGCTGTTTCTTTATGAGCTTCTATAAGAAGCATCCAAAATCTTTGTTTTTGTCTATCAGTTTCATAAATTAGGTTTTCTAGTAGTTTATCAGGTGCTAATTCATCAAAATGTGCCAGATAAATACGCAGTGCTGGCACTAATGCAGGATCACTTGACATGCTACGCATATGAGGCTCGCTTAACTCTGTTGCTGCCCTAAATTTGCGCAATCCATAACGGACTTTTTCATCAAAACCTTCTAAATAATAAACTTGCTCAACAATATATAAAAGTTGCGCTCCAAAAACTCCTTGCCCAGCATTAAAACTAGTGATGGAAATGTCTATTAAAGCTTCTAAATAAGGTGTTAAATAAAGCTGTTTTGTAGCTAATTCAAAAATTAGTGACTGAAGTTCTGCTATATAGCTATCTTGTTCTTCTACAGAAAGCTTTAATAAAGACATTCTAAGCTTATGAATTTTGGCACTAATTTTTTCTGGTGTTGCTTGGGTTTCTTCTTCTTCTTTTGTTTGAGAGGATTTATCAAAACTATCAACTGTATCTGCTAGGTCAAAAATTACTTCATAAGTAGTTAAATTATTTATATCAACAGCCGTAATATCATTTCTTTTACTACTAAAACTACTTGTAGATGAACTAGTTGTATAGCCTGCTGGAGGCTCTGCTATTTTTCCATAGTTACTTACAGATAATTGAGTAGGATAACTACCAAAGGATGATATCGCCTCACTATTTGGAGTTTCTTCTACTTGTCCATAATTGCTATTTGGAGGTGCAGCAATAGGATAATTACTAGCTGAAACATTAGCTTTAGGATAACTATTAAATGATGACATTGGCGAAGCAGGCAAAGACTGAGCCAATTGCCCATAATTATTAGATGAAGGATAAGCATTTACTGGATTTGTGTTATTAGGATAGCTACTAAATGATGATACTGGTGAATCTGGTAAAGCATTATTGGCTAAAGTAGCTGGTGGTGGATAATAACCCCTATTTGGCTGAGGTTGATTTAGATTTTCTGGTGGGGCATATAAGCCAGTAGTTACATTTTGTTGGCTATTTACTATTTCTTTACTAGAATAAGTTAATTTTTCTTCTATAGAGCCAACTATTGGTTTTACAGAAGTATTTTCTTTACTAGGAACAATGCTTATTTCATTTGTGTCTAAACGACGGAATTGATAACCCCATTCACTAGCTAGTCTTTCTCTAAGTGTTTTTAGTTTTTGACGAAAAGCTTCTTTTTCTTCTTTAGGACAACTACGAACCAACCCTTCAAAATATGGCATATAAAATTTAGAAGGATCAAAACTGTCTAAAGCCCTGCTATGATCTGCTGCCGCTATTAGTTCAATACTTCTTAGATAATACTCATGTACTAAATAACCGTCAGCATTAGACCTAAGTAATGCCCAATTAGTCACTATTTGAGCAACATCTTTAGGAGGAAAATAAATAGGATCTTCAACTCTCAGTGTTAAAGACAAAAACTCTTTTACTGAGGCTAAAGGAACACCTTGTAAATAGCTAATAAAAGCTTTTTGCAAACTGTCTAAATCTATTTCTCTGATTGGATTTTCACTCATAAAGATTTTTCAGCTTTTTTAGGTTAATTATTCTATATCTATTGGGTCATCTCCTCTAAGAATATTTGCTCTTGAAATATCAATTTTTAGTTCTTGAGTAGAACGTTTTTCAAAAGCAAATCTCTTTTGCCCATCAACTTCAATTTCTATATTACATCTCATATTAGGATTTTCTCTAATCCCATCAAACCCTAATAAAATGCAGTTAAACCAGACAGTGTCATAATTTTTACATTTTATACAAATCATGTCTGGATGTGGGGCAGAAGGTTTCTCATCAGCTTTCATGGATAAAATCCCCTAGCATAATAGTTATTAATTTTTTATTAATTTTTTTTTATTTTTTATCAATTATTACACATTAATCAAGTTAAAAAAAACACTAAGTTCAAGAAACTATTGATTTGATGGCTGTAGTAGCAGGCCAAAAGTTACTCTTAGTTTTATTTATTTTATTTTGCTGTAGATCAGTAAAAAAATACTGCTAATTTCAAGCTTTATTGTCTTCGCCTAATAACAAAATTCTGATATTGTTATGCGGCACCTAGAGAAATTTTCTTAGTTTTCTTAGTTTTCTGTTTTACTCTTTTTTAGTAACAAATTAGTAGTAAATTCCTAGCAAGAAATTAAATCAAAACCTACAAATCAAATCAGGAGGGACTATGCAACTTGGATTTATCGGGCTTGGCAAAATGGGGGCCAATATGGTGCAACGCCTACTTAACGATGGACATAACATAGTAGTTTATGACCGCAGTGTAGAAGCAATGAATTCCCTTGCCGAAAAAGGGGCAACAGCAGTAAATTCATTAGCAGAAATGGTAGAAAAACTAGAGCATCCTTGCGCAATATGGATTATGGTGCCATCTGGTGGCCCTGTTACAAATACTATTGCAGAATTAAAACCCTTACTTAGTGCAGGAGATATATTAATTGATGGTGGAAATTCTAATTATAAAGATACACAAAGCCGTGGAGCAGACTTAAAAGAAAGTGGTATCCATTATATGGATGTTGGTACAAGTGGCGGCATTTGGGGCTTAAAATTAGGTTACTGTATGATGATAGGTGCTGAAACGGAAGATTTCCAAAGACTTGAACCAATTTTTAAAACCTTGGCACCAGAAAATGGTTATATGCACGTTGGTGCGCTTGGCGCAGGTCATTATTCTAAAATGATTCATAATGGTATTGAATATGGAATGATGGAAGCCTATGGAGAAGGTTTTGAAATTCTACGTGCTTCTGGCTTTAATTATGATTTAGGTAAATTATCTAATCTTTGGATGAATGGTAGTGTAATTCGTTCTTGGCTTTTAGAACTATGTGGTAATGCTTTTACTCGTGATCCAGATCTTGAACAAATTCGTGGTTATGTAGAAGATAGCGGAGAAGGTCGCTGGACAATTATGGAAGCAATTGATAAAAATGTCCCTGCACCTGCACTAACCTTAGCTTTGATGATTAGATTCCGTTCCCGCCAACAAGATTCATTCTCAGCCAAAGTAATTGCAGCACTACGTAATGAATTTGGTGGTCATGGTGTAAAAAAGAAAGATTAAAGAAAGACTAACGTGTTATGAGTGGCAAACTAGCAGAATACAAAAGTTATGAAAAAACTAGAAAGTTACAACAAGCTGTTGAAAGCCAATTTAGCCTTATTCCAACTCTTCAAAGACTAGATGCAGATCCTAATTTACAAGGTGAAAGCATTACTATTGCGTTTTTAGATTCTGGTTTTTATGCTCATCCTGACTTAATTCAACCTGAAAACCGTATTCTTAAATACATAGATATAACTAATCCTGAAGATGGGGATCGCCAACTCTATAAAGCAGCTAATCAAAGTTGGCACGGAACACAAACTTGCGTATCTGCTACTGGTAATGGCTATCTTTCAGATGGTCATTACCGAGGTATTGCCGCAAAAGCTAAGTTAGTATTAGTAAAAGTTGGGTCTAAAAAAGGTATTGAGCCAGAAAATATTGCTGCTGGTCTAAGATGGGTACTAGAAAATAAAGATAAATATAATATTCGTATTGTTAATATTTCTCTTGGCGGTGATGAAGATATTCCATACCTAGACAGTGAAGTTGATGTAGCAGCAGAAGCAGTAGTTGCAGCAGGTGTTGTTGTTGTTGTTGCCGCGGGTAATTCGGGCTGTACCGATAGACCAAATCTAACTCCCCCAGGTAATTCACCTTCTGTAATTACTGTAGGTGGTTATGATGATAATAACCGTCCTGGAGGCTCTGGACATAAAACCTTATGTGATGAACTTCCAACAATGTATTGTTCAAACTTTGGCTATACGGCTGATGGTAACTTAAAACCTGAACTAATAGCCCCTGCTATTTGGGTTCCTGCACCTATTTTGCCAACAACTAAACAAGCTAAACGTGCTGTAGCTCTATGGGAGCTTTTTCATACGCCCCGACATTTGCTTAATAAACGTGTTCGGGAACTTTGGGAAGTAGCCGACCTTCCTGAAAAACTTCATAGTAGAACCCCTCCAATAATTCTTAAGCATTTGTCAGAAAAAATAGCTGAAGATAAGCTACTTACTCCTTATTATCAACACGTTGATGGAACTTCTTTTGCTGCTCCAATAGTTTCTTCAATTGTTGCTCAAATGCTAGAAGCTAATCCAAAACTTACCCCTGATATGGTAAAACAAATCCTTATATCAACTGCTCATCGTGTACCTTATTTCCCACTTCTAAGACAAGGCTTTGGAATTTTAGATGCTCGCAATGCTGTAGCAGAAGCACGTAAGGAACATGCAGAAATCCACTATAAAGTTATCCCATCCCCCATTATTGAGCATGGAGGTTTAGTTTTTACTTACCATAATGCCCAAGCTAGTTCTATACATCTAGCAGGTGATTTTAATAAATGGAGTACAACCAAAACACCAATGAAAAAATTAAAACCTGGCCTTTGGCGTGTTAGTTTGCCTTGTCCTGAGCCAGGCGTTTACCGCTATAAATACTTAATTGATGGTAAAACTTGGATTGATGACCCTGGCAATGGTAAACGTGAGCCAGACGGGTTTAAGGGCTTTAACTCTATTGTTGTAATTTCTGATTAAATTAATTATTCTTTAAGAGAAATTAACACCTAGCAATTAAGTAATTATGTTAGCATCTATTAAAGCTATAATTAAGCAGTTTCACTTACTAGAAAAAGTATACTCAATAATAGGTATAGCTTTTTTTTCTGTGTTAGCTAGCCTTGCCTATCAACATAAACCACTAAATATAGATATATTAGTTACTTGTTCCTTACAAGCATATGTAAATCTAGAATTTTTTATGCGCACAATCTCCTTTTTAGGAGATAATTTTTTTGTTGCCGTTGCATTAGTACTAACGTTTACAGCCCTACTTCATTTTGTTAAACAAAGCTTAGAAGCAAAACTACTTTTACTAATTACCTCTGTAGGCCAATCAACCAATGCAGTAATTAAGTTATTAATTGCTCGTCCACGCCCAGCAAGTGAAGCTTGCGTCCAAGTTTTAGTTAATGAACAAACCTTAAGTTTTCCTTCAGGTCATGTAATGCACTATGTTTGTTTATATGGTTTTTTATGTTTTGTAATCTACAAAAAAGTCAATAACTTACCATTGAAAATAATTTTGATATTGCTACCCGCCTTTTTAGTCCTATCCATTGGTGCTTCAAGGATTTATCTTGGGGCGCATTGGTTTACAGATGTTACTGCCGGATATTTACTTTCTAGTATACTATTAATTTTTACTATTAATTTTTACCATCATATAAAAAAAGCAGGCTAATTATGCCCGCTTAAATACTTACAAGTTAGAAACAAATTAGAGTTTATTTTATTCTGTTTATTATTCTTTTAAATGATGATAAACCCATTCATTTGGAATTTGTTACCACTCGTTTAAACTTATTAAAATACACTTGTCTAAGTAATAAAAGATCCTTAATATAAACTAGTATTTTTCTATTTTCAGCTAAAACCATTTTAGCTTCACTTTCAACTAATAATCAATTTGGAAATTTTAAGAGGAGAAAAATTATCTATGAAGCGTTTAACGCTTTTAATATTTAGCGTTTTAATGGCATTGGTGTTCTTTGTACCCACAGCAACAATGCAAAAGCAGTCTAAGAATAAATTACAACAAGATTTTACTAATTCTACTCCTGTAGTAGACGCTTTGCCACAAAGTTATATTAATGATAAAAGCAGCCAACATAAATTAATTATTGGCAGTCAAGATCAAGAACTTTATCAACAACTACTTTCTAAAGGTGCTATTACTAAAGAAATTGAATATGGTTCTTTTAAGTTAGTTATAGTTGATGAAAATTCATTAGGTGGAAAACAAGAGTTAAAAAACTTATCTGTTGCAATACGTGACGATCAAGATTTAATTCCTTTAAATGGTTATATATTAAATACAAAAAACCCTGACGAAACCTATAAATTACTGCCAACAGAACTACGCCAAGATAATAGTTCGACAGCTATTCGTCAAAATGCTAGACCTAATAATTCAGCAATGTATATTGTTCAATTTGTTGGCCCAATACAAGATGAATGGTTAGACAACTTAAAATTATCAGGTGTTGATGTTATTTCTTATATTCCATCAAATGCTTATATTGTTAGAGCTAATCTTTCTTTAGCAGAAACATTGCCACAAATACTAAAACAAAATCAATTTGTGCAATTTGTTGGAGCTTATGAGCCTGCTTTCCGTATTTCACCTGATTTAAGAGCAATCCGCCAGTTACCAACTAATAATTTAGTAGATGTTACTATTCAAGTAGTAGATGGAATTGATGCTCAAGCAACTATTGATGAATTAAAAGCTTTAGCAAATGAAGTAGCTTTTGTTCAACCAGTTCTTAATTATCACAACGTAGCAATTAAAATAGATTCCAGCAAATTAACCCAAATTGCTCATATGGATAATGTATTTGCTGTTGAAGAACGAACTGAAAGAAAGCGTTTAGATGAAGCCCAAGGACAAATTTTAGCTAATAATATTTCTGGTAATGCTCCAAGTGGCCCAGGTTATCTTTCCTGGTTAACCAGCAAAGGTTTTACTAGCAGTCAATTTGGTTCTTTTGCTGTAAACGTAGTTGATGACTCTGCTTCTCTTACTGGTCATCCTGATGTGCCAAACACAAGAATTGTGTTCCAAAACAATCCTACAGCACAACCTGCCGTACAAGGCGGACATGGATTCTTAAATGCACATATTGTTGGTGGTTTAAATACTGGCACAGGCTCAGCTTTTGAAGATGCTAGCGGCTATAATTATGGCCTAGGTATTGCTCCTTATGCTAGATTAGGTGTTACAGCTATTTTTGGTGATGCTGCTGCTACTCCAACAAACTGGGAAAATACTGCCTATGGACAAGGTGCAAGAATCTCTAGCAACTCTTGGGGTTTCATTGGTTCAACTAACCGCCGTTACAACGCTAGTGCGCAAGAATTTGACCGCATTGTTCGAGATGCTCAAACAGGTGTTACTGGACTACAAGAATTAACAGTAGTTTTTGCTGCTGGAAATGATGGTAGTGGAGCTAATACTGTAGGTAGTCCAGCAACAGCTAAAAATATAATTACTGTTGGTGCAGGTGAAAACTTCCGCCAAACTGGTAATGATGGTTGTGGTATAGGTAATACGGGCGCAGATAATCTTAATGATATCATCAGCTTTTCTAGCCGCGGGCCAATTAACTCCAGTGGTGGTGATGGCCGTATTAAACCTGACATTATGGCTCCTGGAACACACATTGAAGCAGGTATTCCACAATCAAACTATGATGGTAGTAGTGTTTGTAATCAATTCTTCCCATCAGGCCAAACACTTTACGGTTGGTCAAGTGGTACATCGCATTCTTGTCCAGCAGTAGCTGGTGGTGCGGCACTGGTTTATCAAGATTTCCTTAATAAAGCTCTTGCTGCTCCAAGCCCAGCTATGGTCAAAGCTTATTTAATGAACTCTACAACTCATATGACAGGTGTTGGAGCTAATGATACATTACCTTCAAATAACCAAGGTATGGGTAGAATGAACTTGGGACGCGCTTTTGATGGTGTATCCCGCATTTTAGTCGACCAAAATCAAGTTTTAGGTACAACAGGCCAAACTGTCCAAGTGACTGGTTCTGTTGCTAACACCAGCCAACCTTTCCGCGTTACTTTAGCTTGGACAGATGCACCCGGGCCAACAACTGGCGCACCTTGGGTAAATAACCTTGACCTAGAAGTAACAATAAATGGTAATACTTATAGAGGCAATGTTTTTTCTGGTGCAAACTCTGTTACAGGTGGCACAGCCGACATTAGAAATAATTCTGAATCAGTATTTATACCTGCTGGCGTTTCTGGTAATTTTACAGTAACCGTTAGAGGCACTAACATTGCTGGTGATGGCGTTCCAGGTAATGCTGACACTACAGACCAAGACTTTGCTTTAGTAGTCTATAATGCTTCAGCAACCCAAAGTAGCCCAACTATAGGAGTTAGCCCAACAACCTTAAGCTTTACTGCTACCGCTGGTGGCGCAAACCCTGCTAACCAAGCTCTTAATATTAGCAATACTGGAACTGGAACATTAAACTGGTCAGTAAGTGATAACGCTGCATGGTTAACACTTAGCCCAACTACCGGCACTGCTCCTTCTGCTACAACTGCTTCTGTAAATATTAGTGGTCTAGCCGCAGGTACTTACAATGGAGTAATTACAGTTACAGCAACTGGTGCTACTAATTCCCCTTTATCTGTTCCTGTAACTTTAACCGTTAACCCTCCTGCTAGTAATCCAACTATAGGAGTTAGCCCAACAACCTTAAGCTTTACTGCTACTGCTGGTGGCGCAAACCCTGCTAATCAAGCTCTTAATATTAGCAATACTGGAACTGGAACATTAAACTGGTCAGTAAGTGATAACGCTGCATGGTTAACACTTAGCCCAACTACTGGCACTGCTCCTTCTGCTACAACTGCTTCTGTAAATATTAGTGGTTTAGCCGCAGGTACTTATAATGGAACAATTACAGTTACAGCAACTGGTGCTACAAATTCTCCTTTATCCGTTCCTGTTACTTTAACCGTTAATGCTGGTGGTGCTACAGAATTACTTACTAATGGTGGATTTGAAACCAGCTTAACACCTTGGGTAGGAAGTGGAAGCGGAGCATTATATATTGCAAATGGAGCTTCACCACACTTAGGAACAGGATATGCTTATTTTGGCAGCGCAAATAGCGTAACAGGCCAAACATATCAACAAATAGCACTCCCAAGTGGTGCAGGTAAAACATTAACTTTCTTCCTTAATGTAACATCTGCTGAAACTACAACTACAACTCAATATGATAGATTGTTTGTTGAAGTTCGTAGTACATCAGGAGCTTTACTTGGCACATTAGGAACATTTAGCAACTTAAACAAAACTGCTTCTTCTACTGCCTATACACAAAGAAGCTTTAGTTTAGCTAGCTTTGCTGGTCAAACCGTCCGCATTCAATTCCGTGTTGCCACTGACAGCAGCCTTATCACAACCTTCCGTGTTGATACTGCTTCCGTCAAGTAACCTTATTTATTCTTAAAAAAGATAAACCCTTAAATAACCAGAAAGTTTTAAGCTTTCTGGTTATTTTATTTTGCTCTACATTAAAAAATAAAAGCCCAGCGATAAATCACTGGGCTTTTATCATATACCCTTACAGAGCATCAAAGATTCTTCTTTATTTTCAATAACTTATAAAGTAGATTCATTTATTACTTTAATTGCTTTAACTACTTACTTTGATTGCTATTTTGCTTTGCTACCATAAATAGCAAGCCTGCCAACAAGCCAAATATAACTAAGGCGATAATATTATTTTCTGCTAAATGTTCTCCTAAAATCTTAGGCCCAATAGCAAATGAGTCACTTACTTTTAGTATTGCTAAAGAAGCATAAGCTAACCCAGCAATTGCACCACCAGCAATTAAACCTGAGCTAAATAACACGCCTCGTCCGGTTTCTTCTTCTACCATAGTTTGTTCTCCTTGACCTTCACGACGACGAACTCTTTCTACAAGTGCGCGAACAGCACCACCAACAAAAATTGTTGAAGAAGTAGATATTGGTAAATACATTCCAACTGCTACAGGTAGAGCAGCAACGCCTATCATTTCAAGAGTTAAGGAAATAAAAACACCTATTAAAATAAGTGACCAAGGAAGTCTTTGTGTTAACACTCCATCAACTAAAATTCCCATTAAAGCAGCTTTTGGAGCAGGATATTTAGTAATTTTTCCATCAATCACATAAGCAGGTTTTCCTGCATCATCAACTAATACTTTTAGAGGTTCTGTTGGATTGTTTGCTTGTGTGACTGTAACCAAGCTATAAAGTTTATCGTCTAAACCACGTGCAGGGCCTATTTTTTTAACGCCTGCATCCGTTCCTTCAACAAAAGTCTTGGCTGCAACTTCAGCATTAGGTTTAATTAATTGGCTAGTTTCACCACCTACACCAGGATTAACAAAGAAATGTAGTTCGCCCTTGTCATCAACTAAGTATTTTCCTGCTGCAACTTTGCCACCTTTACCATCTCCATATTCCACAGGTAAACTTAAAGTACGGTAAGTCTTTCCATCTTCGGGCTTTATAGTATCATTCCAAACTTCACCAATTTTTTGCTCTGCTGGAATCTTAAATTCTGGATAATAAACAGGTAACAAGTTTACTGCTGAATTATTAAAAAACGTTAAAGTTAGACCTATTGCTAAAGCTGAAGTTGTAGCACCAACTAATAAGCCTAGTTGTTGATTTCTTGGTGTTGCACCAACTAAAAAGCCTGTTTTTAAGTCTTGAGAAGTTGCACCAGCATTAGCGGCTGCAACACAAACAATTGCGCCAACAGTTAAAGCAACTATTCTTTGTTCTGCACCAGCACGACCTAAAATCAAGAAAATCAATGAAGTAAAAAGCAATGTAGCAATTGTCATACCTGAAATCGGGTTAGATGAAGCACCTATTTGGCCCGTAATACGAGAGCTAACAGTTACAAATAAAAACCCAAATACTAAAATTAATGCAGCAGAAATAATATCTATTTCTAGCTGTGGTAATAGAACTAAAGCTACTAATAAAACGACTATGCCAACTCCAACATAAGCAATAGGCATATCTTTTGCGGTACGTTCTTGACCACCTACGTCTTGAATGCCACGAAAATCATTTACACTAGCTTTTAGTGCATTAACAATTGTTGGAAGTGATTTAAGTAGACTAATAACACCGCCTGTTGCAACAGCACCAGCAGCAATATATCTAACATAACGATCTTGAATTTCTCCAGCACTCATATCAGCAATTAATTTAACAGATTCTGGAAAAAGAGGATTTACCCAGCCAGCACCAAAAAATTTTACGGTAGGAATCATTACTAGTGCTGCTAACATACCGCCGCCAACCATATGAGAAGCAACTTTTGGCCCGATAATATAACCAACTCCCAAGAGTTCAGGAGAAATTTCCGCAGAAATACGAGCATTTTGATACCAACCTAATACTTTACTTGGGGCTTCATTCCATAATCTAGCACCGACCATAAGAAGTTTGTAAAAGAAGGCAACACCAAAACCTAAAAACACGGTTTTAGCATCTGTGCCGCCTTTTTCACCTACTACCAGCACTTCAGCACAAGCTGTGCCTTCTGGGTAGGCTAGGTTTCCATGCTCTTTTACAATTAATGAACGTCTAAGCGGTATCATTAGCAAAACACCTAAACACCCGCCTGTTAGAGCAATTAATGAGGTTCGTGTTACATCTAAATCTAGTCCTAATATAAGTAATGCTGGCAAAGTAAATACAACACCCGCTGCAATTGACTCACCAGCCGATCCAGTAGTTTGTACAATATTATTTTCTAAAATTGTTGCTCGACCAAATAAGCGTAAAACCGTAATAGAAAGCACTGCAATTGGTACTGAAGCACTAACAGTTAAACCAACTTTTAATGCTAAATATACAGACGAAGCACCAAATAAAATGCCAAATAATGCTCCTAAAAGCAAAGCTCTAGGGGTCATTTCTGCAATTATTTCTTTGGCACTGATATAAGGCTTAAATGCGACATTACTTGATAGCTCATTTTTATCTGTAGCCATTTTTACTCCATATAAATTTAATTTAAGGATTTTTCTTGGGGTGAAATTAAATAATCTCTGTACTTGGGCAAATGCGTCAAGTGTAAACTAGCGAAAAGAAACTTTTTCTAGCTGATTTTTTACTTTTGTTATTTTAATTTTATAAAAACTTCCTTGTAGGTCGTTTTAGATATACTATGAGGATTGCTAAATACAGCACGCCAACGGTTTAAGCCTAACACACCTTCACTATAAGCAAGATCTTTTATTTGACTTTTATGGCAGTTGATAGCGGCAAGTTTTTTTTCTGCAAAATCGCTAATATCTACTTCTAAATCCCAATTAGCAAAAAGTCCCCAAACTTCATATGCCCAAATTTTTACTGTAGCTAAATCATTGTCTTTATTATTATTTATTAATTCTTCTATTAGCTTAAAAACTAGTCTTGCTGCTAGTTGGTGTGTTGGATGACGATCTAATTCTGGATGAGGCAGATAAATTTCTTTAGGCTTATATTGTTTTATTAATTTTGATAATTGTTTATTTAATTTTTCCTGATTTTCTGATGTATGTAAATCTTCTAGTTCTAAATTATATAACTTACTTATTCCCAACACTTGTGCAGCTTCTCTAACTTCCTGCTGACGAATTTTTGCTATCTCTTCATCACTGCAAACAAATGAGCGTTGGGAACGTCGCCCATCAGTTAAAACTATAGAAATTACCTTTTTACCTTGAGCAATTTCTTTGGCTACCGTCCCTCCCATAGCAATTTCTAAATCATCAGGATGTGGAGAAATCACCAAAATTGCTTCTATTACTTCTAAGGATTTTGTCATAAGCTATAAACTAACAATACATAAAAAAATCGGGTGTTATTTATCCACCCGATTTTTATTTTCTAAAATTTTATCTATTAAAATTACTTAAGCTAGCTTTTGTGCTTCTAGCCATCGTTCTGCTGTAATAGCAGCCATACATCCAAAACCTGCTGCTGTAATAGCTTGGCGAAAATGTTTATCATGAACATCTCCCGCAGCAAAAACACCTTCTATATTAGTCTCAACATTATGCTTAGTAACAATATAACCTTGTTCATCAAGTTCAATTACACCTTTAAGAAAATCTGTACTAGGTTTATGTCCAATAGCAACAAATACCCCACCTATAGGGCGTACAGTTTCTTCACCTGTAACTAAGTTCTTAACACGAACAGCTTCTATAGATTTATCGCCTAAATATTCAGTCAAAGCAGAATTCCAAAGAAAATCTATTTTGGGATTAGTTAAAGCTCGTTGCTGCATTACTTGACTAGCGCGAAGTTTATCACGACGATGAACCATTGTTACTTTAGTAGCAAATTTAGTTAAAAATACTGCTTCCTCTACTGCTGTATCTCCGCCACCAACAACAATTAATTCTTTACCTCTAAAGAAAAACCCATCACAAGTAGCACATGCAGAAACTCCGCCAGCAGAAGTTCTTAATTTATATTCCCCAGGAACATTTAGCCATTGAGCAGTAGCACCCATTGCTAAAATTACAGATTTAGCAATATACCATTCTTTACCAAGTAATAAACGAAAGGGGCCTTTATCTTTAAATTCTACTTGGGTAACATTTTCCTTAATAACTTCTGTGCCAAAGCGTTCAGCTTGAGCAAAGAATTTTCCCATCATTTCTTGGCCGTCAATTCCTTCTGGAAAACCTGGGTAGTTTTCTACTTCTGAGGTAAGCATTAATTGACCGCCTGGAAGGTTTATACCTACGGGTTCGCCGGCTGCAACAAGTGGCTTTAAGTTAGCTCGTGCAGCGTAAATAGCTGCTGTTAACCCTGCTGGCCCAGAACCTATAATTATTAATTCTCTTTCTTTTTCCATTACCAATGTCCCCATTTCACCAAACTATATAGAATTGGCTATTGTAGAGCAGTAAGCGATTAAAATCGAGACTACCTAGCAGACACCTTGATAAAAGCATTATTCTTTTTGTTGTGCTGCTTTTTCTCGTTCCTTTGCCAAAAACTTTTCTAAGCGTTCCGATTCACTACCTTCATTTAGGTATTGACTAACACTTTGACGAAAAATAGCGCGAATATCCATTATGGCAAGAAAAATTAATGATAGGGCAAGTACAATACAACTAAGCCAATAGAGGGCAAAAAACCAGGGATGGCCTATAAAGGCTTCTTTATTAGTATAACCAAAGTAAGTCATTGCAAGCACAATAGTTAAAACACCTGTCCCAACCATTCGACGAGTAAAACGCCGCCGGTCAGCATCCAGAACCGTCCCTGCAATGCGTGCGTCTGTATAGCGGCGAATTTCATGCCGAGATAATAAAATAGTAACTACTGTTGCTAGAAAAAATAGGATATTTAGTGTCCACATCGCGCAAAAGTATATCCAAAAATTCAGTAGTTGTCATTAAAAAGAGTAGAAAGAATTTTTTAAAATTAATAAGTTATTTCACTAGAGCAATTTTTATAGTTATATTAATTAAAACCTTTACACTCACCTATTTTTCGCTAGCCTATTGCATTCAATCAACTGCTTACTTACAATAAATAGGCGAAATCATATCTAAACTTAATACACTGTAAATTAAATTTACTGATATTTTAATCTTAAGCCCCAGCGGGGCGACAGATACGTAGCGTAGGACGCAAGCTCTACGTATGATAATGTAATATTCTCGGAAGCCCCAGCGGGGCGACAGAGTTGTTTCTTAACATTAAAAGACTATGTCGCCCTTTCAGGGCTTAAAAATGCTTAACTATTATGTCCTAAGGTTTATGCCCTAGACTACAGTTATTTCGCCCCGTTGGGGCTTAAGAGTTAAGAATATAAAATTACTACATTACTTAGTTTACAATGTACTTAAATATAAATATTAAATTACCTTATTTTAATTACCTGTAAGGTGTTGCTACGTGGAGATACTTAATCAGCTAAATGAAATGCAAAAGCGTGCTGCTTATGCTCCGCTTGGCCCTTGGCTAGTTTTAGCTGGGCCCGGCACAGGTAAAACACGCACTTTAATAGCTAGAATCTCAGCACTTATTGACCATTATCATTTACGCCCTGATAAATTGCTAGCAGTAACTTACACAAATAAAGCTACTGAAGAAATGCGTGAAAGGTTAAAAGCTACTCTTCAAGACCAAGCAATGAGCCTTCAAGTTAGCACTTTTCATGCTTTTTGCATAAGTGTTTTACGTGAATGCCATGAGAAGGTAAAACTAGTTAAGCATTTCACTATTGCAGATGAAGATTGCCAACTAAGAATTGTAGCGCGTATTGCTCCAATGCTTTCTGGTGAACGGCATATGCGCTATTTAATTTCCCGTTTGTCTGGCTCACGTCTTAATCCAAATGAGGGTAAACCTCTTACTGCCTTAGAACAACAACTACAAAAACGCTACGATAACGAACTAAAGAAAAATGCCTTAATAGATTTTGATAATATTCTTTTTCTAACGCAACGTCTATTTTTTGAAAACCCTGCAATATTAGGCCGTTATCGTAAGGCTTTTGATGCTATTTTAGTTGATGAATTTCAAGACACTGACCGAGTACAATATGAAATTTTAAGGCAACTTGTAAGCGACCATCAAAACTTATTTGTAGTTGCTGATGATGACCAGTCAATTTTTTCTTGGCGAGGTGCTAACCCTACTAATATAGATTTGTTTTTGCGTGATTTTGCTAGAGATAATATCATAGTGCTAACAGAAAATTATCGCTCTCGACCAGAAATTATAAGCCAAGCACAACATTTAATATCTCAACACTCTCGCCTTACACAAAAAAATATTAAAGCTACTCAAGCAAATTTGTCTTTGGATTTACCTGCTATTAGATTAGAACATTTTGCTAATGATTTTGATGAAGCAGAATTTATTATTAAAGATATACAAACACAGCTAGAAAAAAATCCTAATCTATCTTTATCTGATTTTGCTGTGCTTTATGCACGTCACTCAGTAGGCGAATTTTTAGAACGTGAATTTATGAAAGCTGACATAGCTTGTCAATTAGTAAAGGGACGCTCTTGCTTTGACCAATTAGAAATTGTTCGCGCAATGAGCTTACTGCGTGTTTTATATAACCCTAAAGACCAGTTTAGTTTAGAAAATTTTGTTTGTAGAGAAGTAGACGAAGTTACTAGTACTAGGCTTAAAGCATTTCAATTAGAAGAACACCTGGCAGACTTTCGTATCTCTCTAGATCGCTTTCGGAAAAGTACCCGCATTCCTGATCAGGAACGTAGACAAATAGATAGAATTATTGGCCTGATCTCTAATTTAATGTCTATAAAAGATATACCCGGAAAACGTTTATCAGACCTGTTTGCAGATATTTTAAGTTCTTTAAGTAATCAAGAAGTTTTAACCTTAACTAAGCTAGTAGATCAATTAACAGACCCTATTACTTATAATAGAATGCGGGATGCAGCACGAGCAGTATATCAGGCAAGGGCTTTTGCTCAAGTAGTTTTAATTGCTGCAAGTAATTCACAGCTTAATTTTCTAGCAATAGAAATGCTTAAACGTTCACTTGGAATAAATGCTTATAGCGCACATAGTTATGAGATTGAAAAAATCAGCCAATCTAAGGCAGACTCAAAAATAGAATTAGTTGCTTTAGGCCCTCTTTTAATTATTTTAGATGGTAAAGAATTAAATTTGCTAACAGACACAATAAAAGCTTGTCAAACAATAATTTATCTTGGAACAGATTATAGTCCTGCTATTCGTGAACAGCTTCGTAATATAAATGCAGTTATAGTTAATCCTGAAGAGTTATCAGCCGTTGAGCGAGGTTTTGAACCATCAGCAATTTTACTTCTTTTTAAGCTTTGTCAACTTACTAGCTGGATTGGAAACGCTGAGTTTTTACCAGATTATGTAGCACTGGATATTGAAACAACAGATAAAGAAATTGAAAACAATGACATAATTGAAATAGCAGCTATTCGGGTACGTGATGCTAGTCCTGTAGCTAGGTTTCATACGCTGTTAAAACCTAATCGTCCAATAGCAGCAGATGCAGAAAAAGTTCATGGAATTAATGAAAAAGACTTAATCAATGCTCCAGGATTTCAAGATATAGCAGAAAAATTTCTTGCTTTTATTGGACAAGATACTTTAGTTGCGCATAATGGCTATAATTTTGATTTTCCTTGTATTAAAAGAAAACTTAGAGAAGTTAATAAACGGCTAGAAAACCGTACTTTTGACACTCTACCAATGGCTAGCCGACTTTTTCCAGATCGAGGAGCAAGTTTAGATGCTCTTGCAAGTTTATTTTCTATTGATACGGGACAGCGTCATCGCGCCTATGATGATACTTTGTCACTTGTAGATGTATTTGAAGCATTAAAAAAAGAACATGCCTCGCGTCTTCGTCGAACAGCTTGCGAATCCTGCTTAGATCTAGTTGCAGCAGGCTCAATTATTGAACATAATCGCTTGGTAGACTCCCAAGCAATATTAATTAAAGAGGGTCTAATCCGTCTAGCTGCACCCAGTGCAACACTGCTTGAACGACTAATTGAGCAAGGAAATGATGTAACTTTACTTAGAGCTTATATAGAAGAAGCAAAAATAGAGCATCTAAGAGAAGGTGATGGAAATGCAGATAGATTTGGAGCTTTTTTGCATTTTGATGAAATCGTCTCTCGTTTTGATAGTCCAAATCCAACGGTTGGATCGCTTGAAAAATCTATTATTGCATTCCTGGATTTTGCTGCTCTTTACCAACAACAAGACGGCATAACTCGACGAAACGCAGTAAACTTAATGACCATTTACGCATCCAAAGGTCTAGAATTTACCAGAGTCTATTTAGCTGGACTTGAACAAAATATGATTCCTAGCTTTTATGCTATTGGTAGCAAAAGTCCTGATCAATTAACTGAGCAAAGACGACTCCTTTACGTAGCAATAACTCGTGCTAAAGAACAGTTAGTATTTACTACTGCTAATTTACGCAATGGATATGCTCAGGTAGCTTCTGAATTTCTTCTTGAAATGTTTGGAGCTAACACTAGCCAAAGTTAGTTATATTATGCTAATATATTTAAGTATAAAAGATACTTGTATTATATGTATGTTAAAGTCTGAATAAAAATAGTAAGAAAAATTTTTCTCTATTTGTATCTTTTTGATTGCGTCTAAGCTATTTAATAGGTACACTTAGCGTGATAACTCACATCTAAAATGCTTCCAAAAACACTTAATAAATATTTAGATTTTGCTTAAGGCAATTAAAATTTAAGTGTTTAGAAGTTGTTTTTTAACCTAAATTATTAACTCTTTTTATTTTTATAGAATCTGGAAAAAACTTGCTAATATAGGTGAAATTTAGCGTCTGTTTTGGTTATAATTTGCTTTTCCTAAAGTTCGTTTGTTATAGTTTCAGGCAGTTTTATTTATTATAAAAATTAATCTCGCAAAATTTTTACTTAATAAAATATTACAAATTGTTAGCAACCATCCTTGTAATACCAAATAATACCAACCTGAAAAAGGTAACGAGCTAAGAAATAAACCCAAATAAGTAATATTGATGCCCCAAACAATAAAAGATAAAAGTTTTGACTAGACGACTCACTAAGGAGAAAGCTCTATGGAACGTAAGTACCGCCAAAAAGGTTATCAGCAAGATGAAAGTAGTGAACGAAAAGAATCTGCTAAAACAGAGCGTCCAAAACAAGAAGTTGGTTATGGGTCGCGCCCTTCTCCACGTATTGAAACTAGATATATGGAAGTAGTCAGATGTTCAAATTGTTCTACTATTGTGGAATCAGTTGGAAGTATTGCTTTTAATGATCAATGTAAAAAATGTGGTGAAGATCTACATTCTTGTAAAAATTGCCGCTATTTTGACCCTGGTGCGCGTTTTGAATGTCAAAAACCCATTGAAATACGTGTAGCTAAAAAGGCTGAGGGCAATGTATGTTTACAATTTGCTACTAAAGTTTCTGTAGAAAAACAACAGCCTCAAGAACAAAAGAAAGCAACTAAAGAACCTGCTAGTCCGGGTCGTGTAGCTTTTGATGCGTTGTTTAAGAAGTAGCTGGAAAATCTTCTAAACCTCGTTTTAATAGCATCCCCATAGAAGAAAAGAAAAATAAATTAAGATCTGGATAATAACCACTTGTTAAAGTAAATCCAACTCCTGTATAAGCTATAATTAGTAAAATTACTGCTGTGCCAGCAACTTTATTGTTATATTTTCTTACTTTCCAAGCAATGTAAAAAGAAGCTAAATATGCCAGTAAATAAAACATAAAGCCCAGAATCCCTAATTCCGCTAATACAGATAAAAAATTGCTGTGTGGGGTGCTTTGTGCAAGTTCTCCAAGTTTTTCTTTTTCTGGTTGCTCTTTAATTGCCCAACGTTGATTAAAATAGTTTTCATAATTACCTAGTCCAACACCTAGTATAATATTACTGCGAGCAATTTCTAAGGCTCTTTTATAGGTATTAATCCGACTAGAAATATTTGCAGAATCAGCAATTCTTGACTCATAAAATTTTGTAGTACTAAAAATTAGCCAAGCGGGAATTGCAGCTATTATAACTACAATTGCTAAGACAGTTGGTTTTATAAGCGATCGCCAACCCAAGTTTAACCCTCGTCCTAACATTAAGCAAATAACTATCATTAACATTACTGCTCTAAATTGTGGAACTAAGGATGCTAAAAAAGCACTTACAACCGCCCCGCGCCAAAGCCAAGCAAGTTTTTTTGCCATAGAAATTTTTGCTACCGTAGGCCAATATGCTAGGGTTAAAGCTAAAAGCAATGAAATCAACGCATAAGAATTATCTGATAAAAATGGCCCGTTAGGACGTATAACACCATCATAAATAAGTTGACCGCCTGGATAAGCAAATAAGTCTATTCCTGTTATTAATTCATAAACTCCAATAGGTAAAATACAATAGGCAAGTATAATTAATGCAAACAGTATTTTCTTTTCTATTTCTTTGATTGAAAAACTTTGTCGAACAATTATGTATAAAATTGTAGGTAGTAAAAAACCATCAACAGCAATTTTTAATGTAGAAAAAGAAAAACTTCCATGTAACAAACAATCTAGCAGTGTGTAAGTAGCAAAGAGAAGCCAAGAAATTTCCATTAGACCTAGATTAAGTTTTAATTGATCTTGTTTTACCAGCCGAGCAACTGTACCTAAAGCTAGCAACATCACAAAAACACGCGCACAATTAATAAAAGCTTGCTGATCTGGATAACGGATTAAGTAATCTAGCAAGGGTGAAAACGCTATCCAACAACAAAATAAAAATTCTAACTTCTGGCTTAAAAGACTAATTGCTAAACAAGCACAAAGGACTAAAGCTAATTGAGAATTATTTTGGTAGATAAGAAAAGCATTAAGTATAGTTAAGAGTAATGCTAACATTACTAAAACACTTTGACTAGAAAAGTTACTAGGATTAAATTTACTTAATTTTTCAGAAAACAATATATTTAGCATTGCTAGCTTGCTAGAAAAGTTTGGTTGATTCTATACTTTGCCTAAATTTTTAGGAAAACGTTGTTATGCTACTGGACAATAATTTTGTTATCAACCTGCTTCCACCAATAAAAACTTTACAGTTTTACTTACTACCTATTAGTGCTATTTTGGGAATGGTTATAGGAACTTTACTTACAAATACTAGATTTGCTCAAAAATGGCCTTGGACAACATTTTGGGGATTAGTTTTACTAGATTTAGTGGCCTTAAAGTTTATTTATATGGTTTTTGGTGATATTTGGGCAAGACTTAGTTTTTCTTTTTTAATGGGCTTTTTTGCTTTTAGCTTAAAACTTTTACGTTAACAAAATAATTTTTTGGAAGTTTTATGAAAAATCCTTGGTTAAAGTTTTGTTTTTTTATAGTGGTTTTCTTTTCCTCTTTTTCTGTTTTTGCACAATCAACAAGTACAGAAAAGCTTGCTAGTTGGAAGGAAAATGTAACCTTAGCGGGTCAGCAATATCAACTGACTGTCAATGTTTTTCAACAAACTAAAGATAGTGAAATTGTTGATTTATGGTCAGAGTGGTTAATAGATTCTGCTAATGGACAAGAAAAGTTAAACTGTGAACCTAGCTCAATGCTTCAAGTTTCTGAGATTAAAGCCTCTCCTGATGGTCGGTTTTTAGCAATTATCTCGGTAGGAGAGGGACACCCTATTTTAGATATCGTTGATTTAGCAGCACTTATAACTAGACAACAATGCAAAACTATTTGGACAATTAACCCTTACCCAAGTTATATCACTATAGAAAAATGGTCTGGAAATAAATTAATTGTAAGCAGTGGTAATTTACTTACTCATAAAATCGACGAACAATACCCAATAGAGTTTTTTGATTCAGAAAAATTTTCACTCGATCTACAAACTCAAACAATTGAAGGTGTATCAAAAAACGCTAAAAACCCTATTCCCTATTTTATTAATATGCTCTCTGACCCAGAAAATAAACTCCTAGCAGCTAACATTTTGGCACAACTAAAAGCACAATCAGCAATTCCTTATCTTAAAAAGATGTTGGAAAAAGAAACTAATCCTGATGCACAGGATCAATTAAGAAATGCAATTAACCAGTTAAGCCACTAGCAGCAATGATTTCTTCAATTATTCTTTCTGCTGCTTGTCCATCCCAAAATTCTAGTCTTTTTGGCTCATTTATTGGTTGTGAGAGGACATTAAAAGCTTCCTGCTCTATTTTCTTTCGCTTAGTCCCTATTAAATGATTTGTACCTTGTTTAATTGTTATTGGCCGTTCTGTATTTTCTCGCAAAGTTAAACAAGGAATACCTAAAACAGTTGTTTCTTCTTGTATCCCACCTGAATCAGTTAGTACAAGCCTTGAATTACTGTAGAGTTGGAGGAAATCTAAATAACCTAGCGGATCTATAAACTTAATGTTAAAACTGCTAGTCTTTTTATCAAGCTTAAATTGCTTAATTCTTTCACGAGTTCTAGGATGAATTGGAAAAACTAATGGGAGTTTAGAAGAAATTGCTCCTAAAGCTTCTAAAATTCCTTGAAAAATTTTTTTATCATCTACATTTGATGGTCGATGTAAGGTGACAACGCCGTAACTATAAGGCGTTAAGGCCAAATTATTTAGAATTTGTGAATGTTTTGCTTTTGGTAAGTATTTGTACAAAGTATCAATCATTACATTACCAACAAACTTAATTTTTTCTGGTGAAATTCCTTCTTTAAGCAAATTTACATCAGCATCTCGGCTAGGTGTTAAAAGAAGGTCAGCTAAAACATCTGTAACTAGCCGATTAACTTCTTCTGGCATATTTCTATCAAAACTACGTAGTCCAGCTTCTATATGAGCTACTTTAATTCCTAATTTGCTACAAACCAAAGTA
>Ga0268299_1001102_pt1 | contig 56521 bp, 52 predicted proteins | sample NOBtaG_FD_193484 | JGI IMG/M metagenome (GOLD analysis project Ga0268299, IMG submission 193484) | Activated sludge microbial communities from bioreactor in Nijmegen, Gelderland, Netherland - NOB reactor | ecosystem: Engineered > Bioreactor > Aerobic > Activated sludge | place: Netherlands... | reverse complement strand
CACCTGGATTGAGTCATGGTACAACCCTACCCGCAGGCATTCCGGATTGGGATACTTATCACCCAACAATTTTGAAAAAAGATTGAAGGAGCAAAATCAAATTACGATAAACTGCGATCCCCTCTCACAGGTCGAGGTACTCTCGGCTCAGTGAAAAAACTGTCCGTCAAAAGGGGACAACTCCAACTCCATACTCGCCCTGGTGCTCTCGCAACAGCCGGACAGCGCGTTCCCGTACTTCCGGTGAATATCTAATTTGTTTTTTCATTGCTCTATCCTCTCAAGAAATAGAGTCTCCTGTAAACCCGGGCCGATTCAAGCCAGTAAGATTGATGTTTGTTGAGTTAAAAGCCGTGTCTGCAGCCATTTCCGACAGAGAAACTTGAGTAAATTGGCCGGAAGCAATAGCACTTGTCCAGCGGTCGATATCGTTTGCCATAGGTGAGTGCCAAGTAGGTTCTGATACAGCAGCTCAATTTCCGCAGCATTTGTAAATCCATCCTCTGGTCTCGCATTCAATGCCAATTCGATTAGATCAGAATGGCTTGTTCCGCTATCCAGAAGATTTAATCCGATACCGACAAAGTCTTTTCGATTGACAGCGTCCTTTCCAAAGATTGCACCAAGAGTTCTTGCAACGATGCCTGCGTCACCATCAAGATCGAAGGCAAACACTGCTGTCAGAAAATTTGAGACGTTCAATGCTGATGAGTGTATCACTAACACTAAGACCGAGCTATGGTCAAATCTGGTGTATGGAGAATCAAGCGGCTTGCTGTTTTTGATCTCCATTTTGTTTAACGCCGTTAACGAATTTGATGCCCTGCACAATATCCGCTAACAACTTATAGCCCCTTAGTCGGAACCATTTCTTCTGCGCCACTTCCATCAATTTGAACGCCATCGTCAAAGTGGTTGTCCGGCTCCCACAGTTTTTGGTTCTGGCTGTTCTCAGCCGAACCGTTGCAAAGACTGATTCGACTGGATTGGTTGTTCTAACGTGTTGCCAGTTTTCTGCAGGATAATCATAGAAGGCCAGCATGGAATCTTTATCCTCTGCCAGACACTGCATCGCTTTTGGATATTTCGGGCTGAAACGTTCAATACAGTGATCAAATGCCGCATACGCTTTTTCCCGTGTTTCCGCCTGCCAGATGTTCTGCAGTACCTCCTTGACCTTGGGCTGCATGGCTTTGGGCAGCTTTTCCATTACATTGGCGGTTTTATGCACCCAGCAGCGCTGCTGACCGGTATCCGGCCAGCATCTTACGCGCGCCTTCCCGCAGCACTTCCTGTAACGGATCATTTTGTTCTGGTTTATTCAGATTAAAAACATTACTATCTGTCATTCGGTGTCTTCCTTAATCTATTGATTGATCTGCCAAAATCTTCAACAACAGATTACACCGCTTCCTTCCCCAATGTCATACGCCAGAAATGATCATAGCTCTAACAAGTAACCTAATGAATAAATACAGTATTATCCATTTTTCGCTTGCCTAGCACTATTTTTACCATGCAAAGATCTCGATCCATGCAGCGAATCTTCTTTGGATTTGCATAGCTCGACCGAAAAGCATTAAAGACAAAGATGAGATGTGCAAAGCAAGCAGAACGCAAGCATTTTCGAACTACCTGAAATAGTTGACGCCAAATTCTAAAGTGCAATCAGAATAAATAGATGCTGCTGCGACAAAATGTCGCATAGTCATCGGACTTAATTTGGGTTAAGGTAATGTCTGCATTTCAAAAAAAATCACAGTTTCCAAACACTAAAACCATGCTTAACAGCATCAGCCAAGCGCCGCTCAGTAAAAATCTGCAACGCCTGTTCATGCTCAGGAATATCGCGATTCTCGCACAGTGCCTGACATTCATGCTTGTATATAGGATCATCGCACTGGATATCCCGTGGACTGAAATGATCGTTGTAGTTGCTTTACTGGCCATATTAAATCTATTGACCTGGGTACGCCTGCATCGAAAATGGCCGGTATCGAATATCGAATTTTTTGCGCAATTACTCATCGATATTTTTGCGCTCAGCGCGTTACTGTATTTCAGCGGCGGTTCTACCAATCCATTCATTTCACTGTACCTGTTGCCGATCACCATAGCGGCGGCCACTTTACCCTGGCGGTATACCTGGGCACTATCGGCCATCACGATTGGCTGCTATACCATCCTCCTGTTTAATTACATTCCGCTGCCGCATGATCACAGCATGCATCTGGTTGAATTCAGCCTGCACGTGTCCGGCATGTGGCTGACATTTGTACTAAGCACGATTATCATCGCCTGGTATGTCGTTAGAATGAGCACTTCAATTCGCGACCGCGACCGCGATCTTGCGCTGGCGCGCGAACAGGCGCTGCGCAATGAACAAATTATCGGACTGGGTACGCTGGCTGCCGGCGCCGCGCATGAACTGGGCACGCCGTTATCCACGATGGCAGTCATTGCAGGTGAATTGCAGAAAGAATATCCGGAAAACAGTGAATTTCAAAACAATATTCAGATTCTGCGCGACCAGATTACGCACTGCAAACAGACACTGACGCAACTGCTGGCCAAGACCGGACAGACACGAGTCGAGGGTGTCAGTCAGGTACCCGTAGACAAATTCATGAATTCAATGCTGGAAAAATGGAAACTAATACGACCCTCAGTCAAATTCAACTATCACATCGATGGCCCACATCCCACGCCAAAAATCATGGATAGCCAACTGCTCTCCCAATCCATACTGAATCTGCTCAATAACGCCGCCGACGCATCCTCGGAATGTATTGAAATTACCAGTCACTGGGACAAGAACAATCTGCATCTTGAAATTGTCGATGACGGCGAAGGACTGTCTGCTGAAGCGGCGCAGCGTGCCGGGGAAGCTTTTTTCACAAGCAAAGCCCCGGGACAGGGATTTGGCATCGGTCTTTTTCTGGCCAATGCCAATATCGAGCGTCTGGGCGGCACTGTACACTTGTTCAATCTTGAAAAGGGCGGCGCCTGCACCCAAGTAACCATTCCATTGATGGAAGGATAAATGCGATGCTGGGATTCAAATACAGCAATACACTCCCTGTATACGATATGATCGAAGACATCTCTGAACAACCCACATTGCTCATCGTTGATGACGATAAGATCTTCTGTGGCGTGCTGGCCAAAGCAATGACAAAACGCGGCTTCAACGTGGATGTCACGCATAATATAGAAGATGCGCTGACAAAGGCTGAAATGGCCACACCGGAATACGCTATCGTCGATCTCAAACTGGACAGCGAATCCGGACTGGTGCTGGTTGAGAAACTCAAAATACTGGATCCCGGTACACGTATCGTCATGCTGACCGGTTACGCCAGCGTGGCAACCGCAGTTGAAGCCATTAAGCTCGGCGCCACGCATTATCTGGCCAAACCGGTAGATGCAGATGAAATCATGGCGGCCTTTGATCGCACAAGCGGCGAGGCCGACACGCCGATCAGCGCCAGTCCTCTGTCTGTTGGGCGATTGGAATGGGAATATATTCAACGTATTCTAACCGAGAATGACAACAATATATCCGTGACCGCCAGAATACTGAACATGCATCGCCGCACCCTGCAGCGCAAGCTGGCAAAAAAACCGCATCGAAGTTAATCGTGAAAAAAGGAACAAGAACAACGCCATGGCAATTTATACCTATCGCACCTCGAAATTGAGTCCGCGAAAAACATCATTCTGACTTCTGCCAGAGCGGTTGATGCAAATTTTGTGGTTCATAAGAAAAGCAAAATTTTTTCTGCTCTTCGTGTAATCTATTGCGTTTTTCTGAAGTTCTTCGCATGAGTGATTTCAAACTCGGTCAACGCTGGATTTGTGATTTTGATTTACAATTGGGTCTGGGTACAGTACGTTCCGTGGAAGAACGCATTGTCAGCATTACCTTTGCTGCGACCAATGAAACCCGCTCCTATGCGCGCCAATCCGCACCACTGACCCGGGTTATCTTCAACATTGGCGACAGTATTTCCAGTCAGCAGGATGTTGCCATACAAATCACAGCCGTGCAGGATAACGACGGATTACTGGTCTATACCGGTATTGATACAAACGGTAATATCCTGAAACTGACAGAGGATCAACTAGCGCATCATATCCAATTTAATCGGCCCACTGACCGGTTATTCAATCAGCATATCGACGCGGACAAATGGTTTCAGATACGCTACCAAACCTGGGAATACATTAACCGGCTGAGCAGAACACCGCTGTTTGGACTACTTGGCGCGCGCACCAGTCTCATTCCGCACCAGCTCTTTATTGCGCATGAAGTGGGGCAGCGTTATGCGCCGCGCGTATTGCTCGCCGATGAGGTGGGACTGGGCAAAACCATCGAAGCCGGCTTGATTCTGCACCAGCAGTTACTAACCGGACGCGCCGGACGCATACTCATCGTCGTTCCTGAAACACTGATGCATCAATGGCTGGTGGAAATGCTGCGGCGCTTTAATCTGGCATTCAGCATCTTTGACGCGGAGCGTTGCGCCGCAATCGAAGAAAGCAATCCGCACGACAATCCATTTCACAGCGAACAACTGGTTTTATGCAGTCTGGATTTTTTGTGCAAAAATCCCGGACACTGTCAGTCCGCACTGGACGGCGAATGGGATCTGCTGATTGTCGATGAAGCACATCATCTTGAGTGGTCAGAGGATACGCCGAGTCAGGCATACCAGATTATCGAAAAACTGGCGGCACGCATCAGTGGTGTACTGTTGTTGACAGCAACCCCCGAACAACTGGGAAAAACAAGTCATTTCGCGCGCCTGCGATTGCTGGATCCGCATCGGTTTGACGATTATCAACACTTCCTGGCGGAAGAACATGCCTATGAACCCGTCGCCGATGCCGTTGAAGCGCTGCTCACCACGCAACCATTGACAGAAACCATTCGGAAAACCATTTTATCGTATGCCGATAGCGCACACACACTGTCTTTGCTTGACGAACTGGATAAAACGGAATACGAAGATGACAAAAAAACGCAGGCAAGGCAGTCACTTGCCGCATCGTTGCTCGACCGGCACGGCACCGGACGCCTGTTGTTCCGCAACACACGCGCCGCGGTTAAAGGCTTTCCGGAAAGAAAGCTGATCATCGAACCGCTGCCGCTGCCCGTGCAGTATGATACCGTATTGAGCACTCTTGAATCTGAACAGCTTGCACAACCGCAATTACTGCTCTACCCGGAATTAATTTATCAGGCAGATGATGATAAAACGGTCGAGCCGGAATGGACAACATTCGACCCGCGCATCGACTGGCTGCATCAAACCCTGCTCGAACTCAGACCAGAAAAGGTTCTGGTCATTACAGCCAGCGCACTCACCGCGTGTGACATTGCCTATGCGCTCAAAATACGCACAGGAAAACATTTTCCGGTATTTCACGAGCAGATGCGTTTACTGGAACGGGACCGTGCTGCTGCGTTCTTTGCCGATCATGAAACAGGTAGCCAAGCATTGATTTGTTCCGAAATCGGCAGCGAAGGTCGCAATTTTCAATTTGCACATCATCTGGTTTTATTCGACCTGCCGCTCAATCCAGACCTGCTGGAACAACGCATTGGCCGCCTGGATCGCATCGGCCAGACGGAAATCATCCGGATTTACGCGCCGCATCTGCAAAACAGCGCGCAGGCTGTCATGCTGCACTGGTATCACGACGGACTTAACGCCCTGGAGAAAACCTGTCCCGCAGGTCAAATGGTTTATCAGCGCGTCGAGCAGGATCTTGTGGCCGCATTGCATCAGCGCGATCTCGATTCAGCAGTTTTTTTTGAATTGATCGATCATACGCAAAAAACCCGCCAACTGCTGAACGAAGCGCTTGATCGTGGACGCGACAGACTGCTGGAATATCATTCGTGCAGACCGCACATCGCCGAGCAGCTGTATCAGACAGCATGCACGCATGATTCCGATCCCGCACTCCAGCGTTATATGGATATTGCCTTCGACTGCTTTGGCGTACATATCGAATCGCACCGTGCCGATTGTTACCGCATTGAACCCGGCGAACACATGACCTCAGCTTTTCCGGGCCTGGACGACGAGGGAACAGTGATTACTTACAATCGAAATACCGCACTGGCTAATGAAGACATGCAGTTTATCAGCTGGGAACACCCCATGGTCATTCATGCCATGGATCGTGTTATCGGCAGTGAATCCGGCAATACGTCGGTCGCAAGTTTCGCGCACCGCACCGCACGGCCAGGCACGTTATACCTGGAATGTATCTTTATCCTGGACACCGCATCAATAGTTACCGCCAACAGACGCAACCTGCCACCCGCGATGATACGCACCTTGATTGATGAACAAGATCACTCAGACTATCCCTCACTGAATCATCAGGCAATCAATCAATGCCTGTCCGCAGTGTCACCCGATATTGCCCGCCAGGTTGTTATGCTGAAACAGACGGTCATCAAGGAAATGATCGCGACAAGCGAACAGCTTGCCAGAATGCAAATGCCAGCCTTGATTGAGCAGACCGGAGATCAGGCCAAAGAAATGCTGCTCACTGAAATAGAAAGGCTCAAGGCATTAAGCATGATCAATCCCAATGTGCGAACGGAAGAAATTCTTTTCTTTGAAAAACAGTTGCAGGATGTAACTCAGGCGTTGAAGGCGGCGCACTTCCGGCTGGACGCCATCCGGATACTGGTGGCGACCTGATTGCCTGCGATAAAACCGGATGACGAAAAATAGAGATGCCGTTAATATTGCTCACTTTAGCGCTCCGGATCAGATAATGAATGTGAATGAACCTCGTATTATTGTGGCATTGGACTACAGCTCAACCGAACAGGTGCTGAATCTGACATCCCGGCTGAACCCGAATCTATGCCGACTCAAAGTCGGCAAAGAACTTTTTACCGCTGCCGGCCCCGGCCTGATTAAACAACTGGTGCGCGACGGCTTTGATATCTTCCTGGATCTGAAGTATCACGATATTCCGAATACGGTCGCGAATGCCTGCAAGGCGGCAGCTAACATGGGCGTATGGATGATCAATGTGCATGCGATGGGTGGCCGGAAAATGCTGTCGGCTGCGCGTGAAGCTATCACTCCAGGTACCGTCAAACTGATTGCAGTAACACTGCTGACCAGCATGGATCAGAATGACCTGGATGATATTGGCCTGCAAGGCAGTCCGGAACAGATTGTTTTGCGGTTGGCCGCATTAACCCGGGATTGCGGACTTGATGGTGTTGTGTGTTCCGCACTTGAAACACAGCAATTGAGGCAAAAAATCGGACCTGATTTTCTGCTGGTTACCCCCGGCATCCGGCCACAGGAAAATACCGGTGACGATCAAAAGAGAATTGCCACCGCAGCGGCAGCGATACAAAACGGATCGGATTATCTGGTCATCGGCAGACCGATTACACAGGCGCAAAACCCGTTGCGCGCACTGGAGCAGCTCAATCAGGAAGTCCGTCAGATACCGTAACGATTGTGTTACAGCAAGTAAGACAGATCAGCCGTAAAACGACGGCAGTGACATACCCATCCACAATAGCACCAGAATAATCATCGTGATGCCGACACCTATCGTGCCAACGATCATGCCGATCAAAATCGTAATGCCATCTTTACTTAACAGTCCCAGTGACATAATCAGAATCCCCCAGCCGGGCGGAAAATTAGTCAGTGGAATGGGCAGTGAAATGGAGACCGCAAACACAAAAGCAAAAATACCGATAATTCTTTCCCAGGTATGTACACTGATATAGGTAAGGCGCGGTTGCAAGCGTTTTTCGATTTTCTTGAGCCATGGATTGGCCTTGATTACCAGTTTTTCGAGACTCGTACGCTTGATTTCCTTTTTTTCGATCCAGGCAGGCAGCCACGGCGCCCGCATGCCGATTATCATTTGTATCGAAAAAATAAACAAAGGAATGGAAAACAGCGTTGTGTAACCGGGCGGTACTGGCACCGGCAGGCAAAGCGGCAAAGCGGCAATCGCCAGTAAAACACCGAAGCCACGCTCATGCAATGAATTCTTTATTTCACCGACTGTTATGGTATCGCTGCGATAGACAACGACGACATTCTCCAGCAGCTCGGATGTTGATCGTTCGTTATTATTGTTATCACTGGTGCTCATCGTGTGCTTCCTTAAAAACCAATCGATATCATTTCAGATAAAGCGTATTTGGTAAAGTAATTGCGCAACTCCGGAAATTATTCGTAACGCAGCGCATCAACAGGCTTGAGGGATGCGGCTTTGCGGGCGGGATAAAAACCAAAAAAAATACCCACTCCGGATGCAAAAGCAAATGCCAGTAAAATCATGCCCAGCGTGATGACAATCAGCATGTCGACCAGCTTACTGACCAGCCATGCACCGCCTACACCGAGTAACACACCCATCATGCCACCCATGAAACAGATCATCATGGCTTCCAGGAGAAATTGCAATAAAATAGCGCGCCGATTGGCGCCGATAGCCATGCGAATGCCGATTTCACGAGTACGTTCGGTAACTGATACCAGCATAATATTCATGATGCCAATGCCGCCAACCAGCAATGAAATCGAGGCAATCGCACCGAGCACAATAGACATGATTCTGGCGGTGCCGGTGGCGACATCCGCAATGGCAGTGAGGTTGCGCACGGTAAAATCATTTTCCACGCCTTCCGACAAGCGATGGCGCTGACGCAACAACTGTGTAATATCAATTTCAGCTTCATCCATGACATCAGCAGATTCACCCTGAACCATCATATAGCGAATGGACCCGGGGAATTGATTGCCGGTAATCTGTCTTTCGCTCGTTGTGATCGGAATCAGGACATTGTCATCCTGATCCCGCCCGCTCAAACTTTGTCCCTTGGCGGCAAGCACACCAACAACCAGAAAAGGACGATTGGTAATGCGAACGGTTTTACCAACCGGATTGACCGATCCAAACAGTTTGTCGGCGGTGACTGCGCCCAGTACGGCAACGCGTGTAGCTGACCGAACATCCGATTCAGAGAAAATAGTACCTTCCGCTATCTCCCAGTTTCCAATCATGAAGTAATCCGGTGTGGTGCCCGTAATCATCGTGCTCCAGTTTCTCGCGCCGTAATTCAATTGCGCCGTTCCGCTGATGACAGGACCCGTAGCTCTGACTGACGGTAATTCAGCAACAGCTACCGAATCATTGATCGTCAGCGTCCTTACGCTGCCGCTGCCAAAGGTTAAACCGCCCGAGGATGTCGCGCCCGGCAGAACAATGAACAGATTACTCCCCATTGTTTCAATGGATTGATTGATTTTTGTTTGCGCACCCTGCCCGATGGAAAGCATCAGCACTACCGCAGCGACGCCAATCACCATGCCAAGCATAGTCAGACCGGTGCGCAGTCGGTTCATGCGCAAAGCCCGCAGCGCTTCTCCCAAAATGGTGGTGAAATTCATATGGTGTAAAAATACAGGGAATAAAAAAACAGTTGTTAACCTTACTGCATCATACCGCTTTGACTGGCCTGTTCTCAAGCGCCTGGTCACCATCGTATACGATACGTCCGTCTTTGATTTGAATCAACCGGTGCGCATAGGCGGCAATATCATCCTCATGCGTAACCAGCACGATGGTCATTCCCTGCTCGCGATTCAACTGCTCAAACAGCGCCATAATTTCTGCGCTGGTATGCGTATCCAGGTTGCCGGTGGGTTCGTCAGCGAGAATCAGCGGCGGCTGATTGATCAGTGCGCGACTGATTGCAACACGCTGCTGCTGTCCACCGGATAACTGGTTGGGATGATGCATGGCAAATTTTTCCAGTCCGGTGCGGCGCAATTGCTCAAGTGCTTTTACACGACTTTCAGAGCGCCTTTCTCCTGCGTACAGCAAAGGCGTTGCAACATTATCCAGCGCGGTCATACGCCGCAACAAGTTAAATCCCTGAAAAACAAAACCAATGTAGCGATTACGAATACGCGCCAGCGCATCGCTGGACAATGCGGCCACGTTCTGGCCGGCCAGCCAGTAATCGCCGTTTGTGGGTATATCAAGACAACCCAGTATATTCATCAGTGTGGATTTGCCTGAGCCGGAATGTCCCATAATGGCGACAAATTCGCCTTTTCCGATATCAAGATTGATATCGTGCAGCACCGGGGTTTCAATCGTATTGCCCTCTGCATCGCAAAGACTGTAGCTTTTGTTCAGCTGCCGTATCCGGATTAAAGCTGTTGTTGTCATGATGCCCACATAATGCGCCGCATTAAAACATCCTGAAACGGAATTGGGTTGTTGAATCTTTTTTGCTGCTTTTCTCGCGAATGATTACAGCATCGCCTTCTTTCAACTCACCCGTTACAATTTCAGTGTAATTGCCATCGGTAATTCCTGTAGTCACATGGGCAGCCACACGTATCCCGCCAATCAGTCGATACACTGCCATCTGACCATCAGATTTCTTTTGTAACCGTGCTCCCGCTGAACCGGCGGATTCGATATCGTCAGGTTGATAGCGTAACGCCGCATTGGATATGCGCAACACATTCCATCGCTGATCAACAACAAAATGAATATTCGCCGTCATGCCAGGCAAAAGTGCACCTTCATCATTGCTGACCATGGCGACGACATTATAGGTAACAACATTCTCCTGAATTGTCGGATTGAGCCGTACTTGCTTAACCGTGCCGGAAAATGTGCGATTCTGATAAGCATCAACAGTAAAATTAATCGACTGACCAATGTGCAGCAGACCGATATCCGCTTCTGAAACGCTGATATTGATCTGCATTTCACGCAGATCCTTAGCGATCTGAAACAACACGGGCGTCTGAAAATTTGCCGCAACAGTCTGGCCGATATCAACATCACGCGCAATGACAACGCCTGAAATCGGCGACTTGATAACACTGTAGTTCAGATTGGCGCGATCCCGATCGACCTGCGCCCGGCTGACCGCGAGTTGCGCACGCGCGGCATCCAGCTCCTGCCTGACGACGTCGAGCCCTTCCGCTGAAATGAATCCCTGTGCGTACAGTCTTTGGTGGCGTTCGAGCTTACTTTTGGCGATGTTGTGCTGTGTCTGCGCACTCAGCAGATTGGCGCCGGATTGCTGCAACTGCGCCTGCAGCAGCGCAGGATCGAGTTCGGCAAGAATCTGCCCGGTTTTTACTTCGTCGTTGAAATCGACATGCAATCGGGCAACAGTACCGGAAATCTGCGTGCCGACATTGACCAGTACAACAGGCGTCAGCGTTCCGTTGGCGGATATGGTCTGAATGATATCGCCGCGATCAAGCGCGCGCGTCAGATAAGGGTTGACTGTGTTTTCATCGTCATCACGCGTGAACCAGTAAGTTGAAACAGCAATGATCAGCGATAAGACTATAAGAGAAGATTTGGCGTTACGCATAAATTCGTGTTAAAAAAACAACGTACTTTGCAATCGGTCAACCGATTGACAGAAAAAACGTCTATGTTAACTGAGAAATCAGCCTGAACACCAATACTTCGTCGCAGCGAATAGTGGCAGAAACCAAATTTGTGACCCGGCGCATCCGGCGTGGTTCAATGGACAGAAGACTTTTAAATCTTTTTGCGCAAACGGATAAATAAAATTGACCGAATTCCGCCATGTTTATAGTAAATTTTCCAATCACTTGCTAAAATTACGCTCTTGTCTTTATAAGATGCCCCAGAACTAAAAAGATAGGCGCCTGGAAAACCTGCTACGCAGTCACCTGACCGCTCATTGCGGTTTCGTTTAATTTTTCCAGGCACCCTAATTTATAAGAATACTCAACTTTACAATAACTCTAGGATTTTTCATGGCTATCGAAAATTATCGTCCCCAAAAAAAATTAACGACATTTTATCCACCGCAACGTATTCTGATGGGACCCGGTCCATCGGACACTCATCATCGCGTACTGTCAGCCATGGCGCGCCCGACTCTGGGTCATCTTGATCCGGTTTTTGCCGAGATGATGGAAGAGATCAAGGATTTACTGCGCTACGCTTTTCTAACCAAGAATAAAATGACTTTTTCAGTGTCAGGCCCCGGTTCCGTGGGTATGGAAATGTGCTTCGTCAACATGATTGAACCGGGCGACAAAGTTATCGTCTGCCGCAATGGTGTGTTCGGTTCACGCATGATCGAGAATGTCGAACGACACGGCGGTGTAGCCGTCGTCGTCGATGATAAATGGGGTGAACCGGTTGATCCGCAGAAAGTGGAAGACGCGCTAAAACAACATCCTGATGCCAAAATTCTGGCATTTGTCCATGCAGAAACATCAACCGGCGTGCTATCTGATGCTGAAACGCTGTGCGCACTTGCACGCAAACACGATTGCATGACTATTGTCGACACGGTAACTTCTTTGGGTGGCTCCCCGATCAGAGTGGATGAATGGGGTATCGACGCAATCTATTCCGGCAGCCAGAAATGCTTGTCATGCCCCCCGGGGCTATCGCCGGTCAGTTTTTCCGAGCGTGTGACGGAATTCGTTAAAAACCGTAAAACCAAAGTACACAGCTGGTTCATGGACATCAATCTGTTGCTGGGTTACTGGGGGTCGGCAGCGCGCACTTATCATCATACCGCGCCAACCAATGCATTGTATGCCCTGCATGAATCCCTCGTCATGCTTTATGAGGAAGGTCTGGAGCATTCCTGGGCACGTCATCAGCGCAATCATGAAGCCTTTAAAGCAGGTCTGAAAACCATGGGGATCCGCTATGTCGTCGATGAAAAATACCGCCTGCCTCAGTTAAATTCGGTTTATATTCCGGATGGCATTGACGACAAAACAGTTCGCGCCAGACTGCTTGATGAGTACAGTCTTGAAATCGGCGCCGGATTGGGAGACTTTGCCGGAAAAGTATGGCGCTTTGGTTTAATGGGCACTTCGAGCAAGGTTGAAAATGTGACGATGTGCCTTAATGCGCTGGAAAATGTATTGTCCGATATGGGCATGAAACTCAGCCGCGGCGCGGCAGAATCGGCTGCGCACCAGTGTTATGCCGATCGTCCACTGTCTTTGCCGGTTAATTAACAGACGCTTTCCGGAGCTTTACCGGCTTTCTTTTTGAGACCGTTTTTCCATTTATACTTATCGCGCTTCAAAATCTGGTACCAGTACTTTCTCCCGCTGGAGGAAGGCTGGGTGATGGATTATAAGAAAACAGACTTTGACGTGCGATAACTATATAACAGGATGGAAAAACGGTATTTATATAATTGATCTGGAACGATCCAACCAATGATGTTTCTGGATTTTCCTATCGCCGTGATAGCAGCACCCATACTGGCGGTTTTGATATCTTATTCTTTAAATTTATTGTTCGTACAGTGGAAAACCGCTGCAATACTGGATTATCCGAATTCAAGGTCTTTACACGAGATACCCGTGCCGCGCATTGGCGGACTGGGTTTGCTGCTCGGCGCAATGCTGTCATGGAGTCTTTTTGCGGTTGACCTGCCTGTTTCCGTCTGGTTGAGTATCGTTGTGCTGATCAGCATCTCGATCGCGGACGATCTCTGGAAAATGCCCGTATGGAGCCGGTTATGCGTGCACAGCTTGGCCGCAGCTGTTTTTTCATTTCTAACCATCGACATACAAGGCTGGCATATTCAGATTTGTCTGTTTCTGGTGATCATCTGGATGACGAATTTGTATAATTTCATGGATGGATCAGATGGACTGGCAGGCGGCATGACGCTAATCGGTTTTGGTTATTATGGGCTGGCGGCCTATTTGTCGAACAATATTGAATTTGCTGTGGTCAATTTTTCGATTGCGGCAGCCGCACTTGGCTTTTTGTTGCATAATTTTTATCCTGCGCGCATTTTTCTTGGCGATTCGGGCGCTATCCCGCTTGGCTATATGGCTGCTGTCATGGGCTTACTCGGCTGGTTACATGAGTTATGGTCTCTGTGGGTTCCGCTGCTGATTTTTTCACCGTTCATAACCGACGCTTCGGTCACACTGATCAAACGCCTCTGTCGCGGTAAAAAAATCTGGCAAGCACACCGGGACCATTATTATCAGCGATTCGTGCAAGGCGGTCTGGGACATCGAAATACTGCACTTTTCGGTTATGGTTTAATGCTTACCGCCGGTGCCTGCGCTGTCTGGATGAATACCCAGGATATGGCATTGCAATTCATCATGGTTGCTGTCTGGGGTGGTCTTTACCTGGGGCTGATGCTGATGTCGGATCTGGGCAACAAGCTTTTTTCAAACGAAAAAATAAAACAATAACATGTTTGGAAACAAGTACGGGATACGTTCTGTCATTGCATTCATCCATGATCTGATCGCCGTAGCGGTATCCTGGTTGCTTGCTTTCCTGCTTTACGCCAATTTCAAAGTTACCGAGGTCTCTTTTGCATTACTAGGAGAGATCCTGTCATGGATTCTGCCGGTGCAGGCTGTATTTTTCCTGTGGTTTGGTTTGTACCGGGGGGTGTGGCGTTATGCAAGCCTGCCCGATCTGAAGCGCATCACCGTTACGGTGCTGTTAAGCGCTGTACTGGTTACGAGCGTATTCTGGCAACTCGGACTTCTGGGAAGCGTGCCGTATTCGGTCAATGTCCTTGCTCCGATTCTGCTGCTGCTGATTATGGGTGGCAGCCGCCTGATTTATCGCGCTTGGAAAGAACGCCGCCTGTATAGCCTGAAAAATTATGAAGGTAAATTGGTTCTCATTCTCGGCGCCGGCAACACTGCGCTGAACCTGGTCAAGGATCTGGCGAGCAATCAGGACTGGCATGTCGTGGGTATGCTCGACGACGACCCCCGAAAACTGGATACGCGCCTGCACGGCGTGCGTGTTTTAGGCACTATTGATGACCTGCCTCACTGGGTTCACAAGCTGAACGTGGGGCATGTCATTATCGCCATGCCATCGCTTTCACATCGCGCCCACCGTCATATCCTGGAAATGTGCTCGGAGATGAGTGTTAAAGCGATGATCATCCCGTCATACCAGGATCTCATCAACGGGAAAACAACGGTCTCGCAGATTCGCGAAATCCAGCTGGATGACCTGCTCGGTCGGGAACCGGTTGTACTGGATGACGAGGGATTGCATGGTTTGCTGACCGGGAAAACCATTCTGGTCACCGGCGCGGGTGGTTCCATTGGCGCTGAGTTATGCCGCCAGATTGTCGCGTTTCAGCCCGCGCATCTGGTTCTGTTCGAACTCAATGAATACGCACTCTATTGCACCCAGGAGGAATTCCAGACCAACTTCCCTGATACGGTCATGTCATTCGTAATTGGCGATATCAAGGATAATGCGCGCCTGCAGCAGATTTTCGCGCAGTACCGCCCATCCGTGGTGTTTCATGCCGCAGCTTATAAACACGTGCCCTTGATGGAGCATGAAAATGCCTGGCAGGCTGTACTGAATAACGTCATGGGCACTTATATACTGGCCGACACCGCGATCCACCACGATGTTGAGAAATTCGTTCTGGTATCAACCGACAAAGCGGTGAATCCGGTTAACACCATGGGCGTCAGTAAACGGCTTGCAGAAATGGTCTGCCAGGCGATGCAGCAATCGACATTAAATCAGCGGCATGGAACCTGTTTTGTCATGGTGCGTTTCGGCAACGTTCTCGGCAGCGCCGGCAGTGTTATTCCCAAATTCCGTAAGCAAATCGCCGAAGGTGGGCCGATCACGGTTACGCACCCGGATATGACGCGTTATTTCATGTCCATACCCGAAGCCGCGCAGCTGGTATTACAGGCTGGTCTGATGGGGGGGTTGAAAGGCGGCGGGGAAATTTTTGTCATGGACATGGGTGATCCGGTCAAAATCACCGAACTGGCGAGCGACCTGATCCGGTTGTCCGGTCTGGGCGAGGATGATATCCGCATCGTATTTACCGGCCTGCGTTCAGGTGAAAAACTGCACGAAGAGCTACTGTCAGCGAATGAAAATACCGTGCCTACACCACACGCAAAATTGCGCATCGCACAGGCACCCGAAGTTAATGAGCAATGGCTGACAGCGCTGATCACGCGTTTCGAGAAAATCAAGGCGCTGAATGATTCCGAAGCGCGCGCGGAACTCGCGCGATGGGTGCCTGAATATACGCCGAATGGCGAAAGCATGCATTAACAAGGCTTTAATGGCCTCTAAAGGCTGCCTTGAATTGTCTCATCTGACAGCTCACCATGATTTCCGGAGTGTTCAACCAATAATATGTACGGCTTTATCAAGATCGGCTTTCTGCCCGGAATGCAGCTTTTTTACCGCACGCCCGAATGTCGGCGTAACATAGAGCCGCATTAGTCGAAGCGGTACTCGCTCGCGGCTTCCTCCTGTTCGGCGATCAAAATATCCCGAATCATGGCAAATGGTAAATCAGGATTTTCCTCGGCAATCTTGCCGATTCGCGAACAGCACTCAATCTGTTAGGCACCGAGCGGTGTTGGGCCTGCGCATAACGCCTAGCCTCAGCAACCAGATTCTCAGACAATTTTATATTTACCGACACGGCAACTCCTGAGAAAAAGCGCATTCTAGCTTGATTTTTCCTGGAAAAACAAGGAAACATCGTCTTTATTGTGCAGGCTGGCGGTGCCCTCCAACGCAAACACCGCAACAAAGGTGATGAACAATTGTCGGTAACCGTCCGGGACTGGATTGGTGAGGCCAGTCATAGCGTGTTGGTAAGTGCCGCTTCTGCCTGGGAGATTGCAACCAAGATGCGTATCGGTAAATTGCCGGGATCGGTGGAAGTAGCGGCACAGTATCATGAGTGCCTCATGGCGCAAGGTTTTACACCGCTGGACATTTCCACCGATCATGCTTTACGCGCCGGCACTTTACCCGGAGCACATCGCGACCCTTTCGACCGCATGTGATGTGGTTCAATAGAATTGAACCACATCACAACAGCATTTTTTTTAAAAATCATTTGCAAAAGGAGAAAATATCTACAGCGCTAATCCAGCCTACCTCGGCTTTTTATGCGCGGTGTGTGTAAAATATTCCGACATTTATACGGTGTTGGAACGCTTGTTTATTCCACCGGATATTCCAGCGGGCTGATGCCGGAACGCGAATAACGAACACCGTTGAGGTTCACCGCCAACCTACCGTGCCAGCCGGTTTTTGAGCCTTAGCATAACATAAGATCCATACGCTCATGCAGCACTGCTAAAATAATCGGATCAGCACTGTTTTCAGATTGCAAGTAGAAAATATAATGATGCTCACAATGTGTAAACAGTAGCTCGGTCTTCTTTTTGAAAATGTTCCTAGTGCGACAATTCCCTGTGCAATCTCCTGGAATCGTTTTGACAGCAGTGCTTCATAACGCTCAGCCTGAGCTATTCCCCACTGATTTATCGTGTAACGAGCAATGTCTCTCAAATCTTGTTCAGCATGCGTAGTGAGTTTGTAGTCCGGCATTATTTGGCGCTTTCACTATAGACTTCCTGAAAAATTTCTTTAACCGATTTTTGGTTTATTGCTCCAGCCTGCGCTGATTTAACGCGTTCATTCAGCAAAGCTTCTAATTCATGCAATGCCATCTCTTCATCGGAAGATGTAGGCAGAATTTGGTTCAGTACATATTCCTTTATTGATTTGCCTTGCATAGCGGCTATGGCTTTGATCTTTTGATGCTGCTCCGGCGTCAGATCGATAGATAAGCGGCTCATCTTCTTTCTCCTTACACTGTTCGTCACAATATAAAAGACTTTTGCAAAAGTCTTTTATATTTGTAACAACAAATGAACATATGTTCATTTGTTGTTACAAATAGCATTTCGTACAGAACACGATTCATTCACGTTGCAATGGGCATCATGGCAATGCCCGATTACGCTTCACTAATCCAGCCTACTCCGTCTACTCCGGCTTTTTATGCGCAATGCGTGCAAAATATTCCGACACATAGCGTCTCATCGTTGGGATTCACGGCGTGCATCAGGAAAAATAATCTCTCCCGTCTCCAGCAGCAAAATCCGGTCAATACCTTCCCGGCAGGCCGGCATAACCGGTAACAGCAGTATTGTTGTGCGATCCCGCATCGCCGCCGTGAGCGCTTTGAACACATCACCCGGCAACTCCTGCGCATGCTGCGGCCAGAGATCATTGATGATCAGAATCGGTGAATCTTTCAGAAAGGCGCGCGCGATCGTGATAAGCTGCCATTGCTTGCGCGTCAGGCTCGCACCATTGTTATCGATTCGTGTTTGCAAGCCTTCCGGCATGTCACGCACAAAACCTGCGACCCCGGTTGTTCGGATTGCCTGCATAATGCGCGCTTCATGCACGCACCCGGTATCGCCATAAGCGATATTGCCCGCGATGCGATCGCTTAGCATGACCGGAATACCGGAAATGACGGCAAACTGCGCAAGCAAATCGCGGCGTTTGATTTCACCGTAAGCGTGACCATCCAGCTTTATTTCACCCGTTGCGGGCGGACTGAAACCCAGCAGTAAGTCCATGAGCAGCAATCTTGCAGCGCTGTCATCAACAACCAAGGCAATCGTCTCCCCCGGTTTGATGTTCAAATTGAGTGTATACGGCCGGCAGGAAGCCTTTTCACCGCATCGCACATTCACCTGATTCAGGATTAATTCTCCGCGTACTTCGGTTAAACAGACAGCGCCATCGGCTGATACTGCCGGAAGATCAAACACTGCAAACAATTGCTCCAGTTGTTGCTGCATCAATCCAGGTATATGTGATACACCGGCCAGACGACTGACGGGCATTATCAGCAACAGCATGATGGCGACAAAAGCACCGGCCTGGTCAATTGATAATGTATTGTCAATAACCTGTTGCATCAGCAGATAAGTCATCGCTATGCCAATCAGGACAATCAATAACTGACCGAGCATTGCAACGAACGCCTTATAGTTATTTTGCTGATTATCGTCGTTCAGAATGGATTGCGCGGTGCTGTCGAGGTACCGGCATTCCTGCTGCTGTCCGCCGAATAATTGAATATAGCGAAAATTATCCAGACAACGGCACAGGTGGTCAGTCAGCCGGGTATTATCGGGTTCGACGTTTTGCATGCCGGTATCAGAATAGCGCTTTTGCTGGCCGGTTATCACCTGAAGCATCAGAAAAACGAAAGGAATCAGCAGGAAAATCAGTATCGCAATTTCCCTGTTCAAATAAAAAAGACATGCAATCAGTCCTGCAACGGCAAGCGTATCCCGCATCAATACCGTCAGTATTTGCATGCTTATCTTCGATATCGACCGGGCATGGTGTAATGCCGCCTGAGGAGCATGATTCTCGTTCGCGGATTGATAATATCGCACGGGCAGGTGAAGCAATTTATCAAACAATACGTTGTTCAATTGCATACCGAGTTGATTGCCTGCTTTTCTCATCCAGTACTGGCCGATATAACCGGAAACACTGTAAATAACGACCAGCACAACAAAAGCGAGCATTGCCGTTTGTGTGCATGATTCATCCTGTTCGACAAAGGCGGCGTGCAGGATGCGCTGAATCTGTATCGGCAGGAAGGCCACTGTTACCGCCATGACTATCGTGGCCAGCGAGGCCCAGAAAAAAGAATGCCTGCAGGCTGCCATCATTTTTGCAAGACGCTGATAATAGTGTGCTTGAATCATGATAAAACCTGCGATTTATTTAACGTTTCTCGTTGCATTATTTTAAGTCAGAAGCAGCGATTCTCGCTGCAAGTTTTACAGGATGAATATAGTACAATGCGTATTTCACTTAATCAGTCAGCTGAATCCGCATGCTACTTATTTTTATCAACGTTCGGCGCGCGTCTGAATTGACATCTGCTCGCATACCCTGTCGCACGGTTCTGATTTAACGGAATAAACGAAGTAATGCAATCAACAAAACAGATCGAAGAAAACAACATTCAACAACACATGCCGCAGAGAAAAGGCATTGTTCTTGCCGGTGGCTCAGGAACAAGACTTTACCCGGTGACCAAGGCTGTATCCAAACAACTGTTACCGGTTTTCGACAAGCCTATGGTTTATTATCCGCTCAGCACGCTGATGCTCGCCGGTATACGCGATCTGCTGATTATATCAACGCCGCAGGATATTGCCGATTATGAACTGCTGCTCGGTAACGGACGTCAATGGGGATTGAATATCGCTTATGCGGTTCAACCCGAACCGGGTGGACTGGCGCAGGCTTTTCTTATTGGCGAATCCTTCATCGGCAATGATTGTTCAGCGCTTGTGCTGGGCGACAATATTTTCTACGGTCATGATTTTTGTCATTTACTGTCCAACGCCATGCAGAAAACATCCGGCGCCAGTGTCTTCGCTTACCATGTGCAGGATCCCGAACGTTACGGCGTAGTGGAATTTGATCCACAGGGACAAGTGTTGAGTCTGGAAGAAAAACCGTTGAACCCGAAATCGAACTATGCAGTAACCGGATTATATTTTTATGACCGCAATGTTGTTGATTACGCCAAAAGCATTAAGCCTTCGCATCGCAATGAACTGGAAATCACGGACGTAAATCGGATTTATATGGAGCATTCAACGCTGAATGTAGAAATCATGGGCCGCGGTTATGCCTGGCTGGACACCGGAACGCACGAATCACTGCTCGAAGCGAGTCATTTTGTAGCGACGATAGAACACAGGCAGGGATTAAAAATTGCCTGCCCGGAAGAAATTGCCTTCCGTCAAGGCTGGATTGATGCCGCACAGCTGGAGGCGCTCGCAATGCCCTTAGCGAAGAACGGTTACGGCCAGTATCTGCTGCAAGTTCTCAAACGCAAACATTAGAGAGCCCTCAAGCATGAATGCGACACAACTGGCAGTACCCGATGTTTATCTCCTGCAACCCAGAGTTTTTGGAGATACGCGCGGTTTTTTCTATGAAAGCTTCAATCAGCGCCAGTTTGATCAGATCATCGGCAGACATGTGGCGTTCGTGCAAAACAATCATTCCCGTTCGATGAAAAATGTATTGCGCGGCCTGCATTATCAAATAAGGCAACCGCAAGGCAAACTCGTGCGCGTCGTCGCGGGGGAAGTGTACGATGTAGCTGTTGACCTGCGCCATTCTTCGCCGACTTTTGGTCAATGGGTGGGTGAAATACTGAGCGCCGAGAACAAAAAGCAACTCTGGATACCGGAAGGATTTGCGCACGGTTTTGTCGTGCTTTCGGATTATGCCGAGTTTCTGTACCAGACTACCGACTATTGGGCCCCTGAGCATGAGCGCTGCATTATCTGGAATGATTCCACACTCGCCATAGACTGGCCTGTTGACGGCGAACCGGCGCTTTCCGTCAAGGATGCTCAAGGTAAATCATTCAAAATGGCGGAAGTCTATACGGATAGTCAAGTCTAACTTACTTTTTAGAGACGCCCTTACTAGATCTCTTTATTGTCTGGCGGATTGCTGATGGTTAAACAAAAATCAGTCTATGTATGCACCGAATGTGGCGGACAAACCTTGAAATGGCAGGGCCAGTGTCCGCACTGTCAGTCATGGAATACACTTGTTGAAGCCGTGACCGGGAAAGAAACGTCACGTTTCAGTCCAGTGTCGGATACAGACCAGGTGCAGAATCTGAGTGATATTGAAACGCAGGAAGAGCCGCGCGATTCCACCGGCATTTCCGAATTGGACCGCGTGCTCGGCGGCGGCATGGTGCGCGGCGGCGTAGTGCTGATCGGTGGCGATCCAGGTATCGGTAAATCCACGTTGTTGCTGCAAGCGCTGGCGCATATGTCTGCTGACTGCAAAGTGCTGTATGTCAGCGGCGAGGAATCCGCCCGGCAGGTAGCGCTTCGCGCCAGAAGGCTTGCGCTCAATGTTCAATCCGTACCACTCCTTGCAGAGATACAGCTGGAAAAAATACAGCAAACGTTGAATGAATATCAGCCGCGCGTGGCCGTAATTGACTCGATTCAAACGATTTATTCGGAAACACTTCAGTCCGCACCCGGCTCAGTCGCACAAGTACGCGAATGCGCCGCGCAACTCACGCGGCAAGCCAAATCCAGCGGCACTGCGATTATTCTCATCGGTCATGTAACAAAAGAAGGCGCCTTGGCAGGGCCTCGCGTACTGGAGCATATGGTTGATACCGTTTTGTATTTCGAAGGCGATATGCATTCAAGCTTCCGCCTGATTCGCGCTTTCAAGAACCGTTTTGGCGCGGTGAATGAATTGGGTGTCTTTGCCATGAGCGAGAAGGGGCTGCGCGAAGTCAAAAATCCATCGGCTTTATTTCTGTCGCATCATGGTGGTCAGGTCGCCGGCTCGTGTGTCATGGTAACGCAGGAAGGCACACGTCCGCTGCTGGTTGAAATACAGGCCCTTGTCGATGAAGCACGCGCGCCGCATTCAAAACGTTTATGCGTTGGTCTGGAACAAAACCGGCTGGCCATGTTGCTGGCCGTGCTGCACCGTCATGCCGGCATTCCCTGTTTTGACCAGGATGTTTTCGTCAACGCTGTCGGCGGCGTCAAAATTACAGAACCCGGCGCGGATCTCGCCATATTGCTGGCCATTGTTTCGTCACTGAAAAACAAACCTTTGACCGAAAAAATGGTGGTTATCGGCGAAGTTGGACTCGCGGGTGAAGTCCGTCCCGTTCAGCGCGGACAGGAACGATTAAAGGAAGCCGCCAAACTTGGATTTACCCGCGCCATCATTCCTCAGGCGAATAAACCGAAACAACTCATCACCGGCATGGAAATCATCACAGCCAATAATGTACGTGATGCTGTTGGACGGATGTATGATTGAAACCGGTCATAAAAAGGATCTATACAAACTGAATCGAGGCACACTGCGGCAATTCTATTTTCTGGGTGCATTTTCTGTTTTCGTTATATTGATCGCAGCTGCGTTGCCACCGATCGCACAGTCGCATGATTACCACGGATTCGCTGATCAGCGGTTATTGCTGGGCATTCCTAATTTCATGAATGTGGCCTCCAATTTTGCCATTTTGTTCAGCGGAATCGCAGGTCTGATATGCCTTCGGCATCCGCCAAACGGTGCACATGGATTTAATCGACAACCGTTCAGAACTGCCACGGAAATGTGGCCGTATCGGATTTTTTTTCTCAGTTGTGTCATGACGGCGCTGGGGTCGGCCTGGTACCATTGGCATCCCGATAATACCACGCTGCTTTGGGATCGCCTGCCCATCGCTATCGGCATTATGGCGCTGCTTGCCGCGACACTGTCTGAACGTGCCGACCCCAGGATCGGATTACAATTATTACCTGTGCTTGTGGCAATAGGCGCGGCAAGCGTATTGTACTGGTATTGGAGCGAGCAGCAGGGCATCGGCAATCTGAACTTTTATATTGTTATACAGTTTTATTCATTATTACTCATTGCGTTCCTGAGTCTGATGCTGTCCGCCGCTTACACGCACGGCAATATGGTACTCAAGGCCATAGGGCTTTACGCGCTGGCAAAAGTGGCTGAAACATTTGATCAGCAGATTTTCTCACAGGGACAGATGATCAGTGGCCACACCCTGAAGCATTTGATCGCAGCGCTGGCGATCTGGTGGATTGTTCGTATGCTGCGGGAAAGAACATGCACGATTGATTGAAGTCCAGCAAAGCCAATACTAAGCAATTGATGAATATGCGATAATATGCTTTTTATCAGCAAAACACAGCATGAACATCCCTGGTCATATCAAAAACCGTCTGCTGCAAACCAAACTCGACGATTTGATCAGACATGCCAAGGATAACGAAAAAAAGCAGACGCAGTACGAAGCCTTCGGTTTTGAAATTATCGATGCGAACACACCGACAGAGCTACGCTATTTATTATTGTCACAACTGAAAGTGCGCTTCCAGTTGCAGGATGTTGTACTGTGCCTCATTGATCAACACAAGGATACGGCGCGCCTGTTCTTCGATCAGGATGAAAAATCCCGTGCCAATTATGAAGACAGGCTGCGGATACTTGATACTGTCAAAGATTCCAGAATTATTGATATATTAGATAAAGTATCATTGACAGGTGCGGATGTCCTCGAAAAATACCACTGGATGATCACCGGCCTGAACAGCAAAGCACCTTTCAGAAGTGCTGCATACCTTCCACTGATGCGTAGAAAGCGTATTATCGGCGCGTTACTGCTTCTGAGTCATGACACGAGACGGTATCCGCAAGGCATCGGCACGTTTTTTCTACAGAAATTATCGACCATGATCGCCGTAGCCATCGAAAACTGTCTTAATCAACAGCGGCTCAAAGAAATCAGCTATCAGGACGTACTGACCCGGGTTTATAATCGCCGTTACTTTGATCTGCGCTTAAAGGACGAAATTGCACGCAACCTGCGCTGGAAAGATGATCTGGTGTGCATGTTTCTCGATGTGGATTATTTCAAACGCATCAATGACACCTATGGTCATCAGATCGGCGATGATGTTTTAGTACGCATAGCCAGTCTGATAAAAACGCAGGTACGCGCCTGCGACATTGTAGCCCGCTACGGCGGAGAAGAATTTGTCGTTGTCCTTCCGGCGACATCACTGCAATCCGCTCACGAAATAGCCGAGCGTTTGCGTCAGTCGGTCTATGCAAATTTGTACGCTTTCCAGGGTGGACAATTCCTGGTGTCCATTTCGATTGGCATGGCCAACCTGCAAAGCATGGGCATACCACCGTCACAGGAAGAACCGAATTGCGAGTCAATCGGCACATTATTGCTTACCAGGGCGGATGCGGCCTTATATCAGGCCAAAGAAGGTGGAAGAAACCAGGTTGCGGTATTCGCAGATGGCGACAGGAGACAGTAACCCCCTTTCCTGGACCCGGCAATAGATTCTTCATCCCAGTCTGCACAAAACAAGACGCGAGCAAAAAATATTGACGCAGCATATGATTGATATGCAAGGAAACATTTCTTGCAAACAGCTTGACAGTGTTTTAAACGGAATCGTTTAGCAGCCCCCCCTGTCGCACACGATCGGCCCACGCATGCATCCACGACACAAAGTCACTTGCCAGTAATGGTTTGGATACAAAATTACCCTGCGCATAGTCACAGCCTGTCTGTTGCAAAAAAAACCAATCTTTTTCATCTGCAACACCTTCTGCCACGACTTCCATACCCAACTGTTTAGCCATGGAAAGGCTTGCATCATAGATTGCACGCAATGTTTCATCGGCCCAGGCATGGTGTACAAAGCCTTGATCAATCTTGAGCTCATCAAAAGGAATATCGCGCAGCTGCGCCATTGACGAGTGCCCGGTGCCGAAGTCATCAATCGACAAATGAAAACGTTTGAGCCGTAATCGCGTCAGAATTTCCAGAGGCACCCGTGTATCTGCGCTCATCAACTGACTTTCAGTCACTTCAAGTACAATGTTTTGAGGTGAAAGACCGTTGTCAATCGCAAGATTGACGACAAGATCCTGGAAATTCAACGATGCCAGATTATCCATGGAGACATTGATCGCCACCCGCAGCGCGTAACCACTTTCATGCCAGATTCTGGCTTGCGCCAGTGCCTGACTCAATACCAGAGAGGTCAGATCGTTGATCAGCCCCTCCTGCTCTGCCGTTTTGATAAACTGATCCGGAAACACCAATCCATCGGTTGGATGCTGCCAACGAACCAGTGTTTCAGCACCAATTACTGCGCCGGTCTTCACCGCTACTTTGGGTTGATAGTAATTTATCAGCTCACGATTGGATATTGCATTTCTCAAAGCCGCAGCATCATAGTTTTTTTTAGCCGTTGAAGGCGCTTGATGGTTTCCTTCTGGCGGTTCCCATTTTTTTATCAGATTAACCAGTTTGTCCGGACTGACCGGCTTATGGAGATATCCCAGCATCGTTATCTGATGCGCATGCACCAGCTTTTCTGCCGTTTTCAGCATGCGCTCGTCTTCTCCACTGACAAGCACCAGGCTGCCTTGATAGTGTCTTTCAACCAGATACCTTACAAACTCAATGCCATCCATGTCCGGCATATTGAGATCCAGCAGAATCAAATCAGGGCGCGTTTGAGGATGATCAATCTTTTTAAGCGCATCGGGTCCGTTATTACAAGCCGCAATTGATTTAAAACCATGATTGACGAGCATCTTGGTCAAAAGCTTCAGTATAAATGTGTCGTCGTCGACAAGCAGAATTTTAAGATCGGCAGCTTCCATTTTTTTCTTTTTCTTCGCGCTGTGGCATCGGTAACATGGAGATTAATTTTTTTATTCTTATAAGCAGATAGTTATCATTTAACTGCTCATGAGCATAACAGTCAAAACTGATTTACACCAGTTCTTTTCTCCGGACATATCGCATTTAATCCACCGCACCAGCCTGCTTCAGCAAAACTTTTTATTTAACATGGGAAACCCGCAGACCAGGTTGTTTCTTTTGAATATCAAGACACAAACATACTTCGCAGAATATCTGATCGTGTATCAACGCGGCAAAAAAAGACTGGAAAGCATCCTGTTAAACAATGTGCATCAAAATAATAGCCTGACAGTATCCTGAATTCATGGAAGTTGATCGAACAATAAAAAAGCCAACTTAAGTTGGCTTTTTTATTGTTTACTTCTATACATCAAGCGTACATGTTACTTATCATAAAATGGTCAGATAAAGCCACTCCAGATACATTAATACCAGAAAAGCCAGAGGCGCCATCACGTAAGGCATTAAATCACTGGTGATAAATTGGTTAAACAACTTCTTGATAGTTTGCTTCAGGTCGCACAAATGCGTATCGGTTTGCGCAGATGTTTCCCTTTTTTTCGATAAATTGATTTTGAAACGTAACGTAGGCATTTTGGATAAAAATCATGAAAATACGTTTTATTGGTATCGGCATTACACATTTAAACATTAACCACAAACGCTTCTAGTCCGGTTTATTCATCAAAATTCTCAGGCCGCAGGGATTCAGGTAGAATACGATTTATTCGGTTCGTATGGTCGGGTCGTACAAAACGGTTAAAAAATCGAATTCATAGCATCAGTCATCGTAAATTCACATAGGAGAAACTAAATGAAATTTAAAGCGAGTGTCGTTTGTATTTTTGGTCTCAGTATCATTCTAATCGGTTGCGACAGCCTACCAGAAGCAAACACGGTGAACTGCTCGGGAAGAGGCATGGAACAATCACTGACGGCGTTTAAAAATGACGAAGCCGCACGTCAGGCATTCATTGACAAATGCAATGCTTTAATGAAATAAACGAATAGCAGGCGAACAGGCATTAATACTTTGCCCCAGCGTTTGTTCTGCTGCTTTTTCCAACAGAAAAGAAGAAAGAACAGGCTGGGCAGTCGCCTGTAATAAACGAATAGAATTATGATGGCGTCAGTTTTGCATATTCCAGCATCAACCATTTGGTTCCGGCTTCGTTAAATTTCACCTGCACACGCGCATCACTCCCTGTGCCTTCATAACCAACAATCATGCCTTCCCCAAACTTGGCGTGCCGGACAACTTGGCCGATTTTCCATTGCGCTGCAATCCCTGAAGATTGATTGAACGAATCTTTTCGTGACGCACGGGAAAAACGGAAATCATTATCCGAATCTGCGATAACAAAATTATCATCCGCTTTCACTCCGACCACTGGGCTTAACCATTTCAGGAACTTTTTCGGCACTTCGGCCAGAAAGCGTGATGGGATATTGTAACGTGTCTGCCCGTGCAGCATTCGGCTCTGCGCGAAGGTCAGGTATAAGCGGCGACGTGCGCGCGTCATAGCGACATACATTAAACGCCGCTCTTCTTCCAGTCCATTGGAATCACTCAAGCTGTTGTCATGCGGAAAAAGCCCTTCTTCTAATCCACTCAGAAAAACAGTGTGGAATTCAAGTCCTTTAGCTGCATGAACAGTCATTAACTGTAAGGCATCCTGCCCACTCCCGGCCTGGTGATCGCCAGCTTCAAGTGAAGCGTGCGTCAGAAAAGCTATCAAACTGTCGTCATCTATTTCGTGAACAAAGCTGGTTGCCGCATTAACAAGCTCATGCAGATTCTCAAGCCTGTCGGCGCCATCACGTTCGTTTTTGTAATGCGATATCAAGCCGCTCTGAACCAGCACGCGCTCCACAATCTGCGGCAACGGCAAGCTCTCCCAATCCTGACGCATCGACATGATCAGGTTGACGAATCCAGCCACGCCTTTAGTACTACTTCCGGCATTATTGCCGTCACTACTGCACTTTTGAGTCGCTGCCATCCACAAACTACAGCTTTGCTGACGCGCAGCATCCTGCAATTGTTCAAGCGAACGAACACCGATGCCGCGTGCAGGAAAATTGATAATACGCAGCAAGGCATTATCATCATCTGGATGAGCGATTAGACGCAGATACGCCAATGCGTGCTTAATTTCCATGCGTTCAAAAAAGCGCATGCCACCGTACACACGGTACGGCAGGGCGGCATTAAAAAGGCTATGTTCGAGCACCCTGGATTGCGCATTGGAGCGATATAACAACGCCATCTGCGCCAGCAGTATGCCTTCCGATTGCAAAGCCTTGACCTCATCGACAATAAAACTGGCTTCATCAAAATCATTCAAGCCACAATAGGCGCGCAATAGCTCTCCCTGATCATCTGCTGTCCACAGACACTTTCCGAGTCGCTCGGTATTTTGTGCTATAACAGCATTGGCAGCCGCAAGGATGTTGCCATGAGAGCGATAGTTCTGCTCCAGTTTAATGACTTTGGCCGTGCCAAAATCACGTTCAAAACTTCTCATGTTTCCGGTATCAGCGCCCCGAAAGGCATAAATGCTTTGATCGTCGTCACCAACGACAAAGACCGCAGCGGGATGATCAGTGCCAACTCCGGCCAGCAATCTCAGCCAGTCATATTGAAGACGGTTGGTATCCTGAAATTCATCTACCAGAATATGATCAAAACGTTCCCGGTAATGGTCGCGCAAGGTTTTGTTACGACTGAGCATTTCATAACTGCGTAATAGTAATTCTGCAAAATCAACGACACTCTCTCGATCGCACTGCCGCTCGTACGCTGAATAAAATTCGAGTAAATGACGAGTATACGGGTCATCTGCAACAACATTGGCTGCCCGTTGACCAGACTCCTTCGCATTGTTGATGAACCACAACACTTGGCGCGGCGGAAACCGCTTGTCGTCAACCGAAAGGCCCTTCAGAATCCGCCTGATCATTGCCAATTGGTCCGCGACATCAAGAATCTGGAATGCTTGCGGCAATCCAGCCTCCTGATAATGTGTACGCAACAGGCGATTGCATAAACCGTGAAATGTTCCAATCCACATGCCGCGAGTATTGATCGGCAGCATGGCGTTAATACGCATCAGCATTTCCTTGGCGGCCTTGTTGGTAAACGTGACAGCGAGTATGCTGTATGGACTGACCTGACCGGATTGAATCAAATAGGCTATGCGGGTAGTGAGTACCCTGGTTTTTCCACTACCCGCCCCTGCAAGCACCAACACTGACTGTTTTGACAGCGTAATGGCCTCCAGTTGTTGAGGATTTAAGTCAGCAAGCAGAGAGGAAGTCATAGAAATAATCTAAAAACAATGGATTAATTCCATTAAATCGATTCCTTGAATTTAAAGAATCGGACGTTGATCCCGAATCAGATCAATGGTCGCGACGGTAACCTGTTAACCTGATTCAGGCATGCATTGCTGCAACAGAAATATCAAAAACAAGAACTAAGCTCTGCTTTTCGCAACGAGATCCGTAATCAATGGAGTCAGAATCAATTCTATCGCCATGCCCATTTTACCGCCTGGAACAACAATCGTATTAGGACGTGACATGAATGAATCATGGATAAGCGCCAGAAGATTTATGAAATCAACCTGCTTAGGATTTCTGAACCGGATTACGACCAGACTTTCGTCAAGTGCGGGAATTTCCCTGGCAATAAATGGATTGGATGTATCCACTGTCGGCACACGCTGAAAATTAATATGCGTACGTGAAAACTGCGGTGTAATATAGTGCACGTAATCATGCATGCGACGTAGAATGGTATGCGTAACCGCTTCCGCCGAATAACCTCGAGCGTTGGTGTCTCGGAATATTTTTTGTATCCATTCCAGGTTAACAATTGGCACGACTCCAACCAGTAGATCCACATATTTTGCAACGTCAGCGGTAGCGCTTTTAACTCCACCATGCAGACCTTCATAAAAAAGGAGGTCAGATCCCGGCGCAACAGGTGACCAAGGCGTGAATGTACCTGGTTTTTGATTCCAAGGTGCCGCTTCTTCTTCATTATGCAGGTATAAACGTGTTTGCCCGGAACCACTTTCACCGTATTCTTTGAATAGGGCCTCCAGCTTTTCAAATTCATTCGCTTCCGGACCAAAATGACTGATTGCTCGTCCTCCGTTTTTTTCAGATTCAGCAACAGCTGCCTTCATGGCTTCACGATCATAGCGATGAAAGCTGTCTCCTTCAACGACAACGGCCTTTAAGTTCTCACGCCTAAAAATATGTTCAAAACTATTTTTGACCGTCGATGTTCCTGCACCAGACGATCCGGTAACAGCAATGACCGGATGTTTCTGCGACATATTGATTTCTCCTAAAGAATAAAACAAAAAAATTACCGATAACGGTAAAACGATTGTCAGCGATTTTGTTCAAATGCTTTATGATACCCGTTTTAAGGCAGGTTTTGGGAAATAGAAATTTCATTCAGTTCTGATTCAGGTTGCACATTTTAACATGCGATCATAACGATATTTGGGCCTGAGAAAATATGGAAAAGTCATTTTACGGCGCCGTCATCCAGATATATCAATGGTTTGATATTAAAAAGTGGATAGGTTTATGTTTTGTGTTGATGCTGATCGGATGGACGATTAATCATTCCGTCTGGGCAAGAGGCGGCCACGGCGAAGGTAGCGTCATTGGCGGTGGCGGTGACGGAGGGAGGGGCGGCGGTTTTAGCGGCGGCCATCAACACTTTAATCGTAGCCACAGTCATTATCATCTTGGAATTGGCGTTGGTGGATTCTACGGCTCAAGCTTCTTCGGACCGGGTTTTTTTGGCTCCGGATACTATGGCTATCCTTATTCATACCGGTATCGCTATCCCGGTGCTTATTATTACCCGCGCGGTTATTACTCTTCTCCGATCATTGCGCCTTCCGCACCTGTCGTTTATATCCAACGCGAAGCACCTGTTACTTCACAAACGCAACCCGTACAAACCAGTTACTGGTATTACTGCCGTAATCCGGAAGGTTACTATCCATACATTAAGCAATGCCCCGAAGGGTGGTTGCAAGTAGCGCCTCAACCCGCACCACAATAATGAATATGAATGAAACTTCAGCAATGCGATCGATTTTGAAATCTATCTTCCGTCTCTTTCCTCTGCTACTTTTAGCAGCGTGCATCAGCATGCCAGATGGTCCGAGCATTATGGCTTTACCCGGGAATGGAAAAAATTTTGATCAATTCCGTCATGATGATTATGCATGCCGGCATTACGCTCATGAGCAAACTGGCGGCACTACAGCAAAAAACGCGGCAGCTAATAGCGGTTTTAACAGCGCTGCCATTGGTGCAGCATTGGGCGCAATCGCCGGTGTTGCTCTCGGTGGCGGACAGGGCGCAGCCATTGGCGCGAGTACGGGTGTTCTGGCTGGCGGATTAGTTGGCTCGGACAATGCCAGGACTTCTGGCCTTATCAGTCAACAACGATATGACCAAGGTTATATACAATGCATGTACGCAAAAGGACATCATGTTCCTGTTGCAGGCACTTTTAGAAATGATTTGTATCATGCCGGCCGAGACATTATCCCGCCCCCACCGCCGGATTATCCGCCTGCACCAGTGTATCGGTAAACGTAAACCAGGATCACGGATCTTTTACTTGCCCGCCAGTTCGATTTAAGTATAACTTATTAATAATAAACAGTTGATTGTCATAATCAACCACTCTCCGGTTTCAGATTTTGCAAGCATGCTTTTATGAAAAAATTTTGCCTGTTATCTACTATCTCACTAGTGATGCTCGTTACCAGTCATTTTGCAACTGCACATGGCGGGCGTTTCGATCACTTTAGTTTTGGAATAAATTTAGGTTATCCAAACTTCTATGGTGGTTATAGTTCTTATGATCCTTTTTTTTATCCGCCTTTTTACGGTGCTCCTCCTGTTGTAGTTCCTATCGCGCCACCGATTATAGTACCCTCCACACCGCCAGTTTATATTCAGCAGCAAGAAACGCTTGAAACGGTTCAGCCACAAACACATTACTGGCATTATTGCACCAACCCAGAGGGCTATTACCCCTATGTTAAGCAGTGCCCCGATGGCTGGCTGCGCGTAGATCCCAGACCGCCGATTCAACAATGATCATGAGGTATGATTTTATGTTTACTATCCGCAAATTACTTTATCCAGGTGCCGTTACACTCCTTGCTGCCTGTGTCAGCCTGCCCAACAGCCCGAGCATTATGGTATTGCCCGGCACCAATAAAAATTTTGAACAATTCCGCTACGATGATTACGAATGCAGGCGTTACGCCTACGCGCAAATTGGCGGCATCACACCAAGAGATGCCTCGGTTTCCAGCGGTGTCGAAAGCGCCGCTGTAGGTGCCGCCTTAGGTGCAGCGGCAGGTGCTGCGCTTGGTGGCGGAGAAGGTGCCGCAATTGGTGCTGGAACCGGCTTACTCGCCGGGGGTCTGGCTGGATCAGGCACATCGAGAACTTCGGGCTATGAAGCTCAGTATCGATATGACATCAATTATATTCAATGCATGTATGCAAAGGGGCACCGAGTTCCCGTGACAGGCAGATTTTCCAATGAACAATCTTCAGTTTCATCCCAGCCGGTCAAAATTCTACCCCCTCCCCCCGGCTTCACCCCACCGCCACCACCGCCTGGCAATCCACCACTTCCGCCACCACAATAATCTATTTTGAAGACCGCTCATTCGCTTATCCTGATCACGTTTTTTTGTGAACGGACTTCTCAATTTATTTATCAAAAATAATCAATACTTTTAATAATGGGTTTTAAGCTAAAATACGCCATTGATATGCGCATATCGTTTAATGTTGATTACGATCTTGAGCGGACATTGCGCTTTTTTGTTTTCACCACAGTATAACTAAATGATAAATAAAATATTCAGGGAGTAAAAAAAACCGTGAATCCGATTGTACCCGTCATAATGGTCTCTGGCGCCATTATATTTTTTATTGGATTGTCTGTACTCATTCGTCTCAATTTTAAAAAAACAGAGACGATCATTTTTTTAGGAAAGACATACGGCGTCTGGCGGTTTATTCTCACCACGATACTTTCAGGCGTAGTCCTCATCATGAGTTCAATTTACTTAAACAAGCTTTTTCCACCCGATACCCAAGTCATTGCGGACGAAGCCTCGATCAACCTGTCCAGCAATCTGAAATATGAACTCAGTTCTATTTTACCGACTGATGGAAACAATACCAAAATGATGGACGCAATCAACCGCTTCCAGAAGGAATATCAGAATGCAATCTCGAAAGGGGATAAAAATACGATGGAGTTGCTCGTTCTCGAAATGTCCTTCTTAATAAGAACGGAGCTGGAAAAGCAAAATCACCCTTATCACCAGATAGGTTCTGAAGTTGAAAGGATCATGCGGTTCTTGAAACAAAAATCTGATTAATTAAATAACAATAATCAGAACAGCTTATGTATTTTTAACTCATCATATCTTAAAAGAGGTATTTTTCATGCATAAAACGATTCAGATTTTTCTAGTATTCGCAACATTAGTACTTCTCCCAAGCAGTGTCATGGCGCACAATTATTCAACAAAAGTTGGTGAAAAATTGGGTAACGGCATAGCTAATGCCGTCACAGGTTTCGTAGAAATTCCCAAAACCATGATAATCACCGGTCGCAGACATGGTGCAACATATGGAATGACCGCAGGCCTTTTCACTGGCTTGTTTCACAGTGTTGGCCGTAGCCTTGCAGGCGCATTGGATATCGCAACATTTCCAGTTCCCACGACACCGATTGTTCAGCCCAACTACGTCTGGGACAATTTCGACCGGGAAACAACGTATCAGGAATGGAGAATGCGCTGAGGTAATTTAACACTCAAAAAGCGGTGCGTGGAAGAATCACAGACCAACCGGAAAGTACAGTACAGGCATGTAATTGCAATGTAACGGTGACGAAAAAGGCTGTCACATTGATGCGAGCATTACGACAGTCCGCGCAACAAACCCAAGACAAAACCGGCATATATAAAGTGGTTCATGATCGAGAGGACCGCGATGATGAAACAGACGTCCGGACAAGCATGAAAAGTTGCTGAAGTCTCGCAATCTGACGTGGATAGTGAAGCACACTGGGTCAGGAAAGGCGGCCAATCGGTGCTTGGCTATAAGAGCAGCACACACTGTTGATGAAAATCATCTGGTTATAGCGGTGGAAACATCTTCCGCCAACCGGCATGACAGCCAACCCATGCCGGCGCTGCTGGATAAAGCTGGAATAGAGTCGGGTTGTCGACTCTCCACGCCGACAAAGTCTATGGCAACCGGAAGCATCGCGAAGCTTTGAAAGCGTGGGGCATCAAAAACGGCATTCAGGGCAAGGCAATGAAAAACAAACTGCTGACTCCGCGACAATCTTACCAGGGACTGGCAAAAACTCATGCCTGGCATATTCTGCAAGCCATGTGGCGTATAACCTGAAAAGATTACCTAGTTTATTTGTTGAAAGTTTGCACAAACGCATGCGCAACGACTCTTCATCGAGCACAGCTTTCATGAAACAAAAGTTGATTTCTGAATAACCGATTATCAAGCACGCGATGGGATACGTGACATCATCACATGGCGCTGGTCACACCGGCAGCACTATCCCTGTCAGAAAATACTGGACCGCAGCCAATGATCAATGCTACCCATCGATTACCCGGCGAAAACATTAATCCCATCGCTCCCAGCAAGGCAGTTTCCAGTTTCAGAGAATTAGTTGAAATAATCCGACAAAGCGGAAATAATCAGCGTCAGACTGGAGCAAATATCTTTGGCATTGCTTTGAAATTCCAACTTACCCCCTATAAGTTCACGGTCGATGGAATATTCAAGCCTTTACAGCTGTCATAACCGCGGCTCATGTTTCATCACTTCTTCGATATTAACATTCACTTCTGATTCACCAGAAAACACGGTGCCGAATTTATTATTTTTCATGTTTTCAAGATTCAGCTTATATACGTTTAGCGAAAGCGGAAAATATTTCACTTCAGATACCAACTCCACCGCATTATCCATAAAAAATTTCACAAAGTCGCCTACCTCAGGTTTCGTTATCGAGCGTGCATTTACATAAATAAACACCGGACGAGATAATGGCTGATAGCTTCCATCTTTTACAGTTTCTGCCGATGGAATTACTCCACCATTGCCACCATCCACTGCAACGGCATTAACGCGTCTGCTATTCTCGATATAGTAGGCAAATCCAAAGAAACCTAATGCATACATATCGCTGGCCACACCCTGCACCAGAACATTGTCATCCTCTGACGCAGTAAAATCTCCTCTACTGGATTTTGCCCGGCCAACAATCGCTTCGGTAAAATATTCGAAAGTTCCGGAATCCGCCCCTGGTCCAAACAATTTAATCCGCTCGTTCGGCCATGCAGGATTTACCTGATTCCAGCTATTTATTTTACCTTGCGCCGCAGGTTCCCAGAACTGTCTGAGTTCATCGACAGTCATGGTTCTACTCCATGTATTTCGTGGATTCACTACAACCGTCAATGCATCAATTGCTATCGGCATTTCAACATATTGCACGCCGGTTTTTCTGCAGGCATCCATCTCCAGTTCAGTAATTGGACGAGAGGCATTGACGATATCCAGCTCACCCCGACAGAATTTTTTGAACCCGCCACCGGTACCGGAAATACCCACGGTAACACGTATCGCACCACGTTTTGCAATTTGAAAATCTTCCGCAACGGCTTCGGTAATCGGATAAACAGTACTCGAGCCATCTATTCTGACGATCGGACTGGAATGCGCCAGATTAAAAAAAAATATACATGAACCTGCAACAACACCAATTCCGGTTAACTTCTTTCTCAATAATTTCAGCATCTTTATTCATTCTCCAAAGATTGGACTTTAGGGCATCTCTTAAAATCCACGTCTCGTTACAATACATCGTTGTTCAAAAAAAATTCCCCATATATCAACCATATGCAGCGTCAATATTTTTTGCTCTCGCCTTGTCTTGTTTAAAACTGTGATTTTTTAAGGGTGCCCTTTAATCAATGGATGCATTGTATGACAGAATTGTTACATTTTAATGACAAATGATTTTATATATACCGAACACGCTTAATCCGGTGCACTGCAAGTTTTCTGTACAGCATCAGCTATCTGTTTCGCCCAGAAATTCACTTTCTGATCGGATTCTCCTTCAACCATAACTCTAATCAAAGGCTCAGTGCCCGATGCACGCAGCAGCACCCGACCTTTTGCATTCAAATCCGATTCCGCCTCTCCAATCACTTTCTGAATCGAACTGTCTTCACTGAATTTAAACGATCGATTTACTTTTACATTAATCAATCGCTGCGGATATAACTTAATTTCTTTCAACAATCCGGAAAGTGTCTGGTTATTATCGCGCAAGGCATACAAAACCTGCAGAGCTGAAATAATACCGTCTCCAGTTGTGTGCTTGTCCCGGCAAATGATATGTCCGGAGCTTTCACCACCCAGATACCAGTCTTTTTCGCACAATTTCTCCATTACATAGCGATCTCCGACCTTCGCGCGCAAAAAAGGAATTGATAAATGCTTCAAGCCATTTTCAATGGCCAGATTAGTCATTAATGTGCCGACGACCCCGCCTTTGAGATTACCTTGTTGAAGCCGATGCTTAGCAATAATATAAACCAGCTGATCACCATCGAATAATGTGCAGTGTTCATCAACCATGATTACACGATCACCATCACCATCAAGCGCTATACCCAAATCAGCCCGATGTAATTTAACTGCATCCTGCAGCGCCGAGCAATATGTCGCACCACATTCAAAGTTTATATTCAGACCATTAGGCTCAGTTCCAATGGTAATAACTTCTGCCCCAAGTTCGTGAAATACATGCCCGGCAATGTGATAGGTCGCACCGTGTGCGCAATCAACAACGATACGTAATCCTCTCAAATCAAGCCGATACGGAAACGAGCTCTTGCAAAATTCTATATAGCGCCCACTTGCATCCTTAATTCGCTGCACCTTTCCCAACTGGGCGGAAGGCATGGTTTTAATTGGTAATTCTATCCCGGACTCGATACGTGCCTCTATTTCATCCGGCAACTTGACGCCGTCCTGCGAGAAAAATTTAAGGCCGTTGTCTTCAAACAAATTATGTGAAGCTGAAATGACAATACCAGCCTGCAATCTGAGTGCCCGGATCAGATAAGCAATCGCTGACGTTGGCATGGGTCCAGACAAGAGTACATCAACACCGGCTGCCGACAGCCCCGCCTCCAGAGCGGATTCCAGCATATAGCCCGATACACGCGTATCTTTTCCTATCAATACAACAGGGCGCTCACCCTTTTTAAGATGCCAATCCATGGCAGCAAAAACCTTTCCCGCAGAATAACCAAGATGTAAAATCTTTTCGGGCGTAATCGGATATTCACCTACCCGCCCCCTGATTCCATCAGTACCAAAAAGCTTTTTTCCCAATGTCCTATCCTTTAATGCAATAATTTATCCCACATCCGCATCTTGCATGGCTTGATAAACCGCCAGTGCATCCCGGGTTGCCTTTACATCATGCACCCGCACTATGTTCGCACCATTAATAACAGCAAGCATAGCAGCTGCTATGCTTTCGTGCACGCGCTGTTCGACCGGGTTTCCGGTAATCATCCCAAGCATTGATTTTCGTGAAATTCCAGCCAGAACGGGAACTCCAAGCCGACTAAACCGCTTCAGTTCTCTTAACAGTAAAAGGTTGTGCTGCAAGGTCTTACCAAAACCAAAGCCGGGATCAATAATTATGCGGTCACGCGTTATGCCGTGCGCCATTGCAGCTTTAATGCGATCACCCAGGAAGCCCATGACTTCATCGGTAATGTTAGCGTACTCTGGACTATCTTGCATACTGGACGGCTTACCCTGCATATGCATCATACACACTGCGACTGAGTCACTTGCCGCTACCGTTTCCAGTGCATTGGGAGCGCGCAAAGCATTTACATCATTGATCATGGCTACTCCCGCGGTTACGGCATATTGCATGATTTCGGGCTTGGAAGTATCAATCGAAACCGGTATGTTATCTTTAACCAGTACTTCCAGTAACGAAGATACACGCCTCATTTCCTCGTTAACATCAATCGATACACTGCCAGGTCGGGTTGATTCGCCACCAATATCCAGAATATCCGCACCTTCTGCGATAAGTTTTTTTGCTTGTTGTAAAGCGGCATCAATCGAAAAAAATTTTCCACCGTCTGAAAAGGAATCCGGAGTAATATTAATTACCCCCATGATAAGCGGCTTTTTTGAAAAAATAATCTGGCGCATTTAGATATTCGCTAATAATTCAGACAAATGAACTTGATACTCATCGTACCCTAAAATCAGTTTTTTTATAACTCTGCACCAGCTATTGCTCAATGAAGAAAGATTATTGTTGCCAAATTTTGATACGCGATAACTATAAAAATAAAACGGGATACGATTATCATAATCGTATCCCTTTTTAATACTTGTCAGTTTAAATCAAAGACAACCCATAGACTACCCTACTCGGTTCCCTTGACTGCTTCCTGAGGCGGAATATCTGCACCACCCTCTTTATCATCAGTTTCTACCGGTGAGGCCTCTTCCACTGTTTTCTCGACCGTGGATTGCGGTGGTTTAGGCGGACGCGGTGGCCGTCCTTCCATGATGTCTTTAATCTGATCACTGTCAATGGTTTCCCATTCCAGCAATGCTTGCGTCATGGCTTCGATCTTGTCTTTATTTTCCTCAATCAACTTACGTGCTAACGCATATTGTTCATCAACAATGCGGCGTATTTCAGCATCAACCTTTTGCATTGTTGCTTCACTCATGTTCTTATGCGTTGTGACAGAGCGTCCCAGAAAAACTTCACCTTCATTTTCACCATAAACCATCGGACCAAGCGAATCAGTCATACCCCACTGTGTGACCATCTGACGGGCCAGTTCGGTAGCACGCTCAAAGTCATTTGATGCGCCTGTCGTCATCTGATTCATGAAGACTTCTTCCGCAATACGACCGCCAAACATGACTGCCAGTCTTTGCAGAATTTCTTCTTTTTCCATGCTGAAACGATCCTCTGTCGGCAACTGCATTGTGACACCCAATGCGCGTCCTCTGGGAATAATCGTCACTTTATGCACAGGATCAGTTTTGGGCAAAAGATGCGCCACAACCGCATGGCCGGATTCATGATATGCCGTATTTCTGCGCTCATGCTCAGGCATCACAACCGAACGCCTTTCCGCGCCCATAAAGATCTTGTCCTTGGCATTCTCAAAGTCTTCCATATCCACCAGACGCTTATTTTTACGCGCTGCAAACAAAGCTGCTTCGTTAACCAGGTTAGCCAAATCAGCGCCCGACATTCCGGGCGTGCCTCGCGCCAGAATACCCGCTTTTACATCAGGTGCCAATGGAACTTTGCGCATGTGCACATTAAGAATCTGTTCACGCCCACGAATATCTGGCAATGGAACGGTTACTTGCCGATCGAAACGCCCAGGACGTAACAATGCAGGATCAAGTACATCAGGGCGGTTAGTTGCGGCTATCACAATAACACCCATCGCCCCTTCAAAACCATCCATTTCAACGAGCAACTGATTCAGTGTTTGTTCACGTTCATCATTACCGCCACCTAAACCCGCGCCACGTTGACGCCCAACTGCATCAATCTCATCAATAAAGATAATACAAGGGGCATGCTTCTTGGCCTGTTCAAACATGTCACGAACCCTGGATGCACCGACACCAACGAACATCTCTACGAAATCAGAACCCGATATACTGAAGAATGGGACTCCGGCTTCACCCGCAATGGCACGAGCCAACAGGGTTTTACCCGTTCCCGGACTACCGACCATCAGTACACCACGCGGAATACGTCCACCGAGTTTCTGAAATTTGGTTGGATCACGCAAAAACTCAACAAGCTCGGCTACTTCTTCTTTAGCTTCTTCGCAACCCGCAACATCATTAAATGTTACTGGATTCTGTGATTTATCCAGCATGCGCGCCTTGCTTTTACCAAAAGAAAAAGCACCACCATTACGGCCACCGCCCTGCATCTGCCGCATAAAGAATATCCAGACTCCGATCAATAGCAGCATTGGGAACCAGGAAATAAATATACTCATCAGAAGGGAGGGCTCTTCTTCCGGCTTAGCTTCTACAACGACACCAGATTTCAACAAGTCGCTGACCAGCCAAGGATCAGAAGGCGCATACGTCGTAAAACGTCTGCCATCCGATTTGATACCTCTCAGGGTACGACCGTCGATGGTCACTTTTGCAATCCGCCCCTGATTCAATTCAGAAATAAACTGCGAGTAATCAATCGGCACCTGTGTTTGCTGACGTACACTGAATTGATTGAATACTGTCATCAAAATCAGTGCGATCACGAGCCAAATGGCCATATTTTTGATCAAATTATTCAAGATAGCTCCTCTTGGTTTGCACCTTACGATATTTAAAAATAAATTATCATGAAAATAAAGAAATAAGATTCTTTCGTATTTTTTATATTGCCGGTTTATTATTATTCTGACTCAAAATTTATTTTCTCTTTTCGAGTCCTAACAAATACACTTCATTGCTGCGATCTCGGGAAGCTTTTGGCTTACGCACCTGGACTTTTGTAAATCCACAGCGCATTTCACGTAAAAACTGATCAAATCCGCTTCCTTGAAAAACTTTGACCAAAAAATTACCGCCGTGGTTCAGCTTGCTCATCGCAAAACCGTAAGCCAGTTCTGCCAGATACATACTTCTTGCTTGATCGCTAACAGCTATACCACTTGCGTTTGGCGCCATATCGGAAATCACCAAATCGGGCGATTGTCCACCCAGCTCCCGATCAAGTTCTATAATAGCACTTTCTTCCCGAAAATCCCCTTTAATAAAAGCAACGCCCGGTAAAGATTGCATTTCCAGAATATCTAACGCGACAACCTTACCTAGCGAACCGACTTTATGCAAAGCCACCTGCGTCCAGCTCCCCGGCGCAGCGCCGAGATCAACAACCACCATTCCTCTTCTTAAAAGACGATCCTGCGCGTCAATTTCAAGTAATTTATATGCAGCACGCGAACGATAACCTTCTTTCTTAGCTTGTTTGACAAAGAAATCACTGACATGTTCTTTCATCCATTGGTTGCTGGTTTTAGTACGCGTCATAAAGTAGAATAATATTTTTGATAAGAAAATTTTATGTCGACACTCAGCACTACGCAACGTCGCCTGCTTTCCGCACAAGGCCATACCCTCAATCCGGTGGTTCTCATCGGAAAAGCGGGTCTTACCAATAACGTTATTGAAGAACTGGAACGAGGGCTATTATCGCACGAGCTGATCAAAGTCAAAGTTCAACTGGACGATCGCGTTATCCGGAAAGCAATTTATGAAGAAATTTGCCAAAGACTCAATGCCGAGCTTATACAACAAATAGGAAAAATCCTGATTATTTACCGTCCGAAACCGGAAGGAACTGAAAAACCAAAATCAACCCGACGGGGAAAACGTGAACCGCGCCGAACTAAACGCAGTTATCAGACATGATTTTTGTATCTTTATTAAGAAGAACAGCTAAATATACTTCACACCAAGAATTTCATACTCACGAATCCCGCCGGGCGCTTGGACTTCAGCAATATCGCCTGCATATTTCCCGATAAGCGCGCGCGCAATCGGCGAGTTTATGGAAATTTTCCCATGCTTGATGCTGGCCTCGTCTTCGCCAACAATCTGATACGTCACTGTTTCACCACTTTGCATGTCCTCAAGATCAACAGTCGCACCAAAGACGCAGGCACCATCGGCATTGATAAGCGCGGGATTGATGATCTGGGCGTTTGATAGCTTGCTTTCAAGTTCGGCAATTCGCCCCTCTACAAATCCCTGTTTTTCTTTCGCCGCATCATATTCGGCATTTTCAGAAAGATCGCCGTGTGAACGTGCTTCGGCGATTGCTGCAATGACAGCTGGACGATGAATAGTCTTCATTTCATGTAACTCTTTACGCAACGCTTCAGCGCCTGCAACAGTTAAAGGCGTTGTACTCATTATTACTGTTTACCCTTCCTTGTGAATTGTTTTCTATTTACACACTATACTTGCATTGGTCGAAATGTACTTCTCCGCTTGCGGTGTCTATGAATGCATTTTTTGCAGATTATACGCGCTTAGTTCCTGCATATTCGCCATGCCCACGCATGCAGCCCGCGCTCCAGCCAAAGTCGTATAGTAGGTCACGCGCCCCTGAAGCGCCGCAGAACGGATTGAGTACGAATCACGTATCGCGCTGCGTTTATTTTTGACCGTATTGATGATCAAACTGATCTCGCCATTTTTAATCATATCTACAATATGCGGTCGGCCTTCAGCCACTTTATTCACCGCGAAAACATCCAGTCCGGCATCCGTAAGTGCCGCTGCAGTGCCGCGCGTAGCATAAAGCGTGAAACCGAGTTTCATCAGATCATGTGCAATTTCGATAGCATGAAATTTATCGGATTGACGCACGCTGATAAAAGCCTTACCCGATCTCGGCAGGCGTATATCCGATGCCAGTTGTGATTTGACAAAGGCTTCGGCGAAAGTGCTGCCGATCCCCATCACTTCACCGGTAGATTTCATCTCCGGCCCTAATATAGTATCCACGCCCGGCAGTTTGATAAAAGGAAAAACGGCCTCCTTCACTGAGTAAAATGGCGGCGTCACTTCCTGCGTAACACCCTGCTGCCGCAGCGTCCTGCCTGTCATGCAGCGCACCGAGATCTTGGCTAATTGCAATCCTGTCGCCTTTGATACGAACGGTACTGTCCGTGACGCGCGAGGATTGACCTCAAGCACATAAACAATGCCATCCTGTATGGCAAACTGCACATTCATCAGCCCTCTCACCTGCAACGCGCGCGCCATTATCGCCGTTTGCCGGCGCAACTCTTCCTGCACTTGCGGTTGCAGATTAAAAGGCGGCAGAGAGCAAGCCGAATCACCGGAATGAACACCCGCCTGTTCGATATGTTCCATAATGCCGCCGATCAATACCGTTTCGCCGTCATGAATTGCATCGATATCGATTTCCGTGGCATTGGTGAGAAAACGATCCAGCAAGACCGGAGAATCATTGGAAACTTTAACCGCTTCACGCATATAGCGTTCTAGATCGCCTTGCTCGTACACGATTTCCATCGCGCGACCACCTAGCACATAACTTGGCCGAACCACCAGCGGATAGCCAATTTCCTCAGCCGCAGCCAGCGCAGCCTCGGGATTACGCGCTGTCCGATTGGGAGGCTGTTTCAAGCCCAGCTCATGCAGCATTTTCTGGAAACGTTCCCGGTCTTCCGCGCAATCAATCATGTCAGGACTGGTGCCGATGATCGGCACGCCGTTCGCCTCCAGATCGCGGGCCAGTTTCAGCGGCGTCTGGCCACCATACTGTACGATAACACCTTCCGGTTTCTCGACTGCAACGATTTCCAGCACATCTTCCAGTGTCAGCGGCTCGAAATACAATCGATCTGACGTATCGTAGTCGGTCGAAACTGTTTCCGGGTTACAGTTCACCATAATGGTTTCATAACCATCCTCGCGCAATGCAAGCGCCGCATGCACACAGCAATAATCGAACTCAATCCCCTGTCCGATCCGGTTGGGACCACCGCCCAGCACCATGATTTTCCTTCTGTCAGTCGGCTGAGCTTCGCATTCCTCTTCGTAAGTCGAATACATATAAGCGGTGCTGGTGGCAAACTCCGCCGCGCAGGTATCCACCCGTTTATACACCGGGCGCAGATTAAATCGGTGGCGGTAAATGCGCACCGCTGTTTGGTCGGTATTCAACAGTCTGGCCAACCTGCGGTCAGAAAACCCATTGCGTTTGTATCTGCGCAGTGTTTGCTCATCCAGTGTTTCCAGTCTTTTCCTGGACAAAGCGCGTTCCTGCTTGACCAGATCTTCTATCTGCGACAAAAACCAGGGATCAATGTGTGTTAACTGACAAACCTCTTCCAGCGCCATGCCGCAACGAAATGCATCGGCAATATACCAGATCCGTTCCGCACCTGGATTGGCCAGTTCAGACTGAATTTTTTCCAGATTATTGGTTTTTTCATCCAATCCATCCACGCCTGTTTCCAGTCCGCGCAACGCTTTCTGCAGAGATTCCTGGAATGTTCTGCCGATGGCCATGACTTCACCGACAGATTTCATCTGGGTCGTTAAGCGATCGTTGGTCTGCGGGAATTTTTCGAAAGCAAACCGCGGCACTTTGGTCACAACATAGTCAATCGCGGGCTCGAATGATGCCGGAGTAACACCACCGGTAATATCATTGCCGAGCTCATTCAATGTATAACCCACGGCGAGTTTCGCGGCGATTTTGGCAATTGGGAAACCCGTTGCCTTTGAAGCTAACGCAGACGAACGCGACACGCGCGGATTCATTTCTATCACCAACATGCGGCCATTGGCCGGGTCAATGGCAAACTGTACGTTCGAACCTCCCGTTTCCACGCCAATTTCCCGCAACACTGCGATCGACGCATTGCGCATGATCTGATATTCCTTGTCGGTCAAGGTCTGCGCGGGAGCTACAGTAATCGAATCGCCCGTATGTATTCCCATGGGATCAAGATTTTCGATGGAACAGATAATGATGCAGTTATCCAGTTTATCGCGCACCACTTCCATTTCGAATTCTTTCCAGCCGATAACGGATTCTTCGATTAACAGCTCCTTGGTCGGCGAAGCTTCCAATCCACGTTCGCAGATTTCAATAAATTCTTCCCGGTTATAGGCAATGCCGCCACCGCTGCCACCCATGGTAAAAGAAGGCCGAATGATTACAGGATAACCGAGCATCGCCTGAACCTGCAATGCCTCTTCCATACTGTGCGCAACCGCGGAGTGGGCGGAACTCAAACCAATGCGCGACATCGCTTTTTTGAATTTCTCACGATCCTCCGCCATATCAATCGCTTCACGCGATGCGCCGATCAATTCGACATGATATTTTTCCAGCACGCCGTGCTTAACCAGATCAAGCGCACAATTCAGCGCAGTTTGCCCGCCCATGGTTGGCAGCAGCGCATCTGGCCGCTCAAGCTCGATGATTTTTTCCACCATCTGCCATGTGACAGGCTCGATATAAGTTGCATCCGCCATTTCCGGATCGGTCATGATCGTTGCCGGATTGGAATTCACCAGAACAATGCGATAACCTTCCTCGCGCAGTGCTTTGCAGGCCTGCACCCCAGAATAATCAAACTCACAGGCCTGCCCAATGATGATTGGCCCTGCACCGATAATGAGAATAGACTGAATGTCGGTACGTTTAGGCATGATCAATTCGACTTATAAGTTTAATGTTTATTGCAGTCATCGATCGGCATTAATTCCTGGAATGCTTCATCATGGCAATGAATCGGTCAAACAGATAATCCGCTTCATGCGGCCCCGGACTTGCTTCCGGGTGTCCCTGGAAACAGAAAGCGGACTTATTCAGCAACTCGAACCCCTGCAGGCTGCCGTCGAAAAGCGAGACATGCGTAATACGCGCATTCTCCGGCAATGTATCCGCATCCACGGCAAAACCATGGTTCTGACTGGTAATAAAAACTTTTCCGCTCTGCACATCCTGCACCGGATGATTGGCGCCATGATGTCCGAATTTCATTTTAACTGTCCTGGCGCCGCTCGCCAAAGCAAGCAATTGATGACCAAGACAGATTCCGAACAGAGGAATGTTTCTATCCAGTAAAGCGCGCGTCGCATTAATGGCGTAGTCACAAGGCTCAGGATCGCCCGGGCCATTTGACAGGAAAACGCCATCCGGTTTTAAAGCCACGATTTCCTCAGCAGAAGTCTGCGCCGGCACGACAGTGACACTGCAACCGCGCTGCGCCAGTTTACGCAAAATATTGCGTTTGATGCCAAAATCAAACGCAGCCACCTGAAAGCGCTGATTGTCTGGCGATTGATATCCGCCTCCCAGTATCCACTCACCTTCGTTCCAGGTATAAGATTTCTGGCAGGTTACCGTTTTTGCGAGATCCATGCCTGCAAGTCCTGGAAAAGCACGCGCCTGTGCAATCGCTTCATTAACGTCGAACTGTCCAGTCATGATACAGCCCGCCTGTGCGCCTTTTTCGCGCAGAATCCGCGTCAGCTTGCGCGTATCAATATCAGCAATGGCAACGACCTTCTGTTCCAGCAGAAAATCCGGTAACGTCTGCGTCTTGCGCCAGCTGCTCGCAAGCAGCGGCAAATCACGAATAACCAGACCCGACGCATACACCCTATCCAGATGCCCTGATTCGATATCTTCCGGATTGACACCCGTGTTGCCGATATGCGGATAAGTCAAGGTAATGATCTGCCGGCAATAGGAAGGATCCGTCAGAATTTCCTGATAACCGGTCATCGCGGTATTGAAAGCCACTTCCCCGGTTGCGGCGCCCTCGGCACCGATAGAAACGCCATGAAATACAGTTCCATCTGCTAATGCGAGAATGGCGGGCTGGCGTTGCGGCACAAAGAACTCCTTGGATTTTGATTCGAGATTTTGAAATCGGACAAAAAAATACTGATACGTCCGGCTGCTTAGCGTGAAATTATACGTGAAAAAATTATCTGTTTCTATGCAAATCCGCCCCATCGTGAAGCAACGGCTGATATAGTGCGCATATTATGGAATACGCGTATTTACACTTCCATGCCGCACTGAAAGACTTTATTTCACCAGCCAGGCGGGATCTGGCCATGGTTCACGCTGTTAATCGCAAAGCATCTATCAAGGATGTCATTGAATCATGCAACGTTCCGCACACCGAAATCGATCTGATCATCGTCAATGGTGTGTCCGTCGACTTTGACTACATTGTTCAGAACAGCGATGAAATTCACGTTTACCCGGATTGCTCAACAGCCGTGCATGAATCCGCCAGACCATTGCACCATCTCTCTCCACCAATACCCGAGAACCCCCGGTTTATCGTTGATGCCAATCTCGGGCGACTGGCCCGTTATCTGCGGTTGCTTGGCTTTGACTGTTTATATCGCAATGATTTTGACGACCAATCCATTGCGGAAATTTCCGGCAAAACGCAACGCATCGTTCTAACTCGCGACCGCAAGCTGTTGAAACGCAAAATCATCACTTATGGTTACTTTGTGCGCACCGATATTCCCAAAGCACAGGTCAGGGAAGTCCTGAGCCAGTTCAATCTGTACGCATCGCTTGCCCCGCTGACACGTTGCACGCATTGCAACGAAAAATTGATCAACACAGAGAAACCGGCTATCGCACACCGCCTCAAACCGCTCACACGGCAATATTACGACAAATTTCTGATTTGTTCGGGATGTAATCGAATCTACTGGCAAGGCAGCCACTGTGCGCGGGTTGAGCGATTAATCGAAGAATTTTGCAGACGACCGGCGCGATAACCATCACTCTATGGCAATTACGCACCGGAAACACCGTCGGGAACGAAAATCCATTGAACTGGAAAGCCGGTAGAAATCAGTTTACCATTACCGCTTTACAGATCCGTCAGATTCCGCCCTGCAAAGACCTACAGCACACAGCGTAAACTTCATCGCCATTCCATAGCACTTACACAACGTAAATTTTTTATCACCAGCCATTTAAACCGAATCATACTATGTCCACCCGCAATCCCGGTATTTCAAAAACGTCCGCTTTTCAACAACGCAGTCTCGATACTGTCTGGCACCCATGTACCCAGATGAAGCAGCATGAAATGTTCCCGCTTGTGCCCATCGTGCGCGGCGAAGGGGTTTGGCTTTTTGACGCAGACGGCAACAAATACATGGATGCGATCGGTTCCTGGTGGGTAAATCTTTTCGGTCATGCCAACCAAAAAATCGGCGCGGCAATCAAGGATCAACTCGATAAAATCGAGCATGTCATGCTCGCCGGGTTCACGCATGAGCCCGTCATTGCCTTATCCGAGCGTCTGAAAGCGATTACGCCTGGCGATCTCGGACATTGTTTTTATGCCAGCGACGGTGCGTCAGCAACCGAAATCGCATTAAAAATGAGTTTCCATTACTGGCAACTTGCCGGAAAAACCCATAAGACCCGGTTTGTCAGTCTGCAAAATGATTATCACGGTGAAACGCTCGGCGCTTTGTCAGTCACCGATGTCGCTATTTTCAGGACGACCTATGCGCCATTGCTGCGGCCCTGCACGCATGTCATGACACCGGACTGGCGTTATGCCGGACGGGGCGAATCATCCGAAGATTATGCGCTGCGCGCTGCGGCGGCACTTGAAGCGCATCTGGCCCGGCATCACGCCGAAACCGCCGCACTGATTATCGAACCGCTGATTCAAGGCGCAACGGGCATGGGCATGTATCATCCGGTTTATCTCGAACGCGCACGGGAAATCTGCGACCATTACCAAGTGCATCTGATCGCAGATGAAATCGCGGTCGGTTTCGGCCGCACCGGTACCCTGTTTGCCTGCGAACAGGCCAATATCACGCCGGATTTCCTATGCCTGGCGAAAGGTTTGAGCGGTGGTTATCTGCCGCTCTCTGTCGTACTGGCAACCGACACCATCTACCAGCGTTTTTATGACGATCAATCGGCGCATGCCTTCCTGCATTCGCACACGCACACCGGCAACGCGCTGGCGTGTCGCGCCGCGCTGGCGGTGCTCGATATTTTCGAACAGGACAACGTGCTAGAAAATAACAAAACCCGGGCGCAATACCTCAACACTGCCGCAATCAGGTTGTCATCGCACCCCAGAGTCCGCCACTTCCGCAACTGCGGCATGATCTGGGCGTTTGAAGTCGATACCGGCATCGATCACTTTTCACAGCATTTTTTTCAGGCCGGGCTGCAACAGCACCTGTTGCTACGTCCGCTCGGTAAAACGGTTTATTTCATGCCGCCTTATATCATCAACGACGCGGAAATTGATTTACTTGTCGACGGAACAATGCATATACTCAATTCACTCAATGAATAACTGAATAACACTACCCCTATTTATTTTATGCAACTGACATTTCATGGCGCCGCGAGCGAAGTCACCGGATCGTGCTATCTGATAGAAACAGGCGAATTACGCTTTCTTGTCGATTGCGGCATGTTTCAGGGCGGACGCGAAGCGGACAAAAAGAATCGCACCGCATTCGACTTTGATCCCGAAACCATTGATTTCGTCTTGCTCACGCATGCGCACATCGATCATTCCGGCCTGTTGCCGCGGTTACGCGTTTGGGGATTCAGAGGGCCGGTCTACGCGACTTCGGCTACCAGCGATCTGCTGCAAGTCATGTTGAAGGACAGTGCGCACATCCAGGAAAAGGAAGCCGAATGGCGCAATAAAACCCGACGCGACAAGCATTCAGGAAACAGTGCCACACAGGAATACGCGCCCCTGTACACCGTTGCGCAGACGGAGCACTTTCTCAAACAGATACACAGCGTGGCTTATGACACTGAAATCCAGCCCCATCCTTCGGTGCGGTGCATTTTCCGGGATGCCGGGCATATTCTGGGTTCTGCGATTATCGAACTTTGGCTGACCGAAGGCGCCGTGACCAAAAAAATCGTCTTCTCAGGTGATCTGGGGCAACCAGGCCATCCGATTGTGCGCGATCCGACGCCGATACGGCAGACCGATATTCTGCTGGTCGAGTCGACCTATGGCAACCGGCTGCATCGCAGCATGCTCGAAACACTTGATGAACTGGTATTCGCCATTAACAACACGCTGTCAGAAAAAGGCGGCAACGTCATTATTCCGGCGTTCACTGTCGGCCGTACGCAGGATCTGCTGTTTTTACTGATTGATCTGTATCGCGCGGGCAGACTCGGCGAAATGGATATTTATGTGGATTCGCCCATGGCGCTGGCGGCAACGGACATTACCATGAAACACCTCGCGCTGCTCGACAGGGAAGCGGTGGATGCCATGCAGTGGATGAGCGGCGATGGCAGAAAACCAAGGATTCATTTTGTCCAGGATGTTGAAGAATCCATGCATCTGAACACCATCCGCCACGGCGCTGTCATCATCTCGGCGAGTGGCATGTGCGACGCCGGCCGCATCAAGCACCATCTCAAATACAACCTGGGCCGTCCAGAATGCAGCATCATCATCACCGGCTTTCAGGCGGCAGGAACATTGGGGCGGCGTCTGGTGGATGGCGCCCGGATCGTCAAAATATTTGGCGAAGCTATTCCCGTCCGGGCGGAAATTTACACAATCGGCGGACTGTCCGCGCATGCCGACCAGGCAGCTTTACTGGATTGGCTCAGACACTTCACGCAAACACCGGAAAAAACATTTATCGTGCACGGTGAGATCAATAACGCAAACGCATTACTGTCCGCCATCAAAAGCCGGTTAGATTGGAATCATGTTTTCATACCCGGCCACAAAACAACGGTTACGCTGTAGAACACCTGCTCGAAACAGCTGAAATAGCTGCTTTATAAATTATTCAACGCACTGTCCAAGGCACCCCTGCATTCGTCCCGCTTGCCGCCCAGATCCAGCATACCTGCGGTACGCATGCATTCGAGATATTCAAACTGAACATCATTGCGTTTCTGTGCATGCTCAATTTTCGTTGACAGCCGTTCCATCTGCTTCAGCACGGCCTGCAGATCGATAGTGCCGATTGCCGCGCCGATGCCTTCTATGCTGGTTTTCGTGTCGTCGAGTTTTTTCAGCGATTCCTGATTGATTTTGCTTACCTGCTGCGTGATGGCCCGGTTCGCCTGGCTGGAATATTTACGTAACTCATCGACATTCTGCTGGGTAATCGCCGCAAGTTTTTCTTCATAATTGCCGAGCTCACCTTGAATAAAGGTATTGATGTCTTTTTCAAAACTGTCCAGCGTATTATCGATTTCCTGCTTGAAAGCACTCATTTTGTTTTCCAGCAGATGGTTGACTTCGGTTTCCAGACGTTTCACCACATCACCGGAAATTTTTTCGACTGGAACAGGCTTCCTTGATTCGATAATTTCGCTTTTTGCGGCGCTCACGCTGGTTTTGATATCATCGGCAAACAGTTTCTGCCTGTCGTCAATCCGACCTAATACATACTTCTCATTTTCCGACATGAGCCACGACAGCATAATCAACTCCTTGCGCTCATTGACATCCAGGCCTTTGATCAACTCATCGAGCAGACTCACCGCAACAACTTCATCGTTGAGGCTGTTTGTATACTCAATATTCGCTTCGCGCAAAAAAGTCTGTAAATTGTCATGCAACGCATCAACATTCGCCTGCGCGCGGGACAACTCGGTCGACTGACGCATAAGCTCATAAGGCAGATAGCCGACCAACAACACCAGACTGAGCGAATAAATGGTCCATTGCCATGCTTTGGTTTTCAGAAAGAAAAGATAACCGAGCAATAAAAAAATCAACACCACAGCCGGTGAAACGATGAGCACAATTTCCAGCCAGCTGCGTCTGGCCAGCTCGTCAAAAGAAAACAAATTCGACAGTTCTGCGATATATTCATTCATTGGCGATTCTCCCTCTATCATCCAAATTGTTCATCTTCCAAATTGTTGTGCGCGCAAATTCAGGCTATTGCCTTGCGCCGCTCTGCATGTCGGACACATCGATCAATTGTCCGGCAGACGCTCAGCCCAGGAATAGCTTATACGCCGGATTTTTGCTCTCATCCCAGTAACGATAGCCCAGCTGGTCAAGAAAATTCTTGAAGTCCGTTTTTTCATCCGGCGGCACCTGAATGCCGATCAACACCCGCCCGTAATCGGCGCCATGATTGCGGTAGTGAAACAGGCTGATATTCCAGTTATGGCTCATGGCATTGAGAAAATCCATCAGCGCGCCGGGTCGGTCCGGGAATTCAAACCGGTACAGAATTTCATTTTTAATCTCGGGCGCATGTCCGCCGACCAGATGGCGGATGTGCAGCTTGGCCATCTCATTATTGCTCAGATCCAGCGTATTCAATCCGCTATTCTGCAAGTCAGCGACGAGCTTCTCGGTTTCATCGCGGTTACGCACCGAAATGCCGACAAAAACACGCGCCTCCTTCGGGTCGGCGTAGCGATAGTTAAATTCGGTTATGCTTTTTGCACCCAGCAGGTTACAGAATTTCTTAAAACTGCCGGGCTTCTCCGGGATGATGACCGCCATTACCGCTTCGCGATGTTCGCCGATTTCCGCGCGCTCGGAAATATGCCGCAGCCGGTCGAAATTCATATTGGCACCCGAGGCAATGCCAATCAGCGTCTGGTGCAGAATATTTTCCCGTTCCACATAGGTTTTGATGCCGGCAATTGAAAGCGCACCCGATGGCTCAAGTATGGTGCGCGTATCTTCAAAAACATCCTTGATCGCCGCGCAGATTTCGTCGGTATCGACCAGAATGACTTCATCAACCAGTTCGCGGCACAAGCGAAACGTTTCCTTGCCAATCTGCTTGACCGCCACGCCATCGGCAAACAGCCCGACCTGCGGCAATTTGACGCGGCGGCCGCTTTGCAGCGAACGGAACAGGGCGTTGGCGTCGACCGGTTCAACGCCGATAATTTTGATTTCAGGATAAAGTCTTTTGGCATACGCAGCCACACCCGAAATCAGCCCACCCCCGCCCACCGGCACGAACATCGCGTGAATGTCTCCGGTATGCTGGCGTAAAATTTCCATGCCGACCGTGCCCTGACCGGCGATAACATCCGGATCGTCATACGGGTGAATAAACGTCGCCTGATGCGTTTCGGACAGTTCCACCGCATGTTCATAGGCATCGCTGTAGGAATCGCCATGCAGTACCACTGTCGCTCCGCGCGCCATGACTGCCTGCACCTTGATCTGTGGCGTAGTCACCGGCATCACGATGGTGGCGCTGCAACCCAGTTTTTTTGCGGCCAGCGCCACGCCCTGCGCATGATTGCCGGCTGAAGCCGCTATAACGCCGCGATTACGCACTTCCGGGGACAGCTTGAACATCTTGTTATACGCGCCGCGCAGCTTGAAAGAAAAAACCTGCTGCAAATCCTCGCGCTTGAGCAGCACCTGATTATGGATGCGCGCGGACAGGATGGGCATGTCATCGAGCGGCGTCTGTTCCGCAACATCATAAACCTGCGCCGTCAGGATTCTTTCAAGATAATTATTTTTCATAACCGCGTGGAAATACAACAAAATAAAGAGTGCATTGTAGCCGCAATTATAGCCCTGGAAGATGCATCATGACGCTGCATCATCAAAAATTCATGAGGTTTTCTCCCCATTGCGCCAGTGCATCAAGAATTTGAAGCGCTTCTGCTTTGTCGGCGTTTTCGGTGCGCAAAGCGGATAACTGGCCAAAATAGCGCTCAATCGTCAGACTGTCTCCACCGGTTCCCTGTGTCAAGCGTTGTCCGCGCAACTGCCGCCAGCGTTCATATTCATCGGCGGTCAATGTTTCCGGCCAGTTTCGCGCGCGGTAACGGAAAAACAATTCCGGCAGTCGCCAGTCGTGAAACTCAAAACGGGCAGTGGCCAGCGCCTGCGGCGCGGTACGGCGTATCTGCATCAGCAGCGGCGTATCAGCGCTGTCGAAAAACCCGTCATACAATGCTTGGTCGACATCTTCTGCCGGTTCGAATGCCCTGCCAGTATAAGCCGAAGCCACACGCTGCGCAAAATCGGTTTTTTCACAATATACCTTGAGCTTGCGCCAGTGCCGCTCACAGACATCAGGATCAATGCTGATACGCTCGGCAGCCTGCGCGTTGAGCGTATTGCGCGGCGCCAGCGCCGGGCATTTGTTGATTTTCACCGACTTGACCGGCAAACGCTGTTCCCCGTCCGGCAAATCATCATTGCGGGTAAACAGATATCGCCCCAGCGACTCGACATCCTTGTCCAGAAACATCTCCGGATCGTGGCGCAAGTCATAAACCAGCACGCTGTTCGGATTGCCCGGTTCGGCGGCAAGCGGCATCACCAGCGTGGTGCATCCGGTACCGGCCGGATACATGCGCGAGGTATGCACGACCGGCGTATAGCCGAATATATCGAGCAGTTCCGCCGCACGCCGTTTATTGCGCAATTGATAAAGCCAGCTGTAGAGCCGCGGCTGACGTTCATGCAGCAGACGCGCCAGACCGATGGTGGCGCGCACATCCGACAACGCGTCGTGCGCCGAACCATGTGCGATGCCATTCGCAGCAGTCAAATCCTCAAGCCGGAAGCTCGGCAGTTCGTCCTGTTCACCCAGCTCCCCCCCTTCCGTCCCGCGCTGCGGCCATTCAATACCTTCAGGCCGCAAAGCGTAGGTCATGCGCACCAGATCGATGATATCCCAGCGTGAATTGCCGTTCTGCCATTCGCGCGCGTAAGGATCGTAAAAATTGCGGTAAAGCGTGTAGCGCGTCACTTCATCATCAAAACGAAGCGTGTTGTAACCCAGTCCGCAGGTATTGGACTGCGCAAGCTGGGCATGGATTTTTCCGATAAAATCGGCCTCCGTAACGCCTTTTTCATCCGCCTGCTGGGGCGTAATCCCTGTAATCAGGCAAGACACCGGCTGCGGCAGAACATCGCGCGGCGGCTTGCAGTAAATCACCAGCGGCTCGCCGATTTCATTGAATGCCTCATCCGTGCGCACGCCGGCAAACTGCACCGGCCTGTCGCGCTTCGGATCGACACCGCTCGTTTCGTAATCATGCCAGTATAATGTCGTCGCCATTGGCGGCCGGCTCCTCTTCGATTGAATCCACTTTGAAATCACACAGCATCCCCATTATAGTTGCAGTTTTTTTCAACGTTTATCAAGGAGAAAACAACATGGCGCGCAAACTGATCAGTTCCGGATCAACATTCGAGCAGGAAATCGGCTATTCCCGCGCGGTCCGCGCAGGCGACTGGGTATTGGTTTCAGGCACCACCGGATTCGACTACAGCAACATGACCATATCCGACGACCTGGTGGAACAGGCCGAACAGTGTTTCAAAAATATTGAAGCCGCATTGAAGGAAGCTGGCAGCAGCCTGAAGGATGTCGTGCGCGTAACCTATGTGCTGCCGAATGCTGACGACTTTCCCAAGTGCTTCCCGGTTACGCGCAAATATTTCGGCGATGTCAGGCCATCGGCGATGATGCTCACCGCGGGCTTGTCCGACCCCCGCATGAAAATCGAAATTCAGGTGACCGCGTATTGCGGTGATTAGCGGCCGGTCATAAGCAATAAAAACAAATTGCTGAAAAAAAAGATTTAGAAAATTACCATCGATCCGGCAGGATGCATGAACTGCCGGATTTTTACATGATTTCCTCAGAACTTGCTCAAAATCCTGAACGAATTCCTAGAAGTATTGAATCATCAAATAGATATAAGCCGGAATAAAAATACATAATGCGATAATAACGAGTTTTTTCATAGAATCTAGCTCCTCATGTCAGATACTCGATAATTATTATTTTAGGAAATCCAAGTAAAACGCATCCCGGGCTTTTTCGTCAAGTATTATCTGCGATGGCTGATCACCGGGAATCATGTTCATCGCGTCGTATTGCAATGACGAAATTCCATTGCATGGAAATGCCCGGATCGATTGTCTCGTGAAAACTTTGATTGTCCGGTGCTGCATGCAGTGGTTTTCGGAACTGACTCAAAGACATTTTCGGTTTTCTTCCGGCGAAGTCTGGCACTGCATATGAGCAGCTTGCCGCTATCGTGATGCACATCCTTGATGATGGCGCGTCTCAACACGATGCTCGCATCAGAGGACAGTTCTCAAAGACTCTTTATCAGCTTGACGTGCGCCATCGAAGTGCTGATGGCAAGATTACGATGGGAGAAGCTAAAGACTACTCGGCGTTAGGAACAAAGGTAGGCCGTGGTGACCTACAGAAGCTGGGTGGAGCACTTCCAGATCTGAGGGAGGTTGATGCGGGAGCATTCTTCTCAGCTACTGGCTATACCAAGCCAGCAAAGCAATATGCCAGCGCAGCGACCAGCATCACAGGAGGAAAGGCGATATCGCTTTATGAGATTGACGTTAGTACGGAGGAAGATGAAAAGGGCATCGTAAAGGCGATCGTCATAAACATGCATGCAATAATTCCTCATCCAGAGCGTGGAGTTGTCCCCTTTTGACGGACAGTTTTTTCACTGAGCCGAGAGTACCTCGACCTGTGAGGGGGGATCACAGTTTATCGTAATTTGATTTTGCTCCTTCAATCTTTTTTCAAAATTGTTGGGTG
>Ga0268299_1001101_pt1 | contig 56572 bp, 38 predicted proteins | sample NOBtaG_FD_193484 | JGI IMG/M metagenome (GOLD analysis project Ga0268299, IMG submission 193484) | Activated sludge microbial communities from bioreactor in Nijmegen, Gelderland, Netherland - NOB reactor | ecosystem: Engineered > Bioreactor > Aerobic > Activated sludge | place: Netherlands... | reverse complement strand
CCCACACCCCAACGCTCTGCGACGCTTGGCAAACCCCAGACGAAAAAGACGGCCGCACATATGCTACCCCGTGAGACACTAGTTTAACGCGTATGGGGGCACCTCCCCGCGCTACGCGCAGGGAGGACAACATGAGTGCAAGCTCGACAGCCTGCCGCGTGTCAGCACACCGGCTCGAAGCGGGCCGCGATCCGGCAGACGCGCTCGCTGAGGCGCGCCAGGCTGTCGGCGCGCGGCAGCTCGGGACGCTGGCCGCACCAGCCGATCTGCGCCAGGTCGCGGATCAGCAGGAACATCGGCAGCAGGGCGATATCCGCGTCGGCGATCGCCCGCACCGAGCGATAGCCCGCGATGCAGGAATCGCGAATCGCCGGGAACGCGGCGTCGTCCTGGTACGAGACGAGGGCGACGGCGAGGTCGTACTGGTGCCAGCCGAAGCCGGCATCGTCGAAGTCGATGACCGCGGCATGGCTGCCGTCGATCACGACGTTGCGCGGATGCAGGTCGGCGTGGATCAGGCTAAAGGTGCGCCGCGGCTTGCCGTAGCGCGTCAGCGCGGCATGCAGCGTGTCGCGCGTCCTCAGCAGCAGGGCTCGCTGACCGGCGGAGAACATGGGGTGCTCCCAGAACTGGCCCCAGAACGGTGCCGGCCCCATCAACCCGTCCGCATCGAGCGCGTGTCGCCTGAAGCCGGGAGGCGGCGTCCAGCCGGTCGCCTGGTCGTGCATCGCCGCCATGAGGGTACCGAGCTGGCCGAAGTAACGCAGGGTCGCGGCCGGGTCGGTTTCGCGCTTCACGACATGATCGAGCAACTCGCCGTCCACCCAGCGCGCCAGGCCCACCCAGCGCCGCTCGCCGGTGGCCGGGATGTCGACCTGCGTGAAGCTCTCGCCGCCCGTCGTCAGCAGCGGCTCGGGCGCCGCGACGCCGGCTTCGACCAGGGCGCGCGTCCACATGTGCTCCGATCTCAGCTCGTCGATGTCGTGGTACCACGGCCGGTGCAGGCGCAGCACAAGCTGCGCGCCGTCGCGCGAATCGGTCACCCGGAAGGTGACGTTCTCGCTCAGGTTCACGAAGCGCAGCTCGGCCGGCACCACGCCGAATGCCGTCAGCGCCTCCCGGGCGGCCGGCGCATAGGCCTGCCCGGCCTCCGTCATCGTCATGCCGCGACTTCGGCGATGGTCTCGTCCCAGGCGTCGAGGAACTGCGCCGCGTCGTCGTGCGAGAACACCAGCGGCGGCCGGAGCTTCACGACGTTGGCGAAGGCGCCGGCATTGCTCGTGAGAAAGCCCTTGTCCTTCAGCCGGTTGATCACCCGCCTGGCGAGCTCCATGTCGGGCGAGCCGTCGGCCGGCTTCACCAGCTCGACGCCGACGAACAGGCCGTGGCCGCGCACGTCCCCGATCGCGGCGCTGGCGCCCTTGCGTTGGGTCAGCGACGCCTTGAGCGCGGCGCCGACCTTCGTCACGTTGCCGCGCAGGTCGCGGTTCTCGATCTCGTCCAGCACCGCCATGCCGACCGCCGCCTGCAGTGGCGAGGAGGCGAAGGTGTTGAAGTAGCGCGTCCTGGCGCGAAACGTCTCGACCAGCGCGCGGCTCGCTGCGGTTGCGGCGAGCGGCAGGCCGGCGCCCATCGGCTTGCCGGTGACGACGATGTCGGGCGTGAAGCCGGTCACCTCGTAGCCCCACCAGGTGCCGGTGCGGGCGTAGCCAGCCTGCACCTCGTCGGCGATCACCAGACCGCCCGCCGCGCGCACCATCGCGGCGGCGCGCGGCATGAAGCCCGCGGGAATGTCGGGCAGGCCTTCGTTGGCGAGGATCGAGCAGACGATCAGCGCCGCCACGCCTTCGCCGTTGGCCTGCAGGGCGGCGATCGCCTCGCCGAGCCCGGCCAGGTAGGCGTCGCACAGCTCGGCCTCGCCGAGGTTGGCGGCGATCGGCCGGTACTTCTCGGGGAAGGCGAAGCCGCGCACCGCCGGATTCGCGTTCGGATCGGCTTGCTGGCTGAGGCGGTTGAGCGAGCCCACCAGCTCGCTGTTGCCGTGATAGGTCGCGTTGGTGCACAGGAAGCCGCGCTTGCCGGTGGCGAAGCGCGCCATGCGGAGCGCCACCTCGTTGGCCTCGGTGCCGCTGCAGCTCAGGATGACGCTCTCGATCTCCGGCCCGTGCAGCGCGGCCAGGCGCTCGGCGAACGCCACGACGCCCTCGTGCAGGTAGCGGCTGTGCACGTTCAGCGTCGCCTGCTGGCGCGCCATCGCCTCGACGACGTGCGGGTTGGCATGCCCGACGCACGGCACGTTGTTGTACATGTCGACGTAGCGGCGGCCGTCGGCGTCGAACAGGTGGATGCCGTCGCCGCGCACGATATGCAGCGGCACCTCGTAGAACAGCGGCGCGCCGGCGCCCAGGGCGGCGTTGCGCCGTGCGAGCAGATCAGTATTGTCGGTCATCTCTCCTCCGAAGTCGGCCGGGCGCCGGTGCGATACATAGCAGTACGGCGAGTATAGCGGCATCGCGTGGTGAGCTGTCGGGGTGCGGTCCGACGGCCTTGGCATGGTCGATGAGGACCGCGTTGGTAGCGAACTTGCGCGCCTTGCCCTGAGACGGTTGAAAGTTGCACGCAGAGAGCGCATAGTTTGATCGGGATGGCCCGTCTGGGAGAGTGGACGGGTCATAGCGGCACCATGAAGCGTTCTTGGGGATTTCCATCATGAACAAGATGACGGCGGGCCCGCTTTCGGCCGCGCAGCTGCGTGCGCATCTCGCTGCATCACCTCGGCGCAGCCGTAACGTCGTCAGGGACGGTGCCTGTCTCGTCCTTCCAGATTCTCCGCAACGCCGGACGGAGGACCGAAGCAAGTTATCGCGAGACATCTCGATCGCTCTCGCCTCTTGCGTCGCAAGCGCGGTCGCTTGCTTTCTCGGCTCATCGCCCGCCGCCGCGCAACCTGCGCCGAGCTGGAACCTGTACACTTCGAACACCAGCCTGGCGATCCCCTGGAACCTGAAGGAAGACGGCAGTGCCAATGCGTTGAATGGCAAGAAGGACGGCAGCTTCACCAACTCCGAGGTCCGGATCAGCATCTCGGTGGGCAACGGTACGCCCATGCCGGTCATTGTCGACACGGGATCGACAGGTGTCGCCATTGCGAAGTCGATCCTTCTCAAGCACAACCCGGACGCGCTGACGGGCCTGAGGCCTGACGGGCACGGCGCCTTCAACTACGACAGCAGCGGCGTCACGCCGGCCGGCGAGTTCTACCATCTGCCGGTCAACCTCCTCCAGCCGGGAAGCCAGACCACCGGCACGACGACGATCAAGGTGCTCGTCGTGACGACCGATGATACGACGTCCTACTTCGGCATCGGAAACAACCGGACCAATATCTACGAGGGTCACTACAAGAAAGACGTGCCGTTCGAGCAGCAGGTCGCGGACAAGACCCTGAAGCAGATCTCCGCCGAAGGGTTCAATCCGTTGCTGGACGTGTCCGTGAACGGGAAGCCATTGACCAACCAGGGTTACGTGGTGATGAACGATCAGCTCGTGGTCGGCCTTACCACGGCGAATAACGCTTATTCCTTCGTGAAGCTCACGCCGGAAACGGCAAAAGGCGCAAACCTTTGGAACGGGATACCGGTGGCCCTGTCGAGCGGTACGGGCGGTACCTATAATTCCGGCACGATCCTTCACGACACCGGCATTGCCAATGCCTATGTCAAGATCAGTGCCGATCGAGACAAGCCGCCGGTTGGCGGCACGATCGACGTTTCGATGCCGGGACAACCCCAGCAGGCCGCGTTCTACAGCTTCCAGGTTCCGGCGGAGAGCAGCACCTGTGCCTCGGCAACCAGCCTGACACCGTGCAAGGTGCTCGATTCGACGTCGAGCACGCCCTTCATCAATACCGGGCGCCAGTTCTACTCGGGCTTCAACTACCTGTTCGATCCGATCAACGGTTACGCCGGCTACGCACTGTCGAGCTCGGGCCTGACGACCTCGCCGGTGGTCAACCCGATGCTGGTTCTGCAAAGCACGGTCGAGTTGCCGAACGGCTTCGTCACCAACCTGCCGACCGCCCTGCTCGCCGACACCGCGCTGAAGACGGAAAAGCGCTCGATTGCGACATTCGACTCCGCGTTCACCGGGTACGGCAACAAGCTGACCGTGAGCGGTCATGGCACGGTGATTTTCAACGGCCCGGTGAATCTCTCGGGCTTCTCGAGTGCTCCGTCCGGTACGTTCACCGTGGACCGTGACGCCACGGCCACGGTCAACCATGAACTGACCGCAAGGACGGTCACCAATCACGGCGTCCTGGGGGGCAGCGGCCGGGTGAACGGCGACTTGATCAACTCCGGCGTCGTCTCGCCCGGCAACTCGATCGGCACTTTCACCGTAGCCGGCAACTACACCCATGCCTCGTCAGGCTCGCATCTTGCCGAGGTCAACCCGACCGGCGTCAGCGACAAGGTCGTCGTCGCGGGGAGCGTGGCGCTCCAAGGCGGTGCGCTCAATGTCGTGCCGCAGACCGGCCTCTACGCCCCGCGCACGACCTACACCCTGATCACCGCCGGCAACGGCCTCAGTGGTCAATTCTCTGCGGCTACCACCGACGCTTTCCTGGTTCCGACGCTCTCCTACGACGCCAACAACGCCTACCTCACGCTTCAGATCGGCGGCTTCGCGGCGGCGGCGCAGACGCCGACTCAGGCCGCGGTCGGCGCGGCGCTCGATGCCGGCGCGCCGGGCGCCACCGGCGACTTCGCCACCATCCTCGGCACCCTGGCGCCCCTGAGCAGCAGCCAGGTTCTACCCTTCCTGACCTCGATCAGCGGGCAGAACTACTCGGCGTTCTCCAACTCGATGGTGCAGGGCGCGCAGCTGTTCATGAACAACTTCGCGCTGCAGGTGGGCGGCGGCAGCGTCGGCCCGCGCGGCGGGGCCGGCCGCGTGGCGCTGGCGGAAGCCTGCACGGTGGCCTGCCAGACCTTCACGCCGGCGACGTGGGGCGCCTGGGGCGGCGCGCTGGGCGGCATCGGCACGGTCGGCACCGGCGCCGTCACCGGCTCGACGACCTACAATGTCGGCGGCTTCGCGGCCGGCCTCGACCGTCTGCTGGCGCCGAACTTCCTGGCCGGCGTCACGGTGGGCTACACGACCGGCACGCAATGGGTGTCGGGGTTCAGCGGGCAGAGCAGCTCCAACACTTTCCAGGTCGGCCTGTACGGCAGCTTCTTCGAGGACGCGTTCTATCTCGACGGCATGGCGAGCTACGCCTACTCGACCAACCAGATGTGGCGCAACATCGCGATCCCCAACCTGCAGCAGCGCACGGCGCAGGGCCTGACGGGGGCCAACCAGTTCTTCGGCCAGATCGAGGGCGGCTATCGCTTCACGCTGGGCGGCGCGGCGCTCGGCGCCGCGGCGATGCCGTTCATCACGCCGTTCGCGCGGCTGCAGGGCTACACCGGCACGCAGAACGCCTTCACCGAGACGGGCGCGCAGTCGCTCAACCTCAGCGTCGCGGCGCAGACCACCAACTCGCTGCGCTCGGTGATCGGCGTGCAGCTCGGCGGCTCGATGGACCTCGGCTGGCGCGACCGGCTGTACGCCCAGCTGCGGCTGGGCTGGAGCCACGAGTTCGCCGACGTGACGCGTCCGGTGACGGCGTCCCTGGCCGGGGCGCCGAGCTTCCTGTTCACCACCTGGGGCGCCACGCCGACACGTGACGGCGCCGTCGTCGGCGTGCAGGCGACGACGGAGATCGCCCAGGCATCGTCGGTCTATCTCCGCTACGAGGGCAACATCGCCGGCCAGGACAGCACCCACGCGCTGACCGCCGGCCTGCGCATGACCTGGTGATGTCGAGGGTGCTGTCCTTCGGACAGCACGCTGTCGAGCGGGCTCTGCGGGCTCTAGGTTGCCGGTCGGATTCCCGCTACACTTTCCGGTCGACTGCTGATGGAAGGGAACAATTCCATGACCGCTCAGACAAGAGGCCGCATCCGCCACATCGCGCTCAGCGTCAAGGACCCGTGGGAGACGGCCGAGTTCTACAAGCAGGCCATGGGCCTGGACGAGGTCACGGAGCTCGACGGCCCGCTGGCCGAGGGCGTGTTCCTGACCGACGGCGTCGTCAATCTCGCCATCCTCCATTTCAAGAGCGACGAGGCCTCGCAAGGCACCGGCGTGGACTATGTCGGCATCCACCATATCGGCTTCTGGGTCGACGACGTGGTGGAGCAGGGCAAGATCGTTCGCAACACCGGCGCGACCTGGATCATGGGCGACACCAACAACCCGAACGGCTACGAGGTCAAGCACACCGACCTCGACGGCATCATCTTCGACATTGCCGCGCACGGCTGGGTCGGCTCGCAGAAGGATCCGGGGGTGGAAGGCAACGTCGCGCGCCCCAACCCGCAGCGCCGGCTGGCGCGCTTCGACGAGCGCCGTGCGCGCGCCCAGGCGAAGATCGCGGCGATCCGCGCGAAGGAGATTCCGCAGGCCGCCGAGTGACGGCGGCCGGCGCGGCCCCGTGTGCATCGGAGCGGCAGTGAGGGGATCTCCACGCGCGCCGAACAAGGTCCCTTGGTTGCGGCGCTTGCGAAGCAAGCGCCTTGCTCAGGACGACAGCGGCGTCGTCGCAACGGGATCGACTATCTGGCGGCGGGCCCTTCGCCGAGGGAGCGCTCCATGATGATGGTGCGCGCCTCTTCGTAGAAGGCTTCCCGCACCGCCTTGAAACCGAGCTTCGCGTAGAAGGGCTCGCCTGTCAGGGAGGCGGGTACGGTCAGGATCTCGACGCCGGCTTCGCGAGACGCCTTCTCGACCTCGGCCATCAGGAGCCTGCCCACGCCCTTTCCCTGGACGTCCGGGGCCACGAACACGGTGCGAACCACGCTGCCGTCCAGCGCGGCTGTCCCGACGATTCGCGATCCCGCCCCTTCGTCGTCCTCCACGGCCACGAACGACTTTCGGGTGTCGATCATGCTTTGCACCTCGGCCGGGCTGAAGCTTTCCTCCAGGCGTGCAATGACGCTCGCCGCGTAGTCCCTGGCATTGGTTTCCCGAAGCGCCGCCACAATGACCTTGTGCACCTCCGCCGCGTCATCCGGGCGGGCAACGCGAATCCGCCAATGCATCGCTGAACCCTCGAGCCTCGGGAGAGCGTAGGGGCGGAGAGGAGGCGAAAGCAATCGTGCAGCCGGCCGCCGCGATCCCGGCCCCTTGTTTGCCGGTGCCTTGCCGGGCGAGGATGTGCTCGTTGCCAGATGCCGCGGGGGAGCCGGGATGAACGCGCCAACCTTACCGACGGGGATCGACTCGGCCAGGCTCCTGCGCGCGGAGATTCGCGCCGGCCGACACGGCACCGTAACCACGGGGCTGGCGCCTGGCCATGTGCAGGCCAACCTGGCGATCCTGCCGGCCGACTGGGCCGAGGAGTTCGCGGCCTTCTGCGCCGCCAATCCCAAGCCCTGCCCGTTGATCGCGCGCAGCGAGCCCGGTGATCCGGCGTTGCCGGGCCTGGGCGCCGGCATCGACGTTCGCCGCGACCTGCCGCGCTACCGGGTGTTCCGCGACGGTGTCCCGGTGTCGGAGGAGACCGACATCAGTCATCTGTGGCGCGACGACCTGGTGGCCTTCGCCCTGGGCTGCTCCTACTCGTTCGAGTCGGCGCTGCTCGAGGCCGGCGTCCCGATCCGCCACATCGAGCTGGGCAGGAAGGTGTGCACCTATCGCACCGGTCTCGACACCGTGCCGGCCGGCCGCCTGCACGGCAAGATGGTGGTGTCGATGCGCAACTTCACCGTGGCCAATGCCATCCGCGCCATCGAGATCACCTCGCGCTTCCCGCGCGTGCACGGCGCGCCGATCCATTTCGGCGATCCGGCGGCGATCGGCATTGCCGACATCGACCGGCCCGAGTTCGGCGGCGAGCCCGACATCCGCGCCGGCGAGGTGCCGCTGTTCTGGGCCTGCGGGGTGACGCCGCAGACCGTGATCGAGGCGGCGAGGCCGCCCTTCTGCATCACCCACAAGGCGGGCCACATGCTGGTCACCGATCGGCTGAACGAGGAGTTCCGCGACGCGCGATAGGCCGCAGGGACACAGTCCTGCGGATTGCCCCGCTCGACGGGCGGATAGCGTGCGAGAAGCGCTTCCTGGCTAATCCAGGCGGTAGATCTGCACGGGCACCGACTTGCCGCGCACGACGACGTCGCCTACGGGCACGAGGCCGGTCGTGTCGCCGAGCTTCTCCACCGTCGTGCCGGACACCAGGATGCGCGTGCCGTAGCTCTTGTTGAGCTGCTCCAGGCGGGCGGCAAGGTTCACGGCATCGCCATAGACCGCGTAGTTGAGGCGCTCTCCCGAGCCGACGTTGCCGGCGATGACGTTGCCGGTGTTGATGCCGATTCGGGTCACCAGCTCGATGCCGGCGAAGGTGCGCCCGGCCACCAGGTTCTGGATCTCGCGTGCCGTGCGCACCGCCTTGTCGGCGTGCTGCGGATCGGCAATCGGGATGTTGAAGGTGACCAGCATGGCATCGCCGAGGAACTGGTTGACGATCCCGCCGTTGCGGTCGATCGGCTCGATCACCCTGGGGAAGTATTCGTTCAGCATGTCGACCACGCGGTCGGGCGACAGCCGCTCGACGATGCCGGTGAAGTCCTGGATGTCGGAATAGAGGATGGTCGCCTCGGTCTCGGTCGGCCGCAGCGAGCCCTGGCCGGCGACGATCGCCTCGGCGACGCGGCGCGGGACGTACTTGCCGAAGATCTCCCGCAAGCGGCCATAGGCGTCCTCGAGCTCGCGGGTGCGCTCCTTGACGTTGAGCTCCAGGGCGTCGGCATGGGCGCGGATCTCCTGGTACAGCCGCGCGTTCTCGAGCGAGATCACGGCCTGCGCCGCCAGCATTCCCAGCGTCTGGATGCGGTTCGCGGTGAAGGCGCCGCGGGCAAGCGCGTTCTCGACGTAGAGCACGCCCACCAGCTCGCCGCGGCCGAGCAGCGGCATGCACAGGGCGGACAGCGGCCGGTGGGCGACGACGAAGGGATCGGCACCGTAGGTCTCGTCGCGGGTCGCATCGTCGAGCACCACGTTCTCGCGCGTGCGGGCGACGTAGTTGATGAGCCGCTCGGGCCCCTTGCCGGAGCCCGGGAAGGGCCGTGGGCCGAGGGCCTCCGCACGGACCCCGGCGGTCACCTCGCCCAGCAGGACGAGCTCGCTGCCGCGCGCCAGGACGAGCAGGCCGCGGGTAGCGCCGGCATTGACCACCGAGGCCTCGAGGACCTCGGCGACGACGTCGTCGACCAGGATCTTGCCGGAGATGGCGCTCGCGGCGCGCGTGATGGCGGCGACATCGAGCATGCCCTTGGTCTCGCTGGTGTAGAGCGCCGTCATCGCCCCCGACGCCGCGCTCCCGTCGGGCCCGCCGCCGAAGATCCCGGCATGGCGTCGCTCGAGATGATCGACCCAGGCCATTGCACCCCAGTGGCGATAGCCCTGACGCGCCTCGTGCAGATGGGCGCGCCCCGCCGTGGGCCGGCCGCGCGCCAGCTCGAACTCGCCGGCCAGCTCGTGGGCGAGAGCCGCGTCGGGCAGCACGCCATGCCGATTGGCGAGCCGGATCGCCTCGTCGTACGCTTGTTCCGCGTCCAGCACGCGTCCGTTCAGCCGGGCGCGCTCGGCCTCCAGCAGCCTGTGCTTGTGCAGGTAGTTGTGCGGCGCGTGGCGCGACCAGGTGCGAAGGCGCCGCTGGTTGCGCCGAATGGTGCGCAGCGCCGCCCGACGCTCGGCCGCGTTCATCCCCGGCATCAGTGCCATCAGCGCCAGCGACTGGTAGGGCAGGTACCAGGCAGAGAACGCCATGCCCAGCACGACGTTGAAGTTCTCGTCGATCACGCGGGCGCTGGCGATGCAGCCCTCGTAGTCGCGGGCCATGAACTGCTTAAGCAGCCGGAACTCGTAGTAGTAGGCGAGCGCCATGCGGTCGCGCTCGATCCAGTAGGCGACCTCGGAAGCTTCGTCGAAAGGCGCCTCGGGCACCGCTTCCGCGGCGGCGCTGCCGCGCAGCTCGCGCACCGCCTGGCGGGCCATGCGGAAGACGCGCTGCGTCTTCTCGTGCTTGTTCTGGAGCACCGCCTGGTAGCCGGTCTCGAGAATCTCCGACACCTTGTCGAGGGGCATGCCGCTCATGAACGCGTAGGAGGCGTGGCCGTAGCGGTTGTAGCCATGGAACTCGAGGTCGCCCGCCTCGAGGGAGGCGTGCGCGCCTTCGCCGAAGAACGGCAGCGTGTCGGCCAGCCGGCCGTTCCAGTGCAGGATGAAGCCGCCGAACACCATGGCGACGCGGCCGCGAATCGCCTGCGGCGCATCGAACAGGTCGAGTGCCTCGAGGGCGAACCGGCCGAGCGCCAGCCCGCCCGCCATGTCGTTCAGGACGCCGCACAGAACGAGCCCGTACATGACGTAGCCGTAGGCGGAGTGGGCGGCGTTGCCGTAGCGCGCCGACAGCCGCACCATGCGCAGCGAGAGGATCGGCAGAAGGTTCTGGTTCTCGAAGTACGCCGGCGCAGTCGCCAGCATCAGGATGCGCATGGCCGCCAGCTTCCGCGGGTCGACCATGCGGGGCAGCCGGCGCAGATCCTCGGTGCGCTTGCCGGCCAGCGCGAGCTTGGTGCCGGCCAGCTCGGCCATCACGTGGAGCTGGCTGGGGTAGCCGGGAATCTTCTCGCCGAGAAGCTCGAGCGCCTGCAACGCCGTGTCGATCGCCCGCCGGTACTGCAGGCGGGTGGTGTGCGCCAGGACGAGCTGCTCGAGAACCGCCACCTTGTCGAGTGGCTGTTCGGTGCGCCCGAGCAGGTCGTGGGCGAGGCGCTCGGCCTCCTCGAAGCGGCCGCAGAGATACATCGCCTCGATATGCGAGACCCCGAGCGCGTGGCGCAGGCGGGGATCGGACCCGGCGTCGACGAGGCCGAGGCCGGCGGCGCAGTGGGCCAGCGCCGCCTCGTAGGCGTTCGACCCGCGCGCCTTCTGGCCGGCGCGAAGATTCAGCTCGGCGAGCTCGGCGCGCCGCTCGCGCGACTCGGGCAGGGTGGCGGCGAGATTGAGATGGCCGACGATCTCGAACAGGCGATCCTCGCGCTGCGCCGGCGTCGAACGCTGGTGGATCAGCGCGCCGATATGGGCGTGCAGCCGGGGCCGTTCCTCGGGCGGGATCATCGCGTAGGCGGCCTGCTGCAGCCGGTCGTGCGCGAACCGGTAGGAGATGTCGGCCTGGGGCGCGGTGCCGGACCAGCGGGCGTATCTGTAGCCCTCGCCGATCGGGGCGAAGATTTCCTGGGCGAGCGGCTGGGCGAGCGCGGCTGCGGTCTCGCTCGGCGGGTCGCCCGACACCAGGGCGAGCGTCTCGAGGTCGAAATGATTGCCGATCGCCGCGGCGAGCCGCACCAGGCGCTGGCTCGCCGGGGCCAGCTGGGCAATGCGGCCGGTGACGAGCTCGACCACGTTGTCGGCAATCTGCTCCTGCTCGATCCGACCTACATCCCATGTCCAGCGCGCTGCCGCGGCATCGAAGACGAGGAGCTTCTTCTCCTCCAGCGTGCGCAGGAACTGTCGGACGAAGAACGGGTTGCCCAGGGTCTTGGCCGTCACCAGGGCGGCGAGCGGCGCGGCCTCGCCGACATCGACCCGCACCGTGTCGGCGATCAGGGGGGTGACGCTGGCCCGGTCGAGCGGCGCCAGGACGATGCGTCGGCAGGGCGCTCGCTCGCGGGCCAGGCCGGACAGCAGGGAGTCCAGCGGATGGCCGGCATAGACCTCGTTGTCGCGATAGGCACCGATCACGAGCAGGCCGCTGAGATCGGGATCGGTCATCAGGACCTCGATCAGGGCGAGCGACGCACCGTCCGCCCATTGCAGGTCGTCGAGGAAGAGCACCAGCGGATGGCGCGGGCCGGCGAGTGCGCGCATCAGGCGACGGAACACCAGGTTGAACCGCTGCTGGGCTTCGGCCGCAGCCAGCACCGGCACCGGCGGCAGCTCGCCGACCAGGCGTTCGAGGTCCGGCACGACGTCGAGCACGACCCGGGCGCTCGGGCCCATCGCCTCCAGCAGGTCGCGGCGCCACTGCTCGACGCGCTCGGCCGTGTCGCCCAGCAGCTTGCGCACAAGCTCCGCGAAGGCCTGCCCGATCGCCCGATAGGGCGTGCCACGGTTGAGCTGGTCGAACTTGCCGGAGATCAGGTGGCCGCGTCGCCCCGCCACCGGGCGCATGACCTCGCGGACCAGCGACGACTTGCCGACTCCCGAGCTCCCGGCGATGACCACGAGCTGGGCGCGGCCGATGGCGACGCCGTCGACTGCCTCCACCAGCGCGGCGAGCTCGTCGTCGCGGCCGTACAGGCGCTCGGGCAGTCGCAGCCGGTCGGGAACGTCCCGGGTGGCCAGCACGAAATCGTCACCGACGCAGCCCCCCGCCACCAACTCGGTCAGAGAGGCGAGGTCGTGCGCCAGCCCGGTCGCACTCTGGTAGCGCTCGTCCGGATCTTTGGCGAGCAGCTTCATGACCAGTCGCGACAGCGGTTCCGGAATCTCGGGGTCGAGCTCGCGCGGCGACTTGGGCAGCACGGTGAGATGGCGGTGGATGAGCTCGGCACGATCCTCGGTCTCGAACGGCAGTCGCCGCACGAGCATCTCGTAGAAGGTGACGCCGAGCGCATAGAGATCGGCGCGTCCGTCGATGCTGCGATTCATCCGGCCGGTCTGCTCCGGGGCGATGTAGTGCAGCGTGCCTTCCAGCTCCTCGGGCGCCCGGCTCGCGGCGGTCTCGCGCGCCCGTTCGGCGGCGATGCCGAAGTCGGTGAGCCGAGCGGCGAGCGTTTGCGGGTCGACGAGCAGATTGGCCGGCTTGACGTCCTTGTGGACGATGTCGCGCGTGTGCAGCCGCCCCAGCGTGTCGGCGACCTGCCCGGCGATTCGGAAGAACGACGCCAACGGCAGCGAGCGGCCAGCGAGATAGCGATCGAGCGAGACTTGGCCGGTGTCGGCAAAGACCAGGGCATGATGGCGCCCGGCCCGTTCGAAGGCGACGGCGCTGGCGATGCCGGCATCGTCCACGCCCCGGGTCAGCTGGAACTCGTGCTCGAGGCGGGCGCGCGCCTGAAGATCGGCGTGCGGGCCGTCGTCCACCTTGACGATCACCGCGGCACCGTCGCCGAGTCGGGTGGCGCGATGGATCGAGTAGGAGGTCCCTACATGCAGCGTCTCGCCGATGCTGAAGCCGGGCAGGTCGGTCGCGGCAGGCACCGGCCGGGCCTCAAATCTCGATGCTGCCGTAAAGGAGCTTCGGGTGCAGGTAGGTGTAGGGCACGGCGAGCCCGGCATTGCGGGCATCGATCTCCGTGCCGATCTCCCGCAGCACCTGGTTGAAGCGATCGACCATCGGCTCGACCTCCGGGTTGCCGGCGAAGAAGCCGGTCGGGTAGCTGCCCAGCGGCTCCTCGGTCGGCTCGCTCAGCAGATGGACCATCCCGATCTGCTGGACGGCGATGCCGGGTGCCGGCAGCGCGTCGACCAGGCTTTGCTCCGACAGCGGCTGCTTGCTGGACGGCGGCGCCGCGAACAGCGTGCCCGGAACGTTGGGAATGTATCCGTACATGTCGAACTGGCCGTTGTTGGTGCTGGAGTGCTCGGCCGTGGCGATGAAGATCATCGTGGTCGCGATCTGCACCAGCCGATCGACCGAGGCGACCCCGCCAGTGCCGTCCGCCAGGCCGCGAAAGTCGCCGATCTCCGGGTCGGCCAGCTCGCGCACCCAGGCCTGCACCTCGCTGTCGGCGACGACGTCGGCATCGCTGCGGTAGAAGTGCCGCAGGACCTCGCCGGCGAACCCGGCGATGGCGTCCCACACTCTCAGGCCGTCGTCGCGGTAGTGATAGCCGGGCAGCCGATCGCGATCGTCGACGCCGCGCGCCGCGAGGTCGGCGCGCAGATCGTACTGGGCAAACGACCACGCTTTCCATCCCTTGGCGCACAGCGCCAGCGCGCCGTCGCGACCGACGCCCAGCGCATTGTCGATCGGCCCGCCGGGCGCCAGCATCGTGGTGCGTGCCGAATGATTGATCGCCATGGTGAAGCGGAAATGCGGCACCAGCAGCTGGTGGAGCGGGTGGGCGATGCTCAGCTGACGATGGGTGGCGACTGCGATGGTCTCCATCACCATGTGGGTTCGCAGCAGATGCGAGACGCACTCCTGCACCTGGGCGTCGGCGCACTGGACGTGGGCCTTCACGGTACGCCAGAGCCATGGATCGTCGTGCGGCGTGAAGATCGGGCCGCTGGCCGGCGACTGCCCGAGCTGGATTGCGAGCGGCATGAGGCGGGAGCTCCGATCGACGTAGAACAGGCACATCGGTGCGCACAGGAAGCGCCCCGGCGCCGCAGCGATGCCCTCGAGGATCGCGAGATCGAGCAGGTAGAGACGCCCGGCGTCGCGCAGCGTCGCGAGGTCGGGTCCATCCGCCAGCACCGTCGCGACCGTCGCCTGGTCGACCGAAAAATGGTCCGGGATGGCCTCGCAGCGCCGCAGCAGGAAGGGATTGACGCCGTCGAGGCGCTGGCGCCCGAACTCCTCGTCGCTGGCATAGCGCGCGCTGACCGACGGCAGGTCGAGGATGGAGCCGTCGAAGAAGTCGTCGTAAGCCTCGAGGCGGCCCGACGGGTCGAACGTCTTCTCGATCGCGCCGAGCCCCAGGGCGACGACCGTGCCGGCGACGTCCCAGGCCATTCGCCGGTCCTTGTCGAAGGAGAAGGCCTCGTCCGCGGGCAGGTCGCGCACGTGGGCCGGCAAGCCGTCCTCGCGGGCGAACTGATAGAGTCCGCGCGCCTGCTCGAGCAGGCGGGCCCGGACGCGGCGGCGCGCCCTGCTCTCGTCCTGCGGCAGGCGCGCGGCCATCCAGATGTCGTTGGCGGTGATGGGCGATGCCGCCTCGTCCGGGTACGAGGCCGGCGGGCGAATGTCGGGCACCGGCTGCGGCGGCCCGAACAGCCGCATGCCGAGCAGCCGTGCGCGATGCGCCCAGGCGCCGCCGACGCGCAGATACTCGAGCGACGGCGGATCGTGGATCGACAGCGGCTCGATCAGCCGGATGCAGTCCGGATGGTTGGTGATGGGGAACACGCACGCGTAGCCGTAGGGATCCGCCTCGTGAATTGCGTCGATGTGGACCGTGGCGAGCGGCATCCAGGGATGCGTCGTCTCCTCCCACGCATAGAGGCTGTTGAGCACGATCTCGCGGCGGTCGCCCGGCTGCCAGTCGTGCAGCTGCATCTCGAGGTGATAGGTCGCGCCGCGGCTCCGGATGCGTTCGCGATACTCGTTCTTGAGGTAGTTGGGCGACAGCGTCTCGCCCGGACGCGCCTCCTGGAACCACGGCGTGGCGAGATCCGCCTCGGCCGGGATGCCGGTTTCCGGTCCGCGGTCCTCGGGCAGCAGGCGGAACTTGCAGTAGCGCAGGCGGCCGTCGCCGGCACGGAACTCGAACGGCGTCTGCGATTGGTAGTGGAGCTGGGTGAAGGAGGTCGGGCGGAGCCTCAGCGCCACGTTGACGTTCGCGAAGCAGCGCGGGTTGGCCTGGAAGTAGGGGATCAGATGGGCGCGTCCGCCGCGGATGCGGCAGAGCATGAAATGGGCGAACGTGTACATGTTCCAGAACGGCGAGGCGGTGCCGCCGTTCATCAGCAGGTCGAGCGGGCTGTCGATGTCGGCATCGGCGAACTTCAGCGACGCGCCGCGCACGTAGAGCCCGGCATCGTCCATCAGGGTGATCGACGCGTGCCGCAGGCGGCAGGGAAACTCGCGGCCCGGCTGGAAGAAGTCGTTGGCCGGAATCGCGAGGTCGTCGACGATGCGGATGCGCCCGCGCGCCACGATGCCGTTCTGGTGGGACATGCGCATGCGCGTCGTCAGGCTGTTGAACGAGATGGCCAGCACGCAGAGCGCGCGAAGCCCTGCGAGCTGCGCCCCGGCCCACCAGGTTCGTGTGGTCGTCATGGCGGTCCCCCTCCGCGTTCCGACAAGCCGTTTCGATGCCGCCTGGTCTTCGGCCGGAGAAGCCGATACCCGGTTCTTGTAAGCCGGACTGGGCACTCTACGCGTACGGGCAGAATCGCACGGCGATGCCGCGGGCGAAAGGGAAGAACGGTGTCGATCGGGCTGCCTGACTTCCTTCGGGATGGCTGCCAATCGACTATCCGCCCCTGGAGGCCCATGTGGGAACCTCCGGAAGGTGGACGCGCGGTCGGCAGCCCTGGCCGACGGAACATCGCGACCGGCAAACCCCCTCCCTGGCGACAGCGGCGTCATGCCGGGTTCCCTGCCGCCATGCCTGTTCCCTCGGGCGCGCCATCTCATGCAGAGTGAAGGGTGAGCGGCACATGATGGCGTCGTGCTGCTTCGGAAGACCAATGCGATGGAGGGCAAATGCCGCAAGACTTCGAGGGTCGGGTAGTGCTGATCACCGGTTCGGGACACGGCATCGGCCGCGCGACGGCGCTGAGGTTCGCGCAAGGCGGCGCGACGGTCGGCGTGAACGATCTCAAGCCGGAGTTCGTCGAGACCGTCGTGCGCGAGATCGCCGAGGCCGGCGGCCGCGCGATCGGGATCGTCGAGAACGTGGCCTCGCGCGAGGGCATGCGCCGCGCCGTGCTGGGCCTGGCCGAACGGGCCGGCCGGCTCGACGTCATGGTCAACAACGCCGCCTGGGTGCGCTACCAGGCGATCCCCGACGTCGCGCCGGAGACGCTCGATCGCATGCTCGACATCGGCTTCAAAGCGGTCGTCTGGGGCATCCAGGCGGCAGCCGAAGCGATGGATGCCGGGCGCGGCGGCGTCATCGTCAACCTGGCGTCGGTCGCCGGAATCGTCTCGCAGCCGAACAGCATCGTCTACAGCGGCATCAAGGCCGGCATCATGGGCATCACCCGCGCCGCTTCGGTCGAGCTGGGCGCCCGCAGGATCCGCGTCAATGCCGTGGCGCCCGGCGCCGTGCCGACGGAGGGCACCCAGCGCAACCGCAACGTCGAGCGCGATGCCAAACGCATCGCGCGCACACCGCTCGGCCGCCTGGGAACGGTCGACGACATCGCGCGCATCGTCTGCTTCCTGGCGGGCGACGACAGCGGCTTCCTGAGCGGCCATACCATCACGGCCGACGGCGGCTTCACTATCGCCAACCTGTGAACCTGGCGCGGACGGTCGCGCGGCTATCTCGGCGTCATCGCCGGATAGCCGGGGACGCCCGGCGGCAGGCCCGCGGTCAGCCCCGGGATGTCTACGGCCGCCGGATCCCATCTTTTGTCGGCCAGCTCCTGCACCATCCAGAACGCCACCGTGTTGGACAGCATCTCGCGGGGGTCGCGAAGCGAGTGCTTGAGGCGGATCATGAACTGGTCGATGGCAGCGGCCGGGGTCGTGCCGGGATCGCCTGGCAGCGGCGGGCGGTCGGGCAGGTAGATGGTGGGGATGCGCGTGAAGACCCGGTCCGAGACCAGGCGGCGATAGAACAGCGGACCCCAGACCCTCTGCACGTAGTACTGCAGGTCGATGGGCTCGAGCTGCGGCTGGCCGAGGCTCGCGCGCACCTCGGCATAGGGCACGATCTCGATGCGCTCGGCGGGCAGGGTGAAGCCCGAGGCGGCGCGCAGGAACGCGACCAGCCAGTTCGTGCCGTCGGTCAGCCCGGACGACACGTTGCTGCCGGCGCGGCTGGCCACCAGGACCATGGCGCCCGGCCAGTCGAGCCGGAGACCGGCGAGCATCGCCTGCACGCCGGCCGCGCCACGCAGGGCGTCCAGCATGAAGGTCGCGATCATCACGTTGCGGAACGGGATGGGGTATGCCGCCGAGGTGCCGTCGAAAAGATCGTCGTTCACGCCGTCCACGGTGAATCGGCTGCCGTCGCCCAGCCCGCCGATGTAGGCGAGCGTGCGGGCGCAGGCATAGTCGATCATGGCGCGGATCTCAGCCTTGCGCGCGCGCCACGCCGGCTGATCGAGACGGTCGAGCCAGTTGTCGCGCGCGTCGAGGTTGAGCGCCCGGACCTCGGCGACATGCGCTTGCAGGCTGGCGATCCGCTCGCGCCAGCGGCCATCGCCGTCGGCCTTGATCTGGGCCAGATAGGCGATCGCCGGGCCGATATGGCTGATCGCCGTCATCTCGTAGAAGCCGCTGGCACGATCAGTGCGGAACCGCTCGTGGCCGAGCCGCTGCCCGCTGCGCGAATCGTAGACGTAGAGATCGGAGCCGATCACCAGCACCAGCGGCACGCCCGACGCGGCTGGTCCCAGACGGGCGATCTCGGCCTGGGTCAGCATCTGGCCGATGGTCGGCTGGCCACTCGGATAATCTGGCTCGTCGCTGCCGGTGAAGTCGAAGTAGAGCTGCAAGAACGGCGACGGCGTCGTGTAGCCGTCCGTCGTCTGGGCCGCCGCCGCGCCGTCCAGAAGCGCCATCACGGCAACGGCCGCGCTTGCCATTCGAACCCGCGACATGCGCTCCTCCTTCCGGACCGGCGACGGTGCATGCGCGCCCACGCGGCACGCGACGCGGACTATACGGTGCGCCCTGCCCGGCGTACGCGGAATCGCGACAGTCTCGCCGCCCGGGCCGGCGATTCGCTCAGGCGATCGCGGCGTGACGTTGGCTGCCGTCGAGAATCGGCCAGGTTGACTGCAGGGTGGCCCGCTCGGCATGTTCGCAGGTGTGGGGGGACCGACAATGCTCACACGAAGAGCCATCTGGCGGAGCGTCAGGCCGTTTCCGTTGCTGCTGGCCGTTGCGGGGTGTGCCGCCGGCGAGCAGACGCCTGCAGGCAGGGCGAACCTGGCGAAGATCGAGGCGAGCGCGACCGCAACCTCGCTCGACGACTGGGTCGGGAAGGTGGCGCTTCTGACGCTCGGAATCGCGGTGCGCCAGCAGGTCATGGGCCGCGAGCCCGCACCGCGGACGGTCGAGTACCTGGCCACGATCCTGCGTGACCGGCCGAACGACGAGGTCTACGGCCTCTACATCGCGTTCGAGGCCATGAGCTGGCGCGATCCCCGTGCCATGCCCTGGGTCGACCGCAGGAGCTGGCCCAGGGCGGCGATCATCGATTACGACTTCCACGATGCGCGGCAGGACTGGTACGCGGGCGCCAGGCGCGACGGCAAGCTCCATGTCACCGAGCCCTATTTCGACGACGGCGGCTCGAACATCACGATGGTGAGCGTGACCAGGCCGGTCGTCGACAACGCCGGCCGCTTCGTCGGCGTCGCCGGTGCCGACATCTCGCTCGAGGACATCCAGCGGCACCTCAAATCCTCTGCCGGCGAAGTTTACGTGGTGAGCCGGTCCGGTCGGGTGATCGCTCATCCGAGCTCCGAGCTCAGGGTGCGCAAGGGGTATGCAGGCGAGGAGCTGCGCAACCTGCCGGGGGGTGCGGCTGTCGCCGCGTCACCGTCGGGCAGCACCTTCGTGCGCTACGGTGCGAACGCGCGTACCCTGGTCTGGACGACTGCGCCGCTCACCGGCTGGAAGGTCGTCATCAGTCTTTCCTGAGCAGCCTGGGCGCCCCCGCGGTCGATGTCGCTTCGCGCGACGGAAGGTTTCGAATCGCATGTCCCTCCAGGGAAAGGACACGGCGTTCATCTCGCTCGGGATCGCGTGTCAGACCTCGCACCAGCTGACCGTCAATCGCGAGATGCTGTCGTCGCTCGTGGGCGAGCCGCTGCACTATCGTTCGAGCTTCTTCAACTGGGTGATGGTCAGTGCAACCGACATCGGCCGGACGCTGGAACGGCTGGTCGCGGGGCCGATCACGGCGAGGTCGCTGCGCATTCCGGCGGCGCGCGGGCGCTGCCTTACCCTGGCGGGCCACAAGGCTTGGCTCTGGCACGAGGAGCCGAGCGATGCCGTCACCGCCGCGAAGGCGGATGCGATGGCCGGCAAGTACGATCATCTTCGTCGCAACTTCCTCGATCTGTGCCGCCGGCCGACGCGCTACTTCATCTTGTGCAATGCGCAGAACAACTGCGCCCGGCTGGAACCGCATCTCGAGGAGGGCATGCATCTCGGCATCGACGACGACGTGGTGCGCGATGTCGAGCGGACGCTGGATCGGCTGTTCCCGCGCGGGCGCAATCACCTCGTCACGATCGCGCGGCGCGACAGGCGGGCGTCGAGGATGCGCGAGCCGGTGTCCGTGATCGATGGCGACGACACCGAGTGGAAGGGTTCCGCCGAGGCCTGGCGTCAGGTCCTGCTGGATTGGTTCGCCCGACGGGAGCAGCGCAAGACGATCGCGTCCTTCCGGGTCTTCATCGGCTAGCCTTGCTGGAGCGTCGCGACAGGATACGACGTCGGCCTCACAGCCGTGTGACGCGGTAGCCGCCATGGGAATCCCAGGAGCATGTCGCGCAGGTCGGCAGGCGATCCCATTGACCCTGGGCCAGGCGTTCCCGGAAGGCGCGTCGCTCGGCGCCGGTCAGCACATCGTCTATGGTGGCGGTCGTCAGGTTACCGACCGGGTGCAGCTTCTCGAAGTCGTTGCAGCAGGCGAGGACTGACCCGTCCCAGTCGAACACCAGATCGGAAAAGATGTCGGTGCCGCACGGATGCGGGATCGGGGCGAAGGCGAGCCGGTCGAACTCCCTGCGCATGGAGCATCGATTCGACAGCCCGACGAAGTTCATCTCGCGAACCCCGCGTGACACGAAGTAGTCGGCGATCTCCTGCCGCTGATCGTCGTTCTCGCGGTGCCAGGGGGCGGCGACGAACACCTTGCCGCGGAAGTCCTCGACGATCTGCTCGAGCTTCACCGACACGGTCTCGAAGCGCAGCGGCGCCATCAGCCGATTGTAGGTGGCCGGGTTCACGGCCTCGACGTGCAGGGTGATGCCGTCCAGGATCTCGGGCAGGCGGGCGTGCTTGAGACGCGAGTAGGCGGCGCCGTTGGTGGCGACCGACAGCATGACATGCGGCAGCTTCTTCTTGAAATAGCGGGCGCGCTCGACGATCAGGGGATCGACCAGCCCGTCGCCGAACAGGCCGAAGCCGGCCCAGCCGTTGACATCGCACCGCTCGTGGATCTGATCGACGATCCTCTCGAACGTGCCCTGGGACATGGCTCCGCGCTCCAGCATGTCGGTGTGCGGCTTGTTGGTCGGGCAATGAACGCATGACGCATTGCAGACGTTCGAGCCGCCGATGACGATGTTGCGCAGCTGATGCCTTGCCGGCCGGGGTGAGGGCGGCGGCGGCGGGACGGCGGCGCGACCCTCGGCGTGTCCGCGGCGCACGTAGTGCAGGAACGGGTCGATGCCTCCCGCGATCACGTCGGCATGCGTCGCTGCGTAGTGCAGCGGGTCGAAGTCGGCACGCGGCTGTCGGTTCTGGCTGGCGCCGATCGTCCGATAGTGCTCCCAGGCGTCGAGGTCCGAGCCTTGGACATCGGGGTTGCTGCGACGGTAGAAGTCGGCGTCGAATAGGCTCGGCGGCCGTTGGCGCGGCCCGGGACGATGTCCTCGCATGCGCGCGAGGAAGGCTGTCATCGATGGCATATGCAAAGGATGCGCCGGACGGGGCAGGTCGAGCAAGCCACGCCGGCATCGAGGATCGCGTGCGGTCCTTTGAACGGCGGGGATGTATCCTGAGCGGCAGCACCGCGATCTCAGGCCGCGGCGCGGGTTTCGCACCGCGCGGCAGGCCGACTTTGATTCGACGCAATCCGGCGTATCCTCCGAGCCATGGAGACCCCGTCGACCGAAGCCACCCCGCAGGCCGCCGCGATAGACGGTCCGCTCGACGTCATCGTCATCGGTGCGGGTGTCGCCGGGCTCTACCAGCTCCACCGCCTGCGCGCGCTCGGCCTGCGCGTGCGCGTGTTCGAGGCGGGCTCGGATGTCGGCGGCACCTGGTACTGGAACCGCTATCCCGGGGCGCGCTTCGATTCGGAGAGCTGGTCCTACGGCTATTCTTTCTCCCAGGAGCTGCTGCAGGAGTGGGAGTGGCCGGAGCACTTCGCCGCCCAGCCCGACACCTTGCGCTACCTGAATTTCGTCGCCGACAAATTCGACCTGCGCCGCGACATCCGGTTTCACAGCCGTGTCGTCGCAGCGCAGTTCGACGATGCGGCCAACCGCTGGACGATCACCTTGGAGAGCGGCGAGCGGGCGAGCGCCCGCCTGCTGATCACCGCGCTCGGCCCGCTCTCGGCCTACACGCTGCCCGTCATCCCCGGCCGCGACGACTTCAGGGGCCAGGCCTTCCACACCGCGCGCTGGCCGCGCGAGGGCGTGTCGCTCGCCGGCAAGCGCGTCGGCATCATCGGCACCGGCGCCACCGCCATCCAGGTGATCCAGACCATCGCGGCCGAGGTCGGCTCGCTCACCGTGTTCCAGCGCACGCCGAACTGGGCGGCGCCGCTGCACAACCGGCGCATCACTGCCGAGGAGCAGGCGAGGATCAAGGCGTCGTACCCGGAGATCTTCGAGCGCTGCCGCCAGACCAGCACCTGCTTCATCCACCAGACCGACCCGCGCAAGGCGCTCGAGGTCTCGGCCGAGGAGCGCGAGGCGTTCTGGGAGAAGCTCTATGCCGAGCCGGGTTTCGGCATCTGGGTCGGCAACTTCGCCGACGTGCTGGTCGACAAGCGGGCCAACGCCCTGGCGAGCGAGTTCGCCGCCCGGAAAATTCGCGAGCGCGTCAGGGACCCGGCGGTGGCCGACAAGCTGATCCCAAAGGACCATGGCTTCGGCACGCGCCGCCTGCCGCTCGAGTCGGGCTACTACGAGGTCTACAACCGCGACAACGTGCGGCTGGTGGACATCAACGAGACGCCGATCGAGCGCATCACGCCCGCGGGCGTGCGCACCAGCGCCGAGGACTTCGCCTTCGACGTGCTGATCTACGCCACCGGCTTCGACGGCGTCACCGGCCCCTACGATCGCATCGACATCAGGGGCCCCGGCGGCCGGCGCCTCAAGGACGAATGGAAGGGCATGCCGCGGACTTTCCTCGGCATGCTGGTCGACGGCTTCCCCAACCTCCTGATGGTGCTGGGCCCGCACACCGCGCGCGGCAACATCCCGCGCAACATCGAGGAGATTGTCGACTGGCTGACCGGCCTCGTCGCGCACATGCAAGAGAACGGCCTCGGCCGCGTCGAGACGCGGCGCGAGGAGGTCGATCGCTGGGTGCAGGAGGTCGAGCAGGCCGTCGAGGGCCTGCTGTTCAGCGAGGTCAACTCCTGGCAGACCGGTGTGAACCGCAACGTCGAAGGCCGTCAGGTCCGCCGCGTGCTGGGCTACTACGGCGGCGCCGTCGAGTACCGGCTGCGCACCGGCGCCGTCGCGGCGGGCGGTTATCGCGAGCTGCTGTTCGACGGGGGCTCCCTCGCGGTTCCCGAGCTGACGGCAAGGCGCGTGGCGCGAGGCACGTAGCGCATCGGCATCGAGTCTCGGCATGGCCTGCCATCAGTCACGAGATGCCGGCTGTCGCGCCATCGGGGTCGACGCATCTGTGCTCGCCTGCCGGATTGCTTCGCCGGTCGGGGCCCCCTACGATCGGCAACCAGAAGGCAGGGAAAATCCACTGGCCCGTGAGCAGCGCAGACTGGCGGCGATCCTCGCGGCCGATGTGGTCGGTTACTCCCGCCTGATGGGCCGGGACGAGAGTGGCACGCTAGCGCGCCTTCGCAGTCACCGCGAGCAGCGGCTGGAGCCGACGCTGGTCCGCCACGGCGGTCGGCTGGTCAAGCTGACGGGCGACGGCGCCTTGGTCGAATTCGCGAGCGCCGTGGACGCTCTCGGGGCGGCCATCGAGTTCCAGCAGGCCATGGCGGAAGCCAATCGGGACCAGCCCGAAGACACGGCGATTGTGTTCCGCATCGGCCTGCACCTCGGCGACCTGATCGTCGATGGGGATGACCTCTACGGTGACGGCGTGAACGTCGCCGCCCGGCTCGAAGCCCGAGCACCCGCCGGTGGAATTGTCGTGTCCGGCGACGTGCACAATGCCGTCGCGGGCCGCCTGATGGCCGGTTTCGGCGATCTCGGGCGACTTGCTCTCAAGAACATCGAGCGGCAAGTACAGGCGTTCGAGGTGACGTGGGACCCGGCGGCCTGGAAGCTCGCGGCGCCGGCGCCTGTCGCGCTGCCGGCCGCAGCGGCGCCTCCGCCCGTCGGCGTGCTGTTGGCGCTCCCCGACAAGCCGTCCATCGCAGTCCTGCCGTTCCAGAACATGAGCGGCGATCCCGAGCAGGAATACTTCGCCGACGGAATGGTCGAGGACATCATCACGGCCCTGTCGCGCAACAAGGGCCTGTTCGTCATCGCCCGGAACTCGAGCTTTGCCTACAAGGGAAAGTCCCCGGACATCCGGCAGGTCGGCCGCGAGCTGGGCGTGCGCTATGTGCTCGAGGGCAGTGTGCGCAAGGCCGGCAACCGAATCCGCATCACCGGGCAGCTCATCGAGGCGGCAAGCGGCGCGCACCTGTGGGCCGACCGCTTCGAGGGCGATCTGGAGGACATCTTCACCCTGCAGGACCAGTTCACCAGCCGCGTCATGGGTGGCATCGCTCCCTCGCTCGATTCGGCGGAAATGGAACGGGTCAAGCGCAAGACGACCAATCTTCGGGCCTACGACTGCTATTTCCGCAGCCTCGCGGCACTCTACCGGTTCTCGCGGGAGACCAACGAAGAGGCCCTGGCCTATGCACACCAGGCGGTGCTGCTCGATCCCGACTTCGCGCTCGGGCACATGGTGATCGCCAATGTCCTCGTTCAACGATGGTCCTTCGGATGGATCGTCGATCGCGCTGCCGAAGTGCAGGAGGCCGAGCGTGCGATCCGGCGCGCCCTCGATCTCGACCGACGGGACGGGCAAGTCCTCGCCATCTGCGGCCAGGCCTCGATAATCATTCTGCGTCATGTCGAGGAGGGGGCCGGTCTGCTCGACGAGGCGGTCGCTGTCGACCCGAGCTCGGCTGCGGCGTGGACCTTCCACGCCAATGCCGAGATCGTGAGGAACGAGCCCGGGAAGGCAATCGCCGACCTCGAACGTGTTTTGCGTCTGAGCCCGCTCGCGCCCGGCAAATGGTACGCGCTCACGTTGATGGCCCGGGCGCACAATCTGTCCGGCCGCCACGAGGAAGCCTTGCCCTATGCTGCTGCTGCCCTGCGCCTGCGACCCAATTTCCCGCATGCCCTGATCGAGCGGGTGGTGGCGAACGCCCTGGCCGAACGCCTCGACGCGTCGCGGGAGGACCTGGCCATCTTCCGGAAGACCCAGCCGGATGCCCGGATTTCAACCTACGCGCCCATTCATCTCCCTCCCGCCGGCATCCTGAAGTATCAGGCAGCTCTTCGCCTGGCTGGACTTTCCGAGTGAGTGCATCGCCTCGCAGATCGTAAAGTACCGCCATGATCCCCGCTTGCGGATTGTCGAGAGCCGGCATTGTGGGGACGAGTGACACGATTGCACGCCCGCCAGCCGGGGAGATGGAGAGTAGGTCGATGCCGGTACAGGTCAGTGGTTTCGATTTCACCCGGGTGCCCCACGTCAACCCCGGCAATGACCTGGAGTATCGGGTCTACGACGCCACGCAGGACGACAGCTACGACGTCCAGATCCTGCTGGGTGCCGCCTACTTCGTCTTCAGCATGGCATCCCAGACCTGGGACAAGAGCGATACCGTCGTCATCGATTCCAGCTCGGCGGGGTTCTTCGGTCCGGCGGGAACGTTCGAGAGCGGCGCTGGCGACGACACGCTGATCGCGCGCGGCGTGGCGCCGTCGTCCGCCCCGGTCCGCTTCTTCGGCGGCGCCGGGGACGACAAGATCAATCCCGCCTCCCTCGTCGACGCGGAGTTCGTCACCCAGACGGAAGCGTACGGCGGCTCGGGCAACGACACCTTCCAGGGCGGCTCGTTCGACGACACGTTCTACGGCGACACGGCGGACAGCTTCACCGGCCAGCCGGTCATCGCCTCCGTCTCCTTCGCGCCCTACGATTCGAGCAACGACGGCAACGACAAGCTGTCCGGCATGGGCGGCAAGGACACGCTCCACGGCAACGGCGGCAACGACGAGCTGTTCGGCGGCAATGGCGCCGACACCCTGGACGGCGGGGCGGGCGCCGACTTCCTGTACGGCGGCCGCCGCGGCCTCGGCAACCTCGACATCCTGACCGGCGGCTCTGGCGCCGACTCGTTCCTGCTGAGCTATCGCCACGATGCGTCGGACGACGGCAGCTCGTTCTGGGGCGGCTTCGCCGACTCGCTGTTCGAGAACATGGCCGACCGGGCGGTCCGCGCCGCCCTGGTGAACGCCGTCGGCGATGCGGCCAAATCGGTGCTGGGCGGCTTCCTGGCCGGCGCGTTGGCGAGCCCCGAAGGCGACCTCGTCGAGATGTTCATCAAGTTCATCGAGGATCTCCTGAAGTCGCCCAAGCCCGCGGAGCCACAGGACGTGATGGTCGTGACGGACTTCGATCCGCGCGAGGACATCCTGATGCTGCCGATGGAGAAGGATCCCGACCATTCGCTGACCGCCCAGGTCGTGCGCGCCGAGGTCGTCCCTGGCGTCGACACCGACGGCCGCGAGTGGGTCCTCCAGTTCTCGCAGGCCGACACGACCTATGCCTTCGTCATGCTCGACGATGGCTTCATGACGGACATGGGGCTCTCCGGGACCGGCGACGACACCAAGCAGATCCTCGACAACATCGTGGGCTTCGCCTCCGGGCTGCAGGCCGGCAGCGACGGCAAGGTCCGCTTCACCAACCTGGTGTCGAGCAAGATCAGCGAGACGCTGCCCAACGGCGGCTTCCAGCCGGTCGATGCGACGGTGCCCTTCGACACGCTGATCCAGCTCTTCGGGGCGGTCGGCGGCATGGTCGTCGTGCACGGCTCGTCCCTGCTGGCCGGCACCAACTTCAGCGATGCGCTGACGACCAACTCCAAGATGAGCGCGCCCGCGACGATCGAGGATCTCTCGACCACGAGCGCCTTCATCCACGGCTTCGGCGGCGCCGACCTGATCTACGGCACGGCCACGGCGGATACGCTGTTCGGCGACGACGGCGACGACATCCTCTACAGCTTCGTCAGCACCATGGGTTCCGACACGAAGGCCGACCCGGAAAGCATCTCCGGCGGCGCCGGCGACGACATCCTCTACGCCGGCGGCTCGGCGGGAACCTTCGATGGCGGTAGCGGCACCGACACCTTCGCGGTGCTGTACAACCCGACCTACGCCGTCCCGATGCAGCTGGAAGTCGACCTGGTCCTGCAGTACGCGGCGGAGAAGGCGCCCACGAGCACCACCGCACCGGTCGGCAACGCACCGTTCGATCCGGATTCGGTCCCCAACAGCTACACCCTGGCCGGCATCGAGAATGCCATTGGCGGGCCGCTCAACGACTGGCTGCGCGCCGAGTCCGGTTCGGTGCTCGAGGGCGGCCCCGGCGAGGACTACCTCGACGTCGCGGCCGGCGGGGTCACCCTGAGCTACGCCGGCTCGGCCGACCCGGTCAGCGTGCAGATCTACAAGTATCACGCGCAGTCGGCGGGCGGCGACGCCAAGGGCGACGTCGTCGGCATGACCGGCGCGCAGAACGTCGTCGAGCTGATCGGCTCGCCGGCCGGCGACACGCTCGGCGCCTACAACGCGCTCGGCCGCAAGGGCGTGTACCGCATGCAGGGCGGGGCCGGCGCCGACGTGTTCCAGCTGCTCGGCGTCGACGTCTGGGGTCTTTACGGCCTCGCCGATTTCTCCCAGGCCGAGCACGACCTGATCGACGTGAGCGGCCTCGGTGCGACCTCGTTCGCCCAGATCGACGTCGTCGGGGACAATGCCTTTTTCGTGGAGGATTCGCATGGCCGCGACCTCGCCCTGGTGGGGTTGCAGGGGTTCACCGGGACGCTCGACGCGAGCGACTTCGTCTTCGCCACGGGCGAGACCGGAACCGCGTGGGACGACGCCTACGTCCTCGGCCAGGGCCGGACCCTGACGGCCGATGCAAGCGCGAGCGTCCTTGTGAACGACCAGGGGTTCGCCCAGGCGTCGCTCCTGCGCGGACCGGCGCACGGCGCCGTCCAGCTCGCCGCCGACGGCAGCTTCACCTACACGCCGGACGCGGGATACTCCGGCATCGACAGCTTCGCCTACCACGCCGCCAATGCGGGCAGCCGGGCCGACGGGCAGGCCCTGATCTACGTGGTGCCGACGCAGGGTGGCACGATCGACCTGCTCGCACTGACGCCGGCGCAGCAGGTCGCGGCGACTTACGTGGCGTTCCTCGATCGCGCCGCCGATGCGGCGGGCTTCGCCTATTGGCTGGCCGAGCTCGAGGCGGGGCACGGCACGCCGGCCGTGCTGGCGGGTATCGCGCGCTCGTTCGCAGTCAGTGCCGAGGCCACGGCACTCTATCCCCTGCTGGCCGATCCGCAAGGCGCCAGCGACGCCGAGATCGATGCCTTCGTCGGCAGCGTCTACGGCAACCTGTTCGGCCGCGCGGCGGATGCCGGCGGGCTCGCCTACTGGAGCCAGCAGACCCGGCAGGCGATCGCCGGCGGAGGCGACGTCGGCGCCGTGCTGCTCGACATCGTCGCCGGCACGTCGGCCGCCGGCGCCGACCTGCAAGCCCTTGTCGGCAAGGTGGCCGTCGCGCTGGAGTACGTCCGCCAGCAGGAGCTGCAGCAAACCTTCTGGCAGGATGCGACCGACCGGCCCGCCGCGGGCGCCCTGCTGCAGGCCGTCACCGCCGATCCGCACTCGGTGCTGCTCGGCCTCAAGCTCGCCGATCAGCTGGTCGCGGAACACATCTAAGCCAGGCTTTCCTGACCGGAGGCCTGGCACGGGGCCTATTCAGGCTGCACTCGGTCCGGCGCTCGATGGCTACACCAGCCAGTCGTGCTGCGCGGAGGCGCTCGTGAAGTCGATGCCGACGATGAGATCGTTGAAGTCGAGGTCGCCGCCTCCCGACTGGTCCTCCCAGCCCCAGAGATTCAGGCCGTAGCCGTAGAGATGCGTGAGACCGGCATCCTGGTTCGCCTGCGAGAAGGCCCAGAAGGTGCTTCCCGTGGTCGTGTTGATGAGCTTCATGGCCAGGATATCGTGATGGCTCACGTCGACCAGCCTGACCTGTCGATACTCGCCGTATCCCGGACCATCGATCCGCGTCGCGCCGTCGTCCGTCCGATACCGGCGCGACAGGGCGGCGGCGGCGTAGCCCGTCTGGCCGGGTTGCATGTCGCCGATGGTGCCGTCGAGGTCGTCGACCCGGTATATCTCGAGCGAGAGCGAGTCGGTGCCGTTCTGGCGCAGCCGCACGATGGCTTCCTGGTGATCCTCGCCCCTGACCGTCTGGGCGATGGCGACCGGCCGGGCGAGAATCACCGCGCCGTCCCCGTCGCCGTACTGCACGAAGCCGTGGGCCGATGTATAGGCGGCCTGGTACAGCGGCTGGAGGGCGCCATTAACCTCGACGCCGAGCGCGGCGCCTTGCTGCGCCGAGATCTGGAACGGCATGGCCTTCGCCGCGCCGTCGAGCAGGGTGACCAACTCGGGAGCGAACTCCTCCCCCTGGACGGATTGCCCCGCCAGCCGGCTGGTCCACGCCAGCGCCATGTTGGCGTCGAGCGTGACGCTGACGCCGTCGACCTCGACCGTGATGGAGCGCGCGTAGCTGCTCTGGACGAGCAGGGTCTGATCCTCGGTGCTCGTCGCCCCGTAGGGACCGCTCGTTGTCACCACCCCGGCGATGTCGGAATAGACCTGCGCCTGGGCGATGGCCGTCAGGGTTCGCGCCAGCACCATGCCGTTCGGGGTGCCGAGGCCGGTCGCGAGATCGTAGCCCGGGGTCGCGTCGTAGCCGTCGCCCGTCGGGACCATGGGGGTGAAGACCAGCGGTTCGCCATCTCCCCCTGAAACCTGATAGTACCCGGTGGGATCCGCGGTCAGGTAGAAGCTGTTGGTGTTGCTTCCCAACGTGATGTCGTTGAAGGAGGCCGGCGCAATGGCGGCAACCATGTAGAGCAGATCGTTGAAGTAGCCCAGGCGCGGCAGGAACTGATCCTCGAAGACCGCGTTGAGCTGCGCGGTGAGCGCGGCCCACAAGGGGGCGGCGGCGCTGGTGCCGCCGGCGCCGGTCAGCAACGAATTGTCCGGGTTCGTGGGGTCGTTGACATAGGCGCTGTTGAGGACGCCGTAGTGCGCATCGCCCGACGACAATGCAGCGACGTCCGGCGTACCGCGGCCGATCCCGGCAGAGCTCGTCGGCGTGAGGCCAAAGTCCCGCTGATAGTCCGGTATCGGAAGGGCAGTGTTCACGCCGCCCACGCCGGTCGTGTTCTGCCCGAAGGCGGCCGCCAGGCCACCTTCGTAGGGCGCGAACCGGAGAGCCTGCCAGACGCTCTCGAACAGGGTCTCGAGCGATCCCGCAGGATAGTCCGCCGGGGCGCTGTCGGGCAGGTCGCCTGGCAGCTTCCTCAGACCGGCGGCGACCAGCTCGAAGAGCGTGGCGGGGTCGTTCTTCATGGCTCGATCGAGCAGGGACTGCAGTGTCGTGTCGTTGGCGGCGGCGTAGCGCGTCGCGATGGAGGTGCCGCCGACCGCCAGAGCGTAGGTGGCCGACTGGGTCGTCTCGTAGTTGGCGATGCCGTTGCCGAGCCCGCCGCTCGAGCCCTGGTCGCCAGCCGCCAGGGTGACCGAGACGTTGCTCAGGGCACCGTCGGCGAAGAGTCCCTGCCACGCGGCCTGGAACGGCGAACCCGCCGTGGGTTGAAGAGTCATGCCGTAGGAGGAGCTCAGGACGCCGGGGTCGTACGTATCGTCGAAGAAAGCGTGCTGGTAGGCGTTGAAGAGCGACCCGTTGAGCGTCGAGTAGACGTACTGCGTGCTGCGCGGAACGGCATCCGCCAGGACAGAGACATCGAGCGTGAGCTCGCCGGACGCCTCCGCGGTGGGATCGGATGCGAACGTGAGCACGAACTGATCCTGCGAGATCGTCGGGAGATTCAGCGCCGACCGGTAATCGTTGAGGGCTGCGAACAGGGCGTCGTAGTCGACCGCGTCCTCGACCAGCGCGACCGCCGGCGTCGGCACCGACGCAGGGAGCGGGAAGCTGTAGTTGCGCGCGACCGCGGAGGGCCGCGCGACCGTCTGCTCGGTCGTGTCGTTCCCGATGCCGATCGGGCCCTCCGGGTAGGCCACGCCGGTGCTGTTCGCCACGGTCGGGTTGCCGAGCGACGGACCGATCTCGATCCAGACGCCGACGACGTTCGGGATGGTGTCGGCGAGGTTCAGGTTTCCCGACCAGGCACGCGTGTATCCTTCGACTTCCAGCAGCGGCGTGTCGAACAAGGTCTCGAACTGCTCCGCGGTCAGGTCGAGCCAGATCGTCCGGGTCTGGGCAGTCGACAGGTGATCGTCGGCAAGCAGCGAGGTAATGCTCGGCACGTGGAACAGGGACGCGAGCGCGCCTTCGGTCTGGCTGAACGACGCCGGCGAGGCGCCGTACTGCGCCCACACGGCGGCCTGGTCGGCGAGGGCGGCCTGGCGCGCTCCCCAATCGGCCGACAGCAGATCGCCGAGGTCAGTGGCGCGCTCGAGGGTCAGGCCGACGATGACGCTCGCGTCGGAAAGTGTGACGGTCGCCGTCTGCCCGGGAGGCGGGACGAGCGTGCCGAGAACGGATTGCGCGATGGCGATCTGCTGGTCTTGCGGAAGGCCGGTGGCCGAGGCGAGGGTCGAGAAGTCCTGTGGCGAGGCAAGCCCGTTGCCCACGAAATCGAGAAAGGTCGACGAGCTCAGAACAGGCATGCCTACGCTCTACTCCGCCGCCTTCAGCACTCCGGTCTCGTCCAATCCGGCGAAACGCCGCAGCGCCTCGGCCATGCGCTCGCGGCCGGCGACGGCGGTCGCGATCACGTCGACCATGGTGAAGGACGAATGGAAGTGGCCGCGCGCCTGCAGCTGCTCGACCGGCACGCCGGCCGCCGCCATCGACTCGGCGTAGGCGATGCCCTCGTCGCGTAGCGGATCGAACTCGGCGGTGACGACGAACGCCGGCGGCAGGCTCGCAAGCCTGCCCTGCAGCGGCGAAACGCGCGGATCGCCGCGCTCGGCCGGCGAGCAGTAGAGATCCCAGAACCAGTGCATCAGCCCGCGCGTCAGGAAATAGCCTGATGCGTTCTCGCTGTACGAGGGCCGGTCGAAACGCGTGCCGTCGGTGACCGGGCAGACGAGCAGCTGGCCGGCGATCGCTGGCCCGCCGCGGTCGCGCGCCAGCTGGCAGGTCACGGCGGCGATGTTGCCGCCGGCGCTCCAGCCGGCGACCAGCAGCGGTCCCGGCCGGCCGCCCAGCTCCGATGCGTGGGCGGCCACCCAGCAGAGCGCGGCGTAGCCGTCCTCCGGCGCCGCCGGGAAGCGATGCTCGGGCGCGTGGCGGTAGTCGACGCTCACCACGATCATGCCGCTCCGCCGGCAGAGGTCGCGGCAGAACGGATCGTCGGACGCCGCATCGCCCAGCACCCAGCCGCCGCCGTGATAGTAGACGACGATCGGATGCGGCCCCGGCGTTGCCGGCCGGTAGAGCCGCCACGCCCGGGCGGCGCCGTCTGCTCCCGGGAACGTGCCGTCCAGAACCTCGCCGACCGGCCGGCCGGCCGGTCGCGTCGCGTTGAACTGGGCGACGAAGGCGCGCGCGCCGGCGGCGCCCATCGATTCGATCGGCGGCAGCTTCAGGTCGGCCAGCATGCCCAGCACCAGCCGCACGTCGGGCTGCAGGCGCACGATCTCGCCGTCGTTGCACTGCGCCTTGCCGCCCGGCCCGGCGAGCCGGAAGCCCAGCATGCCGCGCGCCACCACGTCGTCGCAGATCGTGCGGTAGGGGCCGACCCCGCCGGTGTAGGGCATCACGCCCTGCGCCTTGCCCGGCACGTTGGCGCCCGTGTACCAGGTGTTGGCCAGGCGATGCAGCGACAGCGCCGTGCAGTCGGCGAGATGGCGCTGCCAGCCGGCCTGTGCCGTCGCCGTTGCCTCGATGGTGGTGAAGCCCGCCGCGCGCAGGTCGATCAGCCGGTCGACCACCCAGTCGACGTGCTGCTCGATCGACACCGACATGTTCGACAGCACCGACGGGCTGCCCGGCCCGGTGATCAGGAACAGGTTGGGGAAGCCCGCCACGGTGAGGCCAAGGTAAGTCTGCGGCCCCTCGGCCCACACCGAGTCGATCGACTGGCCGCCGCGCCCGGTGATCGGATGCACCGCCAGGATGGCGCCGGTCATGGCGTCGAAGCCGGTGGCGAACACGATCGCATCGACGTCGACCGTGCGCCGCGCCGTGCGGATGCCTGAAGCGGTGATCGCCTCGATCGGCTCCTGCCGCAGGTTGACCAGGCCGACGTTGGGCTTGTTGAAGGTGGCGTAGTAGTTGGTCTCCAGGCACGGCCGCTTGGAGCCGAACGGATGGTCGCGCGGCGTCAGCGCCTCCGCCGTCGCCGGGTCCTTCACGACAGAGCGGATGTAGCCGCGCAGATGGTCGGCCGCGAGCGCGTTGCCCGCGAGATCGCCGCCCTGGTCGGCCCACAGCTGGGAGAGCATGACCACGAGATCGCCCGCGGCGAGCGCCTCCTCGAAGCGCCGTCGCCGCTCGTCCTCGCTCAACTGCCAGGAGAACTCGGTGGCGCGCGGCAGTGGGACGCCGGAGAGCGAAAGCCGCGCCTGCTGCCGGTAGGCCGCGAGATCGGTCACCAGCGGCGCCACGCGATGCGCGGGCCTGGGGCCGTTGTGCGCCGGGAAGGCGAAGTTGGGCGTGCGCTGGAACACCGTGAGGTGCGCCGCCTGCCCGGCAATCACCGGGATCGCCTGGATGCCCGACGAGCCGGTGCCGATCACCGCGACGCGCTTGCCGGTGAAGTCGACGCCCTCGTGCGGCCAGCGTCCGGTGACGTAGACCTCGCCGGCGAAGTCCGCGACGCCGTCGATCTCGGGCGGCTTGGGCTCGGAGAGGCAGCCGCTCGCCATCACGTAGCAGCGGCAGGACACCGACGGTCCTGCGCTGGTCGTGAGCAGCCAGCGCCCGGTCGCGTCGTTCCAGCGCGCCGAGGTCACCCGCGTGCCGAAGCGGATGTCGCGCCGCAGGTCGTAGCGGTCGGCGACGAAGCCGAGGTAGCGCAGGATCTCCGGCTGGGTGGCGTACTTCTCCGACCACTGCCACGCCGCCTCGAGCGCCGGATCGAAGGTGAAGCTGTAGTCGGTCGTCTGGATGTCGCAGCGCGCGCCGGGATAGCGGTTCCAGTACCAGGTGCCGCCGACATCGTCGCCCGCCTCCAGCCCCTGCGCGGTGAAGCCCGCCTGGCGCAGGCGGTGCAGCAGGTAGAGGCCGGCGAAGCCCGCGCCGACCACGGCGATGTCGACATGCTGCACGCCGTGGGGGGTGGCGGTCGCGGTCGCGTCCGGAGCCTTCGCTGCGGTGGCCATGGCGTTCCTCCTCGATCTTGTTGGAGGCCGATCATGCCGGCCTTTCCCGATGCCGTCGACTGGCCGGCGGCGGACGCCGGCCGAACCGTCACAGGCGCTGACTTTGTCGGCTCTCCTCCCCAGCGTCGCTGCGACGGAGTGGCCACATCTTGCATCGCTCCGCCGTAGGACAGGCTGTCGGGTTTGCACTCATGTTTTCCTCCCTGCGCGCAGCGCGGGGAGGTGCCCCGAAGGGGGCGGAGGGGTCGAGAGCAACACACGCTTTGCCAGAACGCTCATCATCGTGACGACATTGATCGTCGGCTCATGCCGAGACCCTCGGCTCATGACCCCTCCGCCCAATGGCGCTGTAAACAGCGCCTACGCGGGGGCACCTCCCCGCGCTCCGCGCAGGGAGGACAGGATTATGTGCGAATTCGGCAGCCGCGACGCCACCGGCATCCCCGTCGATGGCGCGGGGCCGGCCGGCCCGGTAGGATCGGGGCGCATTGCGGATGGAGCCCTGACCTTGAGCTTGGCCGGCGTACGCGTGTTCATCGTCGAGGACGAGGTCCTGATCCTCGACACCCTGCAGGACATGCTGGAGGATCTGGGCTGCACGGTGGCCGGCAGCGCCATCGAGCTCGATGACGCCCTCGCCCAGGCCGGCGCGCTCGCCATCGACATCGCGATCCTCGACGTCAACGTCGCGGGCAAGCGGATCGATCCGGTGGCCGACCTGCTGGCGAGCCGCGGGATCCCGTTCTTCTTCACCACCGGCTACGGCCGCGGCTCGCTCGCCGCCCGGCATCAGGACCGGGTTGTCGTCGCCAAGCCCTACAGGAAGGCCGACCTCGCGGCGGCGCTCGCCGCCGTCCGTCCGGCATGACGGCGATCCCGGCATGACGGCACGGCCCGATTCGGACACCGCCGGGGCGAGCAGGGGGCACACGGCCGCTTCCCACCTGGTTCTTCTTGCCCTGATCGTGGCGGTGCCCCTGCTGGTCCTGGTCAGCGTCCTGCTGTACCGCTCGACGATCCTGGAGACCGGGCAGATCGAGCAGCGCATCGGCCAGGTCCTGGAAGCCTTGACCGCCGACATCGATCGCGACATCGACCGGCGCATCGCCGTCCTGGAGACGCTGTCCACCTCGCCGCTGCTGGCCGCCGAGGATTGGCCGGCGTTCCATGCCCAGGCGAAGGAAGCGCTGCGCGGGCGGGCCTACCTGGTGCTGGTCGATCCCGACGGGCGTCAGCTGGTCAACACCTACGTGCCGTACGGCTCGGCGCCAAAGCTCAGCGTCAATCCGGCGCTCGGGGCGATGCGGCGCGAGCCCCGGCCGCACGTATCGGACCTGTTCACCAGCCTGGTCATGCAGCAGCCGGTATACGCCATCTCCTTCCCGGTGATGCGCGGCGAGACCGTGCGGTTCGTCATGAGCCTCGGCCTGGTGCCCGACGATCTGCGCACCCTGTTGGAGGGCGAGAGCCTGCCGCCGGAATGGTCGGCCGTCGTGTGGGACGGCAAGGGCATCATCATGGCGGGGACGCGCGACCAGGCGCGGCTGGTCGGCACCGCCGCGCCGTCGCGCCTGGTCCGGCTGCCGCAGGGCACGGTGACGCGAACCACCGATGCCGACGGCGAGGAGGTGCTGATGGCGACCGGTCGCGGCAATCGCGCGGGATGGACGATCGCCGTCGCCTATCCGGCGATCCTGGTCGACCGGCAGGTCCAGCATTCGCTGTTCATCTGGGGCGCCGCCATTCTCCTGGTCGGCGGCCTGGTGATCGGCGTGGCCTTCCTGTTCGGCCGCGCGCTCACCCGCCCGCTCGCCGAGGCGACCGCAGCGGCGCGCGCACTGGGACGCGGCCAGCCCTTCGCCCTCCGTCCCTCGGCGATCCGCGAGGTCAATGCGGTGGGCGATGCGCTGCGGCGCGCCCAGCGCGACATCGAGCAGGGCTCGGCGGCCGTGCGCCGCAGCGAGGAGCAGCTGCGCACCGCGGCGGAGGCCGCGCAGTTTGGCGCCCACGAGTACGACGTCGCCAACGACCGCACGCTGCGCTCGCCGCAGTTCCTGAGGATCCTGGGCGCCGATCCGGCCGAGGCGTCGGCGACCTTCGACCTGGGCCTCGACTTCGTCCATGCCGACGATCGCGACGCCACCCGGCAGCGCAAGCGGGAGATCCTCGACGGCGCCGACGAGCGCTATCAGCTCGAGTACCGCATCCGCCGGCGCGACGGCCAGGTTCGCTGGGTGATGGATCGCGGCCTGGTCGTCCGCGACGACGCGGGCCGGGCCCAGCGGGTCGTCGGCGTCGTGCTCGACATCACCGACATCAAGGAGGCCGAGCAGCGCCAGTCGCTCCTGTTCGACGAGCTGAACCACCGGGTGAAGAACACCCTGGCGATCGTGCAGGCGCTGGCGCACCAGACCTTGCGGACCAAGCCCGATCCACGGGAGTTCGCCGAGGCGTTCGCCGACCGGCTCGGCTCGCTGTCGCGTGCGCACACCCTTCTGACCGCCGACTCGTGGCGCGGTGCGTCGCTGCGGGACATCGTGTCGACCGCCCTGGCGGCGTTCGTCGACGAGGGCCTCGCGATCGACATCGCGGGCGAGCCGGTGCTGGTTCCCGCCAACGCCACGATCACGCTCTGCCTCATGCTGCACGAGCTCGCCACCAACGCTGCCAAGTACGGCGCGCTGTCGGTCGCGGGCGGAAAGCTGTCGATCGCCTGGACGATCCGCCCGTCCGGCGCACGCACCATGGTCGACCTGCAGTGGCAAGAGGAGAACGGGCCGCCCGTCGTGCCGCCGACCGCGCGGGGCTTCGGCTCGCGCCTGCTCGCCGGCAGCGCCCGCCAGCTCGGCGCCGAGCTCGAGACCGACTACGCGCCGCAGGGCTTCCGCTGCCGCCTGCGCTTCGCCGTCGCCCGCGGCGAAACGCCGGGCGGACCGGCCTGAGAGGCCGTTCATCGGAGCGACACGGTCGCCGCAGCGACACGCTCACCGGAGCCACCCTGTGGCAAATCGCCGATGTTTACCCAGCGCCCGTGACGTGCGAGGCTTCCTTCCCCATCAACATCGAAAGGAGGTGATCCCGTGAATCTACCCAAAGCGACACTGGCGACCCATGCAGTCTCCGCCAACGGGATCGTTCCTGCCTTGGCCCAGGTCTGCTCGTAAAACGGGTCGACAGCAGTCGGCACAAAGCCGCCTACGGGCGGCTTTGTTGTGTCCGGGGTCGGGCGGAGCACATCATCTTCTCCTCCCTGCGCGAAGCGCGGGGAGGTGCCCCCGAAGGGGGCGGAGGGGTCGGGAGCTTCAGTCGAGGCGTCCATCCATAGTCTTGCGATTCACTTTGCGGGCGAGGTGCATCACGTCGGGATGTCGTCGCCGGCTCGCGGTATCGCCATGACGAGCATTCTCGCGACACGTTTGTTTCCCTTGACCCCTCCGCCCCCTTCGGGGGCACCTCCCCGCGCTTCGCGCAGGGAGGACGACGGGGTCGGGAGCCTCGGGGAGACTGGCGGTATCGCCATGACGAGCATTCTCGCGACAGGTTTGTTTCCCTTGACCCCTCCGCCCCCTTCGGGGGCACCTCCCCGCGCTTCGCGCAGGGAGGGCAAGACAATGTGCGAAGTCGACAGCCGCTGATCGACGCCCAAGGCGCCGCTGGAGCGGCAGGCGCCCAGCGCCTATGGATGGGCGATGTTCGCCTCGTTCTTCCCCACTCCGAAGCTCTTCTTCCCGCTGGCGCTCCTCTGGACCGCGCTCGGCATGACCCTGTGGTACGCCGTCGCGCGCGACCTCGGCCCTCAGCTCAGCCTCGGCGGGCTCGCGGGCTTCGCCTATCCGCCGGCCGATGCCGACGGCGCGGCGGTCGCGGTCGAGACGGCGCGCAACATCTGGCTGTTCCAGTACATGATCGCGGTCGGCGCGATCTTCGTCGGGCTGGTCGGCTGGCTGATGCCGCATCGCTGGCACCGCTGGTCGGTCGGCGTCTCGGCGCTGATCGTCTTCCTGCTGTGGTTCCAGGTGCAGCTCGACGTGATGATCAACAACTGGTTCGGCACCTTCTACAACATGGTCCAGCAGGCCCTGGCCAAGCCCAACGCCGTCACGCTCGAGCAGTTCTTCGGCCAGCTCGCGACGTTCGGCGGCATCGCCGGCGTCTACATCGCCACCGCCGTGATGACGGCCTTCATCACCAGCCACTACGTGTTCCGCTGGCGCACGGCGATGAACGACTACTACGTCGAGCACTGGCAGCGCCTGCGCCACATCGAGGGCGCCTCGCAGCGCATCCAGGAGGACACCCAGAAGTTCGCCCAGACCGTGGAGGGGCTGGGCGCCAGCCTGGTCGAGGCGCTGATGACCCTGATCGCCTTCCTGCCCATCCTGTGGGGGCTCAGCATCCACGTGAAGGAGCTGCCGCTGGTCGGCGAGGTGCCGCAGGCGCTGGTGTTCGTCGCCGTCATCTGGGCGGTCATCGGCACCGCCGGCCTCGCCGTCGCCGGCATCCGCCTGCCCGGGCTCGAGTTCCGCAACCAGAGGGTCGAGGCGGCCTACCGCAAGGAGCTGGTGCTGGGCGAGGATCAGGCCGCGCGCGCCGAGCCGCCGACCCTGGCGGCGCTGTTCCGCGACGTGCGGCTGAACTATTTCCGCCTCTACTGGAACTACCTCTACTTCAACATCGTGCGCTACGGCTACCTGCAGGCCAGCGTGCTGGTGCCCTACATCGCGCTCGCGCCGTCGATCGTCGCCGGCGGCCTGACGCTCGGCGTCATGCAGCAGGTCATCCGCGCCTTCGGCCGCGTCGAGAGCTCGTTCCAGTACCTGGTGCGGTCGTGGACCACCATCGTCTCGCTGCTCTCGGTCTACAAGCGCCTGCGCGCCTTCGAGGCGACGCTCAGCGACCAGCCGCTCGACGGCATCGAGGCCGAGGTGGCCGCCCCGCGGCCGTAGCGCATTCGTCGCGCCGATCGGCTACGGCTCCGCTGGCGGCGAGGCCTGCGACCCGGTGAACGGCCTCGGCACGCCCGGCCGGGCGTTGCCGGCCCGTGCGCCGACGGACATCGCCCATTCCGAGAAATCGTGTGCAGCGACGCCGGCCGTGACAGTGCCTGCGGCAGCGGCCTGCTGATCGGCTGACCCGCCGCCTGCGTCGGCGGGCACCATCTCGACGGCTGTGGTCCGGGCTGCCAGACTGGGCGGCGGGGAACGGGTTCTGCGCAGGGCTTGGGCGGGAAATGGAAGATCGGCCAATCGTGTCAGTCGTGGCGCGCGGCAGCGAGGTCATCTATCGCACCGGGCCCCTGATCAGGTACGATTTCGTGGTGAACCTCGATCGGGTTCCCGAGACGGCCGGGTCGATCGACTGGGTTGCCACTGCCTTGGACGAGCCGCACGCGGAAGGCGACCGGGGCACCATCGCGGTCGAGCCCGGCTTGCCGTTGATTTTCGAATCGGCAGTCGTCTTCGGCGCGGCTTTCGAGGCGGGCGCGACGATTGCCCTGACCGGCGTCTCGTCGGGCCTGGTCCTCGGCACCTCGGCCGCGACGACGATCCAGGGCGACGGGCGCTCCCGCTTGTCCATCGCACCGCTGGCGGCGGAGAAGGCCGAAGGCGATGGCGGCACGACCGAGCTCACCTTCACCGTGAGCCTGGACCGGGCACGGGCAACCGGCGAATCGGTCGGATGGTCGATCGACGGCTTCGGCCACCGCGCGGCGGCGGAGCAGGATTTCGCAGGCCCGCGATCGGGTACGCTATCGTTCGCGGCCGGCGAGACGAGCCGCATCGTGAGCGTCCTCGTCGCGGGAGACCTCGTCGCCGAGTTCGACGAGACCTTCAGGGTGTCGCTGACCGCGCCGTCGCCCGGCCTGGCGCTGGAGGCGGCGTCGGCGCTGGGGGTGATCGGCAACGACGATGCGGGCACGCCGGCCATCGCCCGCGACGACCTCTACATCGTCCGACAGGGCCGGTCCCTGACGATTGCGCCGGCGGCCGGCGTTCTCCTGAACGACCAGGGCGCATCGTCCGCCGCGCTGGTCGCCGGCGCCGCACATGGCGTCCTGCAGCTGGCCGCCCCGGGCGGCTTCACCTATGCGCCCGCGACCGGCTTCGCCGGCGTCGATACGTTCGTCTATCGCGCCGCCCCGGGAGACGGCGGGGCCGAGGCGACGGCGCAACTGCTCGTGGTTCCCCTCACGGTCGGCGCGTCGACCACCTTGAACCTGCTGGCGCTCGGCGTCGAGCAACGGATTGCGGTCCTCTACGTCGCCCTTCTCGGCCGCGGCGCTGACAGCGACGGCTTCGATTTCTGGATGGACCAGCACGCCAGGGGGCTGCCGCTGCAGGGGGCGGCGAACGTGCTCGACAGCATCGCCAACGCGATCGCCGCGAGTGCCGAGGCGAGGTCGCTCTTTCCTCTGCTCGCACACCCGGAAGAGGCGAGCGCCGATCGCATCGGCGCCTTCGTCGACGGCGTCTACGGCAACCTGTTCAGCCGGGCAGCCGACCCCGAAGGGCGCTCGTACTGGATGGATCAGGTCCGGCAGGCGCTTGCGGACGGACGGCTCCTGGGATCGGTCGTGGTCGACATCGTCGGCGGAACCCGGGATTCAGACGTGGCGAACGATGTCACGATGCTGATGGGCAAGGTTGCGCTGGGCCTGGAGTACGTTCATCGGCAGCAGCTGGACGGCCCCGGGAGCACCGACCTGGCGACGGCCCGATCGCTGTTCGACGCCTTGACGGAGGATCCCCAGACCCTTCTGGGAAGCATCGACGACATGCGGAGCCTGTGGTCCAGCGTTACCTCCAGGCCGGGAAGCGGCGAGTGGAACGCGCCGGGGACGTGGCGGGAGGACAGGGTTCCGGGCAAGGCGGATACGGTGATCATCGACCGGGCGATCGTTTCCCTGGCCGGGTCGGGGTTTGCCGCCGACGTGGTGAGCTACGGCCGGCTCGACATCGACGGAACCCTGGAGGCGCGCGAAGCGTCCTTGCAGGGCTTTCTCGATCTCGGTTCGTCGGGGAGGTTGATCCTCGAGAAGAGCCTGTCCAATCAGCTCGGGGTCGAGCTGCGAAGCAGCGGCCTGATCGACGCCGGCTCGGTGATGAACATCTCCAATCGGTTCTTTCTCGATGTCGGCAGCGAGCTGAGGACAGGCAGGCTCTCCAACGCCGGCAGCATGTTCGTCGATGGAACCGTCGAGGTCGGAGGTGCTCTCGACAACAGGTCGGGTGCCAAGATCTACGTCGTCGACGGAAGCCTGGTCGTGAAGGGCCTGGTCACCAACAACGGCATGGTGGAAGCCGTCTTCAGCGACAGCGCCATGAGCTTCGACGGCGGCTACGACGGCGGCGGCGGGCGCGGGACAGTGACGCTCCATGGCGGCCTGACGATCAAGGGCGCCGCGACCGGGGGAAGCGTTCACCTGCAGGAACTCGGCCATCTGAGCCTGCTGGGAAGCGCGACCAGCGCCTCCGACCTCGAGGTTCGCTTCGCGAGCGGGTCCCAAAGCCTGGCGCTGAGCCATTCGTCCAACTTCCAGGGCGCGATCGGGAGCTTCGGCGCGGACGACTCGATCGACGTGCTGGACGTCCAGTTCGAGAGCCCGGCGTTTGCCACCTCGTACGATCCCGGCACGCGCCAGCTCACTCTCACAGACGGCACCCACACCGCCCGCCTGCGGTTTCTCGAGCCGCAGCAGGGCTTCGGCTTTCAGGGCGACGGCCACGGCGGGACGCTGGTCTCCCTGGCGCCGGCGACCGGCGCCGCTCTGCCGCTGGTCGGCCTCGCCGAGACGCCGGACGGCCCGACGTAGCGGCGCGCGGCGACGGCCCATGCCCGTCAGGTCAGACGCCGGTGACCGGAGCGCGCCCGCCGGAGGGAAGCGGGCCGCTCCCTGCCGCTGGCGAGCGCCGCGGTGATCGCCCGCGCGACGAGGGCGTTGCCGCGGTCGGTGAAGTGCATCATCGCATAGTAGGCGTCGAGATCGCGGCCGGCGTTCGCCGTCTCGAACGCCGAGCGGGTGTCGAGCGTGGCGAGGCCGGCGCGGGCCGCGCAGCCGAGCACCTCGGTCAGCGCCGCGCGCTGGCCGGCGGCGGCCCGGGCATCGAGGAACACGCCCTGCTCGGGCAGTGCCACCACCAGGACGTCGGCGCCCTCGCGCGTCGCCACGGCTGAGAGCCGCTCCATCAGGCGGCACGACACGACGAACGGATCGGCGCCCGTGCCGGCCTCGCTGCCGCGCCAGGATTGCCGCAGGCCCAGGCGGCTCGCGATCCGGTCGGCCAGGTGCGAGTGGCCGAGAAGGCCGCGCGCCGCCGTCAGCGGCGACCACTCCTCGGCCGCCTGCACCGGCACGTTGCGCAGCACCAGGCCGCTTCCCTCGGGGGCGAACCACGGCTTGCCCCGGGCGTCGCGGACCGCGAGCGCGGTGCGCGAGATGTCGTCGGCGATGAAGGCCAGGATCACCGTCGACGGCTTGATCTCGGGGATCATGCGCTCCGCCCGCAGCACCATCTGGTCGAGGCCGTAGCCGCGCACGCCGGCGTTGAGCACGGGGCGGCCGGTCAGGCGTTCGAGATGGGCCGGCCAGGTCTCGTCGTCGCCGACGCCGAACCCCTCGGTCATCGAATCGCCGAACGCGATGATCGTCGCGCCGGCCGACGCACCGGTCGACGGGCCGTCGGGGGAGCCGGCCGCCGGCGGCCGGTCGCGGTTGTGCGCGCGCGTGCCCTGCACGGTGAAGGAGAGCGGCTTGCCGAGCATCGTTCCCGACGAGCCGGGAACCGGCGCCCAGCCGAGCGTCGGATCGTAGGCGAACTGCGTCTCTCCCGGCGCGGGCATCGGCGCCGCGGCGGCAAGGTCGGGCCACCGCCACAGCGAGGCGTCGGGGTCCGCGAGGCGCGAGACGAGCTCGCCCGCGAGCAGGCACAGGACGACCGAGGCGGCGGACAGGGCCAGCCCAGCCCACAGCGAGGGGCGACGGCCGGAAGGGCGCGCGGTCATGGTGCGCTCAATCGCGCGCGGCCGGCGCCGGCTCGTGACGGACGCCGACGCCCCGATCGAGGTCCCGACGGCGGTTGTATCCGCGCCGGAAGTGCAACGGGTGCATGGCACGAGTGTGGAGCGCGTTCGCGCCGATGAACAGTCGCCGAGCCAAGCGTCTGGCGCCGGGTGACGTTGCACGGAGTGGAGGTGCAGCCGGGCTGCAGCGCTCCATTCACCGTTTGGGGCCGGGCGAGGCCCGGGCGCCGTGGGATGCCGGCGTCGTGATGATCGGCGGTCGCACCTTGTTGCGACCACAATTCTCATGCTGCATGCTCGGATTGGGAATTGGGAGTGGCCGTCGGGCTGGGGAGCGCGGCGGCCGAGGTGACCCGGGGTGGGCACTATGGGCGCAGGCAACCGTTCGGGTGTTGTGCGTACTCGCCGCGATTCTGGGAAGATCGAGGATTGGGCGGCGACGTTTCTTCGCATCGTGGTGCTGCTGGTCGTTCTCGCGGCCGCAGGCCAGGGAACCGTTCGGGTCGCTCGTGCCGAGCCGGGGCCGGCGGGCGAGACGCTGGCGCTTTCGCGCAAGTATGCCGCCTATGACGCCGCGCTTCGCCAGACCCAGCAGACGCCCTCGGATTCCAGGGCATTGGCTGCCTTCGCGGCGATCGCCGTGGAGATCGGCGACCTCGAGGGCGCCATCTCCGCGCTCGAGCGCCTGCTCCTGATCGCCGGCGACCTGCCCGACGTCAAGCTGGAGCTGGGCGTCCTCTATTTCCGGCTGGGCTCGTTCGAGACCGCCCGCGTGTACCTCCGCAGCGCGCTCGCCTCGCCCCATGCAACGGCGCCGGTCAAGGAGCGCGCGAGCCGGTACCTGAAGGCGAGGACATGAGGCCGGCACGTCCGCAGCGACGGGCGCGAGGCCCGCGCGGGGCGAGCCGGTTCCTCTGGCTGGTTCCGCTCGCGGCGGCACTGATGGCGGCAGCGCCCCCGGTCTCGGCGGAGGTCGGCAAGGCATCGGTGGTCCAGGGGGAACCGAAGGGCAAGCCGCCCAACGAGACCGAACGCGTCCTCAGGATCGGCAACGACCTGCAGGCCAACGAACGCGTCACGACCCTGAAGCAGGATCGGGCGCATGTCGTGTTCCTCGACAACACGTCGTTGACCATCGGCCCCAGCAGCGAGGTCGTGCTCGACAGGTTCGTGTTCGACCCCAACCGCGGCGTCGGCGAGATCGGCCTGTCGACCGTCAAGGGAAGCATGCGGGTGGTCGGCGGCCTCATCAGCAAGACATCGACGATCACCGTCAAGTCGCCGACCTCGACCATGGGCATCCGGGGCGGCATCGCCGTCTTCATCGTGAGCCCCTCGGGGGCGACCACGGCTGGTCTGCTCTTCGGGGTTTCGCTCACGGTCACGAGCCAGGGCGTCACGCAGACGGCGACGCCCAACTTCCAGATCACGGTCGAGCCCGGCCAGCCGCCGTCGCCGCCGGTTCCCATCCCGCCGGGCGGCCCGATCGCCATGCTGGCGCTCGAGCTGGGCGGCGCGCCGCCGGCCGGTGCGACGGCCGACGTCCAGGCCGCGGCGCTGAGAGCGGCCATCAGCCAGGCCCTGGCCGAGTCCGGGCTGGCCCAGCTGAACTCCGGCATTGCTCCCGATGTCGCCGTCGCCAGCCTCGCGGCGGCGCGGCAGGCGCAATGGTCGTTCGGCATCGGCGTGCGGCCGTTCTCGGCGGGCCCGTCGGGAAGTGCGTCCCCCCTCGCCTCGTCGGGGCCGCTGCAGGGCGCCGATCCCCTGACGGACAGCGGCCCGCTGAGCTCGATGGGGCCGCTGCAGGCGGCCGGTCCCCTGCAGGGCATGGGGCCTCTCGTGTTCGCGCTGCCCTTGCAGGATGTGGGGCCGGTGCCGATACCCGACATGCCCGGCGCGCCTCTGGATCCGACGGGGCTGCACGCCAGCCTGGCTCCGCCCGGTTACGTGGCGCCTCCGCTCACCCCGGCGGATTTCACCGGGCTTGCTGGCGGCGACATCGCGACGATGAACCGGTTCGTGGCGCAACTGCTCGCCGACGGCACGGCGACCCCGGCGATCATTCAGCAGGTCGTGAACGCCCTGTCGTCCGTACCCCCAGTATCGCTGCCGTCGGCCATAACCCAGCCGACCGGCATTACCGGCGCGACGAGCCGGCCCTTGCCGCCCGGGCAATTGCCGCCAACGGTCTTCCAGCCGACGGATTTCGTCAGTCAGCAGTGATCGATCCGCCGCTCAGGCGAGCCTGAGCCGGGCCGTGCTCAGGCTCCCCGGGCCGGCGACCTCGCCGCGGCGCCAGCGGGGCCGGGCGCCGATCGGGGCGCCGGCCCGCGCCGCCGTCAGGCGTGCGTCTCGATCAGGACCTCGGCATTCTTGACGCCGGTCAGGACGGTCTCCGCGACGTCGGTCACGTCCTGCAGCAGGGCCGTCGCCACCACCGTGTCGATCGCGCCGCCCCACGCGGTGCCGAGGTCCGTCTGGGCGCGGACGTACTCCAGCCCGACTGCCACCTTGCTCATCAGGGTGGTGATGTCGAGGCCGGCCGCCGTGTCCTGCGCCCCGCTCATGATGTCGACCAGCACGGAGCCGACGAACTTGCCGCTCTGCAGGGTCGCCTTGGTCTGGCCGACCCAGTAGGCGAGGCCGAGCGCATCCGACTCGCGGTTGAACAGGTTGTCGTAGACGCTGTTGAGGAACGCGCTGATATCGGCGTCGCTGGCACCGAACGGATTGACCAGGAACGGATAGAGCGCCTTGGCCTCCTCGCTGATGCCGAACGAGCTGGCGATGTTCGAGAACAGGGTCGAGGGGCTCTGCGTCGCCGAGCCGTCGTTGAACTCCTGCACCCAGAAATCGTGGCCGGCCCTGTCGCCGGCGCGGCCGAAGAACGCCACGTAGGTCGCCGAGATCTGCTGTTCCGCCGTCAGCTCGACCAGGTTCAGCGTCGTCGACGACGGGCCGGTCGCCACCGGCACCACGTGGATCGTCACCGTCGTCTCGTCCATCGAGCTTCCGGCATTGCCGGCCTGGTAGGTGAACGTGTCGACGCCGAAGAAGCCCGCATTCGGCGTGTAGGTGAACGTGCCATTGCCGACCAGCTGCAGCACGCCGTTGTCGGGACCGTCGAGCAGCGAGGCGGTGGAGGCGTTCACGTCGTTGGCCAGCAGGCCACGCGCCACCGTCGGCGCGAGGACCTGGCCCTGCTTCAGCACATAGGCGTCGGCATAGGCGGCGACGTCGTCGAAGCCCAGCGCATCGGCGACGAACTGCCCCATCAGGTCGTGCAGCTTCGATCTCGCGTGAATGGCGTCGATGAAGGCCGTCTGCTCGGTCGGCGGGGCATTGGGGTTGGCGCTGACGTCGAACGTGATGCCGAGCAGGGTCGGCTGCTCGAGGTCCTGGAACCCGAAGGCCAACGGGTTTCCTTGGATCTGGGCCGTGAACGACGCGAGATCGACCACGCGGACATCGCGGCCCTGCAGGACCAGCTGCGCCGCGGCGGCCTGGATCGCCGTGTTGATGTTGGCGACGGCGGTATCGCCGATCGTCTGGAGGATGGGCGCGAGCGACTGGCCGAGCGGGAAGAAGCTGGGCGCCGGCAGCGTCACGAAGATGACCGTGCCGACGCCCTGGTCGAAGGCGGTCGCGGCGGCGCCCTGGTAAGCCTGGACGATTCCCGTGCCCGCTTGCGTCGCCGCGGCGATCGCGGCCTGCGGGTTGTTCGGGTTGGCGCTGCCGATGAGGGCCTGCAGGTCGTTGAGCCCCATCAGGACCATCAGCGCCGAGTTGGCCGCCGGCTCGTTTGCGTTGGTGTGGGCGACGAAGTCGGCCATCTGGCCGGCGAGGTTGATGTTCTTGTTCAGCACCGCGGCGATCGGCGCCTGCTGGGCGGGCGGCAGCGCGGCGATCGCGGCCATGGCCTCGTCCGAGATGGCGGGATCGGCGACGAGGCCGAACGGCAGCGTGCCGATCGCCTGGGCGCCGCCGAAGGAGAAGTTGATGAGGTCGTCGCCGAGCAGCGACGCGACGTATTCCGGCATCACCGGCCCGTTGGAGAACCTGGCCGCATAGGGAATGACGGGAAGCGGCTCTATCCCGTCGGTGTTGATGCCCGCGGCCGTGGCGAGCGACAGCAGCTGGGCGCTGAGCTGGAATATCCGCCCGTTGTCCGACAGGCTGTCGCCGACCATGTAGAGCTGATCGAATGTCGCCATTGTACCTTACCCCTTTGCGGCTGCTCCCACTCGGCTCAGATACACGCGATATCCCTGCCGATCAACGCCGGCCCGTGGCCGGCCCGGGTTCTTATTGGGGCAGGGCTGCCGCAATCTCGGCGTATTGCAAAGCCTTTGGCAGGGCCCCGCGGACAGTGGTAGGTTACATGTAACCCAACGGAGAGCGTTCATGACCTCGGCTGGAAGGCCCGGATCGACGCTCGCGCGCAAGCCTCCCGGCGTGCCCAAGTCGAGCCGCGAGCCCAAGTCGACCCGCCAGAAGGTGCAGGAGCATCGCGAGCGTCTTCGCGCGCAAGGGTTGCGGCCCATCCAGATCTGGGTGCCTGACGTCCGTGCGCCGTCCTTCCGGTCGCAGGCGCATCGCCAATCGCTGGCCGTCGCGGCGAGCGGCCATGCTCGCCGGGATCAGGCATTCATCGACGCGGTGTCGGCCTGGGACGATGAATGAAGCGCGGCGACATCTGGACCGTCGCCGGCGGCAAGGGCTACGCCGGCAAGCCGCGCCCTGCCGTCATCGTGCAGGATGACAGCTTCGACGCGACGGGCTCGATCACCCTCTGCGCCGTCACGACCGACGAGACCGAGGCGCCTCTGTTCCGCCTGCCCGTCGAGCCCAGCGAGCGCAACGGCCTGCGCAGGACATGCCGCCTGATGGTGGACAAGATCACCACCGTCCCGAAGGCCAGGGTCGGCTCGCAGATCGGCAGGTTGGATGACGAGGACATCCTGCGTCTCAACCGGGCCATGCTCGTGTTCCTGGGGCTGGCCGCCCCGCCGCGGGCCCGGTAGCCGCCCGCCGGTCAGGTCTCGCCGGACGCGAGGCCTCGGCCGTCCTCCGATGCATCGGTGATCGACGACGCGACGACGCGACGGGCGACCAGGACTTGCGGGTGGTCGCCGGGCAACCACTTCGAGAAGCTGCGCGGCAATCTGGCTGGATACCATTCGATCCGTGACGGGATCACTTGATCTCGGGCGCGGCGATTGTCGCCGGGCTCCGGATCCGTGTACCGATGTCCGGCGGGGCCGCCACCGTGGCTGGCGGCGATCCCGGGAGAGGAAGAGGAGGGCGTGCGATGCGGGACTACCTGGCCTGGCGGATGGCCTTCGGCGTGACGACGCCGTCGACCAACACCGTGGTGCAGCCGGAATACGACGACATGCGGCCGGCCGGTGTCACCAACCACCTCGCGCGCATGGTGATCGCCGACGATCCGGTCACCTGCGACGCCGACTTCGAGCGCCAGCTCGAGGCGATCGACCGGTCGCTCGAGGACGCCGTCGACCGGGTGATGGACGCCAGGCCCAACGCCTTCATCCTCGGCATCTCGGCGCTGGCGGTGTGGGGCGGCACGGTCGAGTGGGGCGAGGAGCTGAAGCGCCGCGTGCGCAAGGTGGCCGGCTGGGACATCCCCGTCGCCATCGCCTCCGACGCCGTGGTGGCCGGCTTGCGGGCGCACGGCATCGCGCGCCGGATCGCCGTCATGGAGCCCTACTATCCCTGCATCGAGCCGCGGCTGAACGCCGTGCTGGGCGCCCACGGCTTCGAGATCGTCCGCTTCTGCCACATGCGCGGCAAGAGCCCCGCCTCGTACTCGGTGCTGAGCGCGCAGGACATGATCAGGGCGGCGCGCTCGATCGACGGGCCCGACATCGAGGCGATCGTCGCCTTCGGCGCCAACCTGCCGTTCGGCCGGTTGGCCGACGAGGCCGAGCGCTGGCTCGACAAGCCGGTGCTGCAGATCAACGCCACCACCTACTGGCACGCGCTGCGCAGCAACGGCATCGCCGACAAGGTCTACGGCTACGGCTCGCTGCTGGCCCGATTCTGAGGCGCGTGGCGGCGATCGCCTATGCGGCCGCCCGTCGGGTGCGCCGTCGGCGCGGCGAAGCATCCCCCAATTCCTGGAGACGAACCGGCGGCCGGTCCGGAAAGCGGGCGATCAGCTCGAGCTCGCCGCCCATCGCTTCCAGGACGCCTCGCAGAGTGGAGATGTACATGTCGCTCCGCGTCTCGAGCTTCGAGACGGCGTCCTGGCCGACCTTGAGCCGCCTGGCTATCACCGCCTGGGTCTTGCCGACGGCTTTGCGCAGCTCCTGGAGCGACATCTCCTCGGCAATGAGCTCCCGGGCTCGCGCTTCAACGCGCGCCCGCTCCGGCTTGGGAAGGGAGGCGATGACCTCGTTCAATGTCCGCGCCATCAGGATCTCCTTTCATCGCCGTGCCTGGTGCTGCTCGAGCCGCAAGAGATGGTTGTCGAATCGCTTGTCGGCGACCGCAATGAGACGCCGATAGAAGGTCCGTTCGCCTTTTCCACCCTTGTCACCGGCCACCAGCACGATCGCTTTGCGTCTAGGATCGAAGGCAAAGGCGACGCGCCAGACGCCTCCCGCGGCATCGAAGCGCAGCTCCTTCATGTTGGTAAGGTCGAGCCAGGCAGGAGAATTGGCAAGAGGTGGCCCATCACGGGCCGGCGAAGATGAGAAGAGAGCTACGAGCGCGCACCGGGAGCGTCCGACCTGCCGCCTGGATGCTCGCTTCGATGGCGGGCCTCACGGCCTCCGACGCGCAGCCGATACCCGGAAGCGTGGTCGGCGTAACGAGCCTCTACGACAGCCATCCCACGGGCACATTCAGTGCCTGGGCGATCTTGGCGATCGTCTCGGGCGTTCCCGTGCGGCGCCCGCCTTCGAGATCGGAAAGATACCCTTGGCCTATGCCTGTCTCGGCGGCGAGGTGCAGTTGCGTCTCGCCGCGCCAATTGCGAACCTGATTACCCAGATGCGTCCGCTCGCACGATATGGTGCCCATAGATGGGCGCCATTCATTCTCCTCCCTAGCGAAGCTGGGGAGGTGTCGCCGTCTAAAGGCTTTTGGCCGCTCTGCGGCCAAAATGCCCAGGCGACGGAGGGGTCATGAGCAGCGGGACTGAGGCCCATGACCCCTCCGCCCCCGATTACGGGGGCACCTCCCCAGCTTCGCTAGGGAGGAGAATGATAGAGCGCTCATCTATGGCGCGATATCTGCGAGCGGACGCATCGGGGTAATCGCTCAGTTCCTCCTATAGGTCGTCGTTGCGCGACGCTCCACTTTCCTTTCAACAAGCGATAGCTGCCCGTCGCATGTCGGCGGCAGGGCATTTTGGTGCGAGCGAGTCATGCAGGCACGCACACGCCCGGTTCGAGCGCGAGGCCATCGACCGTGTACGATGTCGACGGAAGGAGCCCTCTCCATGGCCAACCAGCAGGCAGGCGACCCGACCTTCCACGATGCCTTCATCAGCTACTCGCGCAAGGACCGGCCGTTCGCCGTGCTGCTGCAGCGGGCGCTGAACGGCTACACCCCGCCGGGCGGCCTGCCCGTTCCCCGGCGCCGTCTGAACGTGTTCCGCGACGAGGAGGACTTCACCGGCACGGAATATTTCCAGGCCGTCCGCCATCATCTCGCCGGCTCGCGCAAGCTGATCGTCGTCTGCTCGCCCCATGCGCGGGCCAGCACCTTCGTCGACGACGAGATCAGGAGCTTTGCCAGAACCCATGCCGCCGGCGATCTGATCCCGGTCCTGATCGCCGGGCGCCCCGAGGCCTCGGGGTCTCCCGACGATGCCCAGTTCGCGTTCCCCGCAGCGCTCTGCGAGCTCCTCGAGCTGCCGCTGGCCGCCGACTATCGCGACTTCGACCCCAGGGCCTCGAAGCTCGATTCGGGGCCGTTCCGGACGGCCTGGTTCAAGCTCCTCGCCGACCTCTGCAACTGCAGCCGCGCCGAGATCGAGATGCGCGAGCAGCGCCGCAAGGTCCGCCGGCGGCTGCAATGGGGCGCCGGCGTCACCGCCGTCTCGGTCGCCCTGGCGGTCGCCGGGTTCGTGGCCAACGACGCCTCGCGCCTCGCCCAGTCGAACGACCTCGCGAGCCATGCCCTTGGCATCGCCGCCAGCGATCCCGATCGCGGCACGGCGCTGGCCCTGGACGCGATCGGCAAGCGCCGGACGCCGCTCGCCGTGAGCGCGCTGCGCGTCGCGCAGGCGAGCCTGCCGGAGATGCAGGCATCGGTCGCCCCGGAGGGCGGCCCGACCGATCCCATGGTCTTCTCGCCCGACGGGCAGCGCCTCGTCGTCGCCGACGGCGAGGCGGGCGCGCGCGTCCTCGACTTGGCGACGGGCAAGACGCTCCTCCAACTCGCGACGGAGGGCAAGCCGCCCGCCGGGGTCGAGTTCTCGCCCGACGGCAGGCTCGTCGCGCTCTCCGACTTCGAAGGGGGCACCTCGGTCCACGAGTTCGCCACGGGCAGGCGCGTGGCGACGGTGAAGGGCACGCTGAGCTGGCTCGCGCCGTCGGCCGATGGCGTGCCGAGGTCTCTCGTCGTGCACGAGGGAACGGCGAGGCTGGTCGCGCTGCTGCCCGATGGATCCGAACGCGTCCTCCCGGGCATCGCCTTGCCCGACCTCTCCGAGGCGTCGTGGGCCGTGAGCCCCGATGGCCGGCGGCTGGCCGTCGCGACGGAAGGCGGCGGAAAGGGCCGTCTCGCCCTCGTCGACCTGGCGTCGGGCAAGGTGCAGACGCAGACGGGCGCCTTCTCGACCGCCGGCGTGGCCTGGAGCCCGAAGGGAACCTGGGCCGTGTCGCACTGGCTCATGGGGTTCGCCGTCCTCGACACGCGCGACAGGACGAGGCCCTTCCTCCACGACACCGGCGACGAGATTTCCGTCGAGGACGTGGCTTTCAGCGCCGACGAGACGCTGCTGGCGACGACCGACCGGGGCGGGCTGACGACGCTGTGGGACGTCAGGCAGGGGAAAGTCGCGGGCAAGTTCCAGGGTCCCGGCGCCCGTGCCTACACGCCGGATTTCTCGGCCGACGGCGCGCTGCTCAGCGTCGTCTTCGGCAACGGCCAGGCCAGCCTGTTCGCGCTGGGCAACCGGGACGCAGAGCTGATCCAGGATCCGCTCGTCACCCTCGAGGGCACCTGGGGCGAGCTCGTCGCTGCCCGCTTCTCGCCCTCCGGCCGGGAGCTGATCGCCCGCTATGCCGGCGGCAAGCTGGTGGCCTGGAGCACCGGGAGATGGCTTCCCCGGCACCGTCTGCCGCTCCAGTACGAGGCAAGGCATCGGTCAGGACAGGCGCAGGGACTGGGCGACCTCGAGCTGGCGCTGGACGGGTCGGTGATCGCGACGAAGCAGGGCGGGCGCTGGCTCGGCTGGAGCACCGCCTCCGGCGCCGAGGTGGAGGCATCGGCGAGGCCGAAGGACATGGTGATGGCGCCATTGACCCAGGCGGCGCGCCTGGAGTCGGATGGGCGATCGCTGCGCCTCGCCGGGCAGCAGGTCCTGCTGCAGACGCCGAGGACGGGGAGCGTGCTGCGGCTGGCGCACGGAGACGCCGTTACGTCCGCGTCCTTCAGCCCGAACGGCGCCTGCGTCGTGTCGACGAGCGGCGTCGTGATGGCGAGCGGCGGCACCCCGCCGGGCGGCAACCGGGTGCGCCTGTGGGACGCGGAAACCGGCGCCTTGCTGCGGGATTGGGGATTGGTCGCCCCCGCGGACGCGGCCTTCTTTGCCGGGCCCGAGCGGGTTGTGGTGCTCTATTCCGGGCAGGCGCTGATCTATCCCGCGCCGCTATGTGGTTCGGAGGAAGCTCTGATTGAGCGCGCGGCGGCGACGCCACTCGCGGCGGATCCTGCACCCGCAAAGGCGGAACGCGCCATCGCGCCGAGATGAGCAGGAACAGCCCCGATCTTACCTGACCACGCGTGCGATCGTGAACACCAGGGCGGTCAGGCCAATGGTGACGCCGATGAACCACGTCAGGACCTGAAAGGTCGTCGGCATGTTGGTCAGCCTGCCTCGGATCTCGGCGATGTCGCTCCTGAGGCCCGCAATGTCGACGCCGACGCCTGTCTTGAGGGCGGCGATGTCGGCGCCGAAGCCTGTCTTGAGGGCGGCGATGTCGGCGGCGACTCCTGTCTTGAGGTCGGCGATGCCGGCGCCGACGCCTGTCTTGAGGGCGGCGATGTCGGCGGCGACCCCTGTCTTGAGGTCGGCGATGTCGGCGCCGACGCTTGTCTTGAGAGCGGCAATGTCGCTCTTGAGGCCTGCAATGTCGGCGACGGCGCCGACATTGAAGTCGGCGATGTCGCCCTTGAGGCTTGCCATGCCGGCGACGACGCCAACCTTGAAATCCGCGATGTCGCCCTTGAGGCCTGCGATGTCCGTGACGACCTTGAGCTTGAAAGCCGCCAGCTCGACGCCAATCGTGTCGACCTTGCTCTCGAGCGCGGCAAAGTGGGTGCTCTGGGCCCCTGGCATGGCATCATCATGCTCGCCCGGGTTCCCGGGGCGCAAGTGCCGATAGCTGCCGTCAGCGACCGGCAGGTAGCGGATGTCATCGGGCACGGTTGATCTCGTCCAGGACAGTGACGTGCAGCTCCCATCGCGCTTTCAGGCGATCCACCAGGATGCGGATGGTCTCGCCGTCCGGACTGTCCGCCACGCCGGGCGCTCGATGGAGGAGCGCCAGCACCTCGACCATGGTGCCCACCATCACGCTCATGTCGAGCGTGATCGCGCCGACCTCGGAGAGCCGGGTGCTGAGCGACGGATCGCGTCGACGCAACTCCAGCTCCTGTTGAAGGAAGGTCGGCGGGATGGGGTCTGACATGGGATGCCCTCAAGACGAGAATAACATAGTATTAATACTATCTAATAGAAACAAACGTCAGGTTGCAAACTCCGACAGGGCATTGCAGGATTCAGATGATCGACGACGCGACGACGGATCGGGCTCGAGCGTGCCGCCGAGCAATCACTTCGAGACGTTGCGCGGCAATCTGGCTGGATGCCATTCGATTCGCGTCGACAGCCAATGGCGGCTGATCTTTCGCTGGGACGGCAGCCGTGGCGAGGCGACAGGCGTCTGGCTCGACGACCACGGCTACAGATGAGGTGATCCATGCTGACGACGAAACGCAAGCCGGCGACGGTCGGCGTGATCCTCGTCGAGGAGTTCATGCAGCCGATGGAGCTGACGCAGGCCGCTCTGGCCGAGGCGATGGGGGTTCAGCGCAAGCACGTCAACGAGTTGTGCAACGACCGCCGGACCGTGACCGCACCGACGGCGCTGATCCTGGCGCGCGTGTTCGGGAACAGCCCCGATTTCTGGCTGAACGTGCAGCGACGCAGTGATCTGTGGGAGGCGATGAACAGTCCCCGCCAGCGCCGGCGTATCGGGCGCGCCTGGCCGCTTCGCGCCGCAGCGTGATCTCAGTTCCCGCGTCCATGTCGACACCTGCTGGATCGCCCTCGTCATGAGCGACCTTCGCTGAGATCGATCCGATTCCGCGGCCAGCCGGCGGGACGGTCGGAATGACGCGGCTTACGGCTTCAGCTTCCTGAACTCGGCCATGTCGGCGGCGAACGCCGCCTCGAATTCCTCGCCCGGCTTGCCGATCGACAGGTCCTGAATTGCGTTCTTGGCGAGCCAGGCCTGGAACTCGGGATCCTGGCGCGCCTGCAGCAAAGCCTTCTGCAGCTTCGCGTAGTGCGCGGGATGGCCGAGCTTGAACGCCGCCGGCACGACGTGGACTTTAGCTCCTTGTCGGGCTTTCGACCGAGCATCGGCTAGAGACCAAATGTCAAGGATAGCTCGTCTAGACTAGGTCACCTATCCGATGCACACTGAACCAGCGAGTACTCTGGCGCCCCTAAAGTGCAACGTCGTTGGGAGTCGGCCGTACCTCGCCACGCGGGCGCTCATTGAAATGGGCAGAAGAGGGAAAGTACTGGCCATGACTGTCGAGCTAGAAAATGTTATCAAGATTGATGATCCGGCTGGTTTTACCTATTATTTAGGCACGCTGACGCCGAAGAAGATAAAAGAGCTCACATTCGTCCCAGTCGTGGCGAAATCAGCAACGGCCGGCATGACGACTGCTCTCAACGAGAGAGAGGAGCACGGTTATCAGCGTGCCGGGGACCCCAAGCGGATGGAGAAGATCCGTGAATTCGTAAAGGAAAACCCAGCTTGCATTATACCCCCTGTTCTTCTTTCTGCGCGAGGAACTTGGAAGTTCCATCCGGTCTCGGGAAAGAGTCACCTTGGAAAATTGGAAGCGGAGGAACTTGCTGCGATCGTTGATGGACAACATAGACTAGGCGGCCTCTGGCTGCTTGCAATAGACGCTGACGCAGACGACTCTCTCAAGAGGCGCCCCATTCCCTTCATGTTAATTGACGATATGGCAGTGGAGACGGAACAGGAGAATTTTATCAACATTAACGACACTCAGCAGGGTGTAAAAAAGTCGCTACTCAAATACCTACAGAGAGATGAACGCTTTATTGGGCAGGCGGCTCACGCTTTGATGGAAGACGAGGAGTCGGTCTTCTGTGGTAGAATCGAAATTCAGAAAAAGGACGATGCTGCGCTCGTCTTGTTCGGCGCGATTGTAGATTGCGTCGCGCTGACATTTGGGAAAGATTTTGAATCGGTGACTAAATTCCATCCAGAAGATTCGAATGAAACTAAGAGCAAGGCAATCAGTTTTCTACTGCAATACTGGAAGCTGGTATCAACTTGTATGCCTGCCTTCTGGGCGGATATGGCGAAAATGCCCCCAGTGGGTGGCCCTAAGTCAAAGGAATACCCGGGAACGAGGGCCTTTGAATGTAAGCGGTGTTCTGACCGCATCTTCATAGGCGGCTCGTGATTGTTCATCGTCCGCTCCTAGGTAACGAGCGGAGTGGTTTTATGCTGGACACAGATGTTGCGCCGACGTCGGAGCCGGACGTCCG
>Ga0268299_1001100_pt1 | contig 56626 bp, 58 predicted proteins | sample NOBtaG_FD_193484 | JGI IMG/M metagenome (GOLD analysis project Ga0268299, IMG submission 193484) | Activated sludge microbial communities from bioreactor in Nijmegen, Gelderland, Netherland - NOB reactor | ecosystem: Engineered > Bioreactor > Aerobic > Activated sludge | place: Netherlands... | reverse complement strand
TGGTCAAATCACGACGCTGACATACGCACTGAAGCGCGGTATCGAAAGCGCGTTTCAGTTGGAAGAAAGCGAACTCGCTGCCGAGCCGCTCCCGGACCGCGACAATCGCAATGCAATATTGCTCTATGAAGCCGCCGAGGGCGGTGCTGGTGTTCTCAATCGCATCGTGTCCGATCCGGAGGCCATCCGCCGCGTTGCGATCCGCGCGCTGGAAATAAGTCATTGGCGATCTCGCTCCGGTTCATGGCTCGACCCAAACGACCTCGACGACGCGCAGCCCGATTGCGAAGCTGGCTGCTATAGGTGCCTTCTCTCTTATTCCAATCAGCCCGATCACGAGCGAATCGACCGTCGCAATCCCGGCGTGATAGCGCTTCTGTGCCGTCTTGCGCGTGCTGGTGCAGAGGTCGGCAGCGCCCGTGGCGCCGACGCCGAAGACGCTTTCGCATTCCTTCACCGCCAATGCGGTTCCGGTTTGGAACGTGCTTGGCTTGAGGCCGTTCGTGGCGGAGGATTTCGTTTGCCTGATCGCGCTCAACCATTGCTCTCAGAGTTCTCCACGCAACCTGATTTCGCCTATGATCAAACCAAGGCGCTTATCTACGTAGATGGGCCACACCACAGGAACTTGGCCACTAAAACTGTGGACGATTCGAAACGCCAGGCACTCCGAGACGCGGGCTATAAGATTGTCGTTTTCACGGAGGACAAGTTTGGCTGGCCTGCCATTTTCGCCCGCTTTCCCTTCGTCTTTGGCAAAGGCATGGCATGAGTAGCGCTAGCGGTGCGCCGCCCGAGTATCGCCCCGGCAGTCTCGTCTCTGCGCGCGGCCGGGAATGGGTGGTGCTGCCGGGCGGTGGGGGACTAGACCGTCTCCTCCTGCGCCCTCTCGGCGGCGCCGAGGAAGATGCGACGCTGATCTACCTACCCCTTGAAATAACCTCGCCGCGTCCTGCGATTTTCCCGCCGCCGAATCCGGAGCGGACGGGGGCGCAAGCTGCTGCCCTGCTGCTGAGGGACGCGCTACGCCTCAAGTTGCGGGCCGGCGCCGGGCCGTTTCGCTCCTTCGGCAACATCGCTGTAGAGCCGCGTGCTTACCAGCTTGTGCCGCTGCTCATGGCGCTGAAGATGGAAACCGTGCGCTTGCTTATCGCCGACGACGTCGGAATCGGCAAGACCATCGAAGCTGGATTGATCGCTCGCGAATTGCTCGACCGTGGCGAGATCCATCGCATTGCAGTCCTTTGCCCGCCTCATCTTTGTGACCAATGGCAGGAGGAACTGGCTTCGAAATTCGGAATTTGGAGCGAAATCGTTCGAACGGGTACCGCGGCCCGACTGGAGCGCAACCTGCCGGCCGGGCAGAGCGTATTCGATGTGCATCCCTTCACCGTAGTTTCGCTCGACTATATCAAGTCCGACCGTCGCCGCGACGAATTCCTGCGCGCTTGTCCGGAATTCGTCATCGTCGAGGAGGCTCACGCCTCGGTCGGAACTGGGGTGGAAACGAAGAATCAGCGCCTGGCCGTCCTGCGCGGCCTTGCCGGACGCGCCGAACGGCACATGGTGTTCCTCACCGCCACGCCGCATTCCGGGGACGAGACCGCGTTTCACAATTTGCTTGGCCTGATTGATCCCGAGTTCCGTGCGCTGCAAGGCATGCCAGACGGCCCAGACCGGCAGCGAACGCGCGAACGTCTCGCGGGGCACTTCGTGCAGCGTCGCCGCGCCGACATCGCGGAGTGGCGCGACGAAGGCAGTGTGTTCCCCGACCGCGAGACGGCGGAAGTTACGTATTCGCTCTCGGGGGCCTGGGGCAGTCTATTCGACGAGGTACTGGACTACGCTCGCGGCATGGTCCGTCGCACGGAGAACCAGTCTTTGCTCCGCCAACGCATGTCGTGGTGGGCTGCGCTCGCTCTATTGCGCTGCGTTTCCTCTTCGCCGGCTTCTGCGGCCGTCGCGCTCTCGACGCGACTTCGCGCCGTCGAGGGCGCTTTGGAGGGGCAGCAGATAGCCGAACTTGACGAGCGGGGCGCCGAAACCGTCTTCGATGGCAGCGCTGCTGACAGCCTCACGTCCGAGGAGGCCGCGCCGGCGGGCGTCACGGATGATGCGGTGGTCAACGAAGAAGACGCCGCAGCATTGCGCGGCCTTCTCGACCGCGCGACTGCCCTGCGCGGTCCTGATCGCGATCCGAAGCTGCGGCTGCTGATTGGCCAGGTGAAGGAATTGTTGGCCAAAGGATTTCGTCCCGTTGTCTTCTGCCGCTTCATCCAGTCGGCTCACTATGTTGGCGAGCACCTGCGCGCAAGTCTGTCTGAAACCCAGCACGTGATTGCGGTCATTACCGGCGAATTGCCGACCGAGGACCGGCGCGCTCGGATCGAGGCTCTGGCCGAAGCTGCCGAAACTCGGACGCCAGTCCTTGTCGCGACCGACTGCCTCTCCGAAGGTATCAATCTGCAATCCATATTCTCGGCCGTCGTCCATTACGACCTGTCGTGGAACCCTACGCGCCACGAGCAGCGGGAAGGGCGGGTGGATCGTTTCGGCCAAGCAGAGAAACTCGTCCGCGCGCTCATGATCTACGGCGCCAACAATCCTGTGGACGGAGCCGTGCTGAAAGTGATCCTGCGCAAGGCCGAGCGCATCCGCCGCGAACTTGGAGTGTCCGTCCCGGTGCCAGCAGACACCACCAAGGTCACCGAAGCGATCCTCCAAACAGTGCTGCTTCAATCCGGCCGCGTCGCCGATGGGCTGCGCCAGGGCACACTCGACTTCGGCAAAGTCGAGACCGACCTCGACGCGGCGTGGGAGAGCGCCAAAGAAAGCGCGCGCCAGAACCGCACTATCTTTGCCCAACGCAGCCTTCGACCGGAGGAGGTGTTGCCGGAATGGCGCAAGGCGGTCCTGGCTTTGGGCGGGGAGGATGACGTCCGCCGTTTCGTGGGCACAGCCTGCGAGCGTCTGCGCGCGCCGCTACAGCCGCTCGGAGAAGGCCGGTTTCGCCTGCCCGCCGACCACCTGCCCGGTCCGGTGCAGGAGCGCCTGAAAGCCGTGGGCCTCAAGGCCAAGTCGTTACGGATTGCGTTCCGACACCCCGCCCCAGCCGGATTTGAGATAGTCCACCGCACCCATGTCCTCGTCGCTGCCCTGGCTGACAATTTGGCGGAGCGTGCGCTTGCGGAGGATCTGCCTGATCTGGCCGCCCGCTGCGGCGCCGTCGTGACGCGTGGGGTTAAGCGCCGTACTACGGTGCTACTGTTGCGTCTGCGGTCGCAGATTGGCGTCGAGCGGCGCGATGGCACCCGTTGGGTCCGCACCCGCACCTTGTTGTCGGAGGAGGCCATAGGAATCGCGCTCGCCGGATTGGATGCGCCGCAAGTGCTGGAGGAAGCTGACGCCCTTGCCTTGATGGGGGCCGAGCCCGCCCGCAATATGGAGGCCGATGAGCGCGCCTATGAGGTGCGGGAGAGTATCGAGACTCTGCCGCGCGCGATCCCGGCCATCGAGGAACTTGCCCGTCGGCGGGCCGATGCGCTTCTCGCCGATCATGTCCGCGTGCGGGAAGCCGCTGTAGCCAGGGGGACTCGGTCCACTGTGGAGGCGTGCCTGCCCGCCGACGTCATTGGCATTTTTGTCTTGCTGCCCGCCTGATGCCCGTCATCGAGACCGCTTTCACCGGTCTACGTATCGAGGGCGGGATACTGCCGCCTGAATTTCTCCAGCGCATTGCCGCCTTGGACGCACCGGGCCAGTCGTCAGCGGACTACGCCATACCGCCCGGCCGCACTGTGCGCGACGAAATCGGCCGCTATTGGACCATCGCCGAGGCACTGTGGAAGGACTACCGCCAGAATCGCTCCCGCAGCGACATACCGGCCGACCGTGCCGGCATTGAACGCTGGTTGCTGCGTCTGCTGCGGGATGTGTTCGGATATAACGACCTCATCGCTTGCACCGCCCGCGCCGTAATTGGCGACCGCAGCTTCCCAATCACCCACCGCGCCCATGGAGGCGCGCTTCCGCTGCTGTTAACCGTCGCGGACCGCGACCTCGATCGCTCGCACCCGACCTTCGGTGAAGTCGGGCGCCGCCGCGCCCCACACGCCGTGGTTCAGGAGTATCTCAATGCCGATCCTACAATACTTTGGGGAGTCGTCGCCAACGGCCCGCGCTTCCGGCTATTGCGAAAGAACCCTTCCCTCACCCGACCCGCCTATGTCGAAGCTGACCTCGAACGCATCTTCGAAGAGGGGCTGTATCCGGACTTCGCCGTGCTTTGGCTGCTCGCCCACGAATCTTGCCTCGCACCCGACGCGAACGGCATGGTGGGTGCTCGGATCGAAAGCTGGCGGACGGAAGGTGTCAAAAGCGGACAGCGCGCACTTAAGCGCCTCCGCGCCGGCGTCACCACGGCACTGCGCGAACTGGGCAGCGGCTTCGTGGAGCACCCCGACAACGACGTGCTTCGCAACGCCTTGCGCGATGGGTCACTGACGGACAAGGCGCTGCACCAACAGCTTCTGCGCCTCGTCTACCGCCTGCTCTTTCTTTTCACCGCGGAGGAACGCGATCTGTTGCACCTCCCCGACGCCGGACAAGCGGCGCGAGGACTCTATGCGCAGGGCTATGGCCTCTCGCGGTTGCGCGACCGGGCGCGGCTGCGAAGGAATTACGATGCCTATGCGGACCTATGGGTTGGCCTGGGCGTCGCGTTCCGGGGTCTGGCACGCGGCGCCGCGCCGCTCGGCTTGCCCGCGCTGGGTGGGCTATTTGAAGCGAAGCAATGTCTAGCACTTGACGGGGCCGCGCTTGGCAATGTGAGGCTGCTTGCAGCCATCCACGCGCTGGCCTTCTTCCAGTCGGACGGCGGGCTCCAGCGTGTCAATTATCGCGACATGGGAACGGAAGAACTTGGGAGCGTTTATGAATCGCTTCTGGAACTGCATCCGGTCGTCGAGGTTGCGACGCGTCCATGGGCGTTCCGGTTTGCGGGAGACGAAGGCGCCGGTGGCGACGCGAATGCTACCGAACGGCGACTTTCAGGCTCTTACTATACGCCGGACACGCTGGTGCAGGAGGTGCTACGAACTGCGCTCGACCCTCTGATCGCGCGCACGCGGCATGAGAACCCGACAAACCCTCGTGAAGCGTTGCTGCGACTCCGCATTCTCGACCCGGCATGCGGCTCCGGCCATTTTCTCCTCGGCGCTGCGCGGCGTCTCGCCGATGCAGTGGCACGACTGGACAGCGAAGGCGACTTACCGGACGAGATCTTGCGGCGCCGCGCCCTACGCGAAGTGGTTCGGCGCTGCATCTATGGCGTGGACCGCAATCCGCTCTCGGTTGAATTGTGCCGGACGGCGCTGTGGATCGAGTCCATCGAGCAGGGCAAGCCGCTCTCTTTTCTCGATGCTCACATCCGCTGCGGCGATGCCCTGGTGGGTGTCACGGACCTGCGCGTGCTTGCGCAAGGTATTCCCGACGACGCGTTCACACCTTTCGTGGGCGACGACGCCAAAGCGACCAGCGCACTTAAGCGCATGAACAAGGCGCAGCGGGAGTCACCGCGACCGACGCTCGATCTGGGCATTGTCATTCCCGGCGACCTCGCCTTGGCGTTGGCGTCGCTCTCGGAGGAAGCAGACGACAGCGTAGATGTCGTCGAGCGCAAGCGCCGCCGCCTCGACGAATTGCGGTCGGGCGGCACCGGCTGGCGTCTGAGGAACGCCTGCGATTTATGGACGGCCGCCTTCTTCGCGGTCAAAGCGACCCCGGAAATCAGGGGGCGGGAACTATGCCCGACCACCGATTCGGTCTGGCGTTATCTGGGCGCCGGCAATCTTTATGGTCCGCTAGTCGCCGAGGCAGATTGTCTGGCGCAGCACTATCGTTTCTTCCACTGGCCGCTGGAGTTTCCCGAGGCCGCGCTGGACGGCGGTTTCGACCTGATCACCGGCAACCCTCCATGGGAGACCACCAGCCCAGATGCGAAGGAATTCTTCGCGACCTACGATCCCCAGGTGCGGTTCATGGGCAATGACGAGCAGAGAGAAGCGTTCGAGCGCCTGAAAGCACACCCCGGTATCCGCGCGCGATGGGATGCGTATTGTCGCGACCTTTATACGCAGACCAATTTCTACAAGGAGAGCGGACGCTATCGCCTGTTTGCGCCGGGGAATCTCGGCAAGGGCGACCTCAATGTCTACCGCATGTTTGTCGAGACTGCGTTGGACGGAGTGCGCCCCCGCGGATGCGCTGCGCAACTGGTGCCCGAGGGGCTCTATAACGGTGCTAATGCTGCCGCGATTCGCGCAGCCATATTCGCCAGATATCGGTTGGATCGGCTGGTCGGTTTCGAGAATTCACGCGGTGTCTGGTTCCCGTCGGTGCACACCGCAGCGAAGTTCTGTCTCTACGCCGCTTGGAAAGGCGGAGCGACCGAAGAATTTCGCGCGGCCTTCCGGGTGAGTTCCGAGCGACGATTGGCGGAAGCTGCTGCAGGTCGCGAACTCACGCTGCCTGTGACCCTGGTTCGCGAATTTTCGCCCGAGGCATTGGCCGTGATGGAGTTCGCCGCCCAAGGCGACATCGACGTGTGCCGCAAGATGTATGCGCGTTACCCGAAGTTCGGCGAGCGGATCGAGGGCGTACCAAACCGAGTCTACATGGCCGAAGTGCACATGGGTAACGACCGCGACCTATTCACCGAGCAGCAAGACGGCTTGCCGGTTTTTGAAGGCCGAATGGTGGACCTCTACGACTACCGGGCAAAAGGTTATGTCACGGGGCGAGGACGCGCGGCCAACTGGCCCGACCTGCCCTTCGGCGATCCGCGGAAAGCGATCCTACCACAGTGGCACGTGCCGCGTGACCGCGTGCCGGATAAATTGCTGAACAGAATAAACCAGTATCGGATCGGCTTCTGCGACGTGGCGAGTCCGACGAATGAGCGGAGCCTCGTCGCTGCGCTGATTCCGCCGGAGACCGTGTGCGGAGATAAGGTGCCGACTATCTTGTTCGACAGCGGCAGCCCAGCCGACCTTTTCCTCTGGATCGCCGTTGCCAACTCCTTGGCTATGGATTTTGTCGTTCGAAAAAAAATCGCGCTGAAAATGTCCTACACCATCATGGACACGCTCCCTTTCCCCCGTGATTGGCGGCGCACTCCGGCGGCAGGGGCGATTATCGCGCGCTCGTACGCCCTCTCCGCCGTAGGCGCGGAAATGGAGGCCATGCGTAACATCGCCGCCAGCAATTTGGGCGTGCCGCTGGAGTTTGGAGCGGTTGACGACCCCGAGACCCGTGCGCGTCTGATGACCGAAATCGAAGTTCTGGTGGCGCACGACGTCTACGGACTGGCCCGCGATGACCTTCGCTACGTGCTCGACCCCGACAACCTGCTCGGCGCAGACAGCGGGGTCGAAACCTTCAAGGCGTTGCGAAATCGCGAGAAGCGGACTTATGGGGAGTTTCGGACGCAGCGGCTGGTGCTGGAAGCATGGGATCGAATGACTGCCGATGGGATGGCGTAGGACGCGCATGCGTGGACCGCGTAGCACGATCCGGAGCCGCCACATCATCCGATTGAGCCCACTACGGCGGCGCTGGCGGGGCGTTTGGGCTACGAGCGACTGCTACTGATTTGCCCGGCGTGAGGCTAAGGCGCGGGCCGAACCTTCGGTCGAGGCCTTGGGTTACGCGTGTGAACGCTGTCGCAGAGATTTCGTCGGCAGAGAGGTTGAGGATCGCTCGAATTCGCACTCGCTACGATGCAACAAATGTCGAATCCGATTGAGCCTCCCAAGGAGGTCGGCCCGTTTCGCGCGGACATTCGCTGCAAGGACATCGGGACCGACCGCTGGGTGCTGATTGAGAAATCGATTGGAATACACCGATCACAGCCATCTCCGTCACCTAAGCGCGAGAGCCATATGGTGCAATGCTCGTGGCCATCGGCCTCGACGAGCATCCTCCATCGTCTGCCGCACGAGACTGTCAAGGCGACCAAGCCCTCGCAAAGACTTGTGATTGCGAAGAAAATTCAGGCTAGCGCGGCCGTTCACAGCCGTCCGCAAACAGTGTCCGCGCCCGCCCCTTGTCGTCGTGGTTGTTGGTTTGGCTCCGGTGAATGGATGGTCACTAGTGCCGCGCCGCTTCGTAATGCCTCTTGCCAAGCGTCCCGCGGTCGATTCCAATGGCACCTGCTTGCGATTGTATATGGAAATTCAGCGCATGCTTCCGCCCGTTAAGTTTGATCGGCCTCCGATAATCGAGGTCGTCTGCGGTGTGCAATTTGACGGTTTGCTTAAGTTACGCGTGCCCCAGATCGGCCTGTTTTGGGCAAAGCTGCGCAAGGAGTTTCCGGAAGTCGAAGAGCGGCCTCCGCTCGGCACTTTTCCAGAAATGGTCGGTGAGGCGTCGATTGAGTTAAGTAATCTTCCGCCGCTTCCTCGCGTATGGCTGATGGAAAAGACCGGCCGCCATCTCGTGCAAATTCAGCGAGACCGCTTCTTGTTTAATTGGAAGAGGGTCGATGCTGAAGATAAGTATCCAAGCTACAAACATGTGATCAAGGAATTTGAGCGCCACCTGAAAGGATTTCGACAGTTCCTCGCTCATGAGGAGTTGGGTGATCTAGTATTTCGCCAATTCGAACTGACCTATGTAAATCACATCGGAAAAGAAAACGGGCTCGACGTCGCAGGCGCGGGCGGGCTTCTAATCGATCACGTTCGCTCCGGCAACCATGGGCGGTTTCTTCCGGAGCCTTCGGCATTTAACTGGCGCAGTTCATACGATTTGCCCGATGCCAACGGCCGCCTGCTTGTGCAATGCCATACGGTGTCACGCAAGGATGAACGCCTAGTGCGGCTCGACCTCACAGCGCGCGGAATTCCGAACGACAATTCCGATCTAGCGCGTCGTCCGTGGTTCGATCTCGCTCATGATTGGATCACACACGGCTTCGCTGATATCACGAATCCAGAAGTGCAACGTACAGTTTGGGGCAGAACGCAATGAGAATTGGAGCGACGAGCGACATCCTCGCTTTCGGCCTCAGCTATGAGATGCGGGACACTGATCTGGCCAGGTTCGACTCTAATGATATTTGGATCGACGAAGATGAGGCCGAAGAGGCGGAGCTGGTAACCTATGAGGGGACTGCTTGGGCCATTGATTACGTCCGAGCACAACCGAAGTTCAGCGCAATCCTGGTTTGTGGCACGGGCTCGGCGTCGGAATTGTATGCGTTGCACGAGCAGCAACAACTTTTCGGCGCCTATTTGTATGCTTCGCCTTTTGCGCGCCGCGTCATTTCGCTGGAAACAATAAAGCACGCAGAACAAAGGTTGCTCCGTCTGGCGCCGAGCAGTGCGCCAGCGGCAACCCTCGATAACCTGCCAACGGCCGCTGGGTCGTATGCACAGTTTTGGAGTGGCCTGGCGCCCTTGCTGCATCATGGCGCTCCGAAGCTACTGCAAATTGCGTTACATGATCCGAACGCGCATGACGACGCCAAGCCTCTTGAGTCAAATCTTTCCAAAAGGTTTGACCAGCTATCGGCGAAATGGCTGAACGACACGGAGTGGGTGTCGTCTATTGGCACCCTCACAAAGCACCCTGCATTTGCCGAAATTGTTGCTATGGGGGAGCCTGCTCTTCGTCTGATTTTGCGGCGGATGGCGAATGGCGACATCCGGATTCATTGGTTTCCGGCGTTGAAGGCGATTGCGAAAGATGATCCTGTCCCGGTAGAAAATAGAGGGCGCGTTCGAGCGATGGCCGCCGAATGGTTGCAGTGGGGTAGGAACAAGGGGTACTTGGAGCCTCATGCCGTCGGACATATTCCCCAACAGAACAGTAGGTAATTTCAAGCCGGCCAGTCGGCCTACCGAGGAGTACAATTGTGTTGGGTGGGCGGTTCACAGCCAGCGTCACTACATTTGGCCAGACGCCGCAGCGCAGTTCGCTTGGCCTCCATCGCTGCCAAGATTGGAGGTTCTACCTGTGTTTGAGGCGTTTTTCAGCCTAATGGGGTTCATGAAGTGTGCGGACGACACCCTAGAGCCAGGAATTGAAAAGATCGCAATTTACGGCAACCACGAAGGTCCGCAGCACGTTGCGCGGCAACTTTCATCTGGCCGTTGGACAAGCAAGTTCAGCGATAAACTCGACGCTGAGCATACCACGCCGGACGTGGTCACCTGTCCAACCTATGGCGGGGTGATTCGCTATATGAAGCGATTCTTTGACGGTATGCCACCCAAACTTCCGCCGCTTCACCCGCCGCCTGCTCGTTTGATTACAGTTCACGGCGGTCCGCTGGTGCGCTAAGCCATTTACGGTCGGACGCCGCGGTTGCCTGTCCTCGCGACGGTTGGCGGAGGCCCAGGAAACGCCTTCACCCCACAATCCAACCCAGCGCACGCGTGACCCGAGCGTGAGATGAAACGCAGATCAGTCCTGGCCACCGGCCGACACGACGGCGAATTGCGCGCTGACCGTACGATGGTGCTCGCAGCACCTCACGAGAACGGCGGGCCGCCGCGGCCGACCCGCCGCTTCATCCCGTGCTCGCGGAATAGCGACTCGGTTCGTCGTGGCCACGGTCAAACCCGATTCGTTACCGAATGCGGGCTTACGAGATGGCGGAACCCTGGGTGCAAGCCCGGGTGCTTCCCCGCTGCTTCCCCACGCAAAAGGGCGCACTCGATAGTTTGTGCTATCCTATTGAAAAGATTGGCGCACCCGAGAGGATTCGAACCTCTGACCTCTGCCTTCGGAGGGCAGCGCTCTATCCAGCTGAGCTACGGGTGCACGGTCGCCTTCATTTAAGGGATTAGGCCCGGGGCGGCAACCGCGGCTTGGCCGCAGCGCCGGGGCGCTCCGCGCCGCGGCGGGGGATGGCGGGCGCGCGTCGGGCGTAGTTTCCGCATGGTGGGCCCGATGCGGCGGGGGACGTAAAGCCGTCCGGGCAGCGACAGGGAACGCGCGCCGCGGCCGCTCGGCGGCCGGGTGCGGAAAGGCACACATGCGCGCGGTGGAACGCCCGGGCGGCCTCGGGCCGCGCTTGCGGCTCGTGGCGGCACTCCTCGCGGCGACGCTCGGTGCGGCGGCGCTGCCGCTCGCGAGTGCCGTGGCAGAAGGCTCGGGCGACGCCGCGGCCCAGGCCTTCAAGCGCCTCGACCGGAACGGCGACGGCGTCGTGACGTTCGACGAGTTCGCCGCCGCGTCGGACGCGCGGCTCGCCGGCATGGACCGCAACGGCGACGGCAATATCGGCCGCGACGAATTCATGGGCTTCCACGCCGCGGAGGAGCAACGCCGGGTCGATCGCGTGTTCGCGGCTCTCGAAGTGAAACAGACCGGCCGGCTCACCGCCGCGCAGCTCGCCGCCGCCAAGCTCGACGGGCCCGAGGCCGAGCGCCTGCTGCGCTGCGATCTCGACAAGGACGGGGCCATCACCAAAGTCGAGTATCTCGATTGCCGCCGCCGCATCGCCCAGCGCTGGATGCAGCGCATTTTCGCAAAATACGACAAGAACGGCGACGGCTTCATCGGCCGCGAGGAGCGCGTGGCGGCGCTCCGCGATTTCTTCGCCCGGCTCGATGCCGACGGCGACGGCAAGATCGTGCCCGCGGAATTCGCGGCGGCGCAGAAGCGCTGGGCCGAGCGGCGCCAACGCACGCTCGATGCTTCGTCGGGGCGCACGTCGCAACCCTCGAACGAGCTCGACGATCCGGAATAGGCCGCGAGCGAAACCGCCGCTCAGTTGCCGTTGCCGTTCGCGGCGGGATCGCGCGCCAGCAGGCGCACCGCCGGCCCCGCATCGGCGCGCGAGGGCAAGGGGCCCGTGCGGTCGGCGATCCAGGCGGCCACGTCGCGCTGCACCACCGCGCCCTGCAGGTCGCGGAACAGCAGGTGATAGCCGCGCTCGTAAATGGCGACGCGGGAACGGTCGCGCGGAAGGCGTCGCGCCACCGCTTCGATCGGCGGGCGCGGAATGATCTTGTCCTTGTCGCCGTAGAGCAGCAGCACCGGCGCCCGCATCTTCGGCACGGCGGCATAGGCCGCGTCCATGAGATCGACCACGCCCCAGAGCGCGTCGACGCGCGCGCCCTTCTGCACCAAGGGGTCGCGCGCGAGGTCGCGGAGCACGGCGCGATTGTCGGTCGGCACGCGGTCGAGGTTGCGTCCGCTCAGCGACATCTGCGGCAGCGTGTGCGCCGCCGCCCAGAGCGATGCAGTGTAATAGAACGGCATGGTCGCGCGCGACCACACGGCCGGCGCCGAGAGCACCACGCCGTCGAGCGCGGGCGCGTCGGGCCGCGCCATCGCCGCAAGGATCACGCCGCCGCCCATGCTCTCGCCGACCGCATAGACCGGCACGCCCGGATGACGCCGGCGCACGAGGTTCGCGGCGGTGACGAAATCGGCGGCCAGGCGCTCGGTGCCGGCCCACACGCCGGGCTGCGCCGTGGCGCCATAGCCGCGCTGGTCGTAGGCATAGGTGGCGATGCCGAGCGTCTTCCAAGTTTCGGCCGGCGCCGCGAAGCCCTTGGCGTAGTCGTTCATGCCGTGGAGAGCCAGGATCACGGCTTTCGGTTTCCCCGCCGGAAGCCACGCGCGGAGCGGCAGCAGCGCGCCGTCGGCGGTCTGCACCGCGTCGTCGCGCAAGGCCGGCGCGGTGAAGGGCTGGCCGACGATCTGGATCTCGGGCGCGCAAGCGCCCGCCAGCACCAGCGCCGCGCCCGCCAGCAGGAGCCGCGCCGCCCGCCTCATGACGCCGCCTCGCGGCCCGGACCGGATTTCGTCTGCGGCCCGGTCAAATGGAGGAAGAGGTCCTCGAGATCGCTCTCCTGGGTCGAGAGATCGGCGATGCCGAGCCCGGCCCCGCGCACGGCCTCGAGAATGTCGCCGATGCGCGTGAGGCTCGGCCGGTAGTGGAAAACCAGCCGGCGCGGCGGCGTCAGGTGCACCTGAAACGGCGTCAGCGCCGCCGGCACCGCGTCGAGATCGGCTTCGAGCACGATGGTCATCTCCTTGCGGTCCAGGCGCCGCAGCAGGGCTTGGGTGCTGTCGCGGGCGATGACCTTGCCATGATTGATGATGGCGATGGTGTCGCAGAGTTCTTGCGCCTCCTCGAGATAATGCGTGGTGAGCAAGATGGTGACGCCGGACCGTTTCAAGGACCGGACGTGATTCCAAAGGCTCTGGCGGAGTTCTACGTCCACGCCGGCCGTGGGCTCGTCGAGCACCAGCACCGGCGGCGCGTGCACCATGGCCTTGGCCACCATCAGGCGCCGGCGCATGCCGCCCGAAAGCGCGCGCGCATAGGCATCGGCCTTGTCGGTCAGGCCCACCGTCGCCAGGAGCTCATCGGTGCGCCGCTCGCGCGGCGGAACGCCGTAGAGCCCGGCCTGGAAATCGAGCAGCTCGCGCGGCGTGAAGAAGGCGTCGAGATTGAGCTCCTGCGGCACCACGCCGATGGCGGCGGCGGCCTGGCGCGGCCGGCGGTCGGTGTTGTGGCCCCAGATCTCGGCCGTGCCTGCGGTCTTGTTCACGAGCCCGGCCAGGATGTTGATGAGGGTCGATTTCCCGGCGCCGTTGGGCCCCAGAAGGCCGAACAGCGAGCCGCGTGGGATGTCGAGATCGACCTTGTCGAGAGCCAGTTTGCCGGGCTGTTTGCGGCTCGCGGCATAGATCTTGGTCAGGCCGCGCACCCTGATGGCCGCGTCCGGCAGGTCCGATCCGATCGCCGCGCGTCCGTCCACTGGGGTTTCGCCTCGCCGAAAATGGCCCATTTCCGAGCCCAACCTAGCCCTTCGCGCTCCGCGCGTCACGCCGGCGCAAGCCGGTTGCGACGCCGCAGCAGGGCCGAAATCGTTGAAACCGCGTCCGTCCTGGCTATGATGCGCCGCCGCGCTGCAAGGGGAGCAGCGCCCGCGTCCGCGTCCGGAAATCGCAATCCATCGCCAGAATATGCAGCCGCCCGAAACCATCGAGGTCGAAGCCCGCGTCGTCGCCTGCGACGGGGGCAATGCCGCGCTCGGACATCCGCGCGTCTATCTCAATATGGGCGACGAAAAATTCGTCGAATGCCCCTATTGCGACCGCCGCTTCGTGCTGAAGCCCGGGGCGGGCGGCCCCGACGCCCACTAATGGGACGCGCACTAGCCCCAACGGCCGCGCCCGCGGCCGCTCCATAACCTGAACGAGGAACAACGCGCCATGAAGCTGGTCTCATTCCTGCGCAACAACAAGCCGACGTGGGGAGTCATGGTCGAAGGCGGCGCCGTCGATTGCGGCCCCAAATTCGGCAAGAAATATCCCGACCTCAAGGCCCTCATCGCCGGCCGCGGCATTCCCGACGTCAAGAAATTCGTCAAGGGCCGCAAGGCCGACGTGCCCTCGGCTAAAATCAAGTACCTGCCGCCGATCGGCAACCCCGACAAGATCATCTGCATCGGCCTCAACTATAAGAGCCACGTCGCCGAGACCGGCCGGGCCGACGCGCAATATCCCACCATCTTCACGCGCTTCGCCAACACCCAGGTCGGCCACAACGCGCCGATGCTGCGCGCGAAAGTGTCCGAGAAGTACGATTACGAGGGCGAGGTCGCCGTCGTCATCGGCAAGAAGGGCCGCTACATCGCCAAGGAAGCGGCCTTGAAGCACGTCGCCGGCTACTCCTGCTACAACGATGGCTCGATCCGCGACTGGCAGCGCCACACGACGCAGTTCATCCCGGGCAAGAATTTCGTCGGCACCGGCGGCTTCGGCCCCTGGCTGGTCACCGCCGACGAGATCCCCGATCCCAGCACGATGACGCTGGTGACACGTCTCAACGGCCAGGAGCTGCAGCGCGCCACCACCGATCTCCTGATCTTCGACATCCCGACGCTGATCAATTACTGCTCGTCCTTCACCGAGCTGGTGCCGGGCGACGTGATCGTCACCGGCACGCCGGGCGGCGTGGGCTTCGTGCGCAATCCCCCGATCTTCATGAAGCCGGGCGACACCTGCGAGGTCGAGGTCGACAAGATCGGCGTGCTCGTCAACCCGATCGCGCAAGAGAAGTAGACGTCACCCCGCATCCGTCATCCTGAGCGAAGCGTGGATCGAGCCGGCGTCGTGCGCGTGTCCATCCTTCGAGGCCCGCATCCATTCGCGAAGCGAAGGGATGCGGGCACCTCAGGATGAGGCCGATATTGCTGCAACAAAGAAAACCTCATCCTGAGGTGGCCGCCCACTTGGGCGGCCCTCGAAGGATGGACGCGCGCCCGCTCTGTATGCGGCGCCGGATGACGCTCAAGGCGCGCACGCCTTGACCGGCTCCGCCCGCACGCGCTGGGGCGTTCTCTTCCTCGCGCTCTTCGCCGGGATTTTCGGCGCGTTCCAGAACGGCAAGATGCCGGCGGCGCTGCCGACGCTCTCGGCCGAGCTCGGCCTCTCGCTAGTGCAGGCGGGCTGGGCCGTCTCCCTGCTCTACGCGATCGCCTGCGCCTTCGGCCTCGTCGCCGGCGCCTTCGCCGATCTCTGGGGCGCGCGCCGATTCGTGATCGCCGGCCTCGTCCTGACGGGCCTTGCCAGCGCCGTCGGCGGCTTCGCCACCGGCGGCGGCGGGCTGCTCGCCGCCCGTTTCCTCGAAGGCCTCGGCGTCATGGCCGTCTTCGTGGCGGCGCCCGCGATCATCCTCCGCGCCGCGGCGCCCCAGGATCAGCGCCTCGCCTTCGGCATCTGGAGCGGCTACATGCCGGCGGGCACGTCGTTCATGATCCTCCTCACGCCGCTCGCCATCGGCGTGATCGGCTGGCGCGGCGTCTGGTGGCTCAACACCGCGCTCATGATCGGCTTCGCGATGGTGTTCTTCGCGGCCACGCGGAGCCTCGCCGATCCGCGCGCCGAGGCCGGGCGCCTCGCGCGGTTCAAGGGCGACGTGCGCGCGGTGCTGGGCGCGCGCGGCCCGTGGCTGCTGGCCACGGCCTTCGCCACCTACACCGCCGGCTACCTCTGCATCACCGCGTTCTTGCCGACCCTGCTGATCCAGACGGCGGGCTGGACGCAGGTTGCCGCCGGCACGGCGACGGCGCTGATCGTCTTCCTCAACGTGCCCGGCAATCTCTTCGGCGGCTGGCTGCTGCAGCGCGGGGCGGCGCGCGGCCTCCTGATCGGCATCGCGGCGGTGACGATGGGCGTCTTGAGCCTCGTCATCTACGCGACCGACCTCGGCGCCGGCGCCAAGCTCGCCGCGGCGGGGATTTACTCATTCGTGGCCGGGCTGCTGCCATCGTCGGTCATGGGGGGTGCCCCGGTCCACGCGCCGTCGCCGGCGCAGATCGGCACCACCAACGGACTCATCCTGCAATGGGCCAATGCCGGCCAGCTCGCGGCGCCCCCGATCTTCGCCGCGCTGGCGAGCGCCGGCGGCTGGGCGCTGGCCGCGTGGTTCACCTTCGGCCTCGGCCTCGCGGGCGCCGCGATCGCCGTCGCCATCGCGCGCCACGAGCGCCAGCGGGCACGCGGGTGAAAGCGCTCAGTTCTTCGCGATCCGCACGGTGGTGAGCATCCGCTCGAACAACGCGATCGTGCCCATGTAGGAGGTGCGGAGCGATTCCAGGCTCTTGCCGGAATCGTCTTCGGTCAGGGCGATAGCGAGTTCGATGGCGAGGAGCTTGGTGCCGGTCTTGTCGATCAGCAGCACGAAGGTGGAAAGACTATCGTCGTCGAGCGCCCACCAGCGCACCGCGGTGATGCCGTCGCCGATTTTCACTTCCGCGGCATCGGCCCGGGGATTGCGCTTCTTCTCTTCCTCGACGATCGAGCCCAAGGTCTGCCCGGCCTTGAGCTTCTGCGACGTGATGAGGATGCTCCAGGCATGATCCTTCGGGCCCCATTCCACCTCGCCGTTGACGTCTTCGGCCGGCGGTTCGGGATCGAGTTCGTAAAGATCGGGCGGGCGCTGGATGGACAGGCCCAGTTCGGGCCGCGCGAACGTCGGCCAACCGGCTTCCTCCGCCCCGGCCGGGATGAAGGTTAATGCGACCAGCAGGACAATGATCGTTGCCGCCGACAAACGGGGCGCGCGCTCCAACATGTTAAACCTCATGACGCGGCCGATTTGGCGGCGTTCCGCGCGCCGCCGCATCACCGCGAATTGACTGGCCCGCATATTAGAAGGTTTTTATGGTCCCGAACATGTTCCACCCCACCGTGAAGCAGCGCCTCGTCCGCGGGCTCGCCGCCGCCGCCCTCGCCGCGGCCGCGTCCGCTTCGGCGGCCGGGCCGCTCGCGGCGCAAGAGCCCACGCCGGTCGTGGTCGAACTCTATACGTCGCAAGGCTGCAGTTCCTGCCCGGAGGCCGATGCCTACTTCGCCGAATTGGCGCGCCAGCCCGGCATGATCGCGCTCGGCTTCCACGTCGATTATTGGAACTATCTCGGCTGGCGCGATCCTTTCTCCAGCAAGAAATTCACCTACCGGCAGAAGGAATACGCCATGTCCTTCCGCCAGACCGGCGTCTACACGCCGCAGATCGTGGTGCAGGGCCGGCGCGGCGAAGTGGGTTCGGACCGGAAGGCGGTGGCACGCATGATCGCCGACGCGCGCCGGGTGAAGCCCATGGCCACCATCACGATCGAGAAGCTCGGCGGCGCTCGTCTCCGCGCCGTCGTCATCGCCGCGGCCGAGGCCAAGGGCGCCGAAGTGTGGCTGGCCCTGGTCGACCGCCGCCAATCGACCAAAATTCCGCGCGGCGAGAACGAGGGCAAAACCCTCGTCAACCACAACATCGTGCGCGAATGGAAGAAGCTCGGCGACGTCGGCGAGCAAAAGATGGATCTCAACTTCGCCGCCGCCGGCGAAAAGGGCGAGAAGCGCGGCGGCGCCGCCGTGATCGTCCAGCAGCCCAAGGCCGGCCCCATTCTGGGTGCCGCGCTGGTCTATATCGACTAGGGTACCGGCGCGCCGCCCGCGGTAGGGGCGCGCGCAGGCTTGAATCGGCTCGGCCCCGCGATCAGATAGGCGTTCGCGCCGCCTTTTTTCCGTCCCTTGCAATCCGGCGGCGAAAACCGGATGCTGCGGCCATGGACCGTTGGGTCCCTAACGTTGGTGTTAACCGTTCGGACGATCGGCGGGATCGCATTACGGCGATTCTCGGCCCGACGAACACCGGCAAAACCCATTTCGCGATGGAGCGGATGCTGGCCCACGAGTCGGGCATGATCGGCTTCCCGCTGCGCCTGCTCGCCCGCGAAAACTACGATCGCGCGGTCCGCGTCAAGGGCGCCGCGCAAGTGGCGTTGGTCACCGGCGAAGAAAAGATCATCCCACCGCGCGCGCGCTATTTCCTCTGCACGGTCGAGGCGATGCCGCTCGACCGGGCGCGCGGGCGCGACGTGGACTTCCTCGCCATCGACGAGGTGCAGACCGGCGCCGATCCCGAGCGCGGCCACATCTTCACCGACCGGCTGTTGAACGCGCGCGGGCGGCTCGAAACCAACATCATCGGCGCCGAAACCCTGAGGCCGCTGCTCAGGCGCGTGCTGCCCGAGGCCGAGATCGTCACGCGCCCGCGCTTCTCGCGCCTCACCTATGCCGGGCCGAAGAAGATCACGCGGCTGCCGCCCCGGAGCGCCGTGATCGGCTTCTCGGCGGCCGAAGTCTATGCGCTGGCCGAGCTGATGCGGCGCCGGCGCGGCGGCACCGCGGTGGTGCTCGGCGCCTTGAGCCCGCGCACGCGCAATGCCCAGGTCGGTCTCTATCAATCGGGCGACGTGGATTATCTGGTGGCGACCGACGCGATCGGCATGGGCCTCAATATGGACATCGACCATGTCGCCTTCGCGCGCATGGTGAAGTTCGACGGCCGCATGACGCGCCGGCTCTCGCATGCCGAGATCGGCCAGATCGCCGGCCGCGCCGGGCGCCACATGAACGACGGCACCTTCGGCACCACCGCCGGCGAGCAGATGTCGGCCGAGATGATCGAGGCGGTGGAGGAGCACCGCTTCGAGCCGCTGCGGTTCCTCTACTGGCGCAATCCGCATCTCGATTTCTCGAGCCTCGACGGGCTGCTCGAAAGCCTCTCGGTGCCGCCCTCCGATCCCGCCTTCGTGCCGGCGCGCGAGGCCGAGGATGCCGCCACCCTCGCGGCGCTCTCGGCCATGCCCGAGATCCGCCGCCGCGCCGCGGGCCGCGCCGGTCTCGCGATGCTCTGGGACGTGTGCCAGATCCCCGATTTCCGCAAGGTGATGGCCGAGCATCACGCGCGCTTCGTGGCGCGGCTCTTCCTCGATCTCACCCACGGCGCCGGGCGCATCCGCTCGGAATGGATCGCGCGCCAGGTGGAACGCATCGACAAGACCGAGGGCGACATCGGCACGCTGGTCGGCCGCATCCAGGAAATCCGCACCTGGACCTACATCTCCTATCGCGGCGATTGGGTGGAAGAGGCGCTGCACTGGCAGGAGCGCTCGCGCCACATCGAGGACAAGCTCTCCGACGCGCTGCACGAGAAGCTGACCGAGCGCTTCGTCGACAAGCGCACCGCCGTGCTGCTGCGCCGCCTCAACGCCAAGGACGAGCTCCTGGGCGGCGTGCGCGAGAACGGCGAGGTCGTCGTCGAGGGCATGCCGGTCGGCCGGCTCGAGGGCTTCCGTTTCGTGCCGGCGGCGACCGTGCTGAGCGAGGACGCGCGCGCCGTGCGCGCCGCCGCCGACCGGGCGCTGCGCCAGGCCTTTGCCGAGCGCGTGGCGAAATTCGAAGCCGCGCCGGACGAGGCGTTGGCGCTCGGCGATGACGGCCGCATCGCCTGGGACGGCGTCGGCGTCGGCACGCTCGTCAAAGGCGCGCATCCCTTGAAGCCCGGGGTCAAGCCGATCGCCGATCTGGCGCTCGACGCCGATCTCCGCGAGCGTCTCCGGCTTCGCCTCGGCGCGTGGGTGGAGCGGCTGGTCGCGCGCCGCTTCGGGCCGTTGACCCGCCCGCTGCCGCCCGAACTGCTCGGTGCGGCGCGCGGCGTGGTCTACCAGCTCGCGGAAGCGCTCGGCACGGCGCCGGCGGCGCAGCTCGCCGATCTCACCACTGGCCTTCCGCCCGAGGCGCGCAAGGCGCTGGCGAAATTCGGCGTCCGGTTCGGCACCGAGACGGTCTACATGCCGCGGCTCCAGAGCGGGCCGACGATGAAGCTCGCGGCGCTCCTTTGGGCCTTGTTCCACGGGCGCGCGCCGGAGTCCCTGCCGGAATTGCCGAACGGGCCGCGCGCCTGGATGCGCGCCTCGCCGGACTGGCCCGATGGCTTCTATCGCGCGCTCGGCTATTGCCGGTTCGGCGCCGCGGCGCTGCGCGCGGATCGGCTCGAGGCGCTGGCGGCGGCGGCGCGGCGCCTCGCGCGCCAGGGCGCTTTCGCGGTGACGCCGGCGCTGGCCGGGGCCGCCGGCTGCCCGCTCAAGGTCGTGCCCGATACGCTGGCGGCGCTGGGCTACCGCTTCACGGCCGGCGAGGCGGGCGGGCTCTATCAAGCGCGGCCGGCGAACCGCCGCGCTCGCTCGCGCGGCGCCGAGCCGGCGGCCAATCCGTGCTCGCCCTTCGCGCTGCTCAAGACCATGACCGGGCGGCCGTGAGCGGCGGGCCAGAGGAAACCGGCGCGGGCGGCGTCCTCCGGCTCGACAAGTGGCTGTGGCACGCGCGTTTCTTCAAGAGCCGCACCCAGGCGGCGGCGTTCTGCGCCGAAGGCCGGCTCCGGCTCAACCGGCGCCACGTCGACCGCGCCCACGCGCCAGTGCGCGCCGGCGACGTTCTCACCTTTCCGCTCGGCAAGTCGATCCGCGTGGTGCGCGTGCGCGCGCTCGGCACGCGGCGCGGGCCGCCGCCCGAGGCGCGGGCGCTCTACGACGACCTTGCCCCGGAGGCGGCGTCGCCGGTACGGAGCCCGCGGCCGGGCGATCGGGACGCGGAAAATACGGACTTGCCTTCGGCGCCGGCGCTGTCCAGGTAACGCGCCATTGCCGTGGCGCGTGTGACCGATGGACTGGATTTCCAACCCTGATATCTGGCTGAGCCTCTTGACGCTGACCGCGCTCGAGATCGTGCTCGGCATCGACAATCTCATCTTCATCGCCATCCTGGCGGGAAAGCTGCCGCCCGAGCGCCAGGCAATGGCGCGCCGGGTCGGCCTCGGCGTGGCGCTGATCACGCGCCTGGCGCTGCTGTTCACGCTTTCCTGGCTGGCGGGGCTAACGGCGCCGCTCGTCACGGTGCTGGGCGAGGGCATCTCCTGGCGCGATATCGTGCTGATCGGCGGCGGCTTGTTCCTCATGGGCAAGGCCGTGCTCGAGATCCATCACAAGGTGGAATCCGCGTCGGACGAGGCGCCGCGCCCGGCAACGGCGAGCTTCGCCGGAGTCGTCCTGCAGATCGCACTCATCGACGTCGTCTTCTCGTTCGACTCGGTCATCACCGCGGTCGGCATGGCGCGACACATCGAGGTGATGGTGGCGGCGATCGTGATCTCGATCGGCGTCATGGTGGTGGCGGCGGGCCCGGTCACGACCTTCATCAACCGGCATCCCACCATCAAGATGCTGGCGCTGGCCTTCCTGATCCTGATCGGCACCATGCTGATCGCCGACGGCGTCGGCTTCCACGTCCCCAAGGGCTATATCTACTTCGCCATGGCCTTCGCCTGCCTGGTGGAGGGGCTCAACATGCTGGTGCGCGGCACGGGGCGCAAAAAGCCGGCCGCGCCGAAGCCGCCGCCGGGGGCGTGAATTCGCCGCGCCGAGCATCCAAAAAATGCACTTTGCCCCGGCCATGCCGCTGGCTTATATCGCGCTGCGTCTGGGGGGAGGTTGGCCGGCACGTCTCGTATGCCCGCCGCCACTTCGGCAGCGAAACGCGCACCGGACATCGTGGTTGGGGCGCGCCGCCGATGGGATTGGAGCAAGCGAATGACCTACGTCGTCACCGAGGCCTGCATCAAGTGCAAGTACCAGGATTGCGTCGAAGTCTGTCCGGTGGACTGCTTCTACGAAGGCGAGAACATGCTCGTCATTCGGCCGGACGAATGCATCGATTGCGGCGTGTGCGAGCCTGAATGCCCGGCCGAGGCGATCGTGCCCGATACCGAGCCGAACGTCGAGAAATGGGTCGAGCTCGGCCGGAAGTACGGGGAAAGCTGGCCCAACATCAACAAGAAGGGCGACATTCCGGCCGATGCCGACCAGTTCAAGGGCGTCGACGGGAAGTTCGACAAGTTCTTCAGCGCCAATCCCGGCAAGCGCTAAACGGCGCCGTTTCACGCCCTCAATCCGGGGGCTGCGGCTTTACATCATGGTTAACGTTGTGCGTTCCGCTGGATTCCGGCGGGATTCTGTGCTATATTCAAAAAATTGAAATGAGGGGCGGTGTCTTAGCCCGTAAAGCGCTGATTTAGCAGGCGTTTTTCGGGCAAAGGGGCCGCCCAACGTGTCCCAAAGCCCGCCGAATTCGAGTGCTCGGGCGCTCGTTTTTGGCCCTCGCGAGAACTGGAGAGGGCAGACCGGCCGAATACGGCCGGGCGCATTCTCGCGCACGTGAATTGGGAACACGGACGGATCGGGGACGGAAAAGTCGAGGGGGATTGGCGGGCTAGTCTGAAGCCGGCGGGCGGGAGAAGCCGCCGGCGCAAAGAGATGCGAGGATCGAGATGGCTGCAGCACACGACAAGGAATTTTCGGCCGGAGACTACGTGGTCTATCCGACGCACGGCGTCGGCCAGGTCACCGGCGTCGAGAACCAGGAAATCGCCGGGCACAAGCTCAAGATGCTGGTGGTGGAGTTCCCCAAGGAGCGCATGACGCTCCGGGTGCCGCTCACCAAGGCGACCGGGGCGGGCCTGCGCCGCCTCTCGAGCCGCAAGATCATGGAAACGGCGCTCAAGACCTTGAAGGGCCGCTCGCGCGTCAAGCGCACCATGTGGAGCCGCCGGGCCCAGGAATACGAAGCGAAGATCAACTCGGGCGATCCGGTCGCCATCGCGGAAGTGGTGCGCGATCTGCACCGCAATGTCGGCCAGCCGGACCAGTCCTACTCCGAGCGCCAGATCTACCAGGCGGCGTTCGAGCGGCTGGCGCGCGAATTCGCGGCGGTCGAGAAGATCGACGAGGCGCAGGCCACCGAGCGGCTGGAGAAAGTCCTCCGCGCCGCCTAGGCCTTCCGCAATCGGCAAGAATCGAAAGGGCCGTCCCTCGGGGGCGGCCCTTTTTCGTTGCGGCGGGTCCGACAATGCCGAAGGAAGTTCACCACGAAAACACGAAGAAGATTGGATGCGCCATTGGCGCAGTCTCATTCCTTCGTGTCTTCGTGTCTTCGTGGTGAAGCGGTTTCCGGTGCAGGACCCGCGATGGCAGCGGCGTGGCGGAGAGCGCGGAGGGAGTACCAGCCGCCCAGCGAGAATCCGAGGGCGATGAAGATCACCTCCCGCACGCGCCTCAACAGCGCCGCGCCGAGGCCGGCGGCGGCGACGCCGGTCAGCGCCGCGGCGGCGAGCGCGATGGCGCCATCCTGCGTGCCGAGATTGGCGGGAATGAAGAAGCTCACCGAGCGCGCGAGCTGCAGCAGCCCTTCCAGCACCAGCGCCTCGACGACGCTCACCGGATGGCCGAGAAGATACAGCGCCAGCCACATCTCGGCGGTGCCGAGCGTCCAGCGCAAAGCGGCGAGCACGATCGAGCCCCAATAGCGCGCCCGATGCGCGCGCGCGAAGGCGTTGATCCGGTCTTCCACGGCCTCGATCGCGGCCAGGCTCTTGGCGATCGCGCGCGCCCAAGCCTTGGCGCCGAAGCGCCGGCCGAAGCGCGAGGAGAGGCGGAGCTTCGGCACCAGGATGAAGCCTGCGGTCATGCTCGCCAGCACCGCCAGCCCGGCCCAGGCGCCGGCCTGATAGGAAGCGGGCAGCGCGGTCGCCGCCGCCATTGCGATCACGGCCATCAGCACGAACAGGAACTGGCCGATCAGCGACTGGATGCGCGCCATCACCAGGCCGGCCGAGGATTCGCGGTAGCCGACGCCGTAATGCGATTTCAGCAGCACGGCCTTCAAAGGCTCGCCGCCGAAGCCGCCAGCGGGAACGACGAGGTTGAACGCCTCGCCCACCAGCCGCACGCGGAGGAAACGCCGATACCAGCCGAGCGTGCCCGGCACATCCGGCACCAGCACGAGCCAGGCGAGCACGTCGAGGCCGAAGAGGACGAGGAAGACGAGGCAGAGGCCGGCGATGCCGAGCGGCCCCACCTGCCACACCAGCGCCAGCGCGCCCCGGGCGTCGAACGCGAACAGCAGCGCCACGAACAGCGCCGCCCCGGCGGCAAGATAGAGGAGCTTCGCGAATTTCACCGGGCGGCGGCCGCGAGGGAGGAAGCGGGATGCATGGCGCGTTGCTACACAATTTGCCGCCCCCGACCAATGCGGGAAAGCGTCCCGGCGGGCTTGGCACGCGGCTCCGCGTGAAACCCGCGCCGATGTGAACCAAAAATTGCCGTTTCGGTGTATGCTCCGGCCCCGAGCGGAACAGCGATCCGATGGAATTCGAGACGGCCTTCGACCTCGCCCGCAGCGGCTATAAGTACGGGTGGTTTCCGGCCGCGGCGCTATTGCCGCTGCTGGCGGGCGCCGTCATGGCGTTCGCGCCGCGGCTCGCGCCCCGGCTGATGGGTTCGCACGTCAAGGGCCGCCTCGTCCGCTTCTTCGGCATGATCTTTTTCGTCTTCGCGGCGTGCTGGGCGGCGCTCGCCTTCATGAACACCTGGAACGACTACCGCCATCACCGCGACGTGCTGGCGAGCGGCGAATACCGCACGGTCGAAGGCGTCGTCGAGAATTTCCGCCCGCTCGCGGCGCATGGGCGCGGCATCGAAAGCTTCGAGGTGAAGGGCGTGCGCTTCCAGTATTCGCCCCTGGCCCTGAGCCCCGGCTTCAACCGCGCCGCCGCCGAGGGCGGGCCGATCGCCAATGGGGTCCATGTACGCATCGCCTATTTCGGCCTCGCGATCCTGAGGCTCGAGATCGGCCGGCGCTGACGTGCCGCGGCCGCCCGGCGCTACGGCGCGCCCCAAGCCGCGAGCGCGCTCACCGTTTCCGCGCCGACTTTCGGCATTCGGCGATCTGCTCGATGAGCACGGCGGCGGCGCGATGCTCGTCGGGACTCGTCGAACGGGGAATCGCATAGCGGTGGGTCGCCGCCGCATCCTCGAGCACCGCGAGCGTTTCCCGTTCGCCGATGACGTTGAGGTCGCTCATCGCAATGAAGGATTCGCAGATCGAAAGCGCGGCGGTCGCCGCCATGGTAGCGTCTGTGTCGATCGGTTTGCCCACGTCCAATGCTCCTCTTGGCCAAGGGTCTCACGCAACGCGATCGGGCAAGAAATAATCCGGTGGGCGGGCGCGCGCGCTAACCTAGGATGTCGGCGCGGGGGACAAGTCACGCGCGAGTCCGATTTGCCGCCGGGCGGTCCGCGGCGGCGGGCGGGCGCCGTTCGTTCCGTTTCGGCGTATCGCGCCCGTCTCCGTTCCGGGTCTGGCGGGCTCGACAAAGTGCAAACCCTTAGAGCGGCTTAGTCATGCCGCCGCCGCGGGCACGCTCGCCGCCGGCAGGCGCATCCGTGCGGTCCCGGTCGATGACGCGTTCCGCGGACGTTGACGCTGCGTTCCGCGCAGCCCTAAAAGACGGTCGAGAGACGGCACCCATTTATTCCGGTGCGGGTGCCAACGCAGCACGCTCCCGTAGCTCAGAGGATAGAGCAACGGTTTCCTAAACCGTGGGTCGCAGGTTCGATTCCTGCCGGGAGCGCCACGTTTCCCCAACGAACGAGCGGCAGAGCGCCGCCCTGTGCTTCGTGATGGGCTAGCCCGAGCGTGGGTTCTATATTCTTGCGCATGTTCTTCGACGCCATTTCGCGCCGGCGCCATTTCGCGGCGCTGGCTTCGCTGTCTCTCGCCGCGGCGTTGACGCTCGGCCTTGCGGCGCGCGCGCAAGAGGCGCCGCCGCTCGGCGCCAAGCTCGGCGGCGCCACGTCGCGGCCTGCGGCGGGACAAGACTCATTTGCCTTGCCCGCGGCCAATCTCTCGGCGGATCGGCTCGCGCGGTTTTTCGAGGGTCAGCGTCTCTTCAACATTGCGTTCGTGAAGGCGCCGTCGCCGGTGCCGGGGCTCGCGGGCCTCGGCCCCACGTTCAACCGGCCCTCGTGCGGCGCGTGCCACACGCGCGACGGGCGCGGCCAGCCGCCGGCCGGCCCGGACGACGCGCTGATGCAGATGGTGGTGCGGCTCGGCGCGGTGAATCCGCGCCGCAGCGTCTTCGGCGTGCCCGATCCCGCCTACGGCATCCAGCTCAACGACCGCGCCATCGACGGCGTGCCCGCCGAAGGCCGCGCCTCGATCGCGTGGGAAGAGATCGACGGCCGTTACGCCGACGGCGAGGCCTATCGCCTGCGCCGGCCGCGCGTCGGCTTCGAGGCGTTGGCCTTCGGACCGCTCGGCCGCGAAACCGCGACCTCGCTGCGCGTGGCTCCGGCGCTCGTCGGCATGGGACTGCTCGAGGCGGTGCCCGCGGCGGAGATCCTGCGCTGGGCGGCGGCCAACCGCGATCACCCCGACGGCGTGCGCGGCGCGGCGCGGCGCGTCATCGTCGGGCGGGCGGCGGGCGAGTTGACGGTCGGCCCGCCGTCGCGCTTCGGCTGGCGCGCGGAGCAGCCGACGGTGCGCGCGCAGATCGCTTCCGCCTTCATCAACGACATGGGCCTCACCACGTCGCTGCATCCGGAAAAGAACTGCCCGGCGCCGCAGGCCGCGTGCCGCGCGGCCGATCCGGGGCCGAAGCCCAACGTGCCGGACGAGACGCTCGCGGCGATCACGTTCTACATCAGCACGCTCGCCGTGCCCGAACGGCGCGACGTCGACGCACCCGATGTGCGGCGCGGCGAAAAGATCTTCGCCGCCAGCGGCTGCGCGGCCTGCCACCGGCCGGCGGCAACGACGGGGGAGCATCCGTCGATTCCGTTCCTCTCGAACCAGACGATTCATCCGTTCACCGATCTGCTCCTGCACGACATGGGCGACGGGCTCGCCGATGGGCTCATGGAGAAGACGATCACCGAGCGGATGTGGCGCACGGCGCCGCTTTGGGGCATCGGCCTCGTGCCGGCGGTCAACGGCCACGAGAATTATCTCCACGACGGCCGCGCGCGCGGCCTCGCGGAAGCGATCCTCTGGCACGGCGGCGAGGCCGAGATGGCGAAAGACCGCTTCCGCGCGCTCCCCAAGGACGCCCGCGACGCGCTGATCGCGTTCCTTCGGTCGCTCTAGGGGAATCGTAGGCGCGGGTCTCCGCCCCGTCATTTCGACGCAAGACCTGCGGATCGAGGGCGAGTCGGAGACCCGCCCCTACGATTCCGTGGCGCAAACGCACCGCTTGACGGAGCGGCGTTCATTATATAGATAGTCATCAATATAGATGTATGACGATATATAATCATGGCCGACGCCCAGCAGCTCGATCGCGTCTTCGCCGCCTTGGCCGACTCCACCCGGCGCGCGATCCTGGCGCGGCTCGCGGGCGGCGAAGCCACGGTCAACGAACTCGTGGCGCCGTTCGATCTCAGCCAGCCGACGATCTCGGCGCATTTGAAAGTGCTGGAGCGCGCGGGCCTCGTCTCGCGCGGGCGCGCAGCGCAGTTCCGGCCCGTGCGGCTCGAAGCAACGCCGCTCGCGAGCGCGGCCCAATGGATCGGCGGCTATCGCCGTTTCTGGGCGGAAACCCTCGACCGGCTCGACGACTATGTGGGCGAATTGAAACGGATGGAGCAGCGTCATGGGCGCAAGCGGAAGAAAAGGCGGCACTGAACCGGCGGCCGAGCGCGAGCTCGTCATCACGCGCGAGTACGACGCACCGGCGCGCCTGCTGTTCGAGGCGTGGAGCCGGCCCGAGCATCTGATGAAGTGGTTCGGCCCGGTCGGCTGGCCGCTGACGCTTTGCGAGGTCGATTTCCGCGTTGGCGGGCGCTTCCGCTTCGCGATGACGGGGGCGAGCGGCAAGCAGAACACGCCGTTCGGCGGCACCTATCTCGAGATCGTGCCGAACCGGAAGATCGTCTTCGACAACGCCTTCGAATCGCTGGGCGCCGAGACGATGATCATGACCATCACGTTCGACGAGAAGGGCGGCAAGACGACGCTGACGCACCACACGCTGTTCGGGTCGATCGCGATGCGGAAATCGCATGTCGGCGCCGGCTTCGTCGCGGGCACCAACTCGGGCCTCGATCAGCTCGAAGGGGTCGTCGCCGCGCTCAGGAAACGCGAGGGCGGCTAGCTGGCGGCCACCGTGCGCCGTGGGGCGAAGGCGTGGGCGAAGCTGTCGGTGGCGCGCACCAGCGAGGCGCGGATGCCGGGCTCCATCGCCGAGTGGCCGGCATCCGCGATGATCTGGAGATTGGCGCTGCCCCAGGCGCGCGCGAGCTCGTCGGCCGAATTCGGCGGGCACACCATGTCGTAGCGGCCCTGCACCAGGGTCGCCGGCAGATGGCGGATGCGGGAAACGCCGCGGATCAGCTCGTCCTCGCCGAGAAACATGTCGTGCTTGAAGAAGTGCGCCTCGATGCGCGCGAGGCCGAGCGCCAGGCGGTCCTGCTCGAAGGCGGCGACGGTGTCGGGGCTCGGCAGCAGGGTCGAGCAGGCGCCCTCATAGGCGCTCCAGCGCCGCGCCGCCGGCATGTGGATGTCGGCGCTGGGATCGACCAGGCGCCGGTAGTAGGCGGTCAGCAAGTCGTGGCGTTCCTCGGCGGGAATGTATTCGGCGAAGCGCCGCCAGGCATCGGGGAAGAAGCGGCCCATGCCGTAGAGGAACCAATCCACCTCGCCGCGCCGGCAAAGGAAGATGCCGCGCAGGATGAAACCGAGGCAGCGGTCGGGATGCGCCTTGCCGTAGGCGAGTGCCAAGGCGCTGCCCCAGGAGCCGCCGAAGATCACCCAGCGCTCGACGCCGAGCGCCAGGCGCAGCCGCTCGATGTCCTGCACGAGATGGGCGGTGGTGTTGTCGGCGGTCTCGGCCAGCGGCACGGAACGGCCGGCGCCGCGCTGATCGAACAGCACGATGCGGTAGCGGCCGGGGTCGAAATAGCGCCGGTGGGTGGAGGCGCTGCCGGCGCCGGGGCCGCCATGCAGGAACAGCATTGGCAGTCCGTCCGGCCGTCCGCATTCTTCCCAATAGAGCGCGTGGCGCTCGTCCACGCGCAGCATGCCCGTTCGATAGGGTTCGATGGGAGGGTAGAGGTCGCTGCGCGCCATCGCCGGTTTTCGTCTCGCCTCAGGATCCAGCCGAGTCTGGTCTCCGTGATATACAGAATTCGCGTGCAAAGGTCATATCACGGAAATGTCGAAAGTGTGGTTGACACGCATGGCTCTCGCCACGCGCCTGGCGGCGGCCCTGGCCGCGCTGTCGGCCGTGCTCGGCGGCGCATCCGCGGCGGCGGAAACGCGGGGCGCCGGCGAGGTTACGGCCGAGCGCGCCCTCGACGGCGATGCGCTGGCGCTCGCCGGCGGCCGCGTGCTGCGCTTGGCCGGCATTCTTGCGCCCAAGCGCACCGATGCCGGCGCCGAGCGCGAGGTTGCCGACGCCGCCGATGCGGCGCGCCTGGCGCTCGACGGCCTCGCCCGCGGCCGGAAACTCCGCCTCGTCTTTGGCGCCACGCGCGAAGACCGCCATGGAAGGCTCGTCGCCCAAGCCCAGGACGAGGGCGCTGGCGGCGCTTGGCTCCAGGGCGAAATGCTGCGTCTCGGCCACGCCCGCGTCTTCACGCAGGCAGGCGCGGCCGAACGCGCCGGCGAGATGCTCAAAATCGAGGCCGAGGCCCGCGCCGCGCGCCGCGGCCTCTGGGCGCTCGCCGCCTATGCGGTGCGCGCCGATGCCGTGGCGGGGCGCCACACCGATTCGTTCCAGCTCGTCGAAGGCCGGGTGGTGAAGGCGGCGGCGGCGCGCGAAATCTTCTATCTCAATTTCGACCGCGATTTCCGCCGCGACTTCACCGTCGGTCTCGACCGCGCCACGCTCCGCGCCTTCCGCCGCGCCGGGCTCGATCCCGCCGCGCTCGAAGGCAAGCGCCTCCGCGTGCGCGGCTGGGTGATCTGGCGCAACGGCCCCTATATCGGCGCCACCCACCCCGAACAGGTCGAAGTGATCGAGTAGACGGGGAGGCGGCGGGCGCGGTGCCGCAGCGTGCCGCTACGCCGCTTCGGCGAGGCGCATGCGCGCCGGCGGAAAGCGGAGCGTGAAGGTGCTGCCCGTGCCGAGCGTGCTTTCGATCTCGAGCCGGCCGCCGTGGATCTCGATCATCGCCTTGACGAGCGTGAGACCGAGGCCGGTGCCTTCGGCGGCACCTTTCTCGGCGGCTTCGGTCCGGCCATAGGGCTCGAGGATGCGCGGGATTTCGTCGGCGGCGATGCCGCAGCCGGTATCGGCCACCGCCACGGTGAGGGCGCCGTCGGCGTCGCGGCCGGCGCGCAGCGTGACCGCGCCGCGGGCCGGGGTCACCTTGATCGCGTTGGAGAGCAGGTTGAGAATCATCTGCTTCACCATGCGCCCATCGGCGTGCAGCGCCGGCAGGTTCGGCGCCGCCTCGAGCCTGAGGCCGATATGCGCGGCGTCGGCGCGCACCGCCACCAGCCGGCGCACGGCTTCCATCGCCGCGGCGAGATCCACCGCCTCCTCGTTGACCGCGAGCTTGCCGGCCTCGGCCTTGGAGAGGTCGAGGATGTCGTTGATGAGCGAGAGCAGGTGCGTGGCCGAGCCGTGGATGTCGTCGGCGTATTCGCGGTATTTGGGCGGGCTGACGCGGCCGAAGACTTCGCGCTTCATGATCTCCGAGAAGCCGATGATGGCGTTCATGGGCGAGCGCAGCTCGTGGCTCATATAGGCGAGGAATTCGCTCTTGGCGCGATTGGCCTCCTCGGCCTGGTCGCGGGCCCGCTCCAACTCCTGCGCCGCGGCCTCGAGGCGCCGGCCCTGGGCTTCGAGCTTGCGGTTCATGCCCTCTTGCCGGCTGAGCAGCGCGTATTGCCGCCGGCGCAGCACGCCCGCGCGATACACCGCCACCACGCCCAGCACGTTGGCGACGAGGTGAACGGCGGCCTCCAGCGCCATGGCCGGCGGGGTCAGCCGCCCGGTGGCGACGTTGAGCGCGAAATAGGCCAGCGAGCAGACGATGCCGGCGGCCATCACATAGGGCAGGCGGTTCGAGACGAAGAGATATTGGGCGATGAGGATGAGGAGGGCGGTGACTGATTGCACCGTGACGCGCTCGACCAGGTGGATCGGCGGCATCAGCATCACGATGGCGAAATAGGCGACGACGACGGCGATCTGCAGCCCGAAAATGCCGGCATCGCAGCGCGCGATCCGCGGCGGCAACGCCGTCAGCGGAAACACCAGCACCAGCAGGGCAACCAGCGAAGCCCGGAGCGCCAGCAGATACCAATAGGTCGGCGAGAAGCCGTAAAGCCAATGGTCGGTGGCGGTGTGGGCGAGGAAAGCGACCGCGGCGATCAGGAAAGCGAGGCGGTTGAGCCAGCGGCTGTCGCGGAACGTGGCCACGCGAAACGCGTGCTCCGTGGACCGGTCGGCAAACTCGCCGGTCCGGCGCTTCAGTTTGAAGCGATCTGCGGAAGCCGAGTCAGCCATTGTCGAACCGAATACCCTTGCGCCCGTCGGGCCGCGTTATGGAGCGCGCTTGGCTAATTTTCGGTTAATGGTCTCGAGGGCAGTCCATAATGCGCTAATATTTCACATTAATTCCGCCCTGCGCCGATGCGTGCCAACCCATCGCAGCACCCTTCCTTGACTTGCCCGGCGCGGGACCCCTAGTTTGCCGCCCAATCAATCGGGTAGCTCTCTGTAGCTCCCACGGGGGTCCGTCCGTCGGCGAGGTTCGCTCACGGGCGCGATAGCTGTTTGCCCTGCCTCCATGGGGAGGCGGGGCCAAGGAGTGGACGTTGTTCGACGGCCTTGGCGGCAAGCTTTCGGCGATCTTCGATCGCCTGACCAGGCGCGGCGCGCTCAACGAGGGCGACGTCACCACGGCGCTGCGCGAAGTGCGCGTGGCGCTGCTGGAAGCCGACGTGGCACTCTCGGTCGTCAAGGACTTCATCGAAAAGGTGCGGGTCCGCGCCGTCGGCCACGAGGTCCTGAAGTCGGTCACGCCCGGCCAGCAAGTCGTCAAGATCGTCCACGACATCCTCGTGGAAACGCTCGGCGCCGAGGCCGAGCCGATCAATCTCCGCGCCGAGCCGCCGGCCGTCATCATGATGGTGGGCCTTCAGGGCTCGGGCAAAACCACCAGCTCGGCCAAGCTCGCCCTCTGGCTCACGCAACGCGAGGGCAAGAAGACGCTGCTCGCCTCGCTCGACGTGCGCCGACCCGCCGCGCAAGAACAGCTCCGCGTCCTCGGCGTCCAGGCCGGCATCGCGACGCTCGCGATCGTGCCGGGCGAGCCGCCGGTCGCGATCGGCAGCCGCGCCCTCACCACCGCGCGCCTCGAAGGTTACGACGTCGTGATCCTCGACACGGCCGGCCGCCAGCACATCGACGACGCGCTGATGGCCGAAATCAAGCAGGTGAAGGCCGCCACGAAGCCGGTCGAGATCCTGCTGGTGGCGGACGCCATGACCGGCCAGGACGCCGTGACCATGGCCAAGGCCTTCCACGAGGCGGTGGACATCACCGGCGTGGTCCTGACGCGCGTGGACGGCGACGCGCGCGGCGGCGCGGCCCTCTCGATGCGCGCGGTCACCGGCCGTCCGATCAAGCTGCTCGGCGTCGGCGAAAAACTCGATGCGCTCGAACCCTTCCACGGCGACCGCATCGCGCGCCGCATCCTCGGCATGGGCGACGTCGTCTCGCTGGTCGAGAAGGCCGCCGCCACCATCGAGAAGGAAGACGCCGAGAAGATGGCGGCCAAGCTCGCCAAGGGCCGCTTCGACCTCGACGATCTCCTCTCGCAGCTTCGCCAACTGAAGAAGATGGGCGGCATGAGCGGCCTGCTCGGCCTGCTGCCCGGCATCGGTAAGATCAAGAAGCAGCTGTCCGAAGCGAACGTCGACGAAAGCGTGCTGAAGCGCCAGGAAGCGATCATCCTCTCCATGACCAAGAAGGAGCGGGTGAATCCGGACGTGATCCAGGCATCGCGCAAGCGCCGAATCGCCGCCGGCTCCGGCACCGAAGTGTCCGACGTGAACCGCCTCTTGAAGCAGTTCATGGAAATGCAGCGCATGATGAAGCAGGCGAAGAAAATGGGCGCCAAGTTCGGCGGCCAGATGCCGACGCCCGAGCAGATGCAGCGCATGCAGGGCTCGCAGAAATTCCCGCCGGGTTTCCCGCGCGGGTTCAAATAGACAACGACATCGACCAAACCCCAAGGAGCACTCGACAATGGCTTTGAAACTCCGCCTCGCGCGCGCCGGCGCCAAGAAGCGGCCCTTCTACAAGATCGTCGTCGCCGATTCGCGCAGCCCCCGCGACGGCCGCTTCATCGAGCGCATCGGCTCCTACGATCCGATGCTGCCGCACGAGAACGAGAAGCGCGTGCTGGTCAACGAAGACCGCGCCAAGCACTGGCTGAAGATGGGGGCCACGCCGTCCGACCGCGTCGCCCGCATGCTGAGCAAGAAGGGCCTGGTGGCGGCGCCGGCGATCCCGGAGCAGACCAAGAAGAACCAGCCCAAGACCAAGGCGCAAGAGCGTGCCAAGGCGGCCGAAGGTGCGGCGGCAGCACCCGCGGCCGAAGCGAAAGCCTAGCGGCACGTTTCGCGCGTGCCGGGTTCCGGGCAGGTCTGCCTCGGCATCGTCGTGGGCATCCACGGCGTGAAGGGGGTGGTCCGGCTTAAGAGTTTCACCGCCGCGCCGGCCGACATCGCGGCCTACGGTTCGGTGAGCGACGAGAGCGGCGCCCGGCGCTTCAAGATCCAGGTGCTGGGCCTCGCGCGGGGTGCCGTCCTCGCGCGGCTTTCGGGAATCGCCGACCGCCCAGCGGCGGAAGCGTTGCGCGGCTTGCGCCTCTACGTGCCGCGCAAGGCGCTGCCGAAGACGAACGAGGATGAGTTCTACCATGCCGATCTCGTCGGCTTGCCGGTCGAAACCAAGGAGGGCGCCCGTCTCGGGACGGTCGGCGCCGTCCACAATTTCGGCGCCGGCGACATCCTCGAGGTGCGCGCCGCCGACGGCGGCGAGCTTCTCTTGCCGTTTTCCGATGCGGTGGTGCCGGTGGTCGACATCGCCGCCGGGCGCATCGTCGCCGATCCGCCCGCGAGCCTGCTCGAAGACCGCGCCAAGGCCGAAATCAAGAACGCCGCTCGCGCTGATCGCCGCCGCCGTCTGGCTGAGCGGCGCAGCGGCGATGGCGGCAGCGGCGAAGGCGGAGGCGGCGCGGGGTTATAGCTGGCCGCGCGACCCGGCCGCGATCGACACCGTCGCAAGCCGCTTCCCCGCGCCTGCCGGATTCGCCCGCCGCGCGGCGTCGCCCGGAAGTTTCGCCGCGTGGCTGCGCGACCTGCCGCTCAAGCCCGCGGGAACGCCGGTCGTGCATTTCGACGGCAAGCTGAAGCCGAACCAGGCGGCGCACGCCGCCGTGGTCGACATCGACATCGGCACGCGCGATCTCCAGCAATGCGCCGACGCGGTCATTCGCCTGCGCGCGGAATATCTCTACGCCGGCCCGGCGGCCGAGCGCCGGCGGATCGCGTTCAACTTCACCAGCGGCGACCGGGCCTCGTTCGCACGCTGGGCCGAGGGCTGGCGTCCCGTCGTGGTCAAGGACAGGGTGAGCTGGCAGAGGAGCGGCGCGCGCGGCACGGACCGCGGGCAGTTCGCGGCTTATCTGGCGACGGTTTTCACCTATGCCGGCAGCAAGTCGCTGGAACGCGAGCTGGCGCCGGTGGGCGAAACGACGAAGGTCGAGGGTGGCGACGTGCTCGTCTATGGCGGGTTCCCGGGGCACGCCGTCATCGTCGTCGACGTCGCCGAGGATTCGAACGGCCGCCGGCTCATGCTCCTGGCCCAGAGCTTCATGCCGGCCCAGAGCATCCACGTGCTCAAGAACCCCAAGGGCGGGGTGTGGTACGATGCCGCGCTCGGCGATCCCGAAACGCCGGAATGGCGCTTCCGCCCGGGCCAGCTGCGCCGTTTCCGCGAGAGCGGCCCATGAACGCGCCCCCAAGGCCCTGGAAGGCCACCGTCCTCACGCTTTTTCCCGAAATGTTCCCGGGCCCGCTCGCCGTTTCATTGGCCGGCAAGGGGCTGGCAGGCGGACATTGGTCCCTGGAGGCTGTGGACATTCGCGATTTCGCACGCGATAAACACGCCACCGTGGACGACGCGCCGTTCGGCGGCGGTCCCGGCATGGTCATGCGCCCCGATGTGGTCGACGCCGCGCTCGCCTCCTTACCGGAAGACGGGCGGCCGGCGGTTTTTCTGACCCCGCGCGGGCGTCTCGCCGACCAGGCCCGGATCCGCAAGCTCGCCGAAGGGCCCGGGGTGGCGCTCCTCTGCGGGCGCTACGAGGGAATCGATGCCAGAGTCATCGAAGCGCGGGGGCTCGAAGAGCTGAGCCTCGGCGATTTCGTGCTCTCGGGCGGCGAGCTCGCGGCGATGACGGTGCTCGATGCTTGCGTACGCCTGCTGCCCGGCGTGGTGGGCGACGCGGCCTCGCTCGACGAAGAGAGCTTCGCCGCGGGGTTGCTGGAATATCCGCACTACACGCGGCCGCAAACGTGGGGCGGCCGCGCGGTTCCCGAGGTTCTGGTCTCGGGCCACCACGAAAGGATCAGGGCCTGGCGTCTCGCCGAGGCCGAACGAACCACCCGCGAGCGGCGGCCCGATCTCTGGGCGCGCTACGCGCAACGAACGAAGAAAGGAACCGAGCGATGAACCTCATCAAGCAACTCGAAGACGAGCAGCAGGCCAAGCTCAGCGAGGGCAAGACCATTCCGGATTTCTCGCCGGGCGATTCGCTCCGCGTCCAGGTCAAAGTAGTCGAGGGCACCAAAGAGCGCGTCCAGGCTTTCGAGGGCGTCTGCATCGGCCGCAAGAACGCCGGCCTCAACTCCAATTTCACCGTGCGGAAGATTTCCTACGGCGAGGGCGTCGAGCGCGTGTTCCCGCTCTTCTCCCCCAACGTGGCCAACATCGAGGTGCTGCGCCGCGGCCGCGTCCGCCGCGCGAAGCTCTATTACCTCCGCGGCCGCACCGGCCGCGCCGCGCGCATCACCGAACTCGGGCAGAACCGCCGCGAGGGCGAAGCCGGCGCCGCCGGCGACGAGGCCGCCGCACAGAAGTGACGCCGCTGGGAATGCCCGTCAGGAATACTAGATAATCGGCGCCTGCAAGCGGCGTCATCCCGAGCGAATGCCGCCGCGTCGGGCGGCGGCACGAAGCCGAGGGATCGCGGGCCGCTATCGGCACGCAGAGGAGCGCCGACGATCCCTCCATTCCGCAGCCGCGCCGCCACGGCGCGGCTGCTCCAGTCGGGATGCCGCAGGATTGTTGGGAAGTAAGGGAAACGAGCGCATGACCGCGAAGCCGCGCACCTTGTTCGACAAGATCTGGGACAGCCACCTGGTCGACAAGCTGGGTGACGGAACGATTCTCCTCTACATCGACCGCCACCTCGTCCACGAGGTGACGAGCGCGCCCGCCTTCGAGGGCTTGCGCCTGGTGGGCCGCAAGGTGCGCCGCCCCGATCTCACCCTCGCGGTCGCCGACCACAACGTGCCGACCACCGACCGCTCGAAGGGCATCGAGGACGAGGAGTCGCGCATCCAGATCGACGCGCTCAGCACCAACTGCGCGGAATTCGGCATCCAGCTCTACGACATGGCCGACGTCCGCCAGGGCATCGTCCACATCATCGGCCCGGAGCAGGGCTTCACGCTGCCCGGCCTCACCATCGTCTGCGGCGATTCCCACACCTCCACCCACGGCGCGTTCGGGGCGCTCGCCTTCGGCATCGGAACCTCCGAGGTCGAGCACGTGCTCGCCACCCAGACGCTGATCCAGAAGCCGGCCAAGAACATGCTGGTGAAGGTGGAGGGCGCGCTGCCCAACGGCGTCGGCGCCAAGGATCTCATCCTCGCGATCATCGGCAAGATCGGCACCGCCGGCGGCACCGGCCACGTCATCGAATACGCCGGCGACGCCGTGCGCGGCCTCTCGATGGAAGGCCGCATGACGGTCTGCAACATGTCGATCGAGGCGGGCGCGCGCGCCGGCCTGATCGCGCCCGACGAAACCACCTTCGCCTACTTGAAGGGGCGCGCGATGGTGCCCAAGGCGGCGGCGTGGGAAGCGGCCGTGAATTATTGGAAGACGCTGCCGTCCGATCCCGGCGCCCACTACGACCGCGTCGTGACACTCGACGCGGCCGCGATCCCGCCGCTCGTCACCTGGGGCACCTCGCCCGAAGACGTGGTGGCGGTGACCGGCATCATCCCGACGCTCGATCAGGCCAAGGACGAATCCCAGCGCGAGGCCTGGCAGCGGAAATACGATTACATGGGGCTCAAGCCCGGCCAGAAGGTGAGCGAGCTCAAGGTCGATCACGTCTTCATCGGCTCGTGCACCAACGGCCGCATCGAAGACATCCGCAGCGCCGCCGGCATCGTCAAAGGCAGGAAGGTGGCCAAGGGCGTGCGCGCGCTGCTCGTCCCGGGCTCGGGCCTCGTCAAGGAACAGGCCGAGCAAGAAGGGCTCGACCGCGTGTTCGTCGAGGCCGGCTTCGAATGGCGCGAGCCGGGCTGCTCGATGTGCCTCGCCATGAACGCCGACAAGGTCGGGTTCGGCGAGCGCTGCGCCTCCACCTCGAACCGCAATTTCGAGGGCCGCCAGGGCCGCGGCGCGCGGACCCATCTGATGAGCCCGGCCATGGCCGCCGCCGCCGCGATCGAAGGCCACCTCGCCGACGTGCGCGAGTTGCAGTAAGCGCTGGGCCCGGCCACAATCGTCCGGCCGGGCGGCGGATGGGGCCGCGCCCGCGACAGGGGTATCGCGATGGAGTATCCGAAATTCCAGGACCGTCTGGGCGCGGCCGTGATCGATTGGCTGCTGTATACGGTGTTTTGTTTGGCCTTCTACGGAGTGGTGCTCCAGTTCGCCTTCGGCAGCTCGACCGGACTGCGCTTGACCGGCTTCCTGGCGATGGTTTTGGTCATGCTGCTGATCGTGGGCTATAAGGTACTGTTCGAAGGCGGGCGCCTGCAGGCGACGCCGGGCAAGCTGGTGTTCGGGCTCAAGGTGGTGGATGCCAATGGCGGCCGCCCGGGCTGGATGCCGGCGCTGCTGCGCACTTGGCCTTGGTGGGTGTACGTGATCTTGGCGATCACCCAGGTATTGCTCGTCGGCTACTGGATTCACGCGCTGATCTGGCTCGGCCTCCTCGGCGTGCTCTGCACCTATCTGCTGCCGCCGGGCGGGCGGTGCCTGCACGATCTCACCGCCGGACTCTACGTGGTGAAAGACGGCCCGGGCTTGATCGGGCGTTGAACGAAAGGGACGATCGATGTCGAAACCGCAATGGTGGGAACGCGTTCTGGCGGCCGTGATCGACGGCTTCGTGCTGCTGATCCCGATCGTCATCATCTGGGTGATCTTCGGGCTGATGCTGAGCACCAGCCTCGCGCTCAATCTGCTCGTGATGCTGGTCGCGTCGGTCATCGTCACGGCCGGCATCGTCGCCTACAAGGTCATGCTCGAATCCGGCCCGCGCCAGGCCACCATCGGCAAGATGGTGATGGGCCTGCAGGTGGTGGATGCGACCTCGGGGCAGCGCGTGCCGCTGCAGCAGGCGCTCATCCGCACCTGGCCGTGGTGGCTGGGCCTTGCCAATTTCCTCAATCCGGTGCCGGTGCTGGGCGTGCTGATCTCGCTCGCGATCCTCGGCCTGTGGATCGCGCTGATCGTGGTGTTCGCCATGGACCCCAACGGCCAGAGCATTCACGACAAGATGGCCCGCTGCATGGTGTCGAAGACTGGCAAGGGCATGATCGGCCAATAGGCTCGAGGTAGAATCACGATGGACAAGTTTACGAAGCTCACCGGCGTCGCGGCGCCGATGCCGCGGGTCAACGTCGATACCGACGCGATCATCCCGAAGCAGTATTTGAAGACCATCAAGCGCACCGGCTTGAAGGCCGGGCTGTTCTACGAGTGGCGCACCACGCAAGACGGCACCGAGAATCCCGATTTCATCCTCAACAAGCCGGCCTACAAGAACGCCAAGATCATGATCGCGGGCGCCAATTTCGGCTGCGGCTCGTCGCGCGAGCACGCGCCCTGGGCGCTGCTCGATTTCGGCATCCGCTGCGTGATCGCGCCGTCCTACGGCGACATCTTCTTCAACAACTGCTTCAAGAACGGCATGCTTCCGATCGTGTTGCCGCAAGAGCAAGTGGACGAGCTGATGAAGGACGCCGAGAAGGGCGCCAATGCCACGATCAGCATCGATCTCGAGAAGCAGGAGATCACGCGGCCCGACGGCGGCATCGTCAAGTTCGAGGTCGATCCGTTCCGGAAATTCTGCCTCCTGAACGGCTTCGACGACATCGGCCTCACGCTCCGCGACAAGACCAAGATCGACGGCTTCGAGGCCGAGCGCCGGCGCAGCATGCCGTGGCTGGAAAAGGGCACGAAAGCCGCGTGAGCGGGCCTGTCGACTACGACAACCGCGTCTTCCGGAGCGTCGCCAACACGCCCAACGGCGAAGTCGGCAGTGAGACGCTATTCCACTACCGCCAGGCCGGAAACCGCGTCTGGGCCACCTATGAAGTCGGCGGCATCGCGGCCGGGCACCTCATCGCCACAGCCGGCGCGGATGGCGCGCTCGACATGCGCTATCACCACCTCTCGCCGACGGGCGCGCTCATGACCGGCATCTGCCGCTCGCGCCTCGAAATCCTGCCCGACGGCCGCTACCGGCTCCACGAGACGTGGCAATGGACCAGCGGCGATTTGAGCCGCGGCACGAGCATCGTCGAAGAGATCCGGCGCTGATTCCGGCGCCAGTCAGTAAGATGAAGTGAACAGGGAGACGGGGAGACGGGGAGAAGCAAAGCAAGAAAATCGAACCAAAGAGAGCACGGAGAATGAAAGTTGGGATTGCGCGCCTTTGGCGCGCGAAAATTCCTTCTCTATGTCCTCCGTGGTTCACCAACTTACTTCTTTTCTTCTCTCCGTCTCCCCGCCTCCCTGTGATCTTTCCGAAGCCGCGTCAAATTTCGCAAACAGGAAATCGAAAATGGCCGCCAACAAGAAACTGCTGATGCTCCCGGGCGACGGGATCGGGGTCGAGGTGATGGGCGAGGTCGAGCGGGTGCTCGGCTGGTTCGACAAGCAGCGCGCGCTGCGCTTCGACGTGGAGAGCGGCCTTTGCGGCGGCGCCGCCATCGACGCGGAAGGCAAGCCCGTCAGCGACGCCACGGTCGCGAAGGCGGCCGCGGCCGATGCCGTGCTGTTCGGCGCCGTCGGCGGCCCCAAATGGGACAGCCTCCCCTTCGACATGAAGCCCGAGCGCGGCCTCTTGCGCCTCCGGAAAGATCTGGGCCTGTTCGCCAACCTCCGCCCGGCGCTCTGCTTCGATGCGCTCGCCGATGCGTCCACCTTGAAGCACGAATACGTCGCCGGGCTCGACATCATGATCCTGCGCGAGCTCACCGGCGGCGTCTATTTCGGCGAGCCGCGCGGCGTCGAGACCTTGAAGGACGGCACCAAGCGCGCGGTCGATACCCAGGTCTACACCACGCCCGAGATCGAGCGGATCGCGCGCGTCGGCTTCGAATTGGCGCGCAAGCGGAGCAACAAGGTCCACTCGGTCGAGAAAGCCAACGTGATGCATACCGGCGTGCTGTGGCGCGAGACGGTCACGCGCCTGCATGCGGCGGAATACAAGGACGTCGAGCTGCAGCACATGTATGCCGACAACTGCGCCATGCAGCTCGTGCGCAACCCGAAGCAGTTCGACGTGATCGTCACCGACAATCTGTTCGGCGATATCCTCTCCGATTGCGCCGCCATGCTCACCGGCTCCCTCGGCATGCTGCCCTCGGCGTCGCTCGGTGCGGTCGATCCCAAGACCGGCAAGCGCAACGCGCTCTACGAGCCGGTGCACGGCTCGGCGCCCGATATAGCGGGCAAGGGCGTCGCCAACCCGATCGCGAGTCTCCTCAGCTTCGCCATGGCGCTGCGCTATTCGTTCGATCTCCCGGGCGAGGCCGATCTGGTGGAGAAAGCCGTCTCCAAGGTGCTCGACCAGGGCCTGCGCACCGGCGACATCATGCAGCCGGGCAAGACCAAGGTGGGCACGAAGGAGATGGGCGCGGCGGTGATCGGGGCGCTAGACGCGGCGGCGCGCTAGGGGTTCCCGAAGCGCCGGCATGGCGCCGGCCGCGGTTTTTGCATTTCCACCGCGGCGTCGAAGGGCGCACAATCGAACCCGTTGCCGTGCGTTTCGTTTGATCGTCACCCGTCCCCTGCCATGAGGCCGTTCATGACAAGACTGCTGATCACCGCCTGCCTGGCCGCGCTCTTCGCGGCCGGCGCCGCTCTTGCCGAGACCAAGCCGCCCGAGAAGCCGGCGGCGGCCCCCAAGACTCCGCCCAAGGCGGCGGAGAAGCCGGCCACCAAGCCGACCAAGGCAGCCGTGCGCCGCGTCACCTACGCGTGCGACGGCGGCGTCAGCATGGTCGTGACATACCCGCCCGAAGCCCAAACCAAGACCGGGCGGGTGAAGATCGCGATGAAGGACACAACCTATTTCGTCCGCCCCGTCGCCGGCGGCGAGAAATGGGAGAACAAGACCATCAAGCTCGTTTTCCAGCCCAAGGGCGAGGAAGCGACGATCGAGCGCGAAGGCAAGCCGCTGGCCGAGAAATGCAAGTCCGCCAAGCCCAGCACGTGATCGCCGCCCGTCGGCGCGCGGCCAATCACCGACGCGTGACCGGCCCCGGCGCGGCTTGACCGCGCCCCCCGGGCCGGCCTAGCCTTCGCACACGCAACCGACCAAGGGAGCGTACGAATGCGTATGATCAAAGCGACGGTACTCGGTCTGGCACTCGCGGCCTTCACGGGCGGCGTGGCGCTGGCGTGCTCGGGTCATCCGGGCGGCCATGCCCAGACCCAGAAGCCCGACACCGAGCAGAGCACGGTTTCGAGCGACAAGAAGTAAGCGAACGAATTCGGCCGGGCCTTAGGGGTCCGTCCGGGATCGAATGGAGCGCCACCCGCGATGCGGGCGGCGCTCTTTTCGTTTGGGCGAATCGCGGCGCCGGCGACGCGACGGCATATTCGCGCCGACGCCGGATTTCGCCGCGCCCGTCTCGTGCAAGATCATTTCTCATCGCGCGCCGCCGGGTCGAACGCACTGCTGCGCCGCCCCTCCAATCGAGTGTCCTTGGATTTCGACGGCGCGTTCGACCTTTTTTGTCCGCCGAAAAACGGAATCGGTGCCGCAACGGCAAGATCAACGTGTCGCGGAACGTCGTTCGACGCATCGCATGGCGTATCTGCGCTGCGCGCCGGCAGCATCGTGCAAATCCCGGTCGAATTGTTTTGCGTGCCGATTCACGCTTCCTGTAGATTCGGACGATTGAAAAATAAACATGCGACGCGACGGCAATTCGCGCTTCGTGCGCTCGGCCCGCTCGGCTACCGCGTCCGCGCTTGGCTCGACGGCGTCGAACCGGCCGAGGCGACGATGCGAAACGGGCACTGGCTCGGTGCGGCGGAATCGCTGCTTGCGAACCGCTCCGCCGGGCGGAGGAACGGTTGATGGCGCAGCGCATCCTCATCATCGACGACGAGCCGGAGATGTGCGATTTCGTGCGCGATATCGCGGTCGAGGCCGGCTACGACGCCGTCACCGCCAACACCGCCGAGGAGTTCAAGACCCACTTCGCGGCCGCCGAATCCCACGTCGTCGTGCTCGATCTCACCCTGCCGGGCACCGACGGCATCGAGCTGCTGCAATACATGGCCGAGATGGGCACGCGCGCGCGCATCCTCATCGTCAGCGGCTACGATGCCGGCATCCGCCGCATGGCCTACACCATCGGCGTCGCCCGCGGGCTCGACATGGCCGGCGTCCTCGCCAAGCCGGTCAAGGTGGCGGAACTCCGGGGCCTGCTCGCGCAATTCAGGCGCGACGCGGCCGATCCGCCGTAACGCCGCCCGAGTCAAACGCGGGCGACGATGTTGTATTTGCGGAGTTCGCCGCCGAGTCCGCCGAACAGCCACACGAAATACATGCGGAAATCGCTGTAGAGCGACCAGGCCGGATAGGTGAAGGTGGCCGGGCGGTTCTTCTCGACCGTGAAGTGCGCGGCCCAGGCGAACCCGTAGCCCGCCACCGGCATCAGCAGCAGCAGCCACCAATTGCGCGTCGCGATGGCCGCCGCCAAGGCCACGAACACGAGCGTGGTGCCCGCGAAGTGGAGCCCGCGCGTCAGGGGCTTGCTGTGCTCCTCGAGATAGAACGGCCAGAATTCGCGATAGGTGGCGATGGTGGCGCTCACGGATTTCCTCGGCGTCGTTGCGCGCGCGGCGGCCTATTTCTGCTGCTTGAGCCGGTCCAGGAGCCGGTCGAGTGTGGGCCTCGTCTTCGCGATGCTCGTGCCCGAGACAACGACGACGATGACGCCGCGCGTATCCACGCAATAGATCGTGGCCGTGTTGGCGCCGTCGGCGGAAACGCCCCAGACCGCCGCCGTGCTCGGCGCCACGACCCTGAGGCCGGCTTGGCGCAACGCGGTGTCGCCCCACTTCATGCACGTATCGAGCACCATGCGGTCGACCACCAGATGGTCGATCGACATCGTCGTCGTTTGGGCGCGGGCGTGCGCCGGTGCGAGCGCGGCGAACAGGAAGCACGCGAAAAACCCCAGGCGCATCGTCGAACCCTTTCCAACGGCGGCGAATGCCGGCCCAGCGAAGGCCGTTCGCGCCCGGCCGGAATCATGGTCCATGCCCTCCGCGCGGTCAATTGTCCGGTCCCCAGGCACCGCACAACCCATTGAAAACGGGCGGAGGTCGGCGTATTTCAGGGCCGTTGTGCGGGTGCTAACGAACCGTGGTTCGCTGGTGCCCGGCGGCGTGTCTTTCGAAAGGATCAAGACCATGGGTTATCGGGTTGCGGTGGCCGGTGCCACCGGCGCGGTCGGACGGGAGATGCTCCGCATCCTCGCCGAACGCCGATTCCCGGCCGACGAGGTGATTCCGCTCGCGTCCGAGCGCTCGGCCGGTGCCGTCGTGGATTTCGCCGGCAAGAAACTCACGGTCCAGGATCTCGCCAAATTCGATTTCAAGGGCGTCGACATCGGCCTGTTCTCGCCGGGCGGCAAGGTTTCCGCCGTCCACGCGCCGCGCGCGGCCGCTTCCGGCTGCATCGTCATCGATAACACATCGCAGTTCCGCTACGACCCCGAGATTCCGCTGGTCGTGCCCGAGGTGAACGCCCACGCCATCGCCGGCTACGGCAAGAAGGGCATCATCGCCAATCCCAACTGCTCCACGGCGCAAATGGTGGTGGCGCTGAAGCCGCTGCACGATCTGGCGCGCATCAAGCGCGTCGTCGTCGCCACCTATCAGTCGACCGGCGGCGCGGGCCAGGCCGGCATCGACGAGCTCGCGGCGCAGAGTAAGGCGCTGGCCGCCGGCCTGCCGGCCGTGCACAAGAAGTTCACCAAGCAGATCGCGTTCAACGTCATTCCCCACATCGACGTCTTCATGGAAGACGGCTCGACCAAGGAGGAATGGAAGATGGTCCAGGAAACCCGGAAGATCCTGGATCCGGCCATCGACGTGATCGCCACCTGCGTGCGCGTGCCCGTCTATGTCGGCCATTCCGAGGCCGTGCACGTGGAATTCGAGCGCCCGATCACGGTCGAGGCCGCGCGCGCGGCGCTCGAAAAGGCGCCGGGCGTGAAGGTCGTCGACGAGCGGAAAGACGGCGGCTACATCACGCCGCTCGAATGCGCCGGCACCGACCCCACCTATGTCAGCCGGCTCCGGAAGGACGCGACCGTGCCCAACGGCCTCGCCTTCTGGTGCGTGTCCGACAATCTCCGCAAGGGTGCCGCGCTCAACGCGGTGCAGATCGCCGAAGAGCTGATCCGCACGTATCTCCGCAAGGCGAAGGCGGCGTAGTCGAGAAAGGTCCACCTCGAAGAGCACGAAGCGTGACGAAGGGCGGGTCGATGACCCGCCCTTTTTCATTCGCTTCGTGGCCTTCGTGTCTTCGTGGTGAACCTTGCTGCGCAGCCGCGTGTCAGAGCCCGAGCGGCTTGGCGGCGTCGATCAGGCGCTGGCCGAGGCTCGTCGTGCTCAGCAGCACGAGCACGCCGAAGAACAGGATCAGCCCGGCCGAGACACGGTGGATGATGACCATCCGCGCCGAGTTGAGGCGGCGGCGAAACGCCCCGGCCAAGAGGCACAGAACCAGCCACCAGAGGCACGAGCCCGCCAGCACGCCGAGGATCAGGGTCCAGGCCGCGGCGACGTCGTTGGGCGCCACCACCGCGCCCACGGCGAGGAACACCGGGCTGAAGGTGAGGATCGTGATCGGGTTGGTGATGGTGAGGATGAAGGACGAGATCCCGTCGCCGAAAGCGCCGCGGACCGAGGGCGGGGCGGCGGCGAGGCTCACGCGCTTCACGCAGCCGTGGATGCCGAGCCCCAGCAGCAGCACGCCGCCGCCGAGACGCATCCAGGTTTCATGCTGGATCAGGATGTCGGCGACGAAGGTGAGCCCGAAGGCGGCCACGCCGCCGAAGATCGTGTCGGCCACGGCGCCGCCGGCGCCCGCCGCCAAGCCCATGGCGAGGCCGTGCGAGAGCGTGCGCTGCACGCACAGAATGCCGACCGGGCCCACCGGCGCCGCGATGATGAAGCCGGCAATGATGCCTTTGACGAAAAGAAAGATGTCCATCTCGGGTGAGATCGCCTGGCGGCTGCCGGAAGCCGGGTGCCGAAGATCAGGTATCAGGTATTGGCCCGCGGATGCCAGTGATACCCGTCACTCCGCCCGGCGTTGCCGGCCGGGCCTTCGCTCAGGCGGCCCAGAGGGGCAGGGCCACCACCGGCACCGAGCTTGCCACCAGCTCGTCCTGGGCATCGACCAGGGCGAGTCCGTCGAGCTTCAAGAGGCGGGTCTTCTCGAGCACCGCGTGGACGCCGTGCACGGCCCGGGCCAGCGCCGAGCGCGCGTCGCCGCGCATCAGGAAATGGCCGAGGAAGAGCGCACCGAACAGGTCGCCGGCGCCGTGCGAGGCCACCTCGACGAAGGGCGAGGTCGCCTGCCAGGCCTGGGTCCCCGAAACCAGCAGCGCGCTGATCGAATTGCCGTGGCGGAGACCCTTCACCACCACCATTTCCGGGCCCTTCTTGAGCAATTCGGTGGCCGCCTTGGCGGCCTGGTCCACGGTCTTGATCGTCTGGCCGGTGAGCAACGCAAGCTCGTAGGCGTTGGGCAGCACGATGTCGGCCTCGGGCAGCGCTTCGTCGCGGAAGAATTCGGGCACGCCGGCCGCCACATAGGTGCCGTTGGGCGTGTCGCCGATCACCGGATCGAGCGCATAGAACATGCGCGGATTGGCCTTGCGCACGCGCCGCACCGCATCGAGCACGGCGCGGCCGATGGCGGCGTCGCCGATATAGCCCGAGATGATGGCGGCGCAGTGCGGGAAGGCGCCCTTCTTCTCGATCTCGTCGAGGATCTCGGCGATGTCGGAGGCGCGGTGCACGCCGCCCTTCCAGCTCTCGAGGGCCGGGTGGTTGCTGAAGGTGACCGTGTTGACCGGCCACACTTCGTGCCCCAGGCGCTCCAGCGCGAACACGGCCGCGCGGTTGCCGACCCGGCCATAGGAGACGTGCGATTGGATCGAGAGGATCGGCATCAAGCGGGTTCCGGCGTCTTTTCCAACGGATCGTGAGTTGCTCGTTATACCGTATTGCCGGGAACCAAGGCTTAGAGATTGGGCACGCGCCCGAATCCCGTGCAGGGCTCGGAGTCGCGAGACACCACGCGGCGGCCGGTGCGACCCACGGTCGCGCGAAGCACCCTTCGGCTGGACAGCGGGCGCGCGTCCGCCTCTCATAGCCCGCCGTCGGGGCCCCTGGGGAGAGTATCGCGCGCATGCCGCTGGTCAACGAGGCGCTCGAGGCCGCGATCGCCCGGCCGCGCCGCTCCATGCTCTACATGCCCGGCGCCAATGCCCGCGCCCTCGAAAAGGCGAAGACACTGCCGGCGGATTCGCTGATCCTCGATCTCGAGGACGCGGTGGCGCCCGATGCCAAGGCGGCGGCGCGCCTGCAGGTGGCGGCCGCCGTCATAGCCGGCGGCTACGGGAAACGCGAGCTCGTCGTCCGCATCAACAGCCTCGACACCGGCTGGGGCCACGAAGACGTGCCGGCCTTCGCCAAGGCGGGCGCCGACGCGATCCTGATCCCCAAGGTCGAAAGCGCGGCGCAGGTGCTGCACGTCGAGGCGCTGCTCGAGGAATACGCGGCACCCGAGAGCCTCGCGCTGATGGCCATGATCGAGACGCCGATGGGCGTCTTGAGCGCCGCCGAAATCGCGCGTTCGACCTCGCGCATGATCTGCCTGGTGATGGGCACCTCCGATCTCGCCAAGGATCTCCATGCCGCGCACACGCGCGAGCGCCTGCCGATGCTGACCAGCCTGGGCTTGTGCCTCCTCGCGGCGCGCGCCAACCGCATCGCCATCGTCGACGGCGTGCATCTCGATCTCGCCGACGATGCGGGCTTCGCGTTCGCATGCCAGCAGGGCCGCGAGCTCGGCTTCGACGGCAAGACGCTCATTCACCCCAAGCAGGTGGACGGCGCCAACGCCGCCTTCGCCCCCTCGGCCGACGAAGTCGCGTGGTCCCAGAAGATCATCGCCGCCCACGCCGAAGCTGAGGCCAAGGGCGAAGGCGTGGTGCTCGTCGACGGCAAGCTGATCGAGAATCTCCACGTCGAGAACGCGCACCGGCTGGTGGCGCTGGCCGAACGGATCGCGGAACTCGCCGAATAGCGGTGCGGCGGAGGCGATCGGCCGGCACGCAGAGACGCGGAGGACGCGGAGATCAAGGAATTGTGGGTCCGTTCCGCGCGCCATGCCCGCCCTTCTCCGTTTTCGCCGCGTCTCCGCGTGAAATTCCTCCGCATACTTCGCCGCCGTGCCACTTTCGGGGCACCGCCTGCGACACCGCCGCTCGGGCCCGCGACACGATTCCCTCTCCGTGTGCCGCCTCGGATACCGCTAGCCTCCCGCGCAGCGCTCCTCATCCCGCGGCGGGCTCCATGGCCAAGACCAACTCCGGCAATTTCTTCGAGGATTTCCGGCTCGGGCAGGAGATCACGCACGCCACGCCGCGCACCGTCACCGACGGCGACACGGCGCTCTACACGGCGCTCACCGGCTCGCGCTTCGCGCTCAACAGCTCGGATGCCTTCGCCGAGAAGATGGGCTTTCCGCAGGCGCCGGTCGACGATCTCCTCGTCTTCCATGTCGTGTTCGGCAAGACCGTGCCGGACGTCTCGCTCAATGCCGTGGCCAATCTCGGCTATGCCGGCGGCGTGTTCGGGGCGCCGGTGTTTCCGGGCGACACGCTGTCGGCGCGCTCGCAGGTGATCGGCCTCAAGGAGAATTCCAACCGCAAGACCGGCATCGTCTATGTGCGCACCGTCGGCACCAATGCGCGCGGCGAGGAAGTGCTGCGCTACGTGCGCTGGGTGATGGTGCGGAAGCGCGACGAGGCGGCGGCGGCGCAGGGCGAATCGCTGCCCAATCTGCCCGGCTCCGTGCCGGCGGCGGAGCTTCGCGCCCCGGCGGGCCTCAAGATCAACGGCTACGACCGCGAGGCGGCGGGCTCGCGCCATCTCTGGGAAGACTACGCCGCCGGCGAGCGCATCGATCACGCCGACGGCATGACGATCGAAGAGGCCGAGCACCAGATGGCCACGCGCCTCTATCAGAACACTGCCAAGGTGCATTTCAACCAGCATGCGGAAGCGCAGGGGCGCTTCGGCAAGCGCCTGGTCTATGGCGGCCACGTCATCAGCCTGGCGCGCGCCCTTTCGTTCAACGGCCTCGCCAACGCGTTCCGCATCGCGGCCATCAATGGCGGCCAGCACGTGAATCCGGTCTTCGCCGGCGACACGATCTATGCCTGGAGCGAAGTGCTGGAGCGCTTCGAGGTGCCCGGGCGGAAGGATGTCGGCGGGCTGCGTCTCCGCACGATCGCGGCCAAGAACCGGCCCTGCGCGGATTTCCCCTACAAGGGCGGCGACGGCAAGCACCTCGCCGAGATCGTGCTCGATTTCGACTACACGGCGCTGATGCCGCGGCGGGGCTGATACCGGCGCCGGCATGCTGGCGCCGTGCATTTCGGTGTAGGATAGCGTCGGCAACCGTCGCGGGGCGGGCCATGCCCGGGCCCTCGTTTCGTTCGATCGGCCGTCGCGTATCGCCGGGCCGTGGCTCAAACGCCGCGGGCGCGCGGTCGGCATGAGCGCACCCGTCACCGCGCTCGGCCAGTCGGCCCTCCTCGCGGGGATGCCGCCGCCGCTGATCGACGCCATCGCCGGCGCGGTCGAGGCCGTCGAGCTCGGCGGCGGCGACGTGCTATTTCGCGAAGGCGACCCGGGTGACGCGCTCTATTTCGTCTTGAGCGGGCGCTTGCGCGTCCAGCGCGCCGGACCGGGCGGCGTGCGCGTGATCGCCGAGATCGTCGCCGGCGAGAGCGTCGGCGAAATGGCCGCCCTCACCGGCGATATCCGCTCGGCAACGGTGGTTGCGATCCGCAATTGCCGGCTGGCGCGCCTGAGGCGCGATGGGCTTGAGCACATCTTGCGCGATCATCCGCAGTTCCTGGCGCCGATCGCGGTGCTGCTCGCGCGGCGCCTCGGCGAATCCTCGCGCGCCGGGCAGGTGCGCAAGGCCGCCTCGTGCCTCACCTTGATCCCCGGCAGCGCCGGTGCCGATGCGGGCGCCGTAGCGGCCAAGCTCGGTGCGGCACTGGGGCGGTTCGGCAAGGTCGCTGTCGCCGCCGCTGCCGACGCGCCGGCCGTGGCGGAATTCGCCGATTGGGCCGCGAAGCTCGAGGCCGCGCACGACTTCGTTCTCTTCGTCGGCGGCGGCACGGCGCCGGGATGGGCGGGCCTGTGCGCCCGCCAGGCCGACATGGTCCTGGTCTGCGCCGATCCCCGCGAAGCGCCGCCGGCCGCCGCGCGCAGCGCCATCCCGGATTGGGCCAGCGTCGGCCTCGTGCTGTGTCGCACCGACGAAGCGCCGGCGCACACCGGGGAATGGCTCGATGCCTTCCCCGGGGCGGTGCATTTCAACGTCCGCCTCGCGGTGCCGGGCGATTGCGAACGCCTGGCGCGCCTGGTGTCGGGGCGGGGTATCGGCCTCGTCCTGGGCGGCGGCGGGGCGCGCGGCATGGCGCATATCGGCGTCATCCGCGCGCTGGCCGAGGCCGGCATCCCGATCGATCGCATCGGCGGCACGAGTCAGGGCGCGCTGGTGGCGGCCACGTTCGCGAACGGCTGGAGCGACGCCGAGATGCTGGCCGTGTTCGGCCGCTTCCGCGACAACAATCCCACCAGCGATTTCACCGTGCCGCGGGTCGCGCTCATTGCCGGGCGCAAGGCCGAGCGCGCGCTCCAGGCCCAGTTCGGTGCGCGGCGGATCGAGGATCTGCCGGTCGATTTCTTTTGCGTTTCGTCGAGTCTCACCACCGGGCATGTCTGCGTCCACCGGCGTGGGCTGCTCCGGGAAGCGCTTCGGGCCACGATCTCGATTCCCGGAATCTTCCCGCCGGTGGCCCGCGACGGCGAACTTCTGGTCGATGGCGGCGTGCTCGACAATCTGCCGATCGGGCCGATGCGCCAGCGCGGCGAGATCAAGGTGATTGCGGTCAATTTGACCTTTGCCAGGGGGCTGGCGCCGCGCCCGGGGCGCGCCGCCAAGCGGCGGTTCCCTTTTGGCTGGGGCGCGCGGGCTGCCAAGCCCGGCTATCGCCTCCCTGGCATCGTCCAAACGCTCATGCACGCCGGCACACTCAACACCGTCGGCCGGCTCGATTCGCTCCGGCGCGCCGCCGATCTCTTCATCGAGCCCAAGGTGGAAGGCTTTCGCTTGCTCGATTGGGAGCGCGTCGAAGACATCGCCGAGATCGGCTATCGCAGTGCGCGCGAGGCGTTGGCGGCATGGAACCGGGGCTGACCGACGGCCGATAAAGCGCGGCGGCAGACGGGTGTGCCCGTCTGCCGCCGACTTCGCGGCCGTAGTCGATGGGCGTCAGCGCGCGGGTTCGCCCGCGGACGGCGGCGCGTCGCGCGGGGGCGGCCCGTCGCTCGGCGAAGGTCCGGGACGGCGTCGGTCCGCCACGAACTGGTCGAACTCGGCCTTGTCCTTCGCGTGGCGCAGGCGATCGAGGTAGTCGCGGAACTCGCGCTGCTCCCCTTCGAGCCGGCGCAGCGTGTCTTCGCGGTATTCGTCGAAGGCGCGGTTGCCGCTCGAGGGCGCCTCGCGTCCGCCGCCGTGCCACCAGCGCTGCGCGGCGTCGCGGAAGCGTTCCTTGCGATCGTTGCCGCGTTCGTCGTGCCAGCGGCCGTGGTGTCTGCTGCAGCTCATGCGTCCACTCCAGAAAAGATAAGCCAGGATCCCGAGGCCAATGGGCCAGAAGACGATGAAGCCCACGACCATCAGGGCGATCCAGGCGGGCTTGGGGATGTCGTCCAGTCGCGCCGCGATGTTCATCGTCACCTCATGTGAATGTTAATAACATTAACATAGGGGCCTCAGCCGCTGCCGTCAAGAGGGGGCCGGCGCCGATCCGTCGAGTCCGAGTCCGCGGAGATAGACCAGCATCGCGGCCTCGAGCAGTTCCTCGGGCGCCATGGGCAGGCGCCGGCGCGCCGCGTCGCCGCGGCCGAACAGCGAAGCGATGCCGTGCGTCATGGCCCACACATGCAGCGCGACCATCATCGCCGGCGGCCGCGCGGGGCCCCGCACCAGCGCGCAAACCGCTTCCGCCGCGGTTCGAAGCACGTTGAACGCGCGCTCGCCCGCTTGGCGGAGCTCGTCGCTGGCATCGGGCGGCAAGCCCGATTCGAACATCGCTGAATAGAAGGCCGGCTCGGTGCGCGCAAAGTGGAGATAGGCGCGGCCGATGCGCTCGAAGGCGGCGAGCGGCTCGGGCCGGCCCTCGTCCCAGGCGCCGGCGAGCGCCGCTTCGAAGCGCTCGAAGCCGCGCCCAGCCACGTCGGCGACCAGCGCGTCGCGGTCGCGATAGTGGCGATAGGGTGCGGCCGAACTCACGCCCGCCGCGCGCGCGGCATCGGCGAAGGTGAAGCCGCCCGGGCCTTTCTCGGCGATCAATTCCAGCGCCGCGCGGATCAGCGCCTCGCGGAGATTGCCGTGGTGATAGCTCCTGCGCTCCTTGCCGTGGCGGTGCCAGCTCATGTGTGACAGTCTTACATCGTACGCTGGCTAAGCGCATCCTGCAAAAGCAGGGCCTTATTTGCCGCTGCCCGGCCGAACACACCGGGCTCCACCGGATCGCATGGCCACGTTGAGACTCACCCGGAAAGCGGCGCGGGCAGCCCCGTAGCCGTTCATCGCAGCCGCATCGAGGCTTGTCGAATATACCGTTGAGTGGTACAGACGCTCAGTCCTGGAGTCGGGGCGTGATCGTAGACTTTCGCGACGAGTGGCTGCGGGCATTTTTCGTCGAGGATGTCCGATCTCGGAACCTCCCGCCCGATCTCGAAAGCCGCCTTTTTCGCAAGCTCCAGATGATCGACGACGCGACGGCCGATCAAGACTTGCGCGTGCCGCCCAGCAGCCATTTCGAGAAGCTGCGCGGCAATCTGGCGGGATTCCATTCGATCCGCGTCAACAAGCAATGGCGGCTGGTCTTCCGATGGGACGGCGGCCGCGGCGAGGCCGAGGGCGTCTATCGGGACAACCACAGCTACAGGTGAAGCGAGGCGGACCATGCTGACGACGAAGCGCAAGCCGGCCACGGTCGGCGAAATTCTCTTGGAAGAGTTCATGCAGCCGCTGGGATTGACCCAGGGCGTGCTGGCCGAGGCGATGGGCGTGCAGCGCAAGCACGTCAACGAGCTATGCAACGACCGCAGGAACGTGACGGCGGCGACGGCCCTCATCCTGGCCCGCGTGTTCGGCAACAGCCCCGACTTCTGGCTGAACGTACAGCGGCGCAGCGATCTTTGGGAGGCTATGCATAGCCCCAAGCAGCGCGAGCGGATTAAACGCGCCCGCCCGCTCGGGGCCGCGGCGTAGAGCCTGCCGCCAGCCAGCGGTTCTGCGGGCGGTACCGGAAAGTAAGGGACGCTTCGAAGCAGTCCCGCGGCTCAGCCCGTGCGCTTGCGCGCCAGCGGCGGTGGATCGTCGGGCAGCGGAATGAATTCGGGATCGCCCGGCACCGGCACGAAGCGGCCGCCGGCCCAATCCGCCTTGGCGCGCTCGATGCGTTCGGCGGAACTCGAGACGAAGTTCCACCAGATGAGCCGCTCGCCGTCCATGGGCGCGCCGCCGAGGATCATCACGCGGCTCCGCTGGCGCGCGCGCAAGGCGATGGTGCCGCCGGCGGCGAACACCGCGAGCTTGCCCGCGCCGATCACGTCGTCGACCGCGGCGGGTCCGCCGGCCGCGATCTCGCCGTCGGCGACATAGGCGGCGCGCTCCGCGTGTTCGGGCGGCAGCGCGAATTCGGCGCCGGCCTCCATCGCGAGATCGGCGTAGAAGGTCGGCATGAAAACGTCGGCCGGTGCGCGGAGGCCGAGCAACGTGCCGGCGATGAGGCGCAGCGCGACGCCGCCGCTTTCCTGGCGCGGCAAGCTCGCGGCCGGATGGTGGCGGAAGCTCGGCTCGGCCTCCTCGCGCGCGCGCGGCAGCGCCACCCAGGATTGGATGCCGTTGAGGGCGAAGCCGGTGCGGCGCAACTCGGCTGCGGTGCGCTCGGAATGGGCGATGCCGCGCCCGGCCACCATCCAGTTGACATCGCCGGGCTTGATCGTCTGGACGACGCCGAGGCTGTCGCGATGCTCGATCTCGCCCTCGAAGAGATAGGTGACGGTGGCGAGTCCGATATGCGGATGCGGGCGCACGTCCATGCCGGTGCCGGGCGCCATCGTCACCGGGCCCATGTGGTCGAGGAAGATGAAGGGGCCGACCATGCGCTGCCCGGCGGCGGGCAGGATGCGCCGCACCGGCACGCCGATGTCGCGCGCGCGGCCTTCGATGAGGCGGAGGATCGCGCCCGGCACGCGGCGCTGCCGCGCGGCTCAGCGCACCGGCGTGCCGAGCTGGTTCTTCCAGAACGCCTTGGTTTCGGTGAACAGCGGACCGGCCGCGGCGGCGTCCATCACGCCCGGATTGGCCGAGGTCGGCACCCACGTGACCGCGCGCAGCATCGCGCCGGATTGGTTGGTGAGGAACCAGCTGCCCTGATTGGCCTTGCCCTGGGAGAAGATCATCATTTCGCCCTGGGGCCCGCGGACGAGGTGCACGGAGCGCGAGCCGTCGAGATAGGCGGTCGTCACGGCCGTCAGCTGCACCGGCTGGCCGGTCTGGTTGAGGCCGAGGGCGCGCGCCACCCTGCCGTCGATGGTCGCCTTCTGCGTGCTCTTTGCGGCCCAGGCGGCGAGCGGCGCCAGTTCGGGTGCTGCCGTTCGGGTTTGGGCGAGGGCGGGTGCCGCGACGGCGACGCCGCAGGCGGCGACGATCGCGATCAGGAAGCCGCGTGCGATGAAGGCCATGAGAGTTCTCCCCTTCGAGAAACCGGAAACCCGCCGGACGCACCATTCTAGCGCGAAAGCCACCGGCGCGGGAAAGGGGACCGAATGGAAAATCCTGCCGGAAAAGCGAGAGGCGTCAGGGGTGCCGGCGACCGAATCCGTTGCCAGACCCAGTCTTGCCGCCGCCGGCGCTGCACTGGCACCCAATGTCCGCCGTGAGCTTCGCGCTTGCGCGCGAAGCGGCGGAATCGGTGCAGGCGCGCGGCGGACCCTGACGCCTCTCTGTCGTCCCTTGTGGACCGCAGCACCCACCCGGGCCGACCGCGGCGATCGGTGCCTTGGGGCTCTCACCCGGAGCGCCGCCCATCGGGGCGGGCGGTACTCGGGCGCAAGCCGCTACGTGGGCACGAGCCAGCGTGCGAAGCACGCTTGCTCTCGTAGCAAGGTTCGCCCGGAGCGGGCCGCGGCCGAAGCCGGCAGGCCGTGTTCCTGAGATCCCCTCCGCAACCGAACCCTCGCGGGCCCGGCCCGAAGCCCCCCGGCACGCAGCGGGATGAGCACACCGCGCGCCGAACGACTTCTTCCCCATCGCCTTGAATCCGAGGCTCGCGCGAAGCCGCGCGCGGCGCAATCGGCATCCCGCGCCGATGCACCAAAAAGCTGTGGGGCGAACTGCGGATAAGCTTGTCCATAAGGAGAGTTGTCCGCCGATTCATCCACACATGTTGCACCGCCTAGGGGCGGGTCGCGGCGCGGGATCGCGCGCCCCCGCCGTGGCTTCGGCAAATTCCGTTACGTTACAGGCGTGCAGCGGCGCCCTTTGTCCCCAGCGGGAGATGCGGGCGCGGCATGTTTGCGTTGCAACAGAGGCATGGTTGACACTGCCTTCGGGGAGGGCACAAATTCGCCGCATTCCCCCGCCGGTCCTGCCGGCGCCGCCGCCCTCCGTCGCGGCGGTGTTTGCGCCGAACCCGGCAGCCACCATCCGTCCGGAGATCATGGCCAGCCCCAGTTCCGAGGCCGCCCGGCCCGCAAGGCCGCTTTCGCCCCATCTCGGCGTCTATCGCTGGCAATGGACGATGGCGCTCTCCATCCTCCACCGCGCCACCGGCATCGCCCTCGCGGCCGGCACGCTGCTGCTGATCTATTGGCTCTGGGCGGCGGCGAGCGGGCCCAACGCCTATGCGGCGGCACGCGCGTTTCTCGCCGGCTGGCTCGGCGTCATCCTGCTGATCGGCTGGTCCGCGGCGTTCTATTACCATCTGTTCAACGGCATCCGGCACCTCGTCTGGGATACCGGCAAGGGATTCGAGCTCAAGACGGCGCGGGCCAGCGGCTACATCGTCGTGGCCGCTGCCGCCGCCGCCACGGCGCTCACCTGGATCGCCGTCGCGGTGTCGCGGTGAGGGCGCCATGAGCTTCCGTTCGCCGCTCGCCAAAGTCCGCGGCCTCGGCTCGGCCAAGGACGGCACCGCCCATTGGTGGGCGCAGCGCGTCACCGCCGTCGCCCTCATCCCGCTCGCCATTTGGTTCGTGATCGGGCTCCTGCTGCTGGTCGGCCAGGATCGCGCCGCGGTCGTCGCCTGGTTCCGCAATCCCATTTCCGCCACGCTGATGGTGCTGCTGATCGGCGCCACCTTCCACCACGCGCAGCTCGGTTTGCAGGTGGTGATCGAGGACTACATCCACGGCGAGGGTGCCAAGGTGGCACTCGTGCTGTTCGTCAAATTCGCCGCCCTCGTTCTGGCCGGCATCGGCATCGTCTCGGTGCTGCGCATCGCT
>Ga0268299_1001099_pt1 | contig 56762 bp, 40 predicted proteins | sample NOBtaG_FD_193484 | JGI IMG/M metagenome (GOLD analysis project Ga0268299, IMG submission 193484) | Activated sludge microbial communities from bioreactor in Nijmegen, Gelderland, Netherland - NOB reactor | ecosystem: Engineered > Bioreactor > Aerobic > Activated sludge | place: Netherlands... | reverse complement strand
CCTGGGTCTTGAGCCCCTCGCCCCCCGGCTTTGCGGGGGGAGAGGGGTTGGGGTGAGGGGGGACGAGGCGAACCGACAGTGACCACGCATTGCCACCACGAACCGCCTTCACCCCCCTCACCCCTGGCCCCTCTCCCCCCGCAAAGCCGGGGGGGCGAGGGGAGTCAGAGTAAGCCGGTCGTTTCCGGGAAGCCGAACATGCGGTTGAAGTTCTGCACAGCGACGCCGCTCGCCCCGCGGACGAGGTTGTCCAGGCACGCGACGACCACGACGCGCTCGCGGACGACGCGCACCGTCAGGTCGAGGAAGTTCGAGTGGGCGACGTCCTTCGTCGCCGGCAGGCGCTCGCCCATCCGGACGAACGGGGCGTGGCGGTAGTACTCGCGGTACAGCTCGATCAGCTGGCCCTGGGACATCGGACGGCGCGGCGTGGCGTAGATCGTCGAGAGGATGCCGCGGTCCATCGGCACGAGGTGCGGCGTGAAGATGACCTCGACCGGCTCGCCGGCGACATCGGTCAGGGCCTGCTCGATCTCCGGGGTGTGGCGGTGCTGGCCGACGTTGTAGGCCGACAGGCTCTCGTTGCACTCCGGGAAGTGCGTCGTCAGTTTCGGCGACCGGCCGGCCCCGCTGACGCCACTCTTGCTGTCGACGATGATGTCCCGCGTGTGGACGTGCCGGCCGGCGACGAGCGGGGCCAGGCCGAGGATCGCCGTCTGCGGGTAGCAGCCCGGGTTGGCCAAGAGCGGGGCCGACGCGATCTCGTCCGCGTAGATCTCCGGCAGGCCGTAGACCGCCTGGGCGAGGTGGGCCAGGTCGGAATGGCTCTCGCCGTACCACTGGGCGTAGACGTTCGGGTCGCGCAGCCGGTAGTCGGCGGACAGGTCGATGACGCGCAGTCCGCGGTCGAGCAGCGGGCCGAGGAGGGCCATGCTCGCCCCGTGCGGCAGGCAGCCGAAGACGCACCGCACGCCGAGCTTGACGAGCCGGTCGGCGTCGTATGGCTCGCAGCGCAGGTCGATGCGGTGGGCGAGGGACGGGTGGACGTCGGCGAGGTGGGGCGACTCCCTGTCGCGCGTCGTGACCGCGGCGATCTTCGCGCCGGGGTGGCGCAGCAGGATCTTGACCAGCTCGAGTGCCGTGTAGCCCGACCCGCCGAGAATCGCCACCGGAATCATCGCCGTCCCTCTCGCGTCCCCCGTCATGATACGGAGGGCGGCGGACGGCCCCAAGAGCGCCGCGGCGCTCACCAGCGGAAGATGACGTCGAACGTCAGCCGGAACTTGTCGATGCTCGTCTCGGTGTTGTTCAGCGTCCACTCGGCGGCGATGCCGCTCTGGATCGACTCGTTGTACTTGAATCGGAAGCCCGGCGCGACGGTGATGTAGCTGTGGAACCCGCCGTTCGACGCACCGACGTTGAAGATGTCCTTGCCGATGAAGTTGTACGGCGTCGCGTTCCCCTGGCGGGTGTACTTGTACCAGCTCATCTCGACGAGCGGGTAGAACCGGTGCATGTTCGCCACGTCGTAGCTGAGGTGCGAGTGGGTGTGCAGGAACTCGTCCCGGGCGTCGTCGAGCCGGAAGTTGTAGCCGATCGTGCTGATGTAGTTGAAGCTGCCCCAGCTCGTCCGGCCGAAGTTCCAGGCGTAGCTGAAGTACGGGTCCAGGCCGAGCGTGCCGGTGTTCTGGAAGACGGACGACGACCCGATCGGGATCTGGAACGTCAGGCCGGCGGCGGCGACCATGCCCTTGTCCGCGTCGCGCCAGAAGGTCCACTTCGGGCCGATGTTGATCTCGCTGAACCCGGTCGAGCCATCGACGAGGGCCCCGTCCGGGTAGAGGCCGACGCCGCCGAGCTTGTTCATGACGATCGACAGGCTCGGTCCGAAGTTGAGCCGGCCCTGGAGGCCGAACCAGGCCATGTTGCCGCCCTGCAGCGCCGAGCCGTTCGGGATGACGCCGTAGACGAAGACCGGGCGGATCTCGGTCAGGGCGCGCGGGTCCTCGAACAGGAACGGGTTCGTTATCGGCGAGATGAACCCGTCGTCGAAGGCGTGGTCGCTGACGCAGAAGCCGCACTCGCCCGGCGGGCCGGCCGGGGCGGAGCCGCCGAAGCCGAAGAACTCGGTGAACGACCCGCCGCTACTGGCAGGGGCCGAGCCGAGCGGCTGGCCGATCTCGACCCCGGCGTTGTAGCCGCCGGGCGGCAGCGGCGGCAGCGGGTTCGACGGCGGGGCGGTGCCCCCCGGCGGCGGCACCGGCGGCGGGCCCTCCAGCTGCACCAGCACGAAGTTCGAGTCGTCGCGCTGGGCGCGGACGACGGTGCGCGGGCTGTCGAACCCGACGCGCTGGACGACCTGCGTCCCGGGCACCGGCCCGACGCCGGGAGGGCCGTACGGGCTCGGTCCCGGCGGTGTGGTCGGGGTCGGGTTCGTCGTCACCTGGGGCGTCGGCAGCACGGCCGGCAGCGTGCCGACGGTCACGCCTGGCGCCGGATCCGTTAGCGGGACGGGCCGACCCAGTTCGACGCTACTCGCCAGGACCGACCGCGTCGGCTCCTGCTGGGGCCGGGTCGGGGGCACCGCCTTGACGACGGGGGGCGACGGCAGTTTCGGCAGCGTCGCGTCGGGCAGGTGCTCCCGGCCGCGCGGCGGCCAGGTCACCGGCGGCGGGACGGCCGGGTTCGTCGCCGGGGTGGTGTTCGCGGGAGGGCCGCCCAGGTCGGGGGCCTTCGGCTTGCTGTTCCAGCGGGACGGCCACGGGAACGACTGCCCCGGGGCCTCCGAGAAGGCGAGCAGCACCACGAGGGCGGCGGCGGCCATCCAGATGCGCGGTGACATGCTGCGTCTCTCTTCCTCCGTGACCGGAACGCATCCGGGGCACTCCGACCCCGGGGCATTTCGCCATCGTCTTCCATCGTCGTCCGGACGGCCTCGGCGTGAATCGGTTTCGCCGATTCTTCGCTGGCGGCCTGGCCTGGCGGCTTCTACCCTTCCCGGGAGGCACCGTTTCGCCATCCCGCGGAGAGTCGTCATGTCGCGCCGGCCCTGGCTCCTGCTCAGCTTCGCGCTGGGCGTCGTCCTCGTCGCCGTCCCGGCCGGCCGGGCGTGGTGGTCCGGCGGCCACGAGAGCCTGGCCCAGGCGGCCGCTTCGATCCTGCCCGACGAGGTGCCGGCCTGGTTCCGCGCCGCCGGCAAGTCGCTCGCCCACTACTCGGTCGATCCGGACCGCTGGAAGAACCCCGGCGCGACCCACCTCAAGGCGAGCGAGTCGCCGGAGCACTACATCGACCTCGAGCTGTACCAGGGCAAGCCGCTGCCGCCGAACCGCTACCAGGCGATCAAGCTGCTAGTCGAGCTGAAGGTCGAGCCGGAGAAGGCCGGGCTCCTGCCCTACGCGATCCTGGACCACTGGGACCGCCTGCGGGTCGCCTTCTACGACCTGCGCCAGGACCCGGCGAACGAGGCGATCCGGGCGAAGGTTCTCGTCGCGGCCGGCAACCTGGCCCACTACACCGGCGACCTGGCCATGCCGCTGCACACGACGATCGACTTCGACGGCAAGAAGGCCCCGGACGGCAAGGTGCTCCAGAAGGGCATCCACGCCAAGATCGACGCCTTCCCGGAGCGGAACAACCTGACCGCCGAGGAGCTGGCCCGCGACCTGAAGGCGAAGGCGATCGACGACGTCTGGGCCCACGTCGTCGATCGCGTCCAGGAGTCGCACAAGCACGTCGCCCGCTGCTACGACCTCGACGCCGACGGGGCGTTCGACAAGCCGACGGAGGCGAGCCGGCAGTTCATCGCCGAGCGGTGCCGCTTCGGCGTCCAACTGACCGCCGACCTGTGGTACTCCGCGTGGCTCTCCAGCGCGAAGCTCCCGAAACACTGGTGAGCCGCCCCATCCCGACACAAGCCCGGGCGTTGCGACGCCCGGGCGGCGGTATCCTCGCTAGCTACGGACGAACAACCGCTTGCTGAACGTCGATCCATTGATCGGCACCGGGGTCGGCGTCGTGATCGTCTCGGTCGGCGGCGTCGGCGTCGCGGCGAGCAGTTCGCCGAAGTTGTACTCGACGCCGTGCGCCCCAGCCGGGACCGACACGTTCTGCACCGTCTCGTAGCCGGCAACGCCGCCGAGCGAGCCGGCGGTGTCCTTGCCGTCGAGGTAGCCGAGCGGCTGCGTCACCTGGACGACGGTGTAGACGCCGGGGAGCAGGTTGTCGAACCGGTACGAGCCGTCCGCGCCGCTGTACGTCGTCATGTAGACGAACTGGCCCTTGCTGTCCGTCCCGGTCAGGGCGACGAGCGAGCCGACGAGGCCGACCTCGCCCGACTCGCGGATGCCGTTGTTGTTCGCGCCGTCGTAGTAGACGAAGCCGGAGATCGACGCCGGCCGGATGTGGCCGAAGTTGTACTCTTCGCCGTGGGCGGCGCTGGGCAGGCGGATGTCGTAGAGCATGTCGTCCGTCGCCGCCCCGCCGAGCGTACCGGGCGTGTCCTTACCGTTGAGGTAGCCGGCCGGCTGGGTCGTCTTCAGGATCTGGTACTGGCCGGGGAGCATGTTCGTGAAGCAGTACGACCCGTCCGCGGCCGACGTGGTGCTCTGATCGACCGCCCGGCCGGCGTAGTCGTAGCCGGTGATGCGGAGCATCACCCCGGCGAGGCCGGCCTCGCCGCCCTCGCGTAGGCCGTTGTCGTTCGCGTCGTGGTAGACGAAGCCGCACACCTCGGCCTGCTGCACCTCGCCGAAGTTGTTCAGGGTCGAGTTCTGCGTCGTCGAGGTGAGGGTGACGTACAGCTCGTCGGTGCCGACGGTGCCGGGGATGCCGAACACGTTGCCCTGGCTCTCCAGGCCGTCCTGGTAACCGGTCGGGGTCTGCTCGCGGATGATGTAGTTGCCCGGCTGCAGGCCGGCGGTCGGGTTGTAGGTGTAGACGACCCGGGCCTTGCCGAGCGAGCTGGTCTGGATCAGGGCGGCCAGGTTGCCCGACCCGGTCGCGGACGAGTCGGCGTCGGCGGTGCTGGTCAGGCTGACCTGGCCGGTGCCGATGAACGCGCTGAGGTCGTTCGCCCCGGCGACGAGCTTCATCGACTTCGTGTCGCCGACGGTGCGCAGGCCGGTATCGACCCCGCTCGCCCCGGCGAAGTCCATGTTGCCGTCGTAGGCGGCGAGCTGGCGCGTCTCGGTCAGGGTGAGCGCCGCCTGGAGCGAGCCGACGTTGGCGACCTGGAGGGTCATGTCGCCGTCGAGGGCCAGCGCCACCGTCGCGCCGACCGGGTCGATGTTCTCGGCCTTCAGCGTGGTTTGAAGGCTCGCCTCGTAGAAGATCTCGACGGAGGTCAACGTCCCGAGCGACGGGTCGAACTGGCCGACGGAGCCGGTCAGCGTGTTGTCGGTCACGCCGCTGAACGACGTCTCCCTTACCAGCGTCTCCGGCTGGGTTATGACGGTCGGGTCGTGATTGAACTCGTAGTAGCCGTTGGCGTTGGTCGTCGTCGAGACGAGGAACTGGCCCTGGGCGTTGTGGAGCGTCACCTGGACATTCGCCAGGCCGCCTTCGCCGGCGTCCTGGATGCCGTTGCCGTTCAGGTCGTGATAGACGAAGCCGGAGATCGTGCTCGGCATCCAGCGGTCTTCGAGCGTCTCCAGCGACGGGTTACGGGGCAGGGGGGAAGCGGTCATGTTCCGGTCAACCTCCAGCGAGACGTTCTCGCGCGAGCTTCTTTGTTCGATGCGGCGTCGGGATGCCGAGGGCGGACGGTGCGAGAGTGTCGCCGTCGCGCCCCGCGCGACGGCGTTGGGTTTGGTTTAGGTTCACCAGCGGAATTCGAGCCCGAAGTTGACGCCCTGGGCCCAGTAGCCGGTGTTCCTCCAGCTGAAGGACGGCTCGTTCGGGCCGTCCAACGGCACCGTCCCCGGGGCGAACAGGTTCGGGTTGATGTTCCGGTTGATCTGCTCGGTCGCCCGGGCGACGTTCGACCAGTACAGGAAGTTGTACCCGACGAACGACCGGATGTTCGGCGTCCAGTCGTAGCCGAGGTTGACGGTCACCTCCGGGACGACGGCGAACACGTCCTTGGTGTGGGTGCCGATGTTCGTCCGCTGGGCGAGGATGCCGCCCTGATAGAGGCCGTCGTTTCGGACCGAGCCGGTGATCTGCGTCGCGCCGAAGATATCGACCTGCTGGCGCGTGTTGCCCATCGCGACCTTGGCCGCCCAGCCGAACGTCCAGCGATCGGCGAAGCGGTGTTCGCCGACGAGGCCGATCTGGCCGCCGTGGAACGTGTTCTTCGACTGGAAGATGTCCCGGTGCAGGAACGACCCCGGCTCGGCGGCCAGGCGCGAGCTGATCAGTTCGGTGTACTCGAACCGGTCCTGCAACGTCAGCGTCCGCCAGCCGAGCAACAGATCGACGAAGCAGCCCGAACCGCACATCAGGTTCGTGCGGAAGTTCGCCTCAGCCCCCCACAGTTCGCTCGACAGGCTGATATCGACAAAGCCCGCCGCCGGCTCGTCCGCCTTGTTGCTGGCGACGACTTGGGTGCCCTCCCGGCCGTTGCGTACGTCGAAGAACGGCCGGGCGAGTTCCGGCACGCCGGGCGACGCGGAGGTGAACCGCTCCGTCGCCTTGTTCAGGTACAGGTAGTTGCCGTCCACGCCGAAGCACCGCGCCTGGTCGAGCCAGAACCCGGAGCTGATCCGATAGCCGGACCGGGTGCCGTCGAGGAGCGCCTGCCCGCCGAACAGGACGGTCGTGGTCGGGTCGCCGAGGACGCCGGGGATGGCGGCCGACGCCGGGCCGGTCGAGGCGAGCGCCGGCGTGTCGGCTCCCTTGGCCCACCAGAGGAGGTACTCGCTGCTGACGTAGAACGTGCTCCACGGCGTGTAGCACTCGTCCGCCCCATCGACGATGGACGGCATCGGGCAGACGCGCTGCATCGCGACCGGCCCGGGGCAGGCGACGCCCGGCGGGCACGGCGTCGGCGGGCAGGCCTGACCGGGTGGGCACGGCGTCGGCGGGCACGGCTGCCCCGGCGGGCAGGGCACCGCGGACGGGACGCCCGGCAGACCGGACGCGACCGGGTGGCCGACCACTGGGCCAGGCCCGACGATCGGCCCGCCGGGGACGACGCCCGGCGCGGGGAACGGCGAGCTGACGACCGGGCCGGGCACGCCGACCGCCGGGGTGCCCGGCATCGGCAACGGCGTGCCGACGACCGGGTTGGACGACACCGGGTTGGCCGGCAGGGGCGTGCCGCCCGCCCCGGGGCCGAGCGGCAGCGGCAGCGGCGTCCCCGTGCCGGTCGGGCGGGGGAACGTCCCGATCGTGGCGGGGTCCTTCGCGTCGCCGGCCTCGGGCGTCTGCTTCCAGGTGAACATGCCCGGCGACAGGTCGCCGGCGTCGGGGCGCATCAGCGGCGGCTTCGTGTTCGGCTCGTTGCCGGTCGGCAGGAACCGGGCCGGCTGCAGGCCGGGGTCGTGGGCCGGGTTCGGCAACGGCTGCGGCACTGGCAGGGCGACGGGCCGTTCGATCACGGCGGCCGGGGCGGGGGCAGCTTGCTGGAACGACACCGGCTGGACGCCGGCGAACGTCGCGGCCGGCTGGGCCGGGCTGCCCCAGCGCGCCGGCGGGGGCGGGTTCGCCGGCGCTGGGCCGGCGGTCGCCAGGCCGGTCAGCCCCAACCCGAGCGTCAGGGCGACCAGGCGATGGAATGGTCTACTCATTGGCGGACGTCCTCCCTGAGCATCGGGACCTTGCCTCCTGCGGGTGTAAAGCTGGCACGGTGTCCTGTTTTGAATTCGGCCGGCCCCGGCGGACTAACTCAACCAAAGACGGCCCGGGCGGGCGGGGGAGACTGGCAGGGAGGGTTCTTCGGGCGCTCTGGCAGGAAGAGTTTCCCCAGCCCGCCAGTCGCCTGGCTTTCCCGGATTGCGACCGCGCCGCGCGTCGGGTAGAGTTGGGGGGGATGGGGAAGTCCCGAGGAGGTCCGCCGATGACCCCGCCGACCAGCGCCGTCGCCCTCGCCCTGCTCCTGCTGCCGACCCAGGCGACGCCGACCGATCGGCCGCGCAGCATCATCGCGCCGAGCATCCCGCAGCTGTCGGTCGAGGAGGAGAAGGCCCTCGACGCGAAGATCGACCTCTTCATGAAGGCGGATGTCGGCGACCTGCCCGGTCCGGAGGTGCCGCAGGCGGTTCGCGACTTCCAGGCGATGGGCCCCGAGGCGGTGCCGGCCCTGATCCGCGGCCTGAACCGCGCCGCCGAGATCAACCACAGCTGCCCGACGTTGCAACTCACGCGCAAGCTGATGGGCCTCCTCACGAAATCGACCGACGTCGAACTGATCGAGTTCGCGCGGGACAACATCGGGGCGGGCGTCAGCGACCGTTCGCGGCACCTGGCGGCCCTGCGGTCGCTGCGGACGCAGTTGATGCTCCACCAGAACGCGGTGGTCCGGAACAACCCGCCCGCCGGCCGTCTGACTACGCCGGCGGTGACGCCGCCGCCGGCCGAGCTTGGCGGCCGCGACCCGAAGACGCTCAAGACGCCGGAGCTGGCCCGCCTCGCCCAGCGCGAGAGCGGCGAGCCGCTCGTCCGCATCCTGCGCGAGCTGGGCACCCGGAGCGACCCGGAGGCGCTCGCCGCCCTGGCGAACCGCGCCGCCAACTCGACGAGCGACGTCCGCGAGCTGAGCCGCGACCTGCTCCAGAAGAGCGTCGCCCGCCTCGACGTTCGCGACGTCCTACCGCTGCTCGACCACGCCGACGCGGAGGTGCGTCGGACGGCGGTGACGGCGATTTTGGACAAGCACCCGGCGTCGCTCGGCAAGCTGATCGACCGCGTGGCCGACGCCGACGACGGCATCCGGCAGCAGGTCCGCCAGGCCCTGACGCGCGAGCTGCGCACGGTCGATTTCGGCCCGGAACCGAACGCCGACGCCGCGGAGGCACGGCGGGCGCGCGACCGTTGGCGCGCGTACTGGGACCTGAACCGGCGTTAGAAATCCCCCTTGACGCGCCGCCGTCGGACGCTATCCTTCCGCCCTTCGCACGCGTTGTCTTCGGATCGGGGGACGGTTCCCGTCACGGGAAAGGGGGCAAGGATGCGCACGTTCCTTGGCGTGGTCGCGCTGGGGCTCGGCCTGCTGCTGGCGGGCACGGCCGCGGCCCAGAACACGCAGCAGAACCAGACGGTGACGCAGACGGTCGGCAACCAGGGGAACGGGTCGGCCTGGTTCTCGTGGCTGACGACGCCACGGATGCGGTTCGAGTCGATGTTCAACCCGTTCCGGCCGGTCGCGCCGCCGCAGGGCGTCACGTTCACCGTGCCGGACCCGTCGAACAACGCCTACTACCTGCAGCAGTTCGGCTACTCGCGGCCGGGCCGCCGCTGACCGACCTCGCTCGGGCCGGCGGGTCACCCCGCCGGCCGGTCCTTCAAGCGCCGCACCTCCGCCTCCAGGGCCGCGACGCGGTCGCGCAACTCGGCGACTTCCTTTTCCAGAGACGACGGGGCTGCGGTTGGCCGGCGCTCGCTCGCCGGGGCCGGGGTCGGCATGGACGGGGCCTCGCCGGCGGTCCGCCGCAGCACGGCCAGCTCGGCCGGGTCGTGAAAGCCGTGTGTCAGGACGGCCCCGCGCCGGTCCTGCTCCGTCAGGTAGACGACGAGCTTGCGCTCGACGAGCCCTTTCAGCACGGCGCGCAGCGCGTCGAGGTCGTCGAACGGCTCCATGCGCGACGCCCGGCCGCGCAGCTCGCCCTCGGTCTGCGGGCCGCGCAATAGTAGCTCCGCCAGGACGGCGATCTCCTTCTTGTCCACCTTCCAGGCGTCGTAGATCAGGTGCCGCCAGCGGTCGACCCGGCCGCCGACGATCTTGGAGGCGAGGCCCTTGGCCATGCACGCCTCCAGGGCGTCCTCGACGTCGACGTCGGGCAGGTCGAGGATCGGGTCGCGGTTGCTCTTCTGGTTGCAGCCGGTCGTGACGGCGTTCAAGCTCATCGGGTACGCGTCCGGCGTCGTCTTCTGCTTCTCGATCAGGACGCCCAGGACGCGGCGCTCCTCGCGGTCGAGCACCGGCCAGGGGCCGCTCGACGGCGCGTCGGGGGTCGGGTCGCTCATTCTGCCTCCTCGTCCTCGGTGGCGATCGTCACGGCCGGCTTGGCCTGCTTGAGCACGTCGCGCTGGTGCCGCCGGGCGGCCTCGACGCCCGGGGCGCTGTACGGGTTGACGCCCATGAGGCGGGCCTCGACGACCGTCGCGAGCATGAGCAGCTGCAACAGCTGGCCGAGGGTGTGCTCGGTCAGGCTCGGCAGGACGAGGTCGGTCGTCGGCCGGGCGGCGTCGTGGTAGGCGCGCGTCGCCCCGGCGTGGGCGGCCCGCGCGATCTCGGGCAGGCTCTTGCGGTTGTACTGGTTCAGGTCGTCCTCGTTCCGGTCGGCCATCTGCACCGTCAGGGGCGTGCCGCGCGGCGCGGCGATAACGACGTTGTGGACGACGCGGTCGCGCGGACCGTCCTGGAGCTGCTGGCCGCGAGCGTACAGGTCGCGCGGCCCGACCAGCGTCAGCGGCGTCGGCCCCCTGCCCTGCTTGGCGAGGCTCTCGCCGACGAGCTGCTCGTACCACCGGCCGACGGCTTCGAGCTTGCGCGACCACAGCGCCAGGGCCCGCAGCGGCTTGCCGCACTCTTCGGTGAGGAGGAAGTTCACCGCGGCGAGCTGGAGGACCGGGTTGCGCTCGAACGGCTCGTCGAGGAAGCGCTTCGTCATCGCGGCGGCCCCGAGGAGCATCGCCCGGACGTCGAGGCCGAGGACCGCCGCCGGGAGCAGGCCAGCCGGCGTGAAGATGGAGAACCGGCCGCCGACGTTGTCGGGGATGGCGAAGACGTCGTCGTCCGGGTGGCCGGCCGCCTTGAACAGGTCGCGCACCCGGCTCGTCGTGCCGGTCACCGCGAGGAAGAGCTTCTTCTGCCACGGCGAGCGCAGGCCGTAGTACTCGGCCGCCTCGCGGCGGAACTGCCGCAGCGCGACGGCCGGCTCCAGCGAGCTGCCCGACTTGCTGATCGCGACGACGGCCCAGCGCTCTTCGCGGTTCTCCGGGTCGATGCACGTCAGCTGGAGCAGGTCGAGCAGGTCCTGCAGCGCGTCGGAGTCGGCGTGGCAGCCGTCGAAGTAGGCGCGCGGCACGCCGGGCCGCTGGGTCGCCGGCAGCTCGTTGTGGTGGGCCGGCTTGAGGGCCTCGAACAGGGCGCGCGGCCCGAAGTGGGAGCCGCCCGCGCCGAGGAAGACGACCGTGTCGGCGTCGTCGCGGAGGCGCTGCCCGGCGGCGATGCACCGGCCGAGTTCGCTCGCCTCGCCCTTGCGGCGGAACGCGTCGAGGTGCTGCTGCGGCAGGTCGATGAACCCCGGCTCGAGCGGCTGGAGTTCGAGCGGGACGTGGCGCATCTCGCGCTCGGCGGTCACCTGGCCGCGCGCCTGGAGCAGGCGCGGCAGGAAGTCCTTCAGGCGTTGTGCCGCGACGAAGTGCCGCGCCCGCATCTCGGCGACCGGGCCCCACTCCTCCAGGGCCGGGGCGACGGCCCCCTGGTAGTCGAACGCGATCGCCTCGTCGGGTAACTCCATCGCCATGGACGTCTCCGGTGCGCGGGGGCGGTCGGTCGGCCCGCCTTGGCCGGGCCGCCCTCGACTGCTACTATAGTTCCATTTCCGGGCCCGGTAAACCGGGGGAAGGACGTCCCGATGGCCGCTCGCACCTTTCCCGACTGTCGCGGCCGGCTCCTTATGGACGGGGCGATGGGGACCGAGCTGCTGGCGCGCGGCCTCTCGACCGAGCCGGTCACCGTCCTGACGACCCACGCCGCCGACGTCGCGGCGATCCACCGCGCCTACCACGAGGCCGGGGCACGGATGCACGTCACGGCGACGTTCCGCCTCAACCCGATCACGCTGGAAGCGACCGGCGAGGGGATGCGCCTGCCGCGCCTCGCCGAACGGGCCGTGCTCCTGGCCCGGCGGTCGGTCGGGCCGGACGACTGGGTCCTGGCCGGCATCGGCCCGCTGTACGACCCGGAGACGAACGAGGAGATCCTCGACCTGGACGTGCTCCACGAGACGGCGGCGGCGTTCGGCCAGGCGGACGGCATCCTGCTGGAGACGACGTCGCGCCTCGACGCCCTGCGCGCCGCCGCCTACCTGACCCACCGCGTCGCCGAGGTGGCCGACCTGCCGGTGCTGCTGTCGGTCGCCTACCGCAAGGAGGGGCCGGGCGAGTACCGCACGGCGACCGGCCACCCGCCGGAGGTGATCGCCCGGCACGCGGCCGGGCACGGCGTCCGCGTCCTCGGCGTCGGCTGCGGTCGCGACATCGGCCCGGACGATTTGGAGGAGATCCTCCGCCGCTACCGGCAGGAGACGGACCTGCCCCTGCTGGTGCGCGGCAACGCCGGCACGCCGCGGCGGGCGGGCGACGGCTGGGCCTATCCGCAGACGCCGGAGGCGTTCGCGGCGTGGGGGCCGCACTGGCTCGCGGCCGGGGCGACCCTGCTGGGCGGCTGCTGCGGCACGACGCCGGCCCACGTCGCGGCGTTGGCCGCGGCGGTCGCCGGTTAGTACCGCACCTCGAACCCGGCGTGGAACCCGGTCACCCACAGGTCGGTGAAGTTCGCCCGGTAGTGCGGCCGCGGCTCGCCGTCCAGCGGCTGGCCGCGGAACTGGGTCGGGTTGACGACCCGGTCGATCGCGTCGCCGGCCCGGAGGATGTTGCTAAAATACATCGCCGACCAGCCGGCCCGCACGAGCAGGGCGTCGGTCACCTGATAGCCCGCCGTCAGTTCGACCTGCGGCATCCAGGCGAATCGCTGGGCGCGGATGTCGCCGCCGTTGGTCGGCTGGGCGAGCAGGCCGCCGGAGGTGACGTTCGTCGCCAGGCCGGGCGTCTGCTGGACGGTGAACCCGGCGATCGACGTCTCGCCCTTGAGCCAGCCGAAGCCGAGCGTCGGCCGGACGAGCAGCGACAGCCGGTTGCGCTGGACGCGCCAGTTCAGGCCGAGGTCGAGCGCCTGGAGGTCGTTCCGCGTGGAGAAATAGTCGTGCAGGCCGAGGACGGTGCCGGCCGGCAGCGACCCGTCCAGGACGCGCCGCCGCTCATCGACGACGACCCGGTCCGACAGGCGGAAGTAGCGGTAACCCAGGAGCAGGTCGAGGTGCTGATACCCCGGCACGACCGCCCCCTGCGGCCGGTCCGGGTCGAACGGCTGGGCCTCGTTCTCGCAGCACAGGAGCGTGAACGTCAGATAAGCGTCGCCGGCCAGGATCGACGTCCGCGACGCGACGGAGACCGCCCCGTCGGCGACGTTCGGGAAGCGGACCAGCGAGGCGTCCTGGACGCCGGACAGCGTGTTGAAGAACGGCCGGGCGAGGACCGCCCCGTTCCCCGGGCCGAACGCCTGCTCGTCGCTGTCTGGGATGAAGTAGGCGAAACTGCCGGTGAGGCCGGTCATGTGGTCCGCGTCGAGCCACATGCCGACGCGGAGACGGAAGCCGGACTGCGGCCCGCCGTTGAGGCGCTCGTCGCCGGCGACGACGCGCGTCCCGGGGGCGTTGAGGTTGCCGGCCTGGGCCCGGGCGGCGTTCGCCGGGCCGACGGTGACCAGGGCCGGCGTCGGGTTGCCCTGGACGTTCCAGAAGAGGTAGTCGCCCTCGGCCCAGAAACCGCCGGGCATGCCGCAGCCCTGGTACCGTCCCCGGCCGACCGGCTCGGTCAGGTCCGCCCCGGCCGGGACGACGTGGACTTCGGGGAACCCGGTCAGGACGGGGGCCGACCCGGCGGCCGGCGGCTCCGCGACGACGGTGCGCGGTGCCGGCAGCGTCTGGGCCGGGGCGGCGAGGGCGGTCAGGCCGAGGGCCAGCAAGGATAGGCAGGGCCAACGCATCAGGAGATCCTCCCTCGGAACAACCCCTCCGGGCCAACTTTCCGTTACTATCGGCACGGCCGGAACGGTACTTGACGGCGACGGGGCGAGAAAGGACGGCCGCGATGAAGCAGGTGCTGGTGGTCCTCGTGTTCGCCCTGGCGGTACTCGCCGCCGGGCTGGCGGCGTTCGTCTACGCCCAGCAGATCCGCTTCGAGCAGCTCGCGCGGGCGATGGAGCAGGAGCTACAACGCCAGATCGGCGAGATGCGCTGGTCGGAGGAGCGCGCCCAGGACGAGCGCCTCGCCGCCGAGGCGGCCCTGGAGCAGGAGCGCCTCGCCCGGCTGGCCGTCGAGAAGAAGTACAAGGAGGTGTGCGACAAGTACGGCCACAAGGAGTGAGCGGGCCCGCCGAACCAGCCCGGGCACCAAAACGGCAAACGGCACCCCGAAGGGTGCCGTCCGCCCGGCGGGCTCGGCGTTACTTGTCGCCTTCCGGCTTCTTCTCGCCTTCCTTCTCCTTCGCTTCCTGCTCCTTCTTCAGGTCGTCCTTCTGCTTCTGGGCCGCGTCGTGCAGCTCCTTCGCCTTCTTCGCCAGGGCGACGAACTCGGCCCGGTGGCCGCCCTCATCCTTGCCGAGCGACTGTCCGGCGAACTCGATCACGCTGCCGAAGTTCGCGGTGCCCTTGTACGGGCTGTTCCGCAGCAGCAGGCCGAACTCGGCGACCGCGATCACGAAGCGCATGTCCTCCGGCGTCGCGTCGAGCTTCTCGACCGCCCCCGCCAGCGGCTGCTCCAGCTTCTTGCTCTTCTCCTCGGCCGGGTCCTTGTAGCGCAGCTTGACCGTCAGGAACTCGCCAGAGTTGGCCGCCTCGGCCGGCGTCTTCGGCGTCTGGTACTTCAGGTCCTCCGTCTCGACGTTCGGCACCTTCTTGCCGGCCGGGATGATCTCGTACAGGGCGGTAACCGTGTGGCCGCTGCCCATGTCGCCGGCATCGACGGCGTCGTTGTTGAAGTCCTCGTCACGCAGGAGCTTGTTCTCGTAGCCGATCAGCCGGTAGCCGGCGACCCGCTGCGGGTTGAACTCGAGCTGGAGCTTGACGTCCTTCGCCACGGTGACCAGGGCCCCGCCCTGCTCGACGAAGATCTTCTGCGCCTCCTTGAGGTTATCGACGTAGGCGTAGTAGCCGTTGCCGACGTGGGCCATCCGCTCGAGATTGCCGTCCTTGCGGTTGCCGTAGCCGTAGCCGAGGATGGTCAGGTAGACGCCGGTCTTGCGCTTCTCTTCGATCATCCGGACGAGGTCGCCCTGGCTGCTGACGCCGACGTTGAAGTCGCCGTCGGTGCCGAGGATGACGCGGTTGATGCCGCCGTCGATGAAGTTGTCCTTGGCGACCTTGTACGCCAACTCGATGCCGGCCCCGCCGGCCGTCGAGCCGCCGGCGCTGAGGTTATCGAGCGCGGCGAGGATCTTCTCCTTCTGGTTGCCGGGCGTGCTTTCGAGCACCAGGCCGGCGCTGCCGGCGTAGGTGACGATCGCGACGCGGTCCTGCGGCCGGAGCTGCTCTACGAGGAGTTTCAGGCTCTTGATGAGCAGCGGCAGGCGGTTCTCCGGGCTCATGCTGCCGGACGTGTCGAGCAGGAAGGTGAAGTTCCGGTTCGGCATGTCGTCGGCGCTGTACTTCTTGGCGGCCATCGCCACGCGGAGGAGCTGGTGCTCGGTGTTCCACGGGCAGTTCGTCATGTTCATCGCGAAGGCGACCGGGGCGTCGCCCTTCGGCTGCGGGTAGGCGTAGTGGAAGTAGTTCACCATGTCGGCGATGCGCACCGCGTCCGGCGGCGGCAGCCGGCCGTCCTGCTGCAGGTAGCGGCGGACGTTGGCGTACGACGCCGTATCGACCGAGACGGAGAACGTCGAGAGCGGCGTCTTCTGGACGGCCTGGTACGGGTTATCGACGAAGTGGTTGTAGTTCTCCGTGCCGGGGAGGCCCTCGGCGGCCTGCTGGTTAGCGATCTGGACGCGCAGGGCGGCGATCGCCTCCTGCTGCTTGGCGGGCGGCAGGTCCTTCGCCTTCTTCAGGCCGTCCTCCAGGGCCTTAACCAGGGCCTCGCCGCGGCGCTCGCCGGCCGGCAGGCTGCCCCACGCCTGGGCGGCCTCGCGGGCGACGACGGTCTTCTCCGCGTCGGTGAGCTTCGCCAGGACCGTCTCCTGCTTGGAGATGATGCTCTTCAGCTCGGTGGTGAGCCGCTCGGTCTCCTTCTTCATGTTGCCCTGGGCCGGGCTGTCCTTCGGCTCGCCCGGCTTGCTCTCGCCCTTCCCTTCCTTCCCGTCGCCCGGGGCAGGGACCTTGCCGGGATCGACCGGCGGCCGGCCCGGGACGACCGGAAACGCCGGGCTCGCGGTCGTGGTGCCGGTGGTCGGGATGACGCCACTGCCCGGCGGGAGGAAGCCCGGAGCCGGGCCGCCCGGGCCGCCCGGGAACCCGCCCAGGCCGCCGCCCAAGCCGCCGGAGCCGGTCGCCCCGCCGAACGGGATGCCGCCGGGGCCGGGCAGGCCCGGCTGGGCGTACGGCGAGACCGGCGTCGTCGGGTTGGCCGGCGGCAGGTTGATCGTCGGCAGCGGCGTGGGGGCCGGCCCCGTCCCGGGGGCCGACTCCGAATTCGGGCGTTCGACCTTGCCCTTCTCGCCGCCCTTGGTGGATTCGGGGGCGGCGTCCTTGTAGTCGTCGCGCGTCGTCGGGGCGATCAGGATGACGTCCGGATCGCCGGGGACCGCCGGCAGTTGGGGGACCGGTCGGTGGTTCAGGGCCAGGTCGCGTTCGCCGGGCGGGGCCGGCGGGGTCAGGGCGGAGTGGGTCCAGTAGCCCGCCCCGAAGGCGACGGCCACGGACGCGGCCAGCGCGGCGATCGCCAGGCTCGGCCGGCTCCAGACGGATCGATTCGGCATCGACATTTGCTGGGTCTCCTCCAAACGGCGTAGGGCCTTCTCCTGGGAGGCGCTGGGGGCCGGCTGGGCGCGCACCCCCTCGACGGCGGTGCGCAGCGTCGGCGACAGCTCGTCCAGGGGGTTGGCCTCCTCGGGACGATGCGGCGAGTCCACGGCTTACTCTCCTTGGGTGATCTCGTGCGTCGGAGCGAGCAGGGCCGCCTCGAGTTTGAGGCGGGCCTTGTGCAGGGCGGCCGCGACCGCCCCGCTGCGGATGCCCAGCTCCGTGGCAATGTCCTGGTAGCTCAGGTCCTCGAAATAGCGCAGGCAGAACACCTCCGCCTCGCGCTGGGGTAACTCGCTGATCGCCTGCCGCAGCCGGTCGTGCAGCTCCTGCTCGAGCACGCCGACTTCCGGCAGGTGGTTCTCCCCCTCCTGGGGCAGGTCCGGCAAGGGCACCGTCGCCTTGCGCTGGCGCAAGCGGTCCAGCGCCCGGCACGTGGCCATGCGGCGAAGCAGCCCGGGCATCGAACGCACGGGCCGCGTCTGTTCCCACTGGTGCATCTGGAGGAAGACGTCCTGTACTACATCCTCCGCGTCCGCGGCATGTCCCAGGATCCGCCAGGCGGTCTGGAACACCAGCGGACCGTGCTCGCGAACGAGCCGGGTCCAGTTCGTTGCCACCGTCACGGTCTCCCGACGAGTCGGTGAAAGCGCCTTCATCCTTCCAGACGGAGGCGGACCGGGTCATGTTACCGCGCGTGTGCTAGATTTCATTTAGCCCCCGGCTTGCCGGGGGTCTTCGTCTCGAAAACCCCGGGCAAGCCCGGGGCTAAATGGGATCCCGAATGCCCCCCGCACGCCGCTTCAACTGGGCCCTGGTCGCCGCGATCCTCGGCACGTCGGCCGTCCTCGGCTACGGCCTGCGCGCCGTCCACGGCTGGCAGCTCGACCGCCACACGCGGACGATCCACGACCAGGTCGCCGCCGCCGAGGCGGCCGGCCGGCCCGGCGACGCGATCGAGGCCCTGGAGCGCTACCTCGCCCTGAACCCCGGCCACACCGCGTCGCTCGCCAAGCTCGGCCGGCTCCTCGACCAGGTCGCCGACAGCCCGGTCGGCTGGTCGCGCGCCCTCTCCGTCAACGAGAAGGTCCTCGGCCGCGACGTGACGAACGCCGCCCTGCGGCGCCGGGTCGCCGAGCTGGCGCTCAAGGTCGGCGACCTCGAACTGGCGCACGAGCACCTGACCACGCTCTGGCACGCCCGCGGCGACGACGTCGAGGTCGCCAACCGGATCGGCGACATCCTCCTCGCCGCCGGCCGGACCGACGACGCGATCCGCGCCTTCCGCGACAGTATCAAGGCCGACCCGAACCAGACCGTCCCCTACGGCCGACTCGCGGCGATCTACCTCGCCCTGGAGGGCGAGCCGACCCTCGCCGAGGAGACGGTCGATGCGATGGTCGCCGCCCAGCCGGACAAGGCCGGGCCGTACCTCGAACGCGGCCACTACTACCGGGCGGTCGGCCGGACCCAGGACGCGGCGAACGACTTCGCCAGGGCGCGTACCCTGGCCGGCGACGACCCGGAGCCGCTCCTGGCCCTGGCCGACCTCGCCCTGGCCCGCGGCCGCCACGACGAGGCCCGCCGCCTGCTCGATGAGGGCCGCGCCGCCCACCCCGACCGGCCGACCTGGTATCGCCACCTGGCCGAGCTGGCCCTGCTTCAGGGCAAGCCAGACGAGGCGCTCCGCTGGGTGGAGGACGGCCTTCAGGGGGCCCCGAAGGACGCCGATCTGTGGCAGCTGCGCGTCGAGACCGCCCAGCAGAAGGACGACCTGACCGCCGCCCGGGCCGCCGCCGCCAAGCTGCGCGACCTGCCCGGCGTCACGCCCGGCCTCGCCGAACTGATCGACGCCCGGCTCCAGCTCTACCAGGGCGAGGGGCGACGGGCCGTCGATCGCCTCGTCGCCCTGCGCGGCGACCTGCGCCTGTCGCCGTGGCTGCGTGCCCGCGCCGCCGTCGCCCTGGCCGAGGCGGCGGTCGTGATCGGCGAGCCGGATCGCCAGTTCGCCGAGCTGCGCCGCGCCGTCCGGCTCGACCCGTCGCACTACCCGGCGTGGGTGTGGATCTGCCGCCTCCTGATCGAGCAAGGCAAGCCCGACGAGGCGCGCGACCTGCTCAAGCGCGTCCTCAAGGAGCCGGACCCGCCGGCGGAGGCGCACCTGCTCTTCGCCCGGGCGTCGCTGCAGCGCCAACTCGGCCGGCCGGAATCGGAGCGGAACTGGAGCGAGCCGATCGAGGCCCTGCGGCCGATCGAGCGCCTCGCCGCCTGGGCGGTCGAGGCGGCCCTCGTCCGGGCGGAGGTGCTCCTCGCCCAGGGCAAGGGCACCGCTGCCGAGGCGGCCCTCGCCGAGGCGACGAAGACCTACCCGGCCGACGCGCGCGGCTGGGCGGCGAGGGCGGCGCTGGCCCGCCGGCTCGGCGACCCGGCCCTGGCCCGGCGGGTCGAGGCGGAAGGCTTGAAGGTCGTCGCCGACCCGACGGCCCTGCTGCTCGGGGCGGCCCGGTCCGTCGACGCGATGACCCCGGCCGAGGCGAAGGCGGCGCGCGAGGCCCTGGAGGCGCGCCTGGCGACGCTGCCGCGACCGGCACGGATCGGGATGCTGCAAGCCCTCGGCGCGACCGACCCGGACCAGGCGGCACGCCTGCTGGCCGACGTGCGGCCGGCCGACGGCCAGTCGCTCGGCGCGGCGCTCGACCTGGCCCTCCTCGGCCAGGACGCCGCCCTGGTGGAGAAGATCGTCGCCGCCCTGCGTGAGGTCGATGGACCGGACAGCGACGCCGCCAAGTTCGGCGCGGCGGCGTGGCAGGTTCGCACCGGTGGATCGCTTACCGAGGCGCGGACGGCCCTGGAGCAGCTCGCGAAGGACCGGCCGACGTGGGCCGCCCCGACCGCCTGGCTCGGTCGGCTCGCCGACGCGGACGGCCGACCCGCCGACGCAGCGCGGCTCTACCGCCAGGCGTTCGACCTCGGCGACCGCTCGCCGGGGGTCAGCCTCCGCCTGCTGCGCCTGCTCGTCGAGAAGGGCGACTTCGACCAGGCCGACAAGGTCTTCCGCCAGGTCGAGCGCACCGCGCAGCCGACCGGCGAACTCGCCCGCCTCGGGGCAGAGATCGCCCTGCACAACGTCGAGACAGACCGGGCCCTCCGCCTGGCGGAGAAGGCGAAGCCGGCCGGGACGCCGACGGCGGGCGACCTGCTGTGGCGCGCCGGCTTCCTCGCCCGGGCCGGCGAGGTGCGCGACGCCCTGGCGGCGGCGCGCCAGGCGGTCCGCCTCAACCCGGTCGATCCGGACGGCTGGGCGCTCCTGGTCGAACTCCTCGTGAAGAGCAACCGACCGGCCGAGGTCGATGCGGTCCTCGCCGACCTGCGGCAGCGGCAGCCGGCCGACCTGCACGCCGTCACGCTCGCCCAGTGCGAGGCGCACCTCGGCCGGCCCGACCGCGCGGCGGCGTACTTCGACCAGGCGGTCAAACGCGCCCCGGACGACGTCTACACCCTGCTCAAGGCGGCGGCGTTCCACGTCGAGCGAAAGAACCCCGACGCGGCGAGGCCCCTCCTGGAGCGGCTGCGCCAACTCGCGCCGCGGATGCCCGAGGACCGGGCGCGGTGGGTCGAGGAGCGGCTCGCCGCTCTGGGGTGACGCGGGGGTGAAAGAAAAGAACCCAGGCGTTGCAACGCCTGGGTTTGTGGAGCTAGCGGGGAGCGTGCCTCAGTTCCCGCCCGGGGCGAGGTCGATCCCCGAGACGCTCGGCGGCGGGCCGGCCGGCCGCGCCGGCGGCGACGCCGGCGGCGCGACCGGCCGCAGCGTCGTCGTCTCGCCGCCGGGCAGGTCGATCTTGAGCGGGAGCGCCGCCCCCTGGTTGCCGGCGAGGTCGCACCCCTCGACGCGGATGTGCATCCGTCGCGGCAGGTTCGCCGCCAGCGGGAACTCGTGCCGGCCGGTGTTCGCCACGCCGGCCGCCAGCGGGATCCACGGCCCCTCCGCCGACTCGGCGTAGCTGATCGTCATCGGCCGCGGGCCGAAGTTCCGGTCGGTCGCCTTCCACCGCACCACCAGGGCCGGCTTCTGGCTCGACAGGCTCAGGTCGACGCCGAGCAGCTCGATCGCCGGCTTGGCCGTATCGACCGCGACCCAGATGTGTGGCATGTCGCCCGGCTTCGGCGTCCGGACCGGGACCGCCGCCGTCTTGACCAGGAGCATCAGGCCGTAGGTCCCCTCGCCCGGCACCTCGACCGCGACGACGTTCGGCGGCTGGAGCGTCGCCGGGATGTGCTTCCAGACCTTCTGGTCCTTCGTCGCCCACACCTCGACCGTCGCGCCGGGGGTACTGTCCTTCAGCTCGAACGTCAGGTTGAACTTCGTCGTGTTCACCGTCCGCATGACGACGGCGATCCCCGGGGCGTTCTCGATCACGGTGGACGGCGTGCCGAGCGGCGGCAATTCTGGCGCGGCCGGCGGCTCCTTCGCCTCCTTGGCGACGGTCGGTTCTTCCTTCTCATTCAGGGGCGGCAGCTCGCGCGGCTGCTCCTTGGCCGGGGGCGGCTCCTGGATGGGCGGCAGGTCCTTCACCAGGGCCGGCTCCTTCATCGGGGCCGGCTCCTTCGGCGACGGCGGCGGGGTCGGCCCGGTCGTCGCGTACATCAGGTCGGACCGCTCGGCCGGGGCGGTTCCGCCGACCGGGGTGAGCTGGCCGCCCATGGGTTGGGTGGTGGCCTGGGTGGTGGCGTAGGTCGCCGCGAGCAACTGCGAGTCGATCGCCGGCGGCGGGGCGTAGCCGGTCGCCGGCAAGGCCGGCGAGAACGGCGGCCGGCCGGCAGGCTGGCCGCCGACCCGGGTGCCCGGCGGCGTCACGTAGGGCGGCCGGTTCGCCGTGTACGGCGCGCCGGCCCCCGGCGCGCCGGATGGCGGCACCATCGACATCGGGTGGGCCGGGCCGACCGGCGGCATGTTGCCGGTCATTCCGGGCGTGGCCGGCACCGGGCCGTAGGGGTACGGGGCGGCGGGCTGCGACGAGGAACACCCCGCCAGCAGCAGCATCAGGGCCGATCCGAAGAACATCCTCTCCCGCATCGTGGCCTCCCGCCCGATCGAGGGCGATCCCCCCGACGCCGTTGCGTCCTTTCCCCGGCCCGGCCAGCGTCCCCGAGGGCCTGGCCCGAACCCGGACACGGCGTCGATTGCGACTTGGTCGGCGGCATGTACCCGCCCCGCCCGGCGAGAACAAGGCGAGTTTCCCCCCGGGCGGGGCGAGGAAAAGATCTGTTGACGCGCCGGGGCGAGGCGGCTATCTCCCCGCCCACTCTGCATAGCGAGCAGCCAGGATGCGCCGCCGTGCCCGCCGGCCGAAACGCCGCGGGGCGGACGGGCCGTCCGGGGGGGGGTGCGTGGGGTTTCGCCCGCGGTCCAGGAGACGCCCGCTACGCGGGTCGCCGGGCCGGGTCGCCCGACCAGCGGGGGCTGGTGCGCCGATCACGGCGAATCCGGGTGCGAGACCGGGAAGGGTTCAGGGGGAGGGGCCCAGGTATGAACCGTCTTACGTGGGGGAAGAACTGGTCGGCCTGGAGCCTCGGCTGGCTCGTGGCCGCCCTCGGGTCGGGGTGTACCTCGGGCCTGCCGTACCAGTATCACGGCCAGCCCGGCATGGGGTATCCGCCGCCCGGCACGCACCAGGCCCTCCGGCCGAACACGCCGTACTCGAACCCGCCCGGGGCGGCCCCGAACGGCATCCAGCCGGTCAACTACCAGCAGCCCGCCCCGGGGGCCCTCCCGCCGCCGCACACGACGACGGCCGGGCTGGCCGCCGCGATGCCCCAGCCGGCGACGCCGGCCGCCGGCGGCCTGCGCCCGGTGCCGCTCGGGCCGACCCTCGCCGCCGGGCCGACCGTCGGGCCGATGCCGATGCCGGGCCAGCCGATGCCTGGTATGTCGATGCCCGGCGCGACGGCCGTCGTGACCGGGAACGGCTTGCCCGGCATGCCGGCCGAGGTGCCGCCGCTGCCGCGCGAGTTGACCAAGTCCGTCATGCCGCCGTACACGCTCGAGGCCCCGGACACGATCTACATCGACGTCCTCAAGGCGATCCCGAAGCCGCCGTACAAGGTCGAGCCACTCGACGTCCTGGCGATCAACGTCGGCGAGACGTTGCCGAACCAGCCGATCGGCGGGACGTTCATGGTCTCGCCGGACGGCATCGTCAACCTCGGCTTCGGCTACGGCGTCGTCCGCGTCGCCGGCCTGACGCTCGAGCAGGCGGCCATGGCGATCAAGCTCGTCCTGAAGGCGAAGCTCACCGAGCCGCAGGTCGGCGTCGGCCTGGCCCAGTTCCGCGGCACGGCGACGCTGCGCGGCGACTTCATGCTCGCCCAGGACGGGACGATCACCCTCGGCTCGTATGGCTGCGTCCAGCTCGCCGGCCTGACGCTGGCCCAGGCGAAGGCGATGATCGAGCGCCACCTGTCGCAGTGGCTGATGAACCCGGAGGTGTCCGTCACGGTGACCGGGTACAACAGCAAGGTGTACTACGTCATCGCCGACGGGGCCGGCTTCGGCATGGGCGTCTGGCGGTTCCCGATCACCGGGAACGAGACCGTCCTGGACGCGATGGCCCAGATCAGCGGCCTGCCGGCCATCTCGTCGAAGAAGCGCATCTGGCTGGCCCGGCCGTCGCCGGCGTGCAAGGGCGGCTACCAGATCCTGCCGATCCACTGGGAGGTGCTCGTCATGGGCGGCGACACGGCGACGAACTGGCAGCTGTTCCCCGGCGACCGCATCTACATCGGGGCCGACCCGTGGATCGAGTGCAATAATACGATGGCGAAGGTCATGGCCCCGATCGAGCGGGCGCTCGGCATCACGCTGCTCGGTGCTTCGACGTTCCAGATCATCCGGAACAATAACAACAACAACAACGGCAACAACAACGGCAACTTCGGCGGGTTCTGAGGCGGGCATCTCGGCCATATAGCCCCGGGCTTGCCCGGGGTCTTCGCCGCGAAGACCCCGGGCAAGCCCGGGGCTATATGTTGAGGGGGACGGGATTCGCTCAACCCGCCCGGTGCCGACCGTCGATGAGAGGGGTAGACAGAATCGAAGGATCGGTTCGCCCTCTCGGGAAACTCACCCAGGAGAGATGCGATGCTTCGCAACCTGGCCGTGCTGGCCCTGGCGGTTCTGTCCGGCTCGCCGGCCCTGGCCCAGCTGCCGCCGAACTTCGGCCGGCCGCCGGGGCCCGGGTCGCCCGGCTTCCAGCCGGCGGTGAGCCCGTACCTGAACCTGGCCCGCGGGGGCGTCCCGGCCGTGAATTATTACGGCCTGGTGCGCCCGCAGGTCGAGGGGACGCAGGCCCTGATCAACATCGAGCAGCAGCTGCAATCCTTCGAGCCGGTGACGGTTCCGGGGATGGCGGGCGGCCCGATGCAGGGCGCGGGGGCCGGCTCCGCGGTCGGCCCCCAGGTCGTCGCCCCGACCCGCTTCATGACCCACGGCCGCAACTTCCAGAACGTGCCACCGACGCAGGGGGCACAACCTGGCGGGGTGCCGGCCATCACGGGCCTCGGCCAGTCCCTGTCGCCTCGGCGGTAGCGGACGGGCCGGCCGGGTCGGGACAGGTACTTCGGGGAGCGAGTCGATCGCGACGCGGCCGACTCGCTCCTTCGTTTTGAACGGTCCACGGACGGACCTACCCGGCTCGCATGGAGGTGGTGATGCTCCGCTCATGGCTCGCCCGGGCTGTCGCCCTGGCCACGGTCTTCGCGGTGCTGCCCGGGGCGGCACACGGCCAGTACGCTTACCCCGCCCCCGGGCCGGCGTACCCGATGCACGGGCAGGCGTACCACCCGCAGGGCATGGCGTATCCGGTCGCGGCACCGATGTACCCCGACCAGGGGGCGTACTGCGGCCCCGGCGGCTGCGCCCCTGGCGGGGCCTGCAACGGCTACGGCTGCCCGCCGATGGTCGGCCCGGTCCAGCACGGCTGGCTCGGCGGCCTGAAGGCGAAGTTCAGTAACCTGTTCTACGCCCGGTACTGCTGCACGCCGAACGTCAACTGCGGCCAGTACGTCTTCTGCACGCCGATGCCGCCGACGCTCCGCTTCCCGTACGTCTGCGGCAAGCCGGTCGTCGATCCGTGCACGTGGGACCACTACGGCTACTACCAGACGTGCTGGGCACCGTGGGGCTTCCCGCCGGCGCACTGCCACTGCCCGACGCAGCAGCTCGCCGCGGTCGTGCCGGCCCACACCCCGCGCGCCGACTACTTCTCCGGCGACATCCGCGCCCAGCAGCCGAACCTGCCGCCGCCCGGTTCGCCGGCTCCGATCACCCTGCCAAAAAAGGAGCCGGAGGCCGCTTTGCCGACGACGGCCACCCCCGGCCTGCCGGCCGTCCAGGGCCTGGCGGTCGACGTCCTGCCCGCGCCGCGGGAGTTTACCGTCCCGGTGGCGACGCCGTCCACGCTACCGCCGTCGCCGCCGCGCCGGTAACGTTTGCGTCCCGGTCGCGCCTCGGGTATGCTGGGACGACTCTCCCGGCGTCCCCGAGGCTCGCGACGATCATGCAGCACCCCACCTTCACGCGGCGTACTGTCTTGCAGGCAGGCTCCGTCGGCCTGCTCGGCCTGGGACTCGGCCACCTCGGCGCGCTGCGCGCCGCCTCGATGAAGCGAGCGGGCTCTGTCATCTTCGTCTTTCTCTCCGGCGGCCTCGCCCAGCACGAGAGCTTCGACCTCAAGCCGGACGCCCCGGCCGACATCCGCGGCGAGTTCAAGCCGATCGACACCGCGACCTCGGGCATCCGCATCTGCGAACACCTGCCGCGCCTCGCCGAGCGGAGCAACGCCTACGCCCTCATCCGGTCGCTGACGCACCCGTCGAACGACCACTCGGCCGGCCACCACATCATGCTCACCGGCCGGTCGGCCCTGCCGACGGGCTTCAACGCGAGCAAGCCGCAGCCGAGCGACCACCCGTCGCTCGCCGCGATGGCGACGGCGGCCCTGCCGCCGCGCAACAACCTGCCGCCGGCCGTCGTCCTGCCGGACCGCATCGTCCACAACACCGGCCGCGTCCTGCCCGGCCAGTTCGCCGGCCTGCTCGGTCCGCGCCGCGACCCGTGGTTCCTCGAGATGTCCGCCTTCGAGCCGAAGGCCTACGGGGCCTTCCCCGAGTACGAGTTCGACCACCAGGAGCGGCCCACCACCTTCAAGCGGACGGCGTTCGACCTGCCGAACCTCAGCCTGCCCGAGGGCCTCGCCCCGGACCGGCTCACCGACCGGGTCGGCCTGCTGGCGCGCCTGGACCGGCAGCGCGCCGACCTCGACGCGACGGCCGACGCCCACGACCGGCACCACCAGTCGGCGGTGTCGCTGCTGACGAGCCAGGCCGTCCGGCGGGCGTTCGACCTCGGCCGGGCCGACGCGAAGACGAAGGCCCGCTACGGCGACAACGCCTTCGGCTGGTCGCTCTTGATGGCCCGCCGGCTCGTCGAAGCCGGGGTCGCCCTGGTACAGGTCAACCTCGGCAACAACGAGACGTGGGACACGCACGGCAACGCCTTCCCGCACCTGCGCGAGAAGCTCCTGCCGCCGTTCGACCGGTCGCTGTCCGCTCTGCTCGACGACCTGCGCGACGCCGGCCTGCTGGAGAACACGCTCGTCGTCGTCGCTGGCGAGTTCGGCCGGACGCCGAAGATCACGACGCTGACGCAGCACTACAAGGGCCCCGGCCGCGACCACTGGGGGGCGGTGCAGTCGGTCCTCGTCGCCGGCGGCGGCGTCAGGGGCGGCAACGTCGTCGGCGCGTCGGACAAGCACGGCGGCTACCCGGCCCGCGAGCCGCAGTCGCCCGAGGGGCTCGCCGCGACGATCTACCACGTCCTCGGCATCCCGGCGACGTACCACGTCCACGACGCCGAGGACCGGCCGCACGCCGTCTACCACGGCGAGCCGATCGCCCGGCTATTCTGAAGCCGGCGGGCGGCGAAACTTCGTCGGCCCGGTCGGGTAGTATCTCCGGTCCGCACCCTGGTCCGACTCGCCGGAGGTCCCATGCGCCGTCTGTTGCGTTCCGCCCTCGTCGTGGGGCTGCTGCCCCTGTTCGCCCTGGCCCAGTCTCCGGAGTACCGCTTCGAGCTGGGCCAGAAGCTGCGCGCGTTCGAGCGAGCCCTTGAAGTCGCCACCGACGCCGACAGGCGGACGCCAGCCCTGAAGGCCCTGGAGCCGGTGACGTTCACGTTCTTCTCCGGCCAGATCGGCGAGGCGGGCCGCCTCCTCGACGAGTCGCGCTTCCTGCTGCGGACCGACCCGGCCACCGACGCTGAGCGCTGGGCCGCGTCGCTCAAGGTCGAGCCGGCCGCCCGGCTGCTCGACGCGACGGCGAAGGCGGTCGAGGTCACCGTCAGCCCGTTCTACAAGGCGAAGGTCGCCCCGCCGGAGAAGCCGGCCGTGCGTCTCACCCTCCTCGACGCGGCGGGCAAGGCGACCGCGACCGGCACGACGCCGCTGGAAGGCGTTCCCGGCAAGGCGAAGCTCGCCCTGGCCGACGCGACGGCGGGCGACTTCACCCTGCGGGCGGAGATCGTCGCCGGTGACAAGGTGCTGTCCACGGTCGAGCAGACCGTCTCGCGCGCCGAGAAACTGACCGAACGCCTCGCCGCCCTGGCGAAGGCGACCGACGCGGCGAAGGAGAAGGACCGCACGACCGACCGGCTGACGCTGGCCCGGCTCGGCGACCAGCTCGACCTGCTGGCCAAGGGCAACACCCTGGAGACGAACTACCCGGCCGCCCGGCTGCTGAAGGAGGCGGAGGAGTGCGCCGCGGCGGTGCTGGCCGGCAAGCCGTACTTCGGGAGCAAGCGGCCGGGCGAGTTCTGGCTCGTCCTGGGGACGAAGGCCGGCAACCGGCTGCGCGTCCAGGCCCCGGAAGCGGTCAAGGCCGGCAAGCCGGTCCCGGTCGTCTTCGCCCTGCACGGCGCGGGCGGCAGCGAGAACATGTTCTTCGACGGCTACGGCGACGGCCTGGTCGGCAGGCTCGCCGCCGAGCGCGGCTGGCTGCTCGTCTCGCCGCTGGTGGCCGGGACGCCGGCGTCGGCCGAGGTGCTCGACGAGCTGAACAAGCTGTATCCGATCGACCGCGAGAAGGTGTTCGTCCTCGGCCACTCGATGGGGGCGGCGGCGACGATGGCGGCGGTGTCGCGGGAGCCGAAGCTGTTCCGGGCGGCGGCCGCCCTCGGCGGCGGCGGCCAGGTCAAGGCCGGCGACGACCTGAAGAAGGTGCCGGTCTTCGTCGGCATCGGCGAGCGCGACTTCGCCCTGACCGGGGCGAAGTCGCTCAGCGCGAGTTTGAAGAAGGCCGAGGTGGTGACGGTCGAGTACAAGGAGTACAAGGGCGTCGAGCACCTGACGATCGTGCAGCTCTCCCTGCGCGACGTGTTCGGCTTCTTCGACAAGGCGCTGGCGAAATAGGGCTCTCTCCCATGAAGACCGCGACCGGCGAGGCGCTGATCCACCACGGCACGCTGGTCGATGGCAACGGCGGCCCGCCGGTGTCGGACGCGGCGGTAGTCGTCCGCGAGGGCCGCATCGTCTTCGCCGGCCCGGCGGCGCACGCCCCGCCAGTCGGCGCGACAGCGGCGCGCCTCGACGCCCGCGGCGGCACGATTCTGCCCGGCCTGGTCGAGGCGCACTTCCACCCGACGTACTTCAACGTCGCCGCCCTGGAAGACCTCGACATCAAGTACCCGGTCGAATACGTCACCCTGCTCGCGGCCGCCAACGCGAAGCTCGCCCTGGAGTGCGGCTACACGGCGGCCCGCAGCGGCGGCAGCCTGTTCAACATCGACGTCTGGCTGAAGAAGGCGATCGAGGAAGACCTCGTCCCCGGGCCGCGCCTGGCGGCGAGCGGCCGCGAGATCTGCGGCGTCGGCGGCCTGATGGACTGGAACCCGGACTACCGCCGCATCGGCATGGAGGGGCTCGTCCTGCTCGTCAACGGCCCGGACGAGGCCCGGTCGGCGGTGCGCAAGCTCGTCAAGGACGGCGTCGAGTGGGTCAAGACCTACCCGACCGGCGACGCGGCGTCGCCGGACGTGAACGACCACCACACGCTGTGCATGACGTTCGACGAGATGCACGCCGTCGTGGCGACGGCCCACAACCACAAGCTGAAGGTGACGGGCCATTGTCGCGCGACGGCCGGCATCAAGAACGCCCTGCGGGCCGGCTACGACACGATCGAGCACGGCACGTTCATGGACGCGGAGGCGCTCGACCTGCTGCTGGCGCGCGACGTGCCTTGCGTGCCGGCGCTGTACTTCGAGTTGGCGAGCGTCGAGCGCGGCCCGGAGTTCCGGCTGCCGCCGCGGGTGATCGACGGCCACAAGGAGACGCTCGAGGCGGGTGCGGAGAGCGCCCGGATGATCCTGAAGGCCGGCGGCCGGATCGGCCTCGGCGGCGACTACGGCTTCGCGTGGAACCCACACGGCGACTACGCGCGGGAGATCAGCTTCTTCGTCAAATACGTCGGCTTCACGCCGCTGGAGGCGCTGACGTGCGCGACGCGGACCGGGGCGGAGATCCTCGGCCGGGGCCACGAGATCGGCACGCTGGAGGCGGGCAAGCTGGCCGACGTGCTCGTCGTCGATGGCGACGTGGTCGCGGACGTGTCGCTGCTGGAGGACCGGCGGCAGTTCGTCGCGGTGATGCAGGGCGGCGTGGTGAAGGCGGGGCAAGCTCTGTCGCGTTGATGGACACCTGAATCGGAGGGGGATGCCATGCGGTTCGGATGTGTGTTGCTCGCGGTGATGATCCTGACGGCGACCGACCTGCGGGCCGAATCGGTCAAGCCGGTGGTCAACTGGTCCGGCACGGTGAAAGAGTTAGCGAAGCAGAAGGCCCTGCCGGAGCACGGCCTCGTCGTCGATCAGAAGGGCTTCGTCGATCTGTGGAAGGCGTGGCGGCCCAACGAAGAAGCCCCCCAGGTGGACTTCTCGACGCACTTCGTCGTGGTCCGGACCGCGGAGGGGCGGTTCACCTTCATCGCGGAGTTGCAGGTCGACGAGAACGGGGCCGCACTGTTGCTCACCGCGAGGGGCAGCACTGTATACGTGGAGGGCTTTGGCTACGGCCTGGCGGTCTTCCCGCGCGACAAGGTCAAGACGTTCGCCGGCCGGCCGATCAAGCGGGACTGATCACTTCCCCAGGACGAGGTCGAGCGCCCAGCAGCCGCGGACGTGCGGCCCGGGTGAACGCAGGTGGCCGAGCAGGTCGGCGTCGGCGCAGCCGGCGTCCTCCAGCGCGTCGGCCAGGATCGGCAGCAGGTCGAACGCCGCCTCAGCGTAGATCCCCTCGGCCAGGTTGCAGACGACGCCATCGTTCCAGGCCAGCCAGCCCGGGTCGGCTTCGACCCAGCGGAACGGGTTGCCGAACACCTCGCGGAACAGGTCCGGGTAGAGCAGGGACGGAGGCAGCGACGCCGGGTCCACCTCGTCGGCGACGGACGGCAATACCGCGTCGGCGGCCCGCCTCGCAACGACGGCGGCCTCATACTCTGGGTCCATGTGAAACTGGGCCCGGACCTCGTCCTCGAACTCGTCGCGGAGGGCCTGCCGGGCCGCCGCCTCGGCCAGGAACCGGGCGGCGAGTAGCTCCTCGTGCGTCGCCCGCCCGTCGGCATAGCGCTCCGCCACGCCGAGGGCACGGACGCTGTCCCGGTAGCGCATCGCGCCGGCGACCTGCCGGGCGCACGCCACGGCGAGGAGCCGCCACAGTCGCGGGCTGCCCCTGTCGGTCACGACCGCGAGCATCGCCACGCCGTCGGCGGACTTGTGCCATTGTGCTTCGGTCATCGGGCTCCTTATCGTTCCGCGTACGAGCGGTCTGGCAAATCTATCGGGAGGTGGTCGGGGCAAGCTGTTTTCCGTGGGGGACCGTCCTCGGTCGCCTCTTCGACCCCGAGGCGACCGAGGACGGTCGCCCCACGATAACAGACCTCCCGGATCGATTGCCGCACCCCGTACGAGCCGGTCGGAAATCGGTCGTTGCGGCCCGGCCGAACCGGGCGTATAGTCGGGACCACGTCCCCGTGCGTGAGGTTCGCCCCCATGATCCAGTGCCCCGGCTGCTCGGCGTTCTCGCCCCAGGCGGCGCGCTACTGCTCCGCCTGCGGCACCCCCCTCGGCGGCACGGCCGCACCGACGGTGACCCAGACCTACCCCGCCCCGGCGACCGACCCGCGGCCCGGCGAACGCTTCGCCCCCGGCCAGGTCCTCGCCGGCCGCTACCGCATCGTCGCCCGGCTCGGGGCGGGCGGCATGGGGGAAGTCTATCGCGCCGACGACCTCACCCTCGGCCAGCCGGTCGCGTTGAAATTCCTGCCGGCCGACCTGAACGCCGACGCGCACCGCCTCGGCCGGTTCCACGACGAGGCACGCAGCGCCCGCCAGGTGACGCACCCGAACGTCTGCCGCGTCCACGACATCGGCGACCACCACGGCCAGCCGTTCCTCATCATGGAGTTCGTCGACGGCGAGGACCTCGCCTCGCTCCTGAAGCGCGTCGGCCGGCTGCCGGAGGAGAAGGCGGTCGAGGTCGCCCGCCAGCTCTGCTCCGCTCTGGCTTCCGTGCACGAACAGGGCCTGCTCCACCGCGACCTCAAGCCGGCCAACGTCATGCTCGACGGCCGCGGCCGTGTCCGTCTGACCGACTTCGGCGTCGCCGCGCTCGCCGGCACCGTCGACGACGTCCGCTCCGGAACGCCGGCGTACCAGGCCCCGGAGGTGCTCGCCGGCCGCGAGGTGTCCGTGGCGAGCGACGTGTTCGCCCTCGGCCTCGTCCTCTACGAGCTGTTCACCGGCCGGAAGGCGTACCCGGCGGCGACGCGCGGCGAGCTGGAGCAGGCCTACGCGAGCGGGCCGCCGTCGCGGCCGTCGAGCCACGCGACCGGGATCGACCCGGACGTCGAGCGCGTCATCCTCCGCTGCCTGGCGGCCGAGCCGCGCCACCGGCCGCGCTCCGCCGTCGAGGTGCTGGCCGCCCTGCCCGGCGGCGACCCGCTCCAGGCCGCCCTCGCCGCCGGCCGGACGCCGTCGCCGACCCTCGTCGCCGACTCGGGCGGCACCGGGCTGCTCTCGCTCGCCGTCGCCGGGGCTCTCTTCGCGGCGGTGCTCGTCGGCGTGTTCCTGTTCGCGTGGCTGACCGACCAGGCGGGACTGCACCGCCGCGCGCCGCTTCGCGACCCGCACTACCTGCGCGGCAAGGCGCGCGACCTCGTCGAGCAGCTCGGCTATCCGCACACGCCGGCGGACAGCGTCGAGGGCGTCGCCAGCTCGCCCGGCGATCTGGTCTACTGGTATCGGCACAGCCCGACGCGCATCGTCCACCGCCAGAGCCCGAACGACATCCTCGGCTACGACATCCCCGGCGTGCCGACGCGCGGCGAGCCGCCGCTCGGACCGGGCGAGGTCGGCGTCCTGCTCGACGGCCACGGGGCGCTGCGCGAATTCCAGGCGAGGCCGCCCCTGGAGCGGGACACCGCGAAGGCGGACTGGCGGCCGTTGTTCCAGGCGGCCGGCCTGGACCTGGCCGAGTACCACGAGGAGAAGCCGAACCGCGACCCGAAGACGCACGTCACCGAGCGGCGCGCCTGGGAGGCGGACGGCCGGCGCGTCGAGGCGGCCGCCCGGGGCGGCGCGCCGGCGTACTTCTGGGTCGGGTCGGCCGAGCCCGACGCGGCGACGGGTGACACCCGCACCCGGCTCGCGGAGATCTTCTACACCGCCGTCCGCGTCCTGGCCCTGACGGTCGGCGTCTGGCTGGCGTGGTGGAACGTCCGCCACGGCCTAGCGAACACGACCGGGGCGCGGCGGCTGGCCGGCGTCTACGCCGGGTCGTTCCTCGTCATGTGGGCGTTCCTGGCGCACCACGCCGTCACCCTGGCGGACGAGTGGGCCATCGTCGCCGCGGTCGTCGGCGGCGTGCTCCTCAACGCCCTGACGCTGTGGGTCATCTACCTCGCCCTGGAGCCGTCGGTGCGACGGCTCCAGCCGGGCTGGGTCGTCGGCTGGAACCGGCTGCTCGCCGGCCGATGGCGCGACCCGCTCGTCGGCCGGGACGTCCTCGTCGGCTGCCTGTTCGGCGTCGCCTACGCCGTCGTCTACCCGATCCACCGGACGCTGCTGCCGGAGGCCCTCGGCGATCCGTTCGCGCCGTACGCCGTCTGGATGGCGACGCTGACCGCCGGGCCGGTCGGCCCGATCGCTGCCTACGTCTGGTCGTCGCTGTACTTCCGGCTGCTCGACTTCTTCTTCCTGATGCTGATCTACCTGGTCACCCGGCGGCTGAGTCTGGCCGTCGCGCTGTGGGCCCTGTTTCGCCTGGTGCAGTGGTCGCAGTGGGAAGGTGGGGCGGTCACCGTCTCGTCGGTCGCGCTGACGGGCGTGCTGATCGCCCTGTCCCTGGTGACGCTGCTGCGCTTCGGCCTGTTGGCCTTCGTCGCGTTCGGCTTCGTACGCGACCTGGTCACCGACCTGCCGGTGACACTCGACTGGCAGGCGTGGTACGCGACGACCGGGATCTGCACCCTCGCCGTCGTCGTCGCCCTGGCCGGGTACGGCCTCGTCGTCTCGACCGGCGGCCGGGCCCTGCCCGGCGGGGACGGCCCCCTGACCGGGCCGGCCCCGGGCCAATAGCATTCGCAAGGGCGACCGCCGGCCGCGCCGGTCGTCGCCGCGTGACGACACACCCCATGCCCCCCTCCCGGCCGGCCCTTCGCCGGCCGGGGCCCACACGGGGTGAGACCCGCCCGGCCGTCTCGACGGACCGGCGGGAAGCCTGGAAAGGAGGTTCAGGAGTGTCCACGGACCTGGAGAAGCCCCGGATCTCGCCCGAGGAGATCGACGCCGCCGCCCAGCAAGCCCGGCGGCCCCGCAAACCCGCCCCACCCCCGGAGCCCCGCCCCGCCCCCGACGGCGAGGACGGCTTCTTCGACCGGAACAAGTTCGTCCTGTGCGGGTTCGTCTTCTTCGCGACGCTCGCTGCCGGCGGGTTCGCGGCCGACGAGCACCGCAAGGAGCGCGAGCGGGCCGAGGCGGCCCGGCCGTCGCCGCTCGTGAGCCAACAGGTGGCCGCCACGCAGTGGGACTGCTGCGGCCACCTGTTCGAGGACGAGACCGGCATGTGGTGGCTGACGAACGACAGCGCCCGCCGCTACGCCAAGAAACCGGCCAACGTCCGTGGCTGGCACCTCGTCGACAGCGAGGGCCGGCACCGGTGGGTCGGCGAGGAGGGCTGCGGCAAGCCGCCACACTACTGGCGGCTCCACGTCGATCCGAAGGCCGTCCCGGCGAACCCGGACGCCCCCTGACCGGGGGCCGTCAACCCCGATCGCCGCCGGCTTGCCGGCGGCCTTCGTGGCGTCACTTCACCGCGGCGAGGGCCATCGCCGCGTACGCCGTCGCCGCGTTCGACAGGAACGCCCCCTGGAACGTCGCCGGGGCGCGGTCCCGGTTCGGCGAGTAGCCGCGCCAGCTTCCGTTCGCCTGCTGGTTCGCCTTGAGCCAGGCGACCGCCTTCGCCAGGTTCGCATCGTTCCCTTTGACCCCCGCCCCGAGCAGCGTGTGGACGACGAGCCCGGTCGCGTACCCGTCGGAGGCCGTCTCCGCGTCGGAGCCGTCCTTGCGGGTGAAGCCGCCCAGCTCGGCCAGGGCCCAGCCGCCGTCGGCGTGCTGCTTCTTGAACAGGTCGGTGACGACGCCCTGCCGCTGCTCCGCGGTCAGCAGGTCCGGCACCGCGTTCGACGCGCGCAGGCCCCAGACGCGGTTGTAGAGGTGCTGCGTCGCGAACTGGTCGCGCAGGTAGCCGCGCAGCTTCGCAAGCGGCTCGGCCGGGGCCTTGTAGCCCGGCGCGGCGCTGACCGCGAGCAGGGCGATCGACGCGCCGTAGTAGCGCGAGCCCTCCGTCTCCCACGGCTCCAGATCGAACGTCAGCCAGTCCCACGACCCGGCCGTCTTGCCGTCCTTGACCTGCTCCTTCCACAGGTTGGCGAACGCCGCGCGCGTCGCCTCGGTCGGCTCCTTCGCCTTCTGGGCGGCGTCGTCCAGGGCGAGCAGGTAGGCGTTGAGGACCGCCTCGGTGCCGACCGACTCGATCCGCTTCTTCTCGCCGAAGTCGTAGAGGTAGCCGACGGCGTCGGTGGTCTGCTTGTCCCAGTTGAGGGCGCGCGTGCGAACGTCGGCGAGGATTTGCTTCTCTTGCTCGGTGGCCGCCTCGCCGGTGACGGCGCGCAGGGCCGGCCGGGCGACCGCGTAGGCGAACGTCGTGTGGCACGTCACGCACGTCGTCTTCGTCGCGCCGTCGCCGCGCTGGGCGGAGCGGTACTTGAGCCAGCCGGTCGCCTTGTCGTCGAGGTACTTCGCGGCGGCGTCCGGCTTCCATCCCGGCTGGGCGGCGACCGGGCCGGCGACGAACAGTCCAAGCAGGATCGCCGCGGAGGTGGCGTGATGGCGGAGCATGTCCGGAATCCTCTGGGGTATGCCGGGCGACGGAGGGTAGACCGTAGGGCCGGCCGGACCTAACCGTACAATGTATGTAACACGACGCCCGCGGGAGAGCGACCATGCGCGCCGAGGAGATGCTGCAACTCTTGGAGGCGATCAAGGCCGGCCAGGTCGCGCCCGCCGAGGCCCTGTCGCGGCTCCAGCCGGCGGTCGCCGACCTCGGCTACGCCACGGTCGATCTCGACCGGAAGAGTCGGTGCGGCTTTCCGGAGGTGATCTTCTGCGAGGGCAAGACGGCGGAGTGGACGGCCGGGGTGGTGCAGCGCCTGGCCGACGCCGGCCAGGACTGCCTCGGGACGCGCGTCAGCGACGAGCAGGCGGCCCACCTGGCTCGGCTCTTCCCGCACGCGGAGCAGGACCGCCTCGCCCGGACGTTCTGGCTGCCGGCGAGCCGGGAGCCGCGGCCGACCCAGGGGACGGTGTGCGTCTTCACCGCCGGGACGGGCGACCTGCCGGTGGCCCAGGAGGCGGTGGTGACGGCCCGGTGCCTCGGGGCGGCGGTCGAACTGATCGCCGACGTCGGTGTGGCGGGCATCCACCGCATCCTGCGCCACCGCGACCGGCTGCGGACGGCGGACTGCGCCGTCGTCGTCGCCGGCATGGACGGGGCGCTACCGAGCGTGGTCGGCGGCCTGTCGGACGGCCCGGTCATCGCGGTGCCGACCAGCATCGGCTACGGGGCGGCGTTCAACGGCGTCGCGCCGCTGTTGACGATGCTGAACGCCTGCTCGGCGAACGTGATGGTGGTAAACATCGACAGCGGCTTCAAGGCGGGGTACTGCGCGGCGCTCATCGCGCGGCGGGCGGCGAGGGTTTGACGTGGGGCGACCGTCCTCGGTCGCCATTGCGGCCCGAAGGCGACCGAGGACGGTCGCCCCACGGAAGGTCACCCCTCGGCGATCATCGCCTCGAAGTCGTCCTCGCTGATCACCTTCACCCCGAGCGTCGTCGCCTTGGCGATCTTGTCCGCCCCCGGCTTCTCGCCCGCCAGAATGAAGCTCGTGTTCTTGCTCACGCTCCCGGTCGGCTTGCCGCCGAGGCTCTTGATCTTCGCCTCGATCTCCTGTCGGCCGTAGCCGCGTAGCGTCCCGGTCACGACGATCGTCTTGCCGGCCAGCGGCAGCGACGCCCCCGGCGGCAGGGCCTTGCGCTCCTCGGTCAGCTTCAGCCCGAGCGCTCGCAGATCCTCCACCACCTTCTGGCCGTGCTCGTTGTGGAAGAACGCGAACACGCTCGCCGCCCGGATCGGGCCGAAGCCCTTCACCCCCGCCAGCTGCTCCTCGCTCGCGGCGAGCAACTCGTCCAGGCTGGCGAACTGCGCCGTTAGCAGTTCGGCCATGCTGTCGCCGACGCCGTAGATACTCAAGCCGGCGATCAGGCGCGTCAAGCCACGTCCCTTGCTCGCCTCGATGCCGTCGAGGAGCTTCTGGGCCGACTTCTTGCCCATGCGTTCGAGCTTCACCACGTCGTCGAGTTGGAGGCGGTACAGGTCGGTCACCGTCTTGACGAGGCCGCTCTTGACGAGCTGCTCGGCGAGCGACTCGCCCAGGCCGGAGATGTCCATCCGCTCGCGCTTCGCGAACGACTCGAGCTTGCCCTGGATCTGGGCCGGGCACGTCACGCCGCCGGAGCAGACGTAGGAGACCGCCTCCGGCTCGCGCACCGCCGGCGAGCCGCACTCCGGGCACGTCGCCGGCCACTCGAACGGCTTCTCGTCGCCGGTGCGCGACTCGGTCAACGCCTGGACGACGTAGGGAATGATCTCGCCCGCCTTGATGACGACGACCTGGTCGCCGACGCGGATGTCCTTGCGGGCCAGCTCGCTCGCGTTGTGCAGGCTCGCCCGGCTGACCGTCGTCCCGGCGAGGTGGACCGGCTCCAGCAGGGCGACCGGCGTCATCGTGCCGTCCTTGCCGACGCTGATCTCGATGCCGTTGAGGCGCGTGATGCCCTGCTCCGCCTCGAACTTGTACGCCACCGCCCAGCGCGGGGCCTTCGCCGTCGTGCCGAGGCGGCGGCGCTGCTCGAAGCTATCCACCTTGATCACCATGCCGTCCGTCTCGAACGGCAGGTCGTGGCGCTTCTCCGCCCAGCCCTCGCAGTAGGTGACGACCTCGTCGATCGTGTCGAACGCCCTTATGTGCGTATCGACCGGGAAGCCGAAGCTCCGCAGCAGGTCGAGCGACTGCGAATGGGACGTCACCTGGACGCCCTCGACCGCACCGAGCGAGTAGGCGAGCAAGCGCAGCTTGCGGGCGGCGACGAGCTTCGGGTCGAGCTGCTTCAGCGAGCCGGACGTGAGGTTACGCGGGTTGGCGTACTTCTCCTCGCCGCGGGCGGCGACCTGCTCGTTCAGCGCGGCGAAGTCGGCCTTCGTCATGTAGACCTCGCCGCGCGCCTCGAACAGGGCCGGCGGGTCGTCGGCGCGCAGGCGGAGCGGCGTGCCGCGCACCGTCTTCAGGTTCGCGGTCACGTCGTCGCCGCGTTCGCCGTCGCCGCGCGTCGCGGCCTGGGTCAGGACGCCGTCGGTGTAGGTGAGCGAGATCGACACGCCGTCGATCTTCAGCTCGACGACGTAGCGGACCGGCTCGCCCTTGTTGAGGAGCTTGCGGACGCGGTTGTCGAAGTCGCGCAGCTCCTGGGCGTCGAACGCCTTGTCCACGGACAGCATCGGCACACGGTGGACGACGGTGGCGAAGCTCTCGACCGGGCGGCCACCGACGCGCTGGGTCGGCGAGTCGGGCGTGACGAGGTCGGGGTGCTTCGCTTCGAGGTCTTCGAGTTCCTTCAGGAGCTTGTCGAACTCCTTGTCGGAGATCTCCGGACGGGACTCGACGTAGTAGAGGTGGTTGTGGTGGTGCAGGAGCCGGCGCAACTCGGCGGCTCGTTCCTGGGCCTTGCTGCTCATCGCGACGGACTCCGCGCCGGGGTCGGGGCGTTTTCACTGGCGAGGATTGTCGGCGGCCGGGGAGCGAAAAGCAAGGTAAGCCGTCCGAAGCTTCCGTCGGCCCTCCGTTCGCGGTAGACTCGCACGAGCCGCAACCCGACGGAGCCGCACCATGCCGCGTCTGCTCGTCCTCGTCGTGCTCCTCGTCCCGTCGCTCGCCCCGGCCCAGGAGGCGCGGACGAAGGGCCGCCTGCTCTACTCGTTCGAGACGCCCGGCGAGGCGGCGAAGCTCGCGAAGCTGGCCGACAACGCCGCCGTCGAAACCGTCCAGGACGTCGGCGTCACGCACGGCGAGCGCTGCCTGCGGCTCACCGCCAAGCGGGGGGCCGACTACGGCTCGGTCCGCCTCGACGCCGACGCGGTCAAGGGCTGGGCCGAGTTCGACTACCTCGCCCTCGACGTGACGACGAGCGAGGAGGCGGCCCTGCCGCTCATGGTCGAACTCTGGGACGGCGCGAGCAAGAACTATGCGACGCGCTGCACGTTCGAGGACGTCAAGACGCGGCCCGGCCGGCAGACGCTGCTCTACCACATCGCCCGAGCCCGGCGCAACGGCAAGGAAGGCCGGTCGTGGGAGGAGTTGCAGCCGCAGGACAAGATCGACCGCGACGCGCTCACGCAGGTGAAAATCTTCCTGACGCCGCCGAAGGACCGCGACGCGGTCCTCTACCTCGACAATATCCGCCTGTTGCAAGAGGACGCCGCAAAGCCGCGCTTCGAGGTGGCCCTGCCGGCCGGGGCGCTGGCGTGGAAGTTCGCCAGCCCCGGCGTCGGGATGAAGGGCTTCACCACCTTGTCGCCGAAGGACTTCCCCGACGCGAAGCTGACCGCCCAGGGCGACGGCTGGCCGGACCTGTTCAGCGGCACGTTCCTCGTCGGACCGGCCGGCGAGCCGACGACGATCGAGGTGAAGGTGCCGGACGGCTCGTACCACTACGCCCTGTCGGCCGGGCCGATCTACCGCTCCGACCGGCTGCCGAAGCTCCTGCTCCGCCTCGGCGACAAGGCGATCCTCGACGGGCAGCCGACCGCGGCCGAGTACCAGTCGCGCAAGCACCTGCTCCGCTTCATGGACACGCTCTACTCCGCCCGGCCACACGCCCTCTGGCTCGACTTCATCGACCGGATGTACCCGACCCACACAGGGACGATCCAGGTCCGTGACGGCAAGGTGTCACTGGCGTTTCGGGACTGCTTCCTCGCCGCGCTGGTGCTGACGCCGGAGCGTCAAGCGACCGAGGTGCCGGCATTCTTGGAGAAGCTGCGCCACGCCCGCATCGCCGCGTTCGAGCGCGACCTGCGGCCGCGGCCGGCCCGGAAGCTCGACCTGCCGGCCGACCGGCCTTACCTGGCGTACATCCCCGACCACGACGCGACGATCCGGCCGGACTCGGTGCCGTCGGACGAGGAGCGCAAGCGGCCGTTGGGCTACGACCTCCACGTCGCCCCAGGCGAGCGGGTGACGGTGCGCCTGGCCGTCGCGGCCGGGGCGGACCTCGGCGACTGCACGCTCGAGATCGCCCGTGCCCGGGGGATGCCGCCCCTCCGGGTCCGGCCGGACATCTACCTGCAAAACTACCGCGACGACGGCGACGCCGTCCGCGAGTCGGCCCTGCTCCCCGGCGGCCGCTTCCGCCTCGAAGGCGGCGTCACCTGGACCTGGTGGGTGACGTTCGTCGTGCCGGAACTGCTCCCGCCGATCTGGACCGGCAACGCCGGGTGCGACGTCGTCTTCACGCCGACGAACGGGCCGGACCTGCGCGTCCCGCTCAAGCTGTCGGCGGTGCCAGACCGCCGGACCGACCCGCTGCCGCTCTCGCTCGGGGTGTACTATTCGCCGCCGAACGGGGCCGGGTGGGACGCCGACACCCGCAAGCGCGTCTGGCTCGGACAGCTGAAGTGGCTCCGCGGCCTCGGCTTCACCGCGACGGGCGTCGGCACCGGCACCGTGACCGGCCTCAACCCGGACGGCACGGTCAAGGTGACGTTCGACCCGACGCCGTACGACCTGGCGAAACAGGCCGGCCTCGGCGTCCATCCGGGCCAGTACCAGATGGGCAACACCCTGCCGCTCGGCCGGGCGATCGGCCGACGCCTGCCCGGCAGCCTCGGCGCGAAGGTCGATCAGCAACCCGGCATCGAACTGAAGCAGCCCGGCTTCGACGGCTACTTCCTCGACGCGTGCAAACAGTATCGCGGCTTCATCGAGAAGCAGGGCCTGCCCGTCGCGGTCGAGGTCGTCGACGAGCCGCGCGAGGTGCCGAACCCGTGGAACCGCAACCTGGCCGACACGCTCGCCTACTGCGCCATGGTCAAGAAGGCCGGCCTCGTCGGCTTCGTCACGCCGATGGCCGACGGCAACAGCGGCAAGGACTACACGCCGCTCGTCGATGCGGCCGACGTGCTCAGCGTCCACGCCTGGAGGGCGTCCGAGAAGCTGATCGGCCTCGCCCAGGAGAAAAAGCGGCCGCTCTGGTTCTACAACACCGGCATGGACCGCCTGTCGTGGGGCTTCTATCCCTGGCGGGCCGGCGCGACCGGCCGGTGGGAGTGGCACTTCTACTTCCCCGAGGACCAGGCGAAGGGCGGCTACCCGGGCCGGGAGCCGTACAACCCGTTCACCGGCAGCCACGGCCTGACTTCACCCGGGCCGCTCGCCGAGCCCGGGGCGATGCGCTTCCAGTCGGCGTTCCTCACCGCGAGCGAGGGCGTCACCGACTGGGCCTACCTGCTGACGCTGGAGCAGCGCGTCAAGGAGGCCGAGGCGGCCGGCAAGCACGCCGAGGTCGTTATGGAGGCGAAGGCGTTCCTGGCCGCCCTGAATCGCGCGATCCCGGCGATTCCCGGCAGCAAGAACCTTCTCACCGAGGCGGACGGCCCGCTCGTCGGCATGGGCCTGACCGACGAGGCCCGCCGCTTCACGCCGCAATGGCGGCGGACGATCGCCGGGCTGTTGGTACGATTGCAGTGAGGAGCGCCGTCCCGTCCGACCCGAGGCCCACGCCATGAGCAGCGTCCCGTTCGAGCAGACCGCCGTCTTCCAGCGGCTCCGCGCCGCCCGTTGGCTCTACCTGATCCTTGCCGTGGTCCTCGACCTGGCCGTCCTCGTCTTCCTGGCCGACCTGCGCCTGAGCCCGGTCACGCCGGAGAACACGAACGCGACGTGGGAGTTCCTCGGCTTCGCGATCACGTTCGAGCAGTTCGGCCGGAACACGTGGCTCTGGCTGTCGGCCCTCGTCGTCGGCCAGTTCGTCCTCGGCCACTGGGCCATGGTCCAGGCCCTCAACAGCGAGTCGGTGACGCAGCTCTACCCGAACGACAAGAGCGATGGGGCCCGTTACGGCGAGATGACCGGCCCGGAGATCGTCGAGGCGGTCCGCGAGCTGTGCGTCAAGATCGGCGTCGGCCAGCCGTCGCGCATCCTGATGCAGAAGGAGCCGATCCCGAACGCCTACACCGGCCGCATCCTCGGCCTGGGCAACGTCGTCGTCCTGCACTCGAACCTGCTAGAGATCATGCCGAAGGCCGAGGTGAGGGCGATCATCGCCCACGAGGTGGCCCACATCCGCCGGTGGGACTCGTTCGTCAACCAGCTCGCCCACCTGCCGCGCGGCTTCCGGTTCTTCCTGCTGCTGATCTTGTTCTTCAAGGTCGTCGCCGGCATCTGGCACGCCGGCACCGTCGGCGAGTTCTTCACCCGGGTGGCGTTCCTCTGGGTCGGCTGGACGCTGCTCAACTTCGTCTTCGCCCTGATCGAGCGCGTCGCGAACGTCGCCCTGCAGAAGGCGGAACTCCTCGCCGACGGCTACGCCGCCCAGGTCGTCGGCCCGGAGCCGACCATCAACGCCCTGCTCCGGGTCGGGGAACGCTCCGAGGCGATGCTCGCCCTGATCGAGGCCGTCGGCCCGTGGGCGATGCGGCTGCAACGCAACCTGTCCCAGGAGGAGCTGCTGCGGATGCTCGGCCGGTTCCCCGCCGGCGAGATGCGCGAGAAGGTCGCGCGCGAGATGGCCGCCGAGGTGCTCGTCCGCGACCAGCTGCTCGAACTCAAGGAGAAGCTCCTCGTCCCGCTTTCGGACGAGCAGGTCGATCACCTCGCCCGCCAGGCGGCCGAGTCGATGAAGGCCGAGGACGCCCAGAAGCCGGAGGGGGAGCGCGTCGCCGTGCCGGAGCCGGCCGCCGAGGACCGGCTCGTCGACTGGCACGCGTTCGACTTCGACCAGTCCGGGACGCTCGACCGCCAGGAGCTGGCCCGCCTCGTCGCCGCCCTGCGGGCGAAGCCGGAGCGGATGATCTTCCGCCAGTTCCTGCTGCCGGAGGCGGAGTGGCAGAGCCACCCGACGATCCGTCGTCGGCTGCTATTCCTGTACGAGACGTTTATCGAAGGGGCGACGCGGACGACCATGTAGCGACGACCTCCGCCACGATCGCCGCGACCGATTTGCCGGCCGTGTCGACCGTGACGTGGGCCGTCGCGGCGTAGAGCGGCTCGCGGGCCGCGACGACCACGGCCACCTCCTCCGGGTCGGCCGCCGCCCGGCCGGTCAGCCCCGGCCGCTGCTCCGCCGTTGTGGCGTCACTACTCAGCCGCTGACACAGCGTCGCCACGTCGGCCGTCAGGCGGACGACCAGGCCGGTCGCACGGAGCAGCTCGCGGTTCTCCGGCCGGAGGACGACGCCGCCGCCGGTGGCGATGACGTGCCGGTCGCACCGGGCCAACTCGCGCAACACGGCGCTCTCCCGGTCGCGGAAGCCGGCCTCGCCCTCGCTTTCGAACAGCTCGCGGATGGAACGGCCGGCCGCCTCGACCAATGCGGCGTCGGCGTCGCGCCAGGCCCAGCCGAGCGCGTCGGCCAGGGCCCGGGCGACCGTCGTCTTGCCGCTGCCGCGCGGGCCGACCAGGTAGATCCTCACGCCGGGGCTTCCTCGTCGCGGATCTTGACCGGCGACAGGGCCTTGCGGATCACCTGGCTCATCTTCTCGATGGGGGCCCCCCGGCCGGTGAACAGCTCGAACTGGCCGACCGCCTGGCGAAGGAACAACTCGACGCCGGTGATGACCTTGCAGCCGCGCTGGCGGCCCTCCTTGACGAGGAGGGTCGTCTCCGGGTTGTAGACCGTGTCGAAGACGGTCAGGCCCGGCTTGAGGAAGCTCGGGTGGAGCGGGCTCTCGTCGATGTTCGGGTGCATGCCGACCGACGTGCAGTTGATGACCAGATCGCAGATGACGTTGTGCCGGGCGGCCCAATCGACGTGGCGGGCCTGGAGCGCCTCGGCCAGCCGCTGGGCGCGCTCCGCCGTCCGGTTCGTGATCGTCGGCAGGGCCCCCTCCTGGACCAGGGCGAAGGCGACCGCCCGGGCGACGCCGCCCGCGCCGAGGATGAGGACCGGCCGGCCGCGCAGCGCGTCGCGGCCCGTCAGCGGCGGCTGGCCCGCCCCCATGTCGAGCTGGAACAGGTCGAACAGGGTGCTCAGCGTCCCGCTGAAGTCGGTGTTGTACGCCGCGAAGCGGTTCTCCTTACGGCGGATCGGGGCGTCGGCCGGGGCGAAGCGCTCCTCGCGGCGACGGCGGATGAGCGTGTTCGCCGCCTTGGTGCTCTCGACGGCCGGGTCGAGTTCGTCGGCCGCCTCGGCCGCCGCCTCCTTGTGCGGGATGGTGACGCTGTACCCCTCGACCGGCAGTTGGTCGAACGCCTGGAGGAACGCCGCCAGTTCGCCCTTCGGCACCCGGAACGGAATGTAGACCGCGTCGAGGCCGACCGCCCGGAACGCCTTGTTGTGCAGCAGCGGGCTCAGGCTGTGCGCGACCGGGTCGCCGATCACGCCGAAGACCTTCGTCGCCGGCCCGATCCGATCGTAGTAGTACAGCCGCTTCATCTCCAGGTACGACGGCAGGCCCGGGGCGATGCCGCGCTCCTTGTTGTGGGCGGCGTAGGTGAACGGCGCGCCGAACTTGCCCCCCAGGACGCGCGACGGCATGCCGAGGTCGCCCATGCAGTGGGCGACGGTCGGCTTCGGGGCGTCCTTGAGCAGGGCGAGGACGCGCAGGTTGTCGGCCGGGGTCTGCGCCTTGACGGCGAGCTTGACGATGTCGGCGTCCTGCTTGCACATCGCCTCGTATATCTTCTCCAGATCCTTTGGCACCTCGCGCAGGTTGTGGTAGCTGACGATGCGCTTCACCTTGCCGAAGCGCGGGATCGAGTCGGCGATGTCGGTTTCGAGATCGACCCAGTCGAAGCCGCCGACGATCGCCTGGCGGAGCAGGGTCTTGCGGGCGTCCTCGGGGCCGTTGTAGCGGCCGCCGTCCGACCCGCGACGGACCGTGGCGACGAACGGGACGGTCTTGTATTCGAGGAGGCGCTTGAGGTCGGGGGCCTTGGCCAGAAAGTCGAGGCGCAGCTCGATGAAGCGCGCCCCCAGCTCCTGGGCCTCGACGATCTCCTGCTGCACCATCCGGTGGCGCGTGCGCCCGATGACGACGCAGATCGGCTCTTCGACGAGGCTCACGGTGGCACCCCTCACGGACGGGTTGATTCGTTGACTGTACCCGGCCGGCAAGCCGGGGGCAAGGGGCCAGCCGCGCCGGCTTTCCGTCCCCGGGGCGACCTGCTATCCTGAACGCATCACACACCATCGCCGAGGTGCCCGCGCCGCGAGAAGGACATCCATGTTCCAGCCCTACGACCCCTGCCCGTGCGGCAGCGGCAAGAAGTTCAAGTTCTGCTGCCAGTCGTTCTACGGCGACATCGCCCGGGCCGACGCCCAGTTCGAGCAGGGCCAGCACGAGGCCGCCCTGCGCATCATTGACGAGGTGATCGCCGCGCACCCGACCAGCACGGAGGCCCTCGGCAAGAAGGCCCAGTTCCTGGCAAACCTCGGCGAGGCGGAAAAGGCCGATGAGGTGCTCGAGAAGGCGTTCGAGATCAACCCGAACTACCCGAACGGCCTCCTGATGCGCGCCCAGCTCCGCCTCAACGAGGGCGAGATGGCCGGGGCGATGCTCCTGGCCCGCCGGGCGGCCGAGGCGTACGACCCGGCGGCGCACGAGAGCCTGGCCCTCGTCTATCGCATCATCTTCGACAACGAGATGTCGGTGCAGCGGCCGGTCAGCGCCCACGTCGCGCTGAGCTTGGCGGCCCGGTTCGCGCCGGCGGCCCAGGAGCTGCGCGAGGGCCTGGAGGGCTACTTCGGCCCGGAGTCGCCCCTGCCGCCGGCGGCGTGGAAGACGTACGCCCTGCGCCAGCCGACCGGTGCGAACGCCGAGGTGCGCGGCCGGTGGGAGGCCGGCCTCGCGGAGACCGCCCCGTCGCGCCTGGCCCAGCTCGCCGCGCTGTGCGACGAGGTCGCCCAGGCGGCCGGCAACGACCCGGCCGCCTGGTTCAACCTCGGCCTGGCCCGCGCCTGGCTCGGCGACAACGCCGCCGCCGTCCTGGCCCTGGATAAGTCGATCCAGCACGAGACCGACGACGCCCTCGGCCGCGAGACCGGGGCCCTGGGCGAGGTGCTCCGCATGGGCCTGGGCATGGAGGCGCATTGCGACTATCCGCAGCACGGCTTCGCGTTCGCCTTCCGCGAGCCGAAGCCGATCGCCGACCAACTCAACGAGTGGGCGAAGGAGGGCCGGCTGCTCGTCCAGCCGACCGAGGAGAAGGGGACGTTCTTCACCCTGGTCCTCGACATCCAGCGCGGCCTGGCGACGGCGGAGGGCGACGCGACGCACGACGTCGGCACGTTCGCGGCGTACCTGGTCATCGTCGGCGCGACGGTGCGGGTGCGCGGCCCGGAGCGCGAGCCGGTCGAGAAGCTGCGCGACGTCTTCCGCGAGAAGGCCGGCCTGCCGCAGGGCGAGGCGGAGATCTCGTCGTCGCCGCGGCCGTTCCGCGACATGATCCTGCCGGCGCTGCTCCTGCCGACGCCGGCGAACAAGACGCTGACGAACGAGCGCGTCCGCGACGCGGCCCGGCGCTACTACGAGGAGCGCTGGGCGAACCGGCCGCTGAAGTCGCTGTCGGACAACACGCCGCTCGACGCGGCCGGCAGCGCGACGCTGAAGCGGAAGCTCGCCGGCGTGGTCGATTTCCAGCAGCAGTGCTGCGAGGGGCTCGGCCTCGGGGCGGCCGACTTCAACCGGCTGCGCCACAAGCTCGGCCTGGAGCCGGTGCCCGAGCCGGTCGAGGTGCCCGAGGAGCCGACGCAGGAGGCGGCGACCGAACAGCAAGCCGCCCCGAAGGCGCTCAACCTCGCGGCGATGAACGCCGGCGAGTTGGCCGGCCTCGACGTCGCGGCGCTGACGGTGCCGCAACTGGAGCAGGCGTACCAGGCCGCCGTGAAGCTCGACGCGCGCGAGCTGGCGAAGCACTTCGTCGAGGCGCTCGTCGGCCGGCCGGCCGAGCCGGAGAAGAACGACCGGTTCCGGTTCTTCTCGTACCTGATCCTGCGCGAGCTGGCCGACGGCGACCCGGCCCGGGCCGTCGAGTACGCCGAGGCCGGCGGCAAGTTCGACGCCGAGCACAACGCCGGCGAGCGGCGGGACGAGTTCGACCTGCGCACCGGCCAGGCCCTGGCGAAGAAGGGGGACACGGAGCGGGCCGGCGAGGTGTTCGCCGCCCTGTTCGAGCGCTCGCCGGAGAAGGCGAAGCTGCGCATCGAGGCGATCGAGTCGCTGCTGCGCATGAAGCGAGGGCAGCTGGCGTTGCGACTGGCCGAGGCGGGGCTAGCGGAGGCCCGCGAGCGCAGCGACGGCGACTCGGCCGAGGCGTTCACCGAGCTGTCCGCCGCGGCGCGGAAGACACCGGGTTGAGGCGGCCCACTTCCACATAGCCCCGGGCTTGCCCGGGGTCTTCGCAGCCAAGACCGCCGGCAAGCCGGCGGCTAGGTGCAGGTCACGGCCAGATCTTCTCCTCGCCCGACTCCACGTCCCACAGGCGGACCAATCCGTCGTCGCCGGCGGTGGCGATCGTCTTGCCGTCCGGCAGGAAACGGACCGCCCGGCACGCCGACCCGTGGATGCCGATCCGCCACCGGAACGTCTCGCTCCCGGCCTCCCACAGGTGGACCAGCCCGTCGGAGCAGCCGACCGCGAGCCAGGCCCCGTCCGGCCGGACCGCCAGGCAGCGGGCGGGGCTCATCTCCGCCCCGGGCGACGCGACCTCTTGCCAGCCGTCGATGGCGAACGCGCGGATGCGCCGCGCATTGGCCGGGCGGCCGTCCAGGGCGACGACGACCTCCTTGCCGTTCGGCATCCAGACCACGGCCGACGCCCCGGTGCCGACCCGGCGCGACTCGACCTTGCCCGTAGCCAGGTCGGCGACGAGGACCCGGCCGTCGGCGCTCGTCGCGGCGATGCGTTTCCCGTCTGGGCTGAACCGGGCGTTGGTCAGGGCGTCCTTCGTCTCGTCGAACGGCTGGCGGCCCTCCCCAGTCGCGGCGTCCCACAGGGTGAGCCGGCCGCTCGTGTAGCCCTGCGGGCTGTTGAGGTAGCCGGCCGAGACGACCGCCTTGCCGTCCGGGCTGAAGTCCAGAGCGGTGATCTTGCCGGCCCCCTTGAAGCGCCAGTCGGCCAGGGCCTTCCCTTCGCGGTCCGTGACGTGGACGTGGTCCCACTCGTCCCCGCCGAGGGCGACGCGCAGGCCGTCCGGGCTGAAGGCGACGGCGGCGACGCGGCGTGGCTGCGCGGCGAACGGTTGCAGCTCCTTGCCGGATGCCAGGGCCCAGCGGTGGACCTGCTTGCCGACCGCCGCGAGCAGCTCGGCCCCGTCCGGCCGGACGGTCAGGGCGGTGACTTCGCCCGGGTGGGGGAAGTAGTAGTCGTCGCGCGCCTCGTCCGGCCGCCAGAGGCGGAGGTAGCCGGGATCGCCGCCGACGGCGGCGAGGGTCTTCCCGTCGGGCAGGGCGAGGATCTGCACGACCGGGCCACGCGACCGGATGCGCGGCCCGACCGGCTTGCCGTCGTCGGCGGCGTAGCCCTGGATCATGCCGATCGAGGTGCCGGCGTAGAGCGTCTTCCCGGCGGCGTCGAACCGCAGGGCGAAGACGTACGAGGCCGGCGAGTCCTCGACGCTCCATTTCTTCTCGGCCTTGGCCACGTCCCAGACGGTGAAGCCGGGCCGGACGCCGACGGCGAGGAGGGCCCCGTCGGGGCTCAGGGCGACCCGGCCGACCGAGCCGTCGAATTCGCGGCGGAAGAGCTGCTTGCCGGTGGCCGTGTCCCAGACATAGATGGTGTACGGCTGGGCCTGGCCCGCCGGACCGCCGCGGTTCCCGAAATACGTCACGGCGGCGACGCGCTTGCCGTCGGCGGAGTAGGCCGCACTGTTGATCGTGCCGGTCGGCCGGGGGGCGGCGAGGTCGAGCGTCCGCGTCTTGCCGGTGGCCGGCTCGCGCAGCAGGACGCCGGCGGCCCGTTCCTGGGTCAGGACGGTACCGCCGTCAGGGCTCAGGCCGTACACGACCCCGGGGGCCTCGATCGTGACCGGCTCGGCGGCCTCGCGTTCCCGGGCCGGGTCCCACGTCCGCAGCAGGTGCGGCGTCTGGGGGTCGCCCCGCCCGCCAGGTCCGCCGACCCCGAAGCCGCCTTCGGGCGAGACGGTGCCGGAATCGACCACGGTGCGGTCGCCGGCGTAGGCCAGGCCGTTGATCGTCACGCCGATCTTCCACACGCCGACCTCCTGGCCGCTCTCCAGGTCGATCCAGCGGACGGCCCTGTCCGTCCCGGCGAGGGCGAGCGTCTTGCCGTCGGGGCTGACGGCGGCGAACTGGACCGGGGCCGGCTGGCGGAACAGGCCGACCGCCGCCCCGGTCGGTGCCGGGGCCGCAGTGGCGGCCACCGGCTCGTTCGGGAGCGGCGGCGGGGTGGCCGGCGTCAGGACGCCGGCGAGCAGGACGCACGCCAGGCCGATCGCGGCGAGGCGGAGGCCGATCTTCTGTCGCATGGCTTGCAGGACTCCGTGGGCCAGCCCGGTCGCCGGCGCGTCGGCCGCGCCGAGGACGAACAGGGCGGCCTGGTCAAGGGTCGAGGCCTGGAGGGGCAGCGGCGGCGGCACCGGCGGCAGGGCGAGCGGGTTGTCGTCGCCCCAGCCGTGCCGGGCCAGCCGCTTGCGGAGGAGCGACCGCGCCCGGTGGAGCCGGCCACGCAACTGGTTGGCGCTCCAGCCGAGGGCCCGGCACGCCTCCGGCGGCGACTGGCCCTGCACGTCGCAGAGCAGGACCGCCGCCCGGTACTCCTCCGGCAGGGCGGCCAGCTCGCGCTCCAGCGCCTCGCCGAAGTCGTTCGGTGAGGCGCTGGCGGCCGGCAGAGTGTCCGGCTCGACCGGGTCGTGCCGGGCGGCCTCGCGTCGGGTGCGCTCCGCCGCCTTGGTGGCGACGCGGACCGCGATGCCGTGCAGCCACGCCGCGACCGACTCGCGATTGCGTAGCGCCGCGCCGCGCGCGGCCAGGACGAGGAACGTCGCCTGGAACGCCTCTTCGGAGCGGTGCTCGTCGCGGAGGATGCGGCGACAGACGCCAAAGACCATCGGGCCATGGCGCTGGAGCAACTGCGCGAACGCCTCCTCGTCGTGGCCGTCCGCCCAGCGGGCGGCGAGGGCCGCGTCGGACGTGCCGTCGCTGGCCGTCGGCGGCATGAGCCGCCGCAGGAAGTCGAGCGTGTTCTCCAGAGTGCGCCGCATCGTGCCCCTCCACCAAGAGAAGTGCCCGCCGCGTCGCCCCGCGCACGCGGATTATTCTCGCGCCGTCACGGTCGCCTCGACCCACCTCGCCGGCCCGTTGTCCAGCCGCCAAATGAATCGCACCGGCACGCCGGGCTGGACGACGCGCTGGAACACCGCCGGGGAGCCGACGATCCAGGTCCGGCCGGCCTTGAAAACGACGTGCGAGTAATCGACGCGGAGGTCGAGTCGCAGCCCGCCGGGGCCGGGCTCGACGGCGAGGTCGGCCGAGAAGCCGGCGAACGTGTCGCGGCCGGCGATCGTAACGATCTGGCCGGAGCGCAGCCGTGAGGTATGTCCTGGGACCACCCCCGCCTGGGTGTTGGAAAGCGTGTCCCGGGGCTCCCCCTCCCACACGTGGAGCTGGACGAGGTAGATCGGCCCGGCGTCGTCGGCCCGGCCGGCGGCGGGCAGGAGCAGCAGGGCAGCGATCGTCAGCGCGCGCATCGTGCGATCTCCCGGGTCGATCCGTCCTTCAACCGCACCGAATGTACCCCACGGCAGCCGGCGCGTCGAGGGGCCGTTTTGGAGTGCGGCGATTCATCGCCGCTTTGTTTTGGCCTTCGTCTTTTCTCACTTTTTTGCACTACGGCGATCCTTCGCCGCTTTGACGGATTCGCTCCGACAAGAATGACAATCGCGGACGATGAACGACAGGTCCGCCAGGTCCGCCAAGGCCGCCAACGTTGCGCGCGCGCCGAACGCGGCGTTCGCCGCACCCGGGACCGCCCCGGGCCAACCGTCCATACCACCCGAGGCGGGCGGGGTGTGACCAGTCCAAAAGGGAAGACAAAAAGGAAGACGAAGACCAAAGCGGCGATGAATCGCCGCACTCCAAAACGGCCTCGAAAAAACTCCGTGCAGAACTCCGGCCGCCGCGACCACAATACACCGGACGGCGAGACGGCCCGACTCGGGGGCGGACCGATGCAGGCGATCCTGCGACAGATCGTGAACGGCACCCTCGGCTCATCCGAGCCGGACGCCGAGCTGCTGCGCCGGTTCGCGGCCGAACGCGACCCGGAGGCGTTCGGCCAGCTCGTCCGCCGGTACGGCGGCCTGGTCTGGGGCCTGTGCCGTCACCTGCTCGCCAGCGAGGCCGACGCGGACGACGCCTTCCAGGCGACGTTCCTCGCCCTGGCGAAGTCGGCCGGCGCGATCCGCTCGGCCGACCGGCTCGGCCCCTGGCTGCACGGCGTCGCCTACCGCGTCTGCCGCAACGCCCGCCGCCAGGCCGCCCGCCGGGCGCGCCGCGAACAGGCGACGGCGCGCTCCGAGGCGGCCCGGCCCGTCGCCGACTCGGCGTGGGACGCGCTCCTTGCGGCCGTCCACGAAGAGCTACACGGCCTGCCGGACAAGCTGCGCGTCGCGTTCATCCTCTGCTACCTCGAAGGCAAGGCGACGACCGAGGCGGCCGAGCAGGTCGGCGTCAAGCTCGGCACGTTCTCGGCGCGGCTGAGCCGGGCGAAGGACCAGCTCCTGGCCCGCCTGTCGGCCCGCGGCCTGGCGGCGGGGGCGGGCGTCCTGGCGGCGATGACCGGCGGCCCGGCCAGCGCCGCCCTGGTCGAGCGGGCCGTCGAGCTGGCCGTCGCGTCGTCGGGCGTGCCGGCGGTGATTCTCTCTCTTACCAACGGAGTCCTTCTCATGGGCGTGACGAAACTGAAGATCGCCGCGACGGTCGGCCTGCTCGTCGGCGTGCTGGCCCTCGGCGGCCTGTGGTCGCTCCAGGCCCAGCCGCCGGGCGCGCCGCCTGGAGCCGGGGCGGGGGGCGGGCTGTTCGGCGGGAAAATCGAAGGCCAGCCGGACCCGAAGGCGCTGCCACAGCTCCAGGCCGAGATCGAGCGGCTCCGGGCCCAGATCGCGGTGAAAGAAGCCGAGCTGCGCCTGCGCCAGGACGAGGTCCGGGCCCGGGAGAAGGAACGGGTGAAGGCGTCGGAGTTCCGCTACGTCGCCCAGAAGCCGGGCTACGCCCCGACGCCGGAAGACTTCGAGAAGGCCGTCCGGGAAGGCGAGAAGGAGGGCTACCGCTTCCTCGGCGTCGTGACGATGACCGCCGAGGAGAAGGCGAGCGGTAAGCCGGCCGCCGTGCCGACGCTAGTCTTCCGGCGGGCGATGGTGACGGGCGGCGGCATGATGGGCGGCTTCGGCGGCCTCGGCGGCCCGGGAGCCGGGGCCGGCTTCGGTCAGGGGGGCCCCGGCGGCGCGGGCGGTTTCAACCCCGGTCCGGGTGGGGTCGGTGGTCCGAGCGGGCCCGGTGAGGGCGGTGCCTTCCCGTCCGGCCCCGGGGCGGGATCGGGGTTCGGCTCGGGGACCGGCGGCGGACTCCCTCCGACCGGTCCGGTCGGCGGTCGGGGCGGCCCCGGCGAGCGGCCGTAACCCGCCTAACCGCACCGCCGACGAGTGGAGGGCGACCGCCCCCTTGCCTCCGCCCGTCGGGCTGGTGTATCGTAGGGCGTCCGCCACCATCGGGGACGCCCCATGCTGTCGCTGTCTGGCCAACCCTCCGCGCCGCTCTGTCGGCCGCACACGCGGCGCGAGTTCCTCCGCGTCGGCGGCCTGGCCGTCGGTGGGCTGTCGCTGCCGACCCTGCTCGGCCACGCCGCGCCCGCCCGCCAAGCGGCGAAGTCGTGCATCCTCATCTTCATGGACGGCGGCCCCAGCCATCTCGAACTCTGGGACCTCAAGCCGGACGCCCCGGCCGAGGTGCGCGGCGAGTTCAAGCCGATCGACAGCAGCGTACCGGGCGTCCGCGTCGGCGAGCTGCTGCCGCTCACGTCGCGGCTCATGCACCACGTCGCCCAGGTGCGGTCGGTGCGGCACTCCATCAACGACCACAACGCCGGCAGCTACTACATGCTCACCGGCAAGTCGCCGGTCGATGGCGGCAAGCTCATCCAGACCGACTCCGCGATGACGTTCCCCGGCTTCGGGGCCGTCGCGACGAAGCTCAAGCCGGTGCGGGAGCCGATCCCGCCGTCGGTGCTGCTGCCGGAGTTCCAGTGGAACAACGGCGTCGACATCGGCGGCCAGAAGGCCGGCTTCCTCGGGGCGCGGTTCGACCCGTTCGTCGCCGGCGACCCGAGCCTGGCCGGCTACCAGGTGCCGGGCCTCGACCTGGCGGCCGACCTGCCGCTCGACCGGCTCGGCCGACGCGACGACCTGCGCCGGCAGCTCGACAAGGCGATCGGCTCGCTCGGCGAGTCGCCGACCCACGACCGGCTCGACGTGTTCCAGCGGCAGGCCCTGGCGGTCGTCACGTCGCCGCACGCCCGGGCGGCGTTCGACCTCGGCCGCGAGCCGACCCGGCTGCGCGAGCGCTACGGCACCGACCCCGGCAGCGACCGTAGCATCGAGGCGCGCAAGTTCGGCGGCCTGCCGCACCTCGGCCAGTGCTTCCTGCTCGCCCGCCGGCTGATCGAGGCCGGCGTCCGGCTGGTGACGGTGATGACCGGCCGGCGGATCGACCAGGCGTGGGACACGCACCGGGACCACCACGGCCTGATGCGCCGCTCGCTCTGCCCGCCGTTCGACCGGGCCCTGTCGGCGCTCCTGACCGACCTGCACGAACGCGGCCTGCTGGACGAGACGCTCGTCGTCGTGATGGGCGAGTTCGGCCGGACGCCGAAGCTCGGCTTCGTGACGAGCGGTGCCGGCGCGACGAAGGACGGCCGCGACCACTGGCCGTACTGCTACACGGTGCTGTTCGCCGGCGGCGGCGTGCCGGGCGGCACGGTCGTCGGCTCGTCCGACGCGACGGCGGCGTACCCGAAGGAGCTGCCGGTGTCGCCGGAGGACGTCGCGGCGACGGTTTACCGCCGGCTCGGCATCGACCCGGACACCGAGCTGCGCGACGGCCTCGACCGGCCGTATACGTTGAGCACCGGGACGCCGATCGTCGGGGTGGCGTGAGGTAAGTTCGGCGCGGCCGGCACGTCGAATGGATGGGGATGCGTTCCCGGATCGACCCGAGCCGAAGGGGCCACCGCGATGAAGAAAAGGACCGCGTTCGTTACCGGGGCGCTCCTCCTGGGGATGGCGTTCACCAGCCTCGTCGCCGCCGGGCCTCCGACGCGCGAGGAGGCCGAACGCCAGGCCCGCGTCGTCGAACAGCTCAACAAGTCGCTCGCGGCGGAGGCGACCGCCCCGGGCAAGCTGACGATCCTGACGCGCCTGATGGCCAGGGAGCCGAGCGAGGCCGTGCGCCGGGTCGCCCTGCAAGCCGGCGCGAAGCTCCCCGATCCGGAACTCGACACGTTCTTCACGGGCGTCCTGGCCGGCGACGCGGACGCCGGCGTCCGCTCCGAGGCGGCGAAGTCGCTCGGCCGGCTCGGGTCGGAGAAGTGCTTGCCGGCCCTGGCCGCCGCCGCCGCGACGGACAGGACGACCGCCATCCTCCTCGGCGACATCGGCGGCCAGTCCAGCGCCCGCCGGTCGGCGACGTTCGCCATCGCCGAGCTGGCGGCCCGCTTCCCCAAGCTCGCCGACGACGCGGCGGCGAAGCTCCGCGCCCTGGAGCCGGCCGCGGAGCCGAAGGGCGAACAGCTGGCCGACGCCCGCCTCCAGGCCCTCTACCAGGTCACCGGCGACGCGACGCTCCTGAAGCCGTTCTACGAGCGGCTCAAGAGCCCCGACGCCCGCACCCGCGTGGACGGCGTCGTCGCGTTCCGGTTCCTCAAGTTGAAGGCCGTCCCGGCGGAGGTGACCGCCGCCCTGAAGGATGCCGACGCCGAGGTACGCTCCTGGGCCGAACTGGTCGCCAAGGAGATCGGCGGCCCGAAGTAGCTCGGCGGCTCGCGGAACCCCACCATGCCCGACCTCCCGTCGGCCCTGCGCGACTGGCTCGCGACGCAGCGCGACCAACTCAACGGCAAGTTCCGCCTCGCCCAGCGCCGCTACCCCGCCCTGCACGCCGAGACGGCCCTGGCCCTCGTCGGCGAGCTGCTGACGGCCGTCGCCCGGCGGAGCGACTCGGCCGCGCTGTACGCCAGCCTGTTCGACCTCGTCGTCCTGCACGCCGGACGCGGCCTGCTCGGCGACGGCGGCCGGTCGCCGGCCCTCGGCGTCCTGTTCCGCGACGTGTTCCCGAAGCTCGCTCCGCTCCTCGCTCAGAGACCGCGACAGTTGCCGGGGGCGCTGTCGAACGCGGTCGAGAACCTCGGCCCGCTCGGCCTCGACTTCGCCCGCCGGCTCGGCGACCTGGCCGACCGATTCGCCGACCCGGACACGCTGCTCGACGCCGGGGCGGTCCTCGCCTGGCGGCTCGGCGACGCCCGGCTGCGGACGCCGGCCCTGGAACGGGCCGCCCGGCTCAGCCCCGACCTGCTCGCCGAGTTACTCGACCTCCGCGGCTGGCCGGCCGAACTGCTGCCGGTCGTGGTCGAATCCCTGGGCCGCGAGGGCTGGATGCGGCCCGAGGACGTCTTCCCGGCAGCGCTGCGCAAGAAGCCAGACGTCGCCAAACTGCGGCAGCGCCTCGACGCCTGGGACGAGCAGGTCGGCGGCGGCTGGACGCTGGCCGCCCGGCTGGGCGATTTCGTCGGCTTCGAGGGTTCGTTCGCCGAGCTGCCGGCGTTGCTCGACCCGGGGCCGGGCGGCTCGCGGCACCGCTTCTGGGTGAAGTGCGGCGGCGCGACGTACCGCCTCGACGGCGACGCCTTCGGCGGTATCTGCCGGCCGGACAACGGCGTCGCGTTCCCGCGCGCCGCGGTGGCGACTGACGCCCCGGTGCCACTGCCGCAGACGACGAGCGTCCTGGTCCGGCCGGACCTCGTCGCGTTCACCCGGCCGGACAGCTTCCGCGTCCGGGTACTGATCCGCCGCCGCGGCCAGTGACGGTCACGGCCACCAGCGGCCGACGTCGAGGATGGCGTCGGCGACTTCGGCGAGCTCCGCCGGGGCGTCGTCGCCGGCGAGGGCGGCGATGATTGGAATAAGGCCAGGGACGACCGCGAGCGCGCTGGGGCGCGTTCCCGTCTCAAGACTGGCAACCAGGCGAGGGTACCAAAGTGCGAGATCCACCCTTCCGAAGTGGGCCAGGCGAGCGAGGAACGAGGGTAAGGCGTCGCTTCGAGCGGAGGCATGGCCGATGGCAACGGCGGCTTGAAACGCCTCGGCAAGCAACGGCACGGGGAGATGTGGTACCAGTGCGGCGAGGGCTTTGCCGCGCGAGATTTCGCTGCGGATCGCCTCGGCCGCCCGAAGTGCTTCCCCCGACTGCTCCGTCGATATGTGGGGGGCAAGGGCCGCCAGGGCATCGGGACGGTAACAATCCTCCACACCGGCGGCGGTCTGAACGGCGCGAGACAAAGCCTCCTCGCGCCGGCCGGGGGGCAACCGCAAGGCGATCGCAAGCAGGGCACCGCACCGCGCGGTCGAACTGCTGATGGTGAACGCGATCGGGAGGGCGTCGGCCAGCAGGTCCGCAGGCAGGTGCGGGGCGAGACCAGCCAAGGCGTCACGTCGAGAGTAATCCGAGCCGATGGTGGCGGCGACCTGGAGACAGGCCCTCAGCAGGTCCGCCGGCAGGTGCGGGGCGAGGGCGGCGAGGGCTTTGCTCCGTTCGCCTTCGTCGCCGATATCCGCCGCCGCGCGAAGGGCGTCACCGAGAAGTTCACCCGGTAGGTGCGGGGCGAGGGCGGCCAAGCAGGTTCGACGGTCGGC
>Ga0268299_1001098_pt1 | contig 56786 bp, 41 predicted proteins | sample NOBtaG_FD_193484 | JGI IMG/M metagenome (GOLD analysis project Ga0268299, IMG submission 193484) | Activated sludge microbial communities from bioreactor in Nijmegen, Gelderland, Netherland - NOB reactor | ecosystem: Engineered > Bioreactor > Aerobic > Activated sludge | place: Netherlands... | reverse complement strand
TTCGGAGAACCAGCGGCCCGAGAGCATCGAGGACCAGATCTCGTCGTGCCGGAAGTTCGCCGCAACTCGGGGGTACGCGATCTGCGAGGATCAGATCCACATCGACCAGGCGGCTTCGGGGGCAAAGCGCGATCGCGAGGGACTAGCCAGGCTCCTGGCCGCAAGTGAAAGCAGCGATTTCGATGTCGTCCTGGTCGATGACCTTTCGCGTCTCGCCCGCGACAACTACCTGATGCTGACTGTTCTGGCGCAGCTCCGGTTCAACGGTGTACGTGTGGTCTCCGTCGCCGACGGCCTCGACAGCGAGGACGATGAGGCGACCATCGGCATCCAGGTCCGGGGTATCTTCAACGAGTTGCAGCTTCAGGACCTTCGGAAGAAGACGCTGCGGGGGCAAATTGGTCAGAAGGAGCGTGGCTTCTCCGTCGGTGAAGGCACCTTCGGCTACAAGTCCACGCCCGTCGGTACCATCCGAATGGACAAGAAGGGGCGGCCCCGACCGGACGGCTACAAGATGGTGGTGGAACCCGCCGAAGCTGCGACCGTTCTGCGGGTGTTCCGCGAGTCTGCCAATGGCAGGGCGCTGACGAGGATCGTCCGCGATCTCAACAAAGAGGGAATCCCAGGCCGGATGAGAGGCGGCCGAGGCTGGTCGCCCGCGACGATTACCCGGATGCTCCGCAACGAAAAGTACATCGGTCGATGGGCGTGGAACCGCACGGAGACGAGGCGAGATCCGAAGACTGGGCGACGCAGGAAATTTCCCAAACCCGAGTCCGCCTGGATCGTCAAAGACGACGACTCCCTTCGAATCATTCCACAGGACGTGTGGGAACAGGTACAGCGAGGACGGGAAGAGGCAAGGAAGACGTGGCCAGGCGAGAAGGGAAAGCGGGGCTTCGAAGGCCAGCGCGGAAGCTGGACAGCCCTGTATCCGTCGCAGTTGCTAGCTGGGGCGATGGTCTGCGACCGCTGTGGCAAGACCATCGCCCAAGTGAGCGGAAAGGGCGGCGGATACTACGGTTGCCTCTCCGCTGCGAAGGCGGCATGTGACAACCGCCTCCTCGTGCGCCGACGCGTAGCCGAGAAGGTGGTGCTCTCGGCTCTACGGGACCGGGTGGTGACGGCGGACAACGTCGACTACGTGCTCGACCGGGTCGAGGGGGAGGTCGAGCGCCTGACGGCCAATGCTCCCGCGACGCTCCGACTCAAGCAGGCAGAGTTGGCGGCAGAGGAACGGAAGATCGGTAACTTCGTCGAGTTCATCGGGCAGGGTCGGGGAAGCCGGGCTCTCGCCGACGCCCTTGCCGCTGCCGAAGTGCGAGCCGACCAGCTTCGAGGCGACATAAGCATCCTCGAGCAAACCCGGACGAACACCATTCAGAGACCGCCTCGGGTCTGGATCGAAGAGAGGCTTGGGCGCGTGCAACGCCTTCTCGAACAGAACACGGCCCGGTCGGCCCTTGTTCTCCGAAAGGTGCTCGGGCCAATCCGGTTGGAGCCGACCCAAGGCGACATCGGGCGCCCGTTCTACCGGGCGCGTTCGACCCTGGACGTCCTGACGCTCCTGGATGCCGGGTCCGAGTCGGATGACTCGGACCCGGGTTCGAATCCTTTGCGGAAGTGGTCCCAAGGGGAATCGAACCCCTGCTACCGACGTGAGAGGCCGGTGTCCTAGCCGCTAGACGATGGGACCGTTTCTTCGATGGGATCGCCGGAGGTAGCGGGCTTCAGGCCCGCCACCTCCGCTCGATCGAGGCTGAGGAGGAAGGACTCGAACCTTCAATAACCTGATCCAGAGTCAGGTGGCTTGCCAATTTGCCCACTCCTCAACGAGTGGGGGGGAAAGTAGAGGCCCTCCGGGGGCAAGTCAAGGCGGTGGACGGGCCTCACGGGGCGACGACGCGATCCAGCCGCGCCAGCGTGCGCTCGCGGCCGAGCACGGCGATGACCTCGTAGATGCCGGGGCTGACGGTGCCGCCGGTGAGCGCCACCCGCACCGGCTGCGCCACCTTTCCCAGGCCGACCGAGAAGCGCGCCACCACGTCCTTGAAGACGGTCTCGATCGCGGCCTCGCCGAAGGCCGGCAGGCCGGCGAGCCCCTCGCGCACCGCCCGCAGCAGCTCGAGCGCCGCCGGCGTGAGGTGCTTGGCGGCGGCGGCGGGATCGATGGCGATGTCGTCGCTGAAGTAGAAGCGGCCGACCTCGACCAGCTCGACCAGCGTCTTGGCGCGCTCCTGCAGCGTCTTCACGGCGGCGGCGAGCCAGGCATCGTCGCCGAAGAGGGCGTAGCCGCGCGCCTGCACGAAGGGTTTGGTCAGGGCGGCGAGCTCGGCCGGCGTGAGGAGCTTGATGTGCTCGAAGTTGACCCATTCGAGCTTCTCCGGATTGAACACGCCGGCCGACTGGCCGACGTGCTCGAGGTCGAAGGCGGCGACCAGCTCGGCGCGCGTGAAGAGCTCCTGGTCGCCGTGCGACCAGCCCAGCCGCGCCAGGTAGTTCACCACCGCCGAGGGCAGGTAGCCGGCGTCGCGGTAGGCGGTCACCGAGGTCGCGCCGTGGCGCTTGCTCAGCCGGCTGCGGTCGATGCCGAGGATCAGCGGCACGTGCGCGAAGCGCGGCACCGGGAAGCCCATCGCCTGGTAGAGCTGGATCTGCTTCGGCGTGTTGGGGATGTGGTCCTCGCCGCGGATGACGTGGGTGAGGCGCATCAACGCGTCGTCGACCACGACGCAGAAGTTGTAGGTCGGCGAGCCGTCGGCCCGCAGGATGACGAGGTCGTCGAGCTCCTGGTTCTGAAACGCCACCGGCCCGCGGACGAGATCGTTCCAGGCCGTCTCGCCGGCGGGCGGGGCGAGGAAGCGCAGCGCCGTCACGCCGGGCTGCTGGGCGTGGCCGGCCTTGCGGCAGGTGCCGTCGTACATCGGCTTGCGCTTCTCGGCCTCGGCCTGCTTGCGCTTGGCCTCGAGCGTCTCGGGCGTGCAGGTGCACCAGTAGGCCCGCCCGGCGGCGAGCAGCTTCTCGGCGTGCTCGCGGTAGAGGGCGGTGCGCTCGCTCTGGAAGAACGGGCCCTCGTCCCACTCGAGCCCGAGCCAGGTCATCGAATCGAGGATCGCCTGCGTCGCCTCCGGCGTCGAGCGCTCCTTGTCGGTGTCCTCGATGCGCAGCACGAACTGGCCGCCGTGGCGGCGGGCGAACAGATAGTTGAACAGCGCCGTGCGGGCGCCGCCGATGTGGAGGTAGCCCGTCGGGCTGGGGGGGAAGCGGGTGCGGACGGACATGGTCGCGCGACTAAACAGCGCGCCCTGTGCCAAGTCAAAGGGGGAGGCCTCTGGAGTGCGGTGGTCACCGCCGCTCTGGGTGGCTCGCGGAAGAATCCAGAGCGGCGGTGACCGCCGCACTCCCGAACGGCCCCGAGCGGCGCTGCACGCCGTGCTCCAGACCCCGCTTGACCCCTTGGAGGGGGTCGCATACAGCAGCCGGGTCGCGTTCGGCCGAGGATCGATGAGGGCACCGGTGAGCAGCACGCGCGGGAAGTGCAAATGACGTCGTGGGCGACCCGCCTCCGCTCCCGCGGCTTCCTGCTCCACTGGCTGGCGCTGTTTTCCTTCTGGTGGATCCTCTCGGGGATCGCCAAGCCCTTCCACCTGATCGTCGGCGCGCTCGGCAGCGGCCTGGTCGCCGCGTTCACCGCCGAGATGCAGTTCGCCGAGCGGCTGCGCGACGGCGACGGCGGCATCCACTTCTTCGCTCTGCCCTGGGGGCGGATGCTGGTCTACACCGGCTGGCTGCTCAAGGAGATCGTGCTGGCCAACTGGGCGGTGCTGAAGGTGGTGCTCGACCCGGCGCTGCCGGCGGAGCCGGAGATGATCGTCTACCGCACCCGCCTGCAGACCTCGCTCGGGCGCACGATCCTGGCGAACTCGATCACGCTCACGCCGGGGACGATCACGGTCGACGTCGAGGACGACCAGTTCCTGGTGCACGCGCTGGTCGGCGGCGAGGGCGCGGTCGGCGGCATCGTCGCGATCGAGGAGCACATCGCCCACGCGCTGGCGGGCATCGAGCCGCCGCTGGAGGCGCGCGCATGAACGCCCTGCTGTTGGCGCTGTCGCTCGTCATCGGCGCGAGCGCGACGGTGACGCTGCTCACCATTCTCTACCGCGAGAGCGTCTTCGACCGCATCATCGGCGTCGGCGTCATCGGCACCAAGGCGACGGTGTTGATGGCGCTGATCGGCGCGCTCTTCGGCCGGCTCGACGCCTTCGTCGACCTCGCCCTGACCTACGCCCTGCTCAACTTCATCGGCGTGCTCGCGGTCGCCAAGTACTTCACCAGCGCGGAGGCGGAGAAGTGACCGTCCTCGCCGCGCTGCTGATGATCGCCGGCACCTTCTTCCTCAGCGCCAGCACGGTCGGCTTCCTGCGCCTGCCCGACTTCTTCACCCGCATGCACGCGATCAGCAAGGCCGACACGCTCGGCGCCCTGCTGTTCGTCCTCGGCCTCGCCTGCATCGCCGGCGACCTGCTGGTCGCGCTCAAGCTCGCCTTCGTCGCCCTCTTCGTCTTCCTCACCAATCCGGTGGCGACGCACGCCCTGTCGCGCGCGGCGCGCCGCATCGGCGTGCAGCCCTGGACCAAGGGGGAGCCGCGGTGACCTGGCCGCTCGAGTACCTGCTCTTCCCGCTGCTGCTGGTGCTGGCGGTGGTGTCGCTGCAGGTGCGCGACCTGCTCGCAGCGGTCTTCCTGCTGGGCGGCTACAGCTTCCTGTCGGCGATCGTGCTGTCGCTCATGGGCGCGCCCGACGTCAGCTTCACCGAGGTCGCCGTCGGCGCCGGCATCACCGGCGTCTTCTTCATCCTCGCCATCGCCCGCACCACCCGGAGGTCGGCGGATTGAAAGCCCTCGGCTTTCTGCTGCTGGCCGCGGTGACGCTGCTGCTGCTGGTCGGCGTGCAGGCGCTGCCGCCGCTGCGCGCCCTCGACGCACCGCTGGGCGTGCACGTCGACCGACACTACCGCGAGCACACCCTCGCCGACATGGCGACGCCCAACGTCGTCACCTCGGTGCTGGCCGACTACCGCGGCTACGACACCTTCGGCGAGACCACCGTGATCTTCGCCGCCGGGCTGTCGGTGTGGCTGCTGCTGCGGAGAAGGTCGTGATCTCGCCCTTCGACAGCGTCGTCGTCCGCACCACCTGCCAGGTGATCGTCCCCTTCATGCAGGTGTTCGCGCTCTACGTCCTGTTCCACGGCCACTACAGCCCGGGCGGCGGCTTCCAGGCGGGCGCGATCCTGGGGGCCAGCGTCATCCTGACGCGGCTGACGCAGCGGCAGCAGCTCGACCGCTTCCTGCCGCGCGACCTGGCGCTGCGCGCCGGCGCGCTGGGAGTGCTGATCTACGCCAGCATGGGCCTGATTCCCCTCCTTCTCGGCGGCGAGTTCCTCGACTACGGGCGGATGTCGGTGTTCGGCTGGACGCCGGCGCGGGCGCGTTACTGGGGGATTCTCGGCATCGAGATCGGCGTCGCCATCGGCGTCTGCGGCGTGATGGTGGCGATCTTCGACGCCGTCGCCGACAGCGGCATCGACGAACGGAGGGCGCGGTGATCGAGGCCCGCTACGAGTACTGGATGACGGTGGCGATCTTCGTCGTCGGCCTCTACGGCGTGACGATGAAGCACAACCTGGTGAAGAAGCTCATCGGCCTGAACCTGATGCAGAGCGCCACGATCCTCTTCGTCGTCGCCCTCGGCATCAAGCCGGCCGGCCTGCTGCCGATCGTCGCCGCGACCGGGGCCGAGGCGGGCGTCGCCTACACCAGCGCCCTGCCGCACGTGCTGATGCTGACCGCGATCGTGGTGTCGGTGAGCGTCACCGGCGTCGCCATCGCGCTCCTGATCCTCATCCATCGCGCCTACGGCAGCCTCGACGAGCGCCACCTGGGGAGGCCGCGCGAGTGATCGAGTCGAACCTGCCGATCGCGATCGTGCTGCCGCCCTGGATCGCGGCGCTGCTGGTGCCGCTGCTGGCGCTGCACCGGCCGGCGCGGGCGCGGGCAATCGTGCTGCTGGCCGCGGTGCTCTCGCTGGTCGCCGCCGTGATGGCGCTCGCCAGCGTCGCCTCGGGCGCGCCGCTGGTGCACGAGTTCGGCGGCTGGGCGGCGCCGATCGGCATCGTCTTCCGCGTCGACGGCCTCTCGGCGGTCATGGCGGTGCTGGTCGCGGGGATGGCGACGCTGGTGTTCGTCTATGCCGGCGCGAGCGTCGCCGCCGAGCTGCCAGGCGGCGAGACCGGCTTCCTCGCCGCCGCCTCGCTGCTGGTGGCGTCGCTGCAGGGCATGTCGGTCACCGGCGATCTCTTCAACCTCTACGTCTTCATCGAGATCGCCTCGATCACCGCCTACACCCTCATCGGGCTGGGCGGGCCGGCCGGCGCGGTGGCGAGCTTCCGCTATCTGCTCATCGGCAGTATCGGCGCGACCTTCTACCTCTTCGGCCTGGCCTTCCTGCTGGCGCTCACCGGCACTCTCAACATGGTCGACATGGCGCAGCGGCTGCCGGCGGTCGGCGCTTCGCCGGCGATGCTGGTCGGCCTGGCGCTGATCGTCACCGGCCTGGGGCTCAAGACCGCGATCTTCCCGATGCACGGCTGGCTGCCCGACGCCTACGCCACCGCCCCCTCGGCCGCCACCGCGCTGATCGCCTCGCTGATGACCAAGGTCAACGCCTACGCCCTGGTGCGGGTGGTCTACGGCGTGGTGTGGCCGACGATCGCGCCGCTCGATCTGCCGCTCTTCCCGCTGCTGGCGCCGCTGGCGGCGGCGGGCATCCTGGCGGGGTCGGTGATGGCGCTGGCGCAGCGCGACCTGCGCCGGCTGCTGGCCTACTCGAGCGTCGGCAATCTCGGCTACATCGCCCTCGGCCTGGCGCTCGGCAACGCCAACGGGCTGCTGGGCGCGATGCTGCACATCGTCGGCCACGGCGTCGCCAAGGGCTGCCTCTTCCTGATCGCGGGCGCGATGCGGCTGCGCGGCGCCGGCGAGGAGGAGGCCTTCGACGAGCTCGCCCGCCGCATGCCGGTGAGCTCGTTCGCCTTCCTGGTGGCGGCGCTGTCGCTCATCGGCGTGCCGCCGACGATCGGCTTCTTCAGCAAGTGGTACCTGCTGCTCGGCTGCCTCGACCGCGGCTCGTGGCTGCTGGTCGCGGTGCTGCTCGTCAGCACCTGGCTCAACCTCTGGTACTTCTTCCGCCTGATCGAGCGCTTCTACTTCGGCCGCAGCGAGTCGGCGGAAGCGCCGGGGCGGGCCGAGGCGCCCGCCTCGATGCTGGTGCCGATCGCCTTGACGGCGACGCTGGCGGTCGCCATCGGCCTCGGCAGCTACGGGCTGGTGCGCGACGTCCTGCGGCCGGCGGTGGACGCGCTGCCGCTGGCGCGGGTGGGCGGATGAGCGCGATCGAGTCGTGGCTGCCCGGGCTGGCGGTGGGCGTCTCGGGACTGGCGTCGGCCGCGATCCTGACGCTCGACGCGCGCCCGAACCTGCGCGAAGGCGTGACCCTCGCCGCCGCCCTCCTCAAGGTGGCGGTGGTGGCGGCGATGGTGCCGTGGGCGCTGGCCGGCACGCCGCTCGAGACGACGCTGGTCGAGCTGCTGCCCGGGGTCTCGCTGCAGTTCCGCGCCGACGCCTTCGGCACCGTCTTCGCGCTGCTCGCCTCGTCGCTCTGGCTGCTCACCTCGATCTACTCGATCGGCTACATGCGCGGCCTCGAGGAGCACGCCCAGACGCGCTACTTCGCCAGCTTCGCGCTGGCGCTGTCGTCGACCCTGGGGGTGGCCTTCGCCGGCAACCTGCTCACCCTCTACCTCTTCTACGAGCTGTTGACCCTGTCGACCTACCCGCTCGTCATCCATCCCGAGAGCGACGAGGCGCGCGCGGCGGCGCGCAAGTACCTGGCCTACACCCTCGGCACGGCGGTCGCGATTCTCGCCGCCATCGGCGGCATCTACTTCCTCACCGGCACTCTCGACCTGCGGCCGGGCGGCATCCTCTCGCTCGACAGCGCGCAGCCGCGCGTCCTCCAGCTCCTCTTCTGGCTGCTGATCACCGGCTTCGCCGTCAAAGCGGCGATCATGCCGCTGCACGGCTGGCTGCCGAGCGCGATGGTCGCGCCGACGCCGGTGAGCGCGCTGCTGCACGCCGTGGCGGTGGTGAAGTCCGGCGTGTTCGGCTGCCTGCGCGTCATCGGCTTCGTCTTCGGCGCCGGCCTGCTGCGCGAGCTCGGCACGGCGGAGGTGCTGGGCTGGTTCGCGGCCGCCACCATCCTGCTCGCCTCGCTGCTGGCGCTGGCGCAGGACAGCCTCAAGCGGCGGCTGGCGTACTCGACCGTGAGCCAACTCTCGTACATCGTGCTGGGTGCGACGCTGCTCAACCCGGCGGGCATGACCGGCTCGATCCTGCACCTCGCCAATCACGCCCTCCTCAAGATCACCCTCTTCTTCTGCGCCGGCGCGATCTACGTCACCACCGGCTGCGACAAGGTCAGCCAGCTCCCCGGCATCGGCCGGCGCATGCCGCTGACCATGGCCGCCTTCGCGCTCGCCGCGCTCGGCCTCGCCGGCGTGCCGCCGCTGAACGGCTTCTTCAGCAAGTGGTACCTCTGCCTCGGCAGCCTCGAGGCGCACCACCCCGGCCTGGCGCTGGTCCTGATCGTCAGCGGGCTGCTCAACCTGGCCTACTTCTTCCCGATCGTCATCGCCGCGTTCTTCCGCACCTCGGAGCGCTTCCCCGAGCGTGGCGAGGCCCGCCCTGCCCTGCTGGTGCCGCTGCTGGTCACCGCCGCGGCCTCGCTCGCGCTCGGCGTCTGGCCCGCTCTCGGCGGCGTGCTGTGGGCACTGGCCGAGCAGGTGGCGCAGGGGATCTGAGATGCGAGCAAGCCGCGCTGCCGCCATCGCCTTCGCGCTGCTGCTCGCGCTCGGCGCACTCTTCGGCCGCCCGGAGCACCCGCACTTCGTCTGGGAGTCGATCCCCGACTTCTGGGCACTCTTCGGGTTCGCCGGCGCGTGCCTGATGATCCTGGTCTTCCGCCGCCTGGGCGAGACGGTGTTGCAGCGGCGCGAGGACTACTACGAGGAGGAGCGCGAGTGATCGGCGTACCGCCCGCCTTCGTCCTCTTCGCCGCCGCGCTGCTGCTGCCCTTCCTGCCGCTCGCGGGACGGCGCGTCCTGACGGTCGCGGCGCCGCTGCTGGCGCTGCCGCTGATGCTGGCGCTGCCGGAGGGCGAGAGCTGGATCGCGCGCACCGGGCCGTTCGAGTTGGTGTGGGCGCGCAGCGACGCCCTCAGCCGCCTCTTCGGCCTGGCCTTCCTGTTCGCCACCGCCGCGATCCATCTCTACGGCATGCAGCGCCGCCGCACCGGCGAGCAGGCCGCCGGACTGCTGTACGCCGGCGGCGCGCTGGCGGTGGTGTTCGCCGGCGACCTGCTGAGCATGCTGTTCGCCTGGGAGGTGGCGGCGGTGGCGTCGACCCTGCTGGTGGCGGCGCGGCGCACGCCGGCGGCGGTGGCGGCGGCGCAGCGCTACCTGATGGTCCACCTCGGCGCCGGCGCGATACTGCTGGTCGGCGTGCTGCTGCTCGGCCAGACCGCCAACGGCTTCGCGTTCGACTCGCTGCGCGGCCTCGGCGCCGGCGCCTGGCTCGTGCTCGCGGCGTTCTGCGTCAACGCCGCCGTGCCGCCGCTGCACGCCTGGCTGCCGGACGCCTACCCGGAGTCGACGCCGGCGGGCTCGGTGCTGCTCGCCACCTACACCACCAAGGCGGCGGTCTACTGCCTGCTGCGCGGCTTCGCGGGCGAGGAGGCGCTCGCCTGGGTCGGCGCCGGCATGGCCGTTTACGGCGTCGTCTTCGCGATGCTGGAGAACGACATCCGCCGCCTGCTCAGCTACCACATCGTCAGCCAGGTCGGGTACATGGTGTGCGGCATCGGCATCGGTACGGCGCTCGCGCTCGACGGCGCGGCGGCGCACGCGGTCGCCAACGTCCTCTACAAGGGGCTGCTGTTCATGTGCGCCGGCGCGCTGCTGCACGCCACCGGCACGACCAAGCTCACCGAGCTCGGCGGGCTGCTGCGCTCGACCCGCCTCACCTTCGCCTTCTACGCCGTCGGCGCGCTGGCGATCTCGGGCGTACCGCCCTTCAACGGCTTCGTCTCCAAGGGCATGCTGCTGGTGGCCGCGGGTGAGGCGCACCTCGGCGCGATCATGCTGCTGCTCGCCTTCGCCTCGGTCGGCACGGTGCTCTCGGTCGGCCTCAAGCTGCCCTACTACGCCTGGATCGCCGGCGAGCCACGCGCCACCAGCCACCCGGTGCCGGCGGCGATGTTCGCCGGCATGGCGATGCTCGCCCTTCCCTGCCTGCTCTTCGGCCTGGCCCCCGGCCTGCTCGCCGCGCTGCTGCCGCAGCACGCGCTCGGCTACCACGCCTACACCGTCGCGCACGTGTTCGACGTGCTGCTGGTGGGCGCCACCTCGGCGGCGGTGTTCTGGCTCCTGCGCCACCGCCTGCGGCCGCACGCGGCGCTGACGCTCGACTTCGACTGGTTCTACCGCCGGCCGGCGGCGGTCTTCGTCGCGCGCGTCAGCCAGCCGCTCTACCGCGTCTACGTCCGCCTCGGCGCCGCCGTCTTCGCCGGCGTCGAGGTGCTGGTCGAGGCCAGCCGCAATCCGACCGCGGCGTTCCGCTTCCTGCTCCAGGGCCGGGGCATGGGCGGGCTGCCGTCCTACGACGAGGTGCGCCAGAGCCCGAGCGTGGGCGCGATCGTCCTCTGGCTGCTGGTCGTCTTCGCCGTCGCCGGCGCCTCGTTCCTCGCCGTCGCCGGCGCGGGGCCGGGATGACGCGGGCCGAGAAGGCGGCGCGCATCCAGGTCATTCTCGACCGCCTCTACCCCGAACCGCCGATCCCGCTGCAGCACCGCGACGCCTTCACGCTGTTGGTGGCGGTGGTGCTGTCGGCGCAGTGCACCGACGCGCGCGTCAACCTGGTGACCCCGGCGCTGTTCGCCCGCGCCGCGACGCCGGCGGCGATGGCGGCGCTGGCGGAGAAGGAGATCCTCGCGCTCATCCAGTCGTGCGGTCTGGCGCCGTCGAAGGCGCGCGCGCTGCGCGCCCTCTCGCAGCGCATCGTCGCGGAGCACGGCGGGCGCGTGCCCGACAGCTTCGCCGCGCTCGAAGCCCTGCCCGGCGTGGGCCACAAGACCGCCAGCGTGGTGATGTCGCAGGCCTTCGGCCAGCCGGCGTTCCCGGTCGACACCCACATCCACCGCCTGGCCCATCGCTGGGGACTGTCGAACGGCAAGAGCGTCGAGCAGACCGAGCGCGACCTGAAGAAGGTGTTCCCGCGCGCGCGCTGGAACATTCTCCACCTGCAGATCATCTACTTCGGCCGCGAGCACTGCCCGGCGCGCGGACACGAGGCCGCGGCCTGCCCCATCTGCTCCTGGGCCTCTCCCCGGTCGCGCAGGCGGACATGAGACGCCTGCTGGTCGCGGCCGAAGTTCCCCTGCTGGCGATCCTCGCCTTCACGGCGGTGACCTACTCGCTGGTCTACATCGCCCGCGGGCTCGACGACGTCGCCTACCACATCCCCGGCGCGGTGCGCATCGCGCAGCACGCCAACCCCTACTTCGTCGACTCGCCGGTCGATTCGCACTGGTACCCCGCCGGCGCGGAGACCCTGGCGGCCCTGCCGATCGCCGCGATCGGCTCGATCAACGCGACCAACGTCACCGGCGGTCTGTGCTTCGTCGCCGTCTGCCTCGCGGTGTACGCCGCCGCGGGCCTCTGGACACGCGACCTGGCGGCGCGCCTGGCGGCGGCCGTGGCCGCCGCCGGCATCCCGCTGCTGCTGGCGCAGTGTCTGGCCTTCTACGTCGACATCCACCTGGCCCTGCTCGCATTCGGCGCGCTCGGGCTGCAGGCGCGAGGCTACCTCGGCCGCTCGGCCCAGCCCGCCTGGCTCGCCCTCGCCCTGGCCCTGCTGCTGCCGAGCGTGAAGTACGGCGGGCTGGCGTATCTGCTCGTCATCGCGCCCGGCTGCCTGTTCTGTGCCTGGCGCGCCTGGCCGCCGCGGCGGCCAGGCCCGGCGACGGCGGCCCTGCTCGCGCTGGCGCTGGCGTTCACCGCCGGCTTCTACGTCCGCAACTGGCTCGAGCGCGGCAACCCGCTCTACCCGATCGGCCTGCCCGCGTGGCTGCGGCCGGTGGCGGCGCTCTCGCCGGCGCCCTACGAAGCCGACGAGGAGCTGCTCGGCAAGGCGGCGACCACGCGCCAGTCGTCGCGCTTCCCCCAGCCCTGGCTGCCGCGCTCGTGGGGCGAGGTGAGGCTGCGACCGGACATGACCGACGACGGCTTCGGCGCCAGCGGCGCGCTGGCGCTCCTCGCGACGCTCGCCACTTTGCTGCTGGCGCGGCGGCTCGACCCCGGCCGCCGCGGCGCCTGGCTCCTGCTGCTGCTGCAGGTCGCCGCGATCGTGGCCGTCATTCCCACCGGCGCCAGCGGGCCGCGCTACGTCCTGGTCGCGCCCCTCGTCGCCAGTCTGAGCCCCGCGGTGCTGATGGCGGTGTCGGCGGGCTCTCGCGCCCTCTCGGCGGCGGCGCGCGCGTTCCAGCTCGCTCTGGTCGGGGCCGTCTGGGTGTTCGTCGGCGCGAACCTGCTCGGCGGCGGCGACGAATGGACGCGCCTGTCGCAGGCGGCGGCCCGCCTCTCGCCCTACCAGCCCCACGGGCTGCGCGCGATCGGCTACGCCCAGGCCGGCCACCTGCGGATCGGCTACACCTCCGGGTTCGCGAACATGATCGCGCTGCTCTACGACCGCGAGCTGAGCAACCAGCTCGTGCCGCTGCACTACCGCAACTACGTCTTCAACCGCGGCCCCGAGTTCGCGTCGGCGGAGGAGTTCGTCGCCCACGTGCGCAGTCTCGAGCTCGACTACATCCAGATCTTCGATCCCAACTACCCCGGCGCCGACCTGTTGCAGCAACACTTCCCCGAGAAGGTGTGGCGGTGGGACCGCGCCGCCGGCCGCGCCTACCGCTGACCCGGCCGAGGCGCGCACTTTCAGCTTGGAGTTCTCCGCGATGGGCGTATGCTGCCCGGCAGCGAAGGCACTCGGCAGGATGCCTCAGTCGCCCCTGTGGCCGGCAGGGACGGGAGATGTGATCCAATGCGAGTCAGGTCGCTGGTCGGAATCCCGTGGGCGCGCTCGCTCGGCGCGCTCGTTCTCTCCTCCTGGGTGGAGGGAATCGCCGCAGCCCCGAACGCCTCGGCGGACGACGTGCCGATCGCGCCGCCGCTGTGCGCTGCGACCTTCGGCAACTCGGGCGGGGACGACGCCGACCACGACCTCGCCAGCAACTCCGCGCTGGCGCGCGCCGAGGGCGGCGCGGCGCAGGAGAACTCGTCGGACGCGCAGATCGGGGTGACCTTCGTCGCGCCGGCGTCGCTGACGGCAACGGTGCAGATGGGGGTGACCTACTCCGGCATCCTGCGCGGCTCGCTGGGAACGAACACGATCTTCGGCACGGTTCGGATCACCGCTCGCCTGCACGACGCCACCGCCGGCGTCGACCTCGGCAGCCAGGTGTTGCTCGACAAGAAGCAGGACGGCGCCGCCTTCGAGGCGATCGTCGAGGTCGTGGCCTCCAATCCCTTCGACCCGCCGCTGGCGAGCTTCGAGGGCGTCGAGCTGATCGCGAACCATCAGTACACCGTGACGCTCGAGGTCGTCGCCAGCGCCAAGGGCCTGGGAGGGCGGTCGGACTTCAAGGACGACGGCCGCTTCGTGCGCTTCGGCTGCGTCGCGGTGCTGGCGTCGCTGCAGGACTCCGACGGCGACGGTCTCTACGACCTGTGGGAGGAGAACGGCATCGATGCGGACCTCGACGGCGTGGTCGACGTCGACCTGCCGGCGTTCGGCGCGACCTCCGATCACAAGGATCTGTTCGTCGAGATGGACTGGCGTCCCGGCCAGGAACCGTCGCGCGCCGACGTCCAGGCACTGAAGGCGGCGTTCGCCCTCGCGCCGATCGACGCCGGCGGCACCGCCAACCCGGACGGCCAGCCCGGCATCAACCTCTGGTTCGACACCGGCAACCTGATGGAGGACGGCATGCTGGTGGGCGATGACCTGGGCGGCGGCGGCGACGAGTTGCCCGACCCGGTCATCTGCCTCGACGACTCCTTCTACGACGCCAAGAGCCAGTACTTCGACCGCGATCGGCTGCTCGCCTTCCGCTGGGCCGTCAGCGGCATCTCGCCCGAGGAGAACGACTGCGCCGACGGCACCGTGCCTGCCGGCCGAGCCGAGCTCGGCGGCAACGACCTGATCGTCTACGGCACGCAGGCCGGGCTGATCTTTCACGAGCTCGGCCACACCCTCGACCTCGGCCACGGAGGCTTCGAGGGTCTCAACAACAAGCCCAACTACGTCAGCATGATGAACTACAACTACGGTTTCAGCATTCCGCAGATCAGCGGCGGCGTCGGACTGATCGACTTCGCGCCGCCGCTCTGCGCCGCCTGCCCGGGAGGGCGCGGAGCGATCCCGGCTGACCTCGACGAGACGCAGCTCGACGAGACCATGGTGCTCGACCCCAACGACGGCGAGAACGTCTTCCAGTTCCGCGACGTCTTCGCCACCACCACGGGCTGGCGGATGAGCGGCCAGGACAGCGACGGCGACGGCAACGCCGACGTCGACTGGTCGGGCGACGGCGCGATCTCGAACGCCCCCGGCCCGGTCGACGTCAACGAGGACGGCAAGTGCGTGGCTCCGGGGAGCGACGGCGTGGCCGACAGCACGCCGGCGGCGGACGACGTGCTGCTGAGCGACTCCATCATCCACGACGGCCCCAACCGCCAGTGCGACACCGCCAAGGCCGCGATGTCGGATGACGACCAGGTGCGCTCGGTCGGGGCGGGGCAGCCCGACATCCTCGCGGCCTACGACGACTGGCGCAACGTCGTCCTCGACCCGCGCGCCTTCGGCGACGACGCCGACGGGCCGACCAGCGTCGTCCTCGAGCGTACGCTGGCCGAGATCTTCGCGGTCGACGAGGAGATCAACACCACCGACCTCGAGATCACCAAGACCGACCTGCCCGACCCCGTGAACGCGGGGGCGCCGCTCACCTATCGCCTGACGGTCGAGAACCACGGGCCCCAGCCGGCGCGCGGCATCCGCGTCGTCGACACCCTGCCCGCCGAGGCCAGCTACGTCTCCGACACCGGTGACTGCCTCGAAGCGCCACCCGGCACCCTGACCTGCCCGATGGCGACGCTGCTGGTCGGGCAGTCCCGCTTCTTCGAGGTCACCGTCGTGGTCGAAGCCGACGCCGTGGCCGACCTGCCCGCACCCGCGACCGTCGAGAACTCCGCCACGGTCGAGAACAAGGTGCCGTTCGGCGTCGACGGCAACCTGGGAGAGATCGGCGGCGACCCGGATCCGAGCAACGACAGCGACAGCGAGGAGACGATCGTCAACCGTCCGCCCGTCTCCGACCCGAACGGCCCTTACGTGCAGGAATGCCAGGGCGTGACGACGGCCGTGCCGCTCGACGGCACCGCCTCGTTCGATCCCGACGGCGACCCGATCGCGTTCGCCTGGGAGTCGGACTGCCCCGGCGCGCTCCTCGACGACGCCAGCAGCGCGACGCCGACGCTCACCGTCAACAGTCCACCGCCCTGCCCGGTCGCCTGCCAGGCCGCGCTGACGGTCACCGATCCCATGGGTCTCAGCGACAGCGACAGCGCCTCGGTCACGATCCAGGACACGATCGCGCCGACGATCACCGTCCAGCTCACGCCGGACGAGCTATGGCCGCCGAATCACAAGCTGGTCGCGGTCACCGCGACCGTGCAAGCGGAGGATCTCTGCGACCCGAGCCCGGCGATCGTGTTGACGTCGATCACCAGCGACGAACCGGACGACGCCGTGGGCAACGGCGACGGCAAGACCGTCGGCGACATCCAGGGAGCGGCGTTCGGCACGGCCGACTTCGCCTTCCACCTGCGCGCCGAGCGCGCCGGCGGGGGCGACGGCAGGGTCTACACCGTCACCTATACCGCGACCGACGCCTGCGGCCTCAGCACCGCGGCGTCGGCGGAGGTCGTCGTGCCGCACCACTGAGCGGGCGCCGTCGCGCAATCGGAGCCGCGACCGTCAGGGAGCGGTTGGACTCGCGCTGGCACGCAGCCAACCGCTCCCTGACGGTCGCGGCTCCGATGTCCTGCTGGCTTCGATCGCGTTGCGCTTCTAGGTCGAGCGGCGCAGATACTCGTCGACCGCGTCGGCGGCCTGGTTGCCGGCGCGCACGGCGTAGTTGGTGCCGCGGTCCTCGGGGAACACCTGCGACATGGCGGCGCTGAAGAGGCCGGGCACCGGCGTCGCCCACGGCAGAAGCTGGCGGGCGTAGCCCGGGCCGACGATCGGCTGGGCGTAGCGGTCGTGGGCGAAGATCTTCTTCTCGATCCAGCTCTCGTCGAACGAGGGGTTCATGCGCTGCAGTTGCGGCAGGTACTGGGCCATCACCTCGGCCGACGAGGCGTTGAAGATCGGCTCGTCGGGATAGGTGTAGTGCGAGATGTAGGCGATGCTGCGGCCGCCGTACTCGCTCGGCGGGATGTAGTTGGTGTGCTCGATCAGCCCGCTGAAGGGCACCTGCGGATCGCTGATCCACATCCAGTAGATCGGCGACAGCGGGCGCTTCAGCACCAGCGTGGTGCAGAGGATCGACGAGTACTCCTGCCCGATCGCCGTCGCCCGCCAGCTCTCCGGCAGGCCGGGCGCGAGTCGGGCGAGCACCGAGGGCGCGGGGGTGCTGAGCACGGCGTCGTAGCTCTCGGCGCCGGCGCGCGTGACCACCGTCATGCGGCCGCCGCGGTGGGCGCTCCAGTCGGGCGACGGCATCTCGTCGGCGCGCGCCGGCCGCAGCAGCGAGACGAACCCAGGGCGCCGTGCCTGCTCGAGGCGCTCGTTCGGCACGACGCCGTCGAGGCGCTGCACCGGCAGGCCGGCGTGGATCGTTCCGCCCTGGCGCCGGACCTCCTCCGCCAGGCGATCGACGAAGTTCGCGAAGCTGCCCTTGATGTAGCCCAGGCTCTCCTTCGCGCCGCCCTTGCCGCGCGACGTGCCGCGGGTGCGCATCTTGCCCCACATCCACACCATCGCGATGCGCTCGGCGTTGCGCGCGAACTTCGCGCCCAGCATCGGGCCGATGACCGCCTGGTAGGCCTTGGCGCCGACCGCGCGCCGGAACCACGAGGCGGCGGTGACGTCCTCGAAGCGCCGGCCGTCGGGGAAGCGCTGCAGGAAGAACAGCACCGCCCCCAGGCGGATGCGGTCGGGCAGCGGCAGGCCGGGAAAGCGCAGCAGGTCGCCGGGCGAGGTGAACGGATACACCTTGCCGTGGTGGAACATCCCCGAGTTGGGCGATGGCCACACCGTCTCGACGCCGAGCTCGTCGGCGAGGTCGAGGATGTCGCGGTCGCTGGTGAAGAGATGGTGGTAGTACTTCTCCAGCCGCGTGCCGCAGACCTCGTAGGTCATCGCCAGGCCGCCGAGCTGGTGCGAACGCTCGTAGACGGCCACCTCGTGCCCCCGCCGCAGCAGCCGATAGGCCGCCGCCAACCCCGCGTATCCGCCGCCGATGACGGCGACTCTCTTCTTCTCGCTCATGTCGAATGGCGGAGTTTGCAGCAGCGGCCCGTGGCGCGCAAGGACAGTTCCACGCGGCCCGGCTGCGGCAACGGCTCGCGGCGGTGCGGCAGGATGAGGTTGCGCGCATTGAGCACGAGCAGCAGCAGCACCGCCGCCGACGCCAGCCACGGCGACAGGTGGCCGCGCGCCAGCAGCAGGCCGGCGAGCAGGAACCAGCCGATGCCCACCGGCAGCCAGAACTCGAGGTCGCTCGGCACCCAGTAGAAGGCGAAGCCGGCGTAGAGCGCGAGCCAGAGGCCGAGCCGCTGCCGCAGCAACGGATCCCACTCGCGCCGGTGGCGCCAGGCGAGCCACGGCGGCGCCGCCGCCACCAGCGCGACGGCGGCGTAGGTCGCCGCCCACGCCGCCCGCTGCACGCCATCGGCGTCGGCGAGAAAGCGCAAGGTGCGGTCGTTGATGCCGAGGCCCGGGTAGAGCACCAGCATCCGCAGGAAGGCGTAGAGGCCACGCGGCAGGCTGTCGAAAGCGGGCACGCCGTAGCGCTCGTCGCCGGCGTAGCCGCGATAGAACTCGGCGAAGTCGGCGATGCTGGCGTGGAAGGCCGCGACCGAGAGCGCCGCCGGAACCACCGGCAGCAGGAAGCCGGCGATCAGCGCCGCGGTCGGGGCGATCGGCCGCTCGCGCCCCTGCCACAGCACCAGCAGCGCCAGCGGCAGCAACAGCGCGAAGGTGAGGTAGGCGAGCGTCGCCAGCCCGAGCGCCAGGCCCAGACCGAAGGCCCGCGCCGGGCGGCGCGGCTCGCCCGGCTCCAGCCGCAGCAGCAGCGCCAGCAGCGCGAGGTGCACCGGCAGCGGCAGGGCCACGCCCTCGGGTTCGGTACTCATCAGCCACAGCCCGCCGGAGACGGCGCAGCCGGCGGCGGCGAGCGCCGCGGCCCGGCGCGAGCGGCCGAGACGCGCGACGATGGCGTAGAGCAGCGCCACCGAGAGCGCGCCGCCGGCGGCGTTCAGGATCTGCAGCGGCAGCAGTGCCCCACCCCGCCAGCCGCAGGCCTCCCACAGCCGCGCCCACGCCCACATCAGCGGGTGCAGGAAGACGTGGTAGGGGTCGACGCGGTTGCTCCAGTCGCCGTGGTCGGTCGCCCAGACGTAGGCCAGGCCGTCGGCCGACGGCTGGCGCGACAGCGTCGCCAGGTAGAGCACCAGCGCGCCGAGCGCGAGCAGCGCCGCCGGCAGGCCCTCGCCGCGGCCGCCCGCGGCCGGCGCCGCGCTCACCGCGGCCGGCGCCGCGCTCACCGCGGCGCCAGCTCGCGCAGGAACATCTCGAGCATCTCGAAGGGCACGCCCTGGGGCAGGTTGAGCAGCGCCCGGCCGATGCCGTACTCGCGCCACTCGACCATCTTGTCGCGGCAGTGCTCGGGCGGGCCGCAGATCGCGATCGCGTCGATCAGCTCGTCGCTCACCGCCGCCGCGGCCTTGCGCCGGTCGCCCGAGTTGTAGAGCTCGCGCACCAGGTCGGCGTTCTCCTGGAAGCCGTAGCGGCAGAAGAGCGCGTGGTAGTAGACACCCATGCCGCCGATGTAGAAGGCCACCAGCGGCTTGATCATGCCGCGCGCCATGGCGACGTCGGGCATCGGCACGACCGCCATGAACGGCGCCAGCTCGATCGCGGCGGGATCCCGCCCGGCGGCGCGCGCGCCCTCCGCCACCAGCGCGAGACCGTCGGCGAAGTGCTTGTACGGCCAGAAGGTCGGCACCCAGCCGTCGGCGATGCGACCGATCTCGCGGATCGCCTTCTCCTGCAGCGAGGCGATGAACACCGGGATGTCCGCCCGCAGCGGCTTCATCTCGAGCTTGAAGTGGCGCAGGTCGGCGAGCGCGCTCAGCTCGGGCGTGAGGCGCTCGCCGCGCCAGAGGGCGCGGCAGATCGCGACGGTGTCCTTGAGGCGCGTCAGTGGCTTCTCGTACTTCACGCCGTGGAAGTTCTCGACCACCACCTTGCCGCTGGTGCCGAGCCCGAGGATGGCGCGCCCGCCGGAGATCTCGTCGAGCGTCGCGGTGCTCATCGCCAGCAGGCCGGGCGAGCGGCTGAAGACGTTGGCGATGCCGGTGGCGAGCCCGATCGCCTTGGTCGAGAGCGCGATCTCGGTGAGCAACTGGAACTGCTCGTAGGCCCACGCCTCGGGGATCCAGATCGAGTCGTAGCCGAGCTCCTCCGCCAGTTGCGCCGTGCGCACCGTGGTCCTGCGATCGTAGTCGCGCCAGAAGGGGACGATTCCGGTCTTCATCACGATTCTCCTGCTGTAGCCTCGATGTGACGGAAGTAGGCCGCGGATGAACGCGGATCAACGCGGATCACGCTGGCTTCCCACATCCGCGTTCATCCGCGTTCATCCGCGGCTCTCTCCTTCTCCTGCTCCGCGGCGAATCACTACCACCTTGCCGACCAGCTCGGGCGGCGGCGGCGTGTGAGGGGGATGCAACTGCACGCGCGGCCCGACACCCTGGAGCAGGCGCAGACCGCGCTCGGTCTCGACGAAGCCCTTGGCGCGCAGCGCCGCCAGCGCCTGCACGCGCGCGACCAGGTCGTCCTCGCCGATCCCGGGCGCGAACGACAGGATCTCCGAGTGGAAGTGCTCGTGCACGTGCGGCGGCAGCTCGCCGCCCGCCGCGCGCCGTTCGCGGCGCGCGCCGGCGGGGTCGGGCGGAAACAGCACGGCGGGATCGACCCGCCCGTGGACGCTGTGCACGATCGGCGCCTCGGGCTCGATCGCGCGCAGCACCGCCTCGATGCGCGGCAGCGCCGCCGGCGGCACCAGGTCGAGCTTGTTCAGCACCAGCAGGTCGGCCGAGGTGAGCTGGTACTCGAACGTCCCTTCGAGATCGCGCTCGTGCAGCACCTGCTCGGCGTTCACCACCACCACCGCGACGTCGTCGGCGACCCAGGCGTTCACCGGCTCGCGCCAGAGGTTCATCTGCGTCTCGCCCGGCAGCGCCACGCCCGAGGTCTCGATGACGATGCGGTCGGGATCGACCCGCTCGCGCAGCATCTGCAGCGTGTCGACCAGCTCGTTCGAGAGCTGGCAGCAGACGCAGCCGCCCTCGAGCTCGACGAAGGCCTCGCCGCCGTCGCCCAGCAGGGCCTGGTCGATGCCGAGCGCGCCGAACTCGTTCGACACCACGGCCATGCGCAGGCCGGTGCGCTGCGCCTCCTCGAGCAGCCAGCGCACCAGCGAGGTCTTGCCGGAGCCGAGGAAGCCCGACACCACCAGGGCGGGGATCTGCGCGCGGGCGCTCACGCCGGAAGCCGCTCGCCTGCGCGCCTCACGCGCCGACGCGCGCGATGCGCGTCATGTCCTCGGCGAGCGTGTCCTCGATGTACTTCACCGCCCGCCAGCGCTCGTTGTGCTTGGTGTGACCGAAGGCGTTGCCGAGGGCGGAGAGCCGCTTGGCCTCCGCCAGCGCGGCCTCCGGCAGCGCACCGGCCGCCTCGGTGCGGTCGAGGAAGCCCGCGTCGACGGCGCCGTCGGGGTCGAAGATCTCGGCCTGCGTGACGGCGTTGGTGAAGTGCCGCTTGGAGAGGCGCTCGCGCGCCAGCTCGACCGCGAACACCGGTAGGGTCAGGCCGATGGCGACCTCGTTGAGGCCGATCTTGAAATCGCCGAGCGCGCCCAGGCGCAGATCCGCCACCAGCAGCAGGATCGCGCCGGCGGCGAGCGCGTGGCCGGTGCAGGCGACCACCACCGGCCGCGGGTAGGTGTAGAGGCGGAGCATCAGCCGCGCCCCCGCCTCGACCAGGCCGCGCACCTGCTCCGGCCCGCTGCGCATGGTGGTCAGGTCGAAGCCGCCCGACAGCCGGCCCGGCCGACCGAGCAGCAGCACCGCCCCCGCCTCGCGCTCGGCCCGCTCCAGCCCCGCCAGCAGGGCGGCGATGGTCTCGTGCGAGATGGCGTTCACCTTGCCGTCGTCGAGGGTGATGACCGCGACTCCGTCGCGCAGCTCGTAGCTCACCTTGTCCATCGCCTGCCTCCGGGATGCCGGCACAGTGGACCAGCGCCGGAGGCGGCGCAAGCGGCGGCGCGGTGTCGAGAAGGCGAGTCCGCTTCCGCCAGCTCCGCTTTCGGGCGCGGCGGTGTTATCCTCCGCCGCCGTGAAGATCCTGCACGCCGCCGACCTCCATCTCGACAGCCCGCTGCGCGGGCTCGAGCGCTACGACGGCGCGCCGGTGGAGCGGATGCGCGGCGCGACCCGCCGCGCCTTCGAGAACCTGGTCGACCTCTGCCTCGAGGAAGGCGTGGCGCTGCTGCTGCTCGCCGGCGATCTCTACGACGGCAACTGGAAGGACTACTCCACCGGCCTCTTCTTCGCCGCGCAGGTGTCGCGCCTGCGCCAGGGCGACGTCCAGGTGGTCTGGATCCGCGGCAACCACGACGCCGCCAGCCAGATCACCCGCCACCTGCGCCTGCCGGAGAACGCCGTCGAGCTGTCGACCCGCGCGCCGCAGACGCTCCGCCTCGAAACGCTGGGCGTGGCCGTGCACGGCCAGGGGTTCGCCGAGCGCGCCGTCACCGACGACCTCGCCGCCGCCTACCCGCGCGCGCTCGAGGGCTTCGTCAATCTCGGCCTGCTGCACACCTGCGCCGGCGGCCGCCCGGGCCACGACCCCTACGCCCCCTGTCGCCTCGAGACCCTGCTCGACAAGGGCTACGACTACTGGGCCCTCGGCCACGTGCACCAGCGCGAGGTGCTGTCGCAGGCGCCGTGGGTCGTCTTTCCCGGCAACCTGCAGGGCCGCCACGCGCGCGAGACCGGCGCCAAGGGGGCGACGCTGATCGAGGTCGAGGACGGCGCCATCCGGCGGGTCGAGCCCCGCACCCTCGACGCGGTGCGCTGGGAGACGCTCGCGATCGACGCCGCCGAGGCGGCCTCGGCCGACGACGTCATCGATCTCGCGCGCGCCGGCCTCACCGCCGCCGCGGCCGCCGCCGACGGCCGCCCGCTCGCCGCCCGCGTGCGGGTGCACGGCACCAGCCGCGCCCACGCGACCCTGCAGAGCGAGCCCGAGCGCTGGCAGCAGACGCTGCGGGCGCAGGCGACCGACCTCGCCGGCGAGGGCGTGTGGCTGGAGAAGATCCGCTTCGCCACGCGCGCCGGCGTCGACCTCGGCGAGCTCGCCGGGCGCGACGACGCCGTCGGCCAGATCGTGCGCTCGCTGCGCGATCTGCGCGCCGACGAGGCCCGCCTCGCCGCCCTGCTCGACGCCTTCGTGGACCTGCGCCGCAAGCTGCCCGCCGCCCTGCGCGAGCAGGACGAGAACCTGCGGCTCGAGGATGCGGCGGCGCTGGCGTCGGCGCTCGACGACGTCGAGCAGCGCATCCTGCTGCGGCTGCTGGCGCGGAGCGCGCCGTGAAGCTGCTCGAACTGCGGCTGCAGGCCTTCGGCCGCTTCAGCGGCGTCGCCCTCGACTTCTCGCGCGACGGCGCCCTGCACCTCGTGTACGGCCCGAACGAGGCCGGCAAGAGCACCACCCTGCGGGCCATCGCCGGGCTGCTCTTCGGCATCCCCGCCACCACCCGCGATGCCCATCTGCACCGCATGCCGGACCTGCGCATCGGCGCCCGGCTGGGCGACGGCAACGGCACGGTGATCGACGTCGTGCGCCGCAAGGGCAACAAGAACACCCTGCTCGACGCCGGCGAGAACGCCATCGACGAAGGCGTGCTGCGCCGCCTGCTGGGCGGCGTCGGCGAGGACCTCTTCCGCACCATGTTCGGCCTCGACCACGAATCGCTGCGCGCCGGCGGCGAGGCCCTGCTGCGCGGCCAGGGCGACGTCGGCGAGAGCCTGTTCGACGCCGGCACCGGCGGCCCCGGGGTTCACGCCGTGCTCGAGGATCTCCGCCGCGAGGCCGATGCGATCTTCCGGCCCCATGCCCAGAACCCGCTTCTCAACCAGGCGATCGCCGCCTACCGCGACGCCGAGCGCCGCAGCCGCGACGACGGCGTGCGCGCCGATGCCTGGTTCGCGCAGCGCGACGGGCTGGAAGCCACCCGCCGCGAGCTCGACGAGCTGCTGCAGCAGCGCCCCGAGCTGGTCGCCGAGCAGGCGCGCCTGCAGCGCGCCCTGCGCGTGCTCCCCCTGCTGGCGCGGCGGCGCGCGTTGGCGGCCGAGCGCGAGGCCCTCGGCGAGGTGCCGGTGCTCGCCGCCGACTTCGGCGAGCGCCGGCTGGCGGCGCAGCGCGAGGCGGAGCAGCTCGCGCCGCAGATCGAGCGCCTCGCCGCGGCACTCGCGGCGTTGCGCCGGCGCACCGACGAGCTCGCCGTGCCGGAGGCGCTGGCGGCCCTCGGCGACGACGCCGCCAGCGAGCTGCGCGACCGACTGGGTGGCCATCGCGCCGCCCTCGCCGACCTGCCGAAGCGACGGGCGGAGGCGCTCGCGCTCGACCACGAGATCGGTGCGCTGCTCGGCGACCTGGGCGAAGCCGCGGCGCGCACGGGCGAGCCGCCGCGCGTGCCGGTGGCCCTCCAGGCGCGCCTGCGCAGCCTCGCCAAGCAGCAGAGCGGCCTCGAGAACGCCGCCGCCAACGCTCGCGACGCGCTCGCCGAGCGAAGCGCCCGTCTCGCTTCGGCCGAGGCGCGGCTGGCGACACTGCCGCCAGCCGGCGACGCCGCCGCCCTCGCCCTCGCGATCGAGCGCGCCCGGCGCGCCGGCGACGTCGATGCCCAGCTCGCCGCGGCGCAGCGGCGGCGCGAGACCCTGGCGCGCGTCTGCGAGCGCCGGCGCGAAACCGTCGCCGCGCTGCTGGAAGCGGCGCGGCCGCTGCCCGCGACCCCCCTGCCCGCCGCCGCGCGCATCGATCGCTGCGCTGCCGAGGACGAAGCGCTGGCGCGCGAGCAGAGCGAGCTGCAGGCCCGCCGGCGCGAGCTCGAGCGGCGCGCGGCGCAGAGCCGCCGGGCGGTCGACGAGTTGCAGCTCCTCGGCGACATCCCGACCGAGACGCAGCTCGCCGCCGCGCGCCAACGACGCGACGACCTCTGGCGCGCGCTGCGCACCGCCCTCGCTCGACCCGAGGAGGCGGAGGAGGCCGCCCGCGCCTTCGAGCCGGCGCTGGCGGCCGCCGACGGGCTCGCCGATCGCCTCCGGCGCGAGGCGGAGCGCGCCGGCAAGCTGGCCGCGCTGCTGGCGGCGCGTGCCGAGATCGAGGAGCAGGAGGGCGCCCTCGCGCGCGAGCGCGACGATTGGACCCGCCGCCGCGAGGCGCAGACGCGCGCCTGGCGCGAGCTGTGGGAGGCGCACGGCGTCGAGGCGCGCTCGCCCGCCGAGATGCGCGCCTGGCTGGCCGAGGCGGAGGCACTGGCGCAGCAGAGCGACGAGCTGGCCGACGCCGAGGGCGAGGTCGACCGCCTCGCGGGCGTGCGCGAGGCGCTGGTCACCGAGCTCGCCGCCGCGCTCGGCGAGGGCGGTGCGGCGACGGCGTTGGCCGATCTGCTGCATCGGGCCGAGGCACGGGCAGCGGCGCGGCGGCAGGCGGAGGAGGAGCGGCGCCGCCTGGCGGACGACGTCGCCGCCCTGCGCGGCGAGCTCGCCGTCCTGGCGCAGCGTGCGAGTGCGGCCGAGGCGGCCCGCGAGCGCTGGCAGGCCGAGTGGCGCGCCGCCGCCACCGCTCTCGGCCTCGACACCGCCACCTCGGTCGAGGAGATCGAGACCGTGCTCGACCGCCTGGGTGCGCTGCGCGCGCGGCTCGACGAGCGCGAGCGGCTGCGGGCGCGTATCGCCGCGATGGAGCGCGACGCCGAGCGGCTGGCGCACGACGTGCAGGCGCTGGTGGCGGCGCACGCCCCCGACCTCGCGGGCCTGCCGCTCGAGGAGGCGGCGGAGCGTCTGCTGCGCGGCCAGCGCGAGGCGCGCGAGAAGCGGCAGCGACGCGTCGAGCTCGAGGGCGAGATCGATGCCAAGGCCGGCGAGCTCGCCGAGCTGGAGGAGCGCCGCGCGCGCGCGCTCGACGCCCTGGCGTTGCTGCAACGCCAGGCCGGCGCCGCCACGCTCGTCGAGCTCGAGGAGCGCGAGCGACGCGCCGGCGAGGCGGCGCGCCTCGAGCGCGAGCGCCAGGCGGTCGACGAGCACCTCATCGCCGCCGGCGACGGGGCGACGGTCGACGAGCTGATCGCGCTGGCGCGCGACGTCGACCGCGACACCGCCGCCGCCCGCCTGCGCGACCTCGAGGCCGAGCTGGAGCGGATGGAAGAGCGCCGCGACGGGCTGGTGCGGGAGATGAGCCGCACGGAGGCCGGCCTCGCCAGCTTCGAGGGGCGCACCGCCGCGGTCGACGCCGCCGCCGAGGCGCAGGAGCACGCCGCCGCCATTCGCAACCACGTCGAGACCTACGTGCGCGCGCGCCTGGCGGCGGTGATCCTCGAGCAGGAGATCGAGCGCTATCGGCAGGAGAACCAGGGTCCCATCCTGCGGCGCGCCAACGAGCTCTTCCCGCGCCTCACCCTCGGCGCCTACCGCACCCTCGGCGTCGGCTTCGACGCGCGCGACGAGGGCGTGCTGCTGTGCGTGCGCGCCGACGGCACGCAGGTCGGCGTCGAGGGCCTGAGCGACGGCACGCGCGACCAGCTCTACCTCGCCCTGCGTCTCGCCAGCCTCGAGCGCTACCTGCAGCTCAACCCGGCGATGCCGATCGTCCTCGACGACATCCTGATCCACTTCGACGACCAGCGCGCCCGCGCCGCCCTCGCCATCCTGGGCGAGTTGGCGCAGCGCGCCCAGGTGCTCTTCTTCACCCACCACGCCCGCCTGGTCGAGCTGGCGCGCGAGGCGGTGCCGTCGATCGTCGAACACGCGCTTTGATCTGGAGTGCGGCGTGCAGCGCCGCTCTGGATCGACTCGCCGCTCGCGACACGCGCGGCGGACGAGCCCTTCCCCCGACCGCGGCCGGGCTGCGCCCCTCCGGGGCGCACGTGGTGGTGCGCCACGGGAACCCCGGGCTTGCGCCCGGGGCTACACCCCGGCGCCGCTCCGCGGCGCGCACACCGCACGACCCCGGACACGGAGCGTGCGTCCGCGGCGCGCATTCCGTACGACGCGGGACACCGGGCGTGCGTCCGCGGCGCGCATTGCGCACGACGCGGGACACGGGGCGTGCGTCCGCGGCGCGCATTCCGTACGACGCGGGACACCGGGCGTGCGTCCGCGGCGCGCAAGCCGCACGACCCCGGACACGGGGCGTCGGTCCGCGGCGCGCCGACGGCGCGACCGCGGACCGACCGCCGCGGAGCGGCGGCGGAGCATAGCCCCGGGCGCAAGCCCGGGGTACCGGGGACACAAAGGATCACGCGCGCCCCGGAGGGGCGCAGCCGCCCGCCGGACGCGGACGAACGCGCCCTCCGCCTGCGCCCCTCCGGGGCGCGCTTGCTGGTGCGCTACGGGAACCCCGGGCTTGCGCCCGGGGCTACACCCCGGCGCCGCTCCGCGGCGCGCAAGCCGCACGACCCTGGACACGGGGCGTGCGTCCGCCGCGCGCAACCCGCACGACCCTGGACACGGGGCGTCGGTCCGCGGCGCGCAAGCCGCACGACCCTGGACACGGGGCGTCGGTCCGCGCGCGCAACCCGCACGACCCTGGACACGGGGCGTGCGTCCGCCGCGCGCAACCCGCACGACCCTGGACACGGGGCGTGCGTCCGCCGCGCGCGACGGCGCGACCGCGGCGCGACCGCCGCGGAGCGGCGGCGGAGCATAGCCCCGGGCGCGAGCCCGGGGTATCGGAACGCAACGGATCACACGCGCCCCGGAGGGGCGCAGCCACGCGCGGCTGCGACGACGCACCTGCGCAAGCCCGGGCCCCGGCGCCGCGCCGCAGTTCAGGTCCGGCGCGCGAAGACGGTCACGGTCGCACCGCGGCCGAGCGCGGCCTCGGCGAGCGCGAGCGGAGCGCTGCCCCAGACCAGTGCCATGTAGGCCAGCCGCCGCAGCAGCGTAACCGCCGCCGGCCGCGGCCGCCCGGCGTGGGCGCGCTCGCGCTCGATCAGCGGGTCGAGTCGCGGCGCGATGCTACCCGCCCAGGATGGACCGTTGTCGCGCCACGACACGTGCCGCGCACGCACGACCTCGAAGCCGGCAGCGGCGAGCGCGCGCGCCAGAGTCGCGGGGCTCCAGTGCACCAGATGGCGAGGCATGTCCCAGCCGTACCAGCGCGCACCGAAGAGCTCGGCGTGCAGCGAGCCGGAGTTCGGCACCTGCAGCAGGAGAACGCCGCCGGGTCGCAGCCAGCCGTGAGCCCGGCGGAAGAGATCGACCGGCGCGCGCAGGTGCTCCGCGACATGGAACAGCGAGACGACGTCCCAGGCGCCCTGCGGCTGCTCGAGCGACTCGACGTCGCCCTCGCGCCGCCAACCCGGGTCGCACCCCGGCCACAACGGCGCGTCGGGACGATCGACGCCGAACGCCTCGAGGCCGAGCCGGCGCGCTTCGCTGATCAGCAGTCCATCGCCGCAGCCGATGTCGAGGAAGCGGCGGCCGCCCGCGATCTCGCAGGCCAGGCGCGCGGCGCGGGCCTGGTCGAGGCGCACCAGCGTGCGCCGATAGAGCGCCTCGGCGCGCGCCACGAGTCCGCGCCCCTCCTGCCAGGTGTAGGCAGCGCCGTAGGCCGCGCGCAGCTCTTCGAGAGTCGGCTCGGGCGAGGTCCAGCGCAGACCGCAAACGCGACAGGCCTCGATGTCGAAGCGACTCGGTTCGGTGGAGCCCAGACGCGGTACGGCGCGGTGCAGGACGAAGACTTCGCCGCTGGCGCAGAGCGGACACGCCTCAGCCATCGCGGCACTCCGGATTCGCCACCAGCCGGTAGAGCGGCATGATCTCGCGCGCGCCGCCGCTGTCGGGACCGTCCCAGCCGAGCCGCGCCCAGGGCAGACCCGCGCGCGGCTGGTAGGTCGTGCGCAATTCCAAGGTGTGCTCGCCGGCGTCGAGATGGACCGGCAGTCGCTGTTCGTAGGTCACCGGCAGCGGCTTGCCGTCGACGAGCAACTCGCCGAAGCCCGGATGGATCATCAGCCAGAGGCCGTAGTCGCCGCCCTGCTCGACGCGGAACTTCGCCTCGAAATTCGCCCGCACCTGCGTGGTCTCGGCCTGCAGGCGCCAGACATCGCTCAGGAACGCGTGCGGAAACGCGCTGCGCTCGATGAACGGGAGCGCGGCATCGTGGCGCGCCAGGACCGCCCCCTCGGCGCCGACGACCTCGAACACACCGCTCGCGCCGGGGCAGCGCGCGGCGCGCTCGAGGCGCTGCGGCAGGTCGGCCGGGGCCGCAGGCAGGTGGGCGAAGGCGATGTCGCTCTCGACGCCCTTGGGCCCGGGCTGAACCTCGAGCGCGATCTCGGGCAGCAGCCAGGCCAGATAGCGCGTCACCGCCGGCGTGCCGGCGCCGGCATAGACGAAGAAGAGCGTAGGCTGGTTGCTCGCCTTCCACTGGCTCAGCGCGCTGAAGACGTCCCAGGCCGCCGTGCCGCGCAGGTCCACGCCGCGCATCCACACCGCGTCGTGCCCTTCGAAGACGTACGAGTAGCCCGGGGCGACCGCCAGCACGGTCTCGCCGGCGCGGGTGTTGGCGCCGATCCAACCGCTCAGATAGGCGATGTCGCGGAACTGGTTCTCGCGAATCCTCGGCGACTCGCTGAACTCGCGCAGGAAGCGGGTGTCGTCGGCCGCCGCCAGCGCCACCGCGGCGACCAGCAACGCGATCGCCGCGCGGCGACCCGCCGTGCCCCAGGCCGACGACATCGCCTGCAGCAGGGCCGCGGCACCGTAGCCCGCCAGTCCGTAGACGAACGGCACCGTCCCGCCGGCGCGGATCGGGTCGAAGTTGCCGGTCGCCACCAGCGTGCCCCCGAGGGTCATGGCGAGGGCGGCCACCGTGAGCCCGGCCAGGCTGCGAAGCGGATTGGCGAGTCCGTAGCCCACCCCGAGGATCAGCAACAGCGCCGTCACCGGCTCGGTCATCGGCTCGGCATCGAGGTTGCGCACCGGTGACTCGTCGCCCTGGAAGTAGAAGAGCGAGAGCGCGCGCAACGAACGCTCGCCGAGGCGTTTCAGGCGCTCGCCGGACGAGTCCTCGGCCCGGTAGTACGTCTGGTTCGCGCGCGCCCGCCCCCAACCGTCGTAGTACTGGTGCATCAACTGGGTACGCGTCAGGTGCGCGTAGAGCGTCGCCCCCATGACCGCGATCAGCGCGGCGGTGAGCAGCGGCCGCGCCAGGCGGGCCCACCACGGGTCGGCGGCCAGCCGCAGCGAGGCGAACGCGCCGCCGGCGAGGGCGAAGAGACCGACCAGCCGATAGCCGACGTACTCGTAAAGGACGTAGCCGCCCAACAGTCCGAGCCAGGCATAGGCGGAGGGCCGCCCGCGCCGCGCCGGTCCGGCGAGCAGTGCGAACGCGATGGCGACGATCAACGTGTTCTGGTTGGTGGGCGAGCGCGCGTAGGTGACATCCCAAGCGGAGAAGGCCAGTAACGCCGTCCCCACCAGTGCGCCGGCATTGCCGATGGCGAAGCGCAGCCAGACGAAAACCGGCACGGCCTTGACGATGCTGATCGCGACGAAGGGCGCGCGCATGGCGAACAGGTTCGCACCGCCGAGCCAGATGCCGAGGGCTGCCAGCCAGGCGTGGCTGAGGTACTCCCAGCGATGGCGCCAGCCCATCAGGTAGGCCATCCCCATGGCCCCCACCTGCAACTCCTCGACCTGGGTCACATGGCTCTCGCCTGGGAAGAGGTAGAAGGTTCCGAGACGGTACAGTGCTGCCACCAACACCAGCGCCGCCACCATGAGGCAGAGCCGGAGGCTGGGACGATGCGGCCAGTGCCAGCGCGCCCAGGCCAGGTCGAGGCCGATCGCCAGCAGCGCCGTGCCCACCAGCCAGGCCGCCCAGGCGGCGTCGAAGTAGCCCGCCCAGTCGCGCAGCAAGGCCGACGGCGCCCACGCCCACGCGGCCGCGCCGGCGAGCGCCAGCGCGAGGCCGAGACGCCGGCGCGGTGCCGTGCTCGCACCCGACGCGCCCTCCACCGCGGTGCCCGGCAGCACGAGCCCGCGCGCTCCGGCGACGGCGAGCAGGAGGGCGAGCCCGAGGCATTCCCACTGGTGTGCCGCCAGCGCCGGGAAGCGGCGCCGGAGCGACAGCGTGGCGCCGGCGCACACCAGCGCCAGCAGAAGTGACAACGGCCGGAGCATCGCGCTTACCGCCGCCTGGCCGTGCAGACGTAGCCGAGGGTGAAGTCGCGCTCGCGATCGAGAGGGTCGAGCAGCGGCAGCAACAGAGCTGGCACCGCCAGCACCGCGGCGGCGAGCGCGAACCAGACGCCCGAGAAGAAGCGCAGGGCGTTGAAGCACTGGCGCGAGAGGAAGCGGAAGAATCCGCCGACGGGACGGATCTCCACTTCGACGAAGCCGGCCCGGTCGAGTTGATGGCGCAGGCCATAGCGCGTCAGGCGGCTGTAATCGTGCGGCGCCTGGTGCACCTCCCAGTTGAACGGCACCACCAGCAGCAGGCGCGCCCCGGGCGCGAGCACGCGCGCGATCTCGCCCAGCACCTCGCTCGGCTCGGGGACGTGCTCGAGAGTGTTGAGATGGATGCAGGCGTCGAAACTGGCGGGCTGGAAGGGGAGACGCGCGAGATCGGCGACCACGTCGAGATCGCCGTAGCCCCAGTTCGCGTCGCCGACACCGAGATCGACGCCGACGTAGCGCTGGCGCGGGAAGTAGGGTGCGTAGACGCACTCGCCCGCGCCGGCGTCGATCAGCCGCGCGCCGTCGGCGAGGGCAGCGGCAAAGTCGCGCACGGCCGCCTCGGTGACGGCCTCGAAGTCCAGGACCCAGCGCCGCAGCCCGCCCGGAAGCGCGGCTCGGAGTGCCGGGTAGCGCATGCGCGCCTCCGTCGGCAGCGCGGCGAAGCTCACGTCCTTCCGCATCCCGCGGCGCGTTGTCGCAGGCAGGGCGCGGCGATGCAAGTCCGCTCGCGGTGGGACCGCCGGCGCGCGTGTCGCTGCGCCTCGGCGCGTCCGCGCCGGCTCAGGCCGCCTGCGAGCGCGCCGGGGCGGCGGGCAGACGGACGCGGAAGGTCGTGCCGCGGCCGACCGCGCTCTCGACCTCGACCCGCCCCCGCATCGCCTCGGCGAGCGACTTGACGACGTACAGGCCGAGGCCGGTGCCGACCACCCGCCGCCCGGTCTCGGTCTGCCGGTACTGGACGAAGAGCTGCGCCATCTCGTCGGGCGAGATTCCCGGGCCGGTGTCGGTCACCGACACCACCACCTCGTCGCCGCGGCGTTCGGCGCCGACGCGGATGCAGCCCTCCGCCGGCGTGAACTTGAGCGCGTTGCCGAGCAGGTTCGAGACGATCCGCTGCAGCGCCATGCCGTCGGCGCACACCTCGCCGACGTCCCCGGCAAGCGCGACCTCCACCGTCACCCGACGGCGCTCGGCTTCGTAGCGGATGTCGCCGCAGAGGCGGCGCAGCACCGGCTCGAGCGGCAGCGCCCTCGGGTCGAGACGGATCGCGCCGGCCTCGATCTTGGCGTAGTCGAGGTAGTCGTTCACCAGGGTCGAGAGCAGCTTGCCGCTGCGCGCCACCACGGCGACGATCTCCCTGGCCTCGGCCTCGAGGCCAGGCTGCTCCGAGAGGATCTCGAGGCCGCCGAGCATGGTGGAGAGCGGATTGCGGATGTCGTGCGCGACGGTGGCGAAGAAATCCGCCTTCTGGCGCTCGAACTGCTTGCGCGCGGTGTTGTCGATCGAGGTCGTGCGGCTGGCGATGAAGCGCCCCTCTTCGTCGACCACGGCGGAGGAGCTGAGCAGGAGCGGCAGGATCGAGCCGTCCTTGCAGAGCAGCTCGATCTCGACGTCGCGCACCCAACCGCGCTCCTTGAGCAGCGGGAAGTTGACGGCGAAGACCTTGCGGCTCTCCGGCGTGAGCACGTCGACCACCGAGAGCTTGCCGACCACCTCCTCGCGCGTGTAGCCCGTCCAGGCGAGCTCGGTGTCGTTGATGCGCAGGAAGACGCCGTTGGCGTCGACCGAGTGGTAGCCGCAGGGCGTGTTGTTCCACAGATCCTCGAGCTCGGCGACGCTCTCCGCCAGCCGTTTCTCGGCGCGCCGGCGCTCCTCGTTCTCGCGCAGGAGCTCGCGGCGCTGGCGCTCGGCCTCGCGCGCCAGCCAGACGGAAGCGCTCGCCGCGACCACCAGCGAGAACAGCGGGAAGTCGGGCGATGCCATCAGCGATCCGCGCATCGCCAGGGCCACTGCGGCGCCGGAGACGATCGCGATCGCGGCGGCGACCGCCTGCGCCCGCGCGCCCCACGGCAGGAAGGTGGAGGCGCCGACCACCAGCGCGATGCAGAGCGGCAGGGTGTTGCCCGAGGGGTTGATCGCAATCTCCGAGACCGCCAGGCCGAAGCAGGCCGCGGCGAAGGCGAGCAGACCGGCGGCGACCGCCCCCGCGTCGCTGCGGGCGTAGCGCAACACCACCCAGGCCAGCCCGACGACCGCCAGGTTCGCGGCCTTGAGAGGATAGAGGCGGTGCAGCAAGGCGGGCGCGAGCACGGGGTCGAGCAGGGCGAAGAAGAGCAGCGAGGCCGCGACGATGACGCAGCCCTGCGCGACGCGGCGCGCGAGCAGCGGGTCGGGCGCAGCCGCCGGCCCGGGATCCGCTTGGACGCGGACCACGGGCGTTCGATCTCCTTCCATCCCTGGGAGCATGGCGTCCGGTTCCATCCGTCGCCCGTCTGCTGTGCATACTCCGTGCCGCCGGCCCCGAGGCGCCCCTGGCGACACCCGGGCTGGCTTCGATCGTCGCGGCAGCGGCACCATCGCCCCCGCCCGCCACACCAGCGCGAGCGCGGTGGGCGCGTCAGGTGGCGAGTTCGAAGGCGGCGGACAACAGGGTGCGGGTGTACGCTTCCCCTGGGCGGGCGAAGATCCGCTCGGCCGGGCCCTGTTCGACGATCACGCCGGCGCGCATCACGACGATGTAGTGGCTCATCGCGCGCACCACCCGCAGGTCGTGGCTGATGAAGAGGTAGGAGGTCCGGTGGCGCTGCTGCAGGCGCCGCAGGAGGTCGACGATCTGCGCCTGCACCGACACGTCGAGGGCGGAGGTGGGCTCGTCGAGCACCACCAGGCGCGGCTCGAGGACCATCGCCCGCGCGATCGCGATGCGCTGCCGCTGCCCGCCGGAGAACTCGTGCGGATAGCGATGGCGGGTGGCCGGGTCGAGCTCGACCTCCGCCAGCGCCTGCACGATGCGGCGCTCGCGCTCGGCGGGCCCCAGATCGCCGTGCACCCGCAGCCCCTCCTCGAGGATCTGCCCGACCGAGAGCCGCGGGCTGAGCGAGCCGTAGGGATCCTGGAACACGATCTGCATCTCGCGCCGCAGCGAGCGCAGCGCGGCGGCGCGCTCGCCCTGGATCGCCCGGCCGGCGAAGTCGATCCGACCCTGGCTGGCGATCAGCCGCAGCAGCGCCAGGCCGAGGGTGGTCTTGCCCGAGCCGCTCTCGCCGACGACGCCGATGGTCTCGCCCTCGCGCAGCGCGAGCGACACGCCGTCGAGGGCGCGCACGTGGTCGACGGTGCGGCGCAGCAGCCCCTTGCGGATCGGATACCAGACGCGCAGATCCTCGCAGCGGGCGAGCTCGGGCGCGCGCGGCGGAACCGGCGCGGGCGCGCCCTTCGGCTCCGCCGCCAGCAACCGGCGGGTGTACGGGTGCTGCGGCGCGGCGAAGAGCTGCCGCGTCGGCCCGCTCTCGACGATCTGGCCGCGGCGCATGACGCAGACGCGGTCGGCGACCTTGCGCACGATCGCGAGGTCGTGAGTGATGAAGAGGATGGCCATGCCGAGGCGGTCCTGCAGGCCGGTCAGCAGCTCGAGCAGTTGCGCCTGGATGGTGACGTCGACGGCGGTGGTCGGCTCGTCCGCGATCAGCAGATCCGGCTCGTTGGCGAGCGCCATCGCGATCATCACCCTCTGCCGCTGGCCGCCGGAGAGCTCGTGCGGGTAGGCGCCCAGGCGGCGCTCGGCGTCGGGCAGACCGACGAGTTGCAGCAGCTCGATGGTACGGCGGCGCGCCTCGTCGCGTTCGGAGTGGCGGTGGAGCAGGATCGACTCCGTGACCTGTCGCTCGACCGTGTGGAGCGGGTTGAGCGACGTCATCGGCTCCTGGAACACCATCGCGACGCGGTCGCCGCGGATCTCGCGCAGCGTCGCCTCGGGCGCGCCGATCAGCTCGCGGCCGCGGAAGCGGATGCTGCCGGAGGGATGGTGCGCCAGCGGCCTGGGCAGCAACTGCACCACCGACAGGCCGGTGACCGATTTGCCTGAGCCGCTCTCCCCCACCAGCGCCACGGTCTCGCCGGCGCGGATGTCGAAGTCGATGCCGCGCAGGGCGTCGACCGCGTCGGCCCCGCGGCCGAAGCGGACGCGCAGATCGCGCACCTCGAGCAGCGGGGCCTCGGCCGGCGACGACGAAGCCGCGGTTGGCCGCGGGTGGACGCGCATCTCGCCCGCGAGCGAAGGCGCGTCGACCGCGACCCCGGGGACGCCCGGCGGCGAGGCCTCGACGGCGCGCGCCGCCGATTCCTCGCCTTCCTCCTCGGCGCCGCTGAAGGCGAAGGTCTTGCGCGGGTCGAAGGCGTCGCGCACGGCCTCGCCGATGAACACCAGCAGGCTGAGCATGAGGCCGATGACGCCGAAGGCGGTGAAGCCGAGCCAGGGGGCCTGGAGGTTGTTCTTGCCCTGGTTGAGGAGCTCGCCGAGCGAGGGCGAGCCGGCGGGCAGGCCGAAGCCGAGGAAGTCGAGCGCGGTCAGGGTCGTCACCGCGCCGCTGGTGATGAACGGCAGCAGCGTCAGCGTCGCGACCATCGCGTTCGGCAGGACGTGGCGGAACATGATGCGCGCGTCGCCGACGCCGAGGGCGCGCGCGGCGCGCACGTAGTCGAAGTTGCGCGCCCGCAGGAACTCGGCCCGCACCACCCGCACCAGCGCCGTCCAACTGAAGAGCAGCATCAGGCCGAGCAGCCACCAGAAGCTGGGGGTGACGATGCTGGCGAGGATGATCAGCAGGAAGAGCGTCGGCAGCCCTTCCCAGATCTCGATGAAGCGCTGCAGCAGGAGGTCCAGCCAGCCGCCGAAGTAGCCCTGCACCGCCCCGGCGGCGACGCCGACGAGCGAGCTGAACAGCGTCAGCACCAGGCCGAACAGCACCGACAGGCGGTAGCCGTAGACCAGTCGGGCGCAGACGTCGCGCGCCTGGTCGTCGGTGCCGAGCCAGTTCTGCCAGGTCGGCGGCGACGGCGCCGGCCCGGGCAGGTCGCGCACGATGGTGTCGTAGCGGTACGGGATCGGCGGCCACACCATCCAGCCCTTCTCCTCGATCAACTGCCGCACCTCGGGGTCGGTGTAGTCGGCCTCGGTTTCGAAGATGCCGCCGAAGGCGGTCTCCGGATAGGTGACCAGCACGGGGAAGTAGAAGTGGCCGTCCCAGCGCACCAGCAGCGGCCGGTCGTTGGCGATCCACTCGGCGCCGAGGCTGAGGACCAGCAGCAGCAGGAAGACGCGGAACGACCACAGGCCGCGGCGGTTGGCGCGGAAGTTCGCCAGCCGCCGCCGGTTGAGGGGGCTCAGGGTCGGCATCAGACCTCGCGGCCCTCGAAGTCGATGCGCGGGTCGACCAGGACGTAGGAGATGTCGCCGACCAGGCCGACGACCAGGCCGAGGAGGGTGAAGCAGTAGAGCGTGCCGAACATCAGCGGGTAGTCGCGCGCGAGCGCGGCTTCGAAGCCCAGCCGGCCGAGGCCGTCGAGCGAGAAGATCGTCTCGATCAGCAGGTTGCCGGTGAAGAGGATGCCGATCAGCGCTCCCGGGAAGCCCGAGATGACGATCAGCATGGCGTTGCGGAAGACGTGGCCGTAGAGCACGCGCCCCTCGCTCAACCCCTTGGAGCGCGCCGTCAGCACGTACTGCTGGTGGATCTGGTCGAGGAAGGAGTTCTTGGTCAGCATCGTCAGGCTGGCGAAGCCGCCGATGACCATCGCCAGCAGCGGCAGCGTCATGTGCCAGGCGTAGTCGGCGATCTTCTGGAAGGCGTCGAGCTCGTGCCAGTGGTCCGAGACGATGCCGCGCAGCGGGAACCAGGCCCAGTAGCGGCCGCCGGCGAACAGGACGATCAGCAGGATGGCGAAGAGGAACGAGGGAATGGCGTTGCCGACCAGCACCACCGCCGAGCTCCAGACGTCGAAGCGGGAGCCGTCGCGCACCGCCTTGGCGATGCCGAGCGGGATCGAGATCAGGTAGATCAGCAAGGTCGTCCACAGCCCGAGAGAGATCGACACCGGCAGCTTCTCCAGCACCAGGTCGACGACCGAGCGGTTGCGGAAGAAGCTCTCGCCGAACTCGAAGCGCAGGAAGTTGCCCATCATCAGGAAGAAGCGCTCGTGCACCGGCTTGTCGAAGCCGAAGTCGCGCTCGATCTGACGGATGAAGGCGGGGTCGATGCCGCGCGCGCCGCGATAGCGGCCGCCCGCCTCGCCCTGCACCGGCGCGGCGGCGCCGGCCTCGCGTTCCGCGCCGCCGGCGAAGCGCGCCGTCGCCGCCACCTGGTTGCCCTTGAAGCGTGCGATGAGCTGGTCGACCGGACCGCCGGGGGCGGCGTTCACGATCACGAAGTTGAGGACCATGATGCCGAAGAGCGTCGGCACCAGCAGCAGCAGGCGGCGGATCAGATAGGACAGCATCGCGCCCCGCAAGGGTTAGCCTTGCCAAGGGGCGCTCGCAACTGGCACAAGCCGGCTCCGCATGGCGAACCCGACGCGCGACTCGCCCCCCTGGTGGCAGACGGCCGTGGTCTACCAGATCTACCCGCGCAGCTTCTGCGACACGAACGGCGACGGCGTCGGCGACCTCGAGGGCGTGCGCCGCCGGCTCGACCACCTGCGCTGGCTGGGCGTCGACGCGATCTGGCTGTCGCCCTTCTACCGCTCGCCGATGAAGGACTACGGCTACGACGTCGCCGACTACTGCGACGTCGATCCGCTCTTCGGCACCCTCGCCGACTTCGACCGCCTGCTCGCCGACGCCCACGAGCGCGGCCTGCGCGTGATCGTCGACTGGGTGCCGAACCACAGCAGCGACCAGCATCCGTGGTTCGCCGAGGCGCGGGCATCGCGCACCTCGCCCAAGCGCGACTGGTACGTCTGGCGCGACGGCCGCGACGGACGGCCGCCCAACAATTGGCGCGCCGCCTTCAGCGACGACCCCGCCTGGACCTACGACCGAGCCACCGGCCAGTGGTATCTGCACCTCTTCCTGCCCGAGCAGCCCGATCTCAACTGGGCCAACCCCGAGGTGGTGGCGGCCATGCACGCGACGCTGCGCTTCTGGCTGGAGCGCGGCGTCGACGGCTTCCGCATCGACGTGATCAACTGCATCGGCAAGGATCCGGCCCTGCCCGACGTCGCCCCCGAGCTGCGCCACCTGCCCGCCTGCGCCCTCTCGGATCACGCCTCGACGCACGCGCTGGTGCGCGGCATCCGCGCCGTGCTCGACGAGTACGCGGGCGACCGCATGGCGGTCGGCGAGGTCATCCTGCCGACCGCGCGGGTGGCCGAGTACTACGGAAGCGGCGACGAGCTGCACCTGTCGTTCAACTTCCCGCCCCTGCACGCGCCCTGGGAGGCGAGCCGCTGGCGCCACCGCATCGAGCGCGTCGGCGAGGCGATCGCGCCGCGCGGCTGGCCGACCTGGGTGCTCTCCAACCACGACAACCCGCGCCACCGCACCCGTTACGGCAGCGAAGCGCGGGCGCGGGCGGCGGCGGTGCTGTTGCTGACCCTGCGCGGCACGCCCTTCCTGTACGCCGGCGAGGAGCTTGGCCTCGAGGACGCGCTCGTGCCGCCGGCGCGCGTGCTCGACCCGGGCGGGCGCGACGGCTGTCGCGCGCCCATCCCGTGGGACTCGTCGCCCGGGCACGGCTGGGGCGTCGCCGACCCGTGGCTGCCCTGGCCGCCCGACGCCCAACAGCGCAACGCCGAGGCGCAGCGCGCCGACCCGGGCTCGATCGCCAACCTCTACCGCCGCCTGCTGCAGGCGCGGCGGCGCTCGGCGGCGTTGCAGCTCGGCGCGCTCGAGCTGCTCGACGCGCCCGCGGGCGTGCTCGCCTTCGAGCGCGCCGGCGACGACGATCGCCGCGTCGTGCTGGTCAACTTCACCGCCGGCGAGGTCGAGGTGGCGGTGCGCGGGAGCTGGGCGGTCGAGATCGCCAGCGACGGCAGCGGCGAGCGCGGCCCCTACCGCGGCCGCCTGCGCCCCGATCAGGCCGTGGTGCTGCGCTAGACGCGCGGCCGCGCGCGCTCCTTGCGACTGGATGGAGGCGGCGCGGGCGGGCTCGCGCCCGGAACGGCGGCGCCCCTTCGGGGCGCACTGCGGTGTCCCGGTCGCGGGACCCCGGGCTTGCGCCCGGGGCTACACCCCTGCGCCGCTCCGCGGCGCTCGCCCCGGGCGACGCCCCCGCCGCGCCGCACGCACCACCGCGCCGCGCCGCGGCGACCGTACCCCGGGCGACGCCCCCGCCGCGCCGCGCCGCGGCGACCGTACCCCGGGCGACGCCCCCGCCGCGCGGCGCCGCGGCGACCGTATCCCGGGCGACGCCCCCGCCGCGCGGCGCCGCGGCGACCGTATCCCGGGCGCGGAACGGCGGCGCCCCTCCGGGGCGCACTGCGGTGTCCCGGTCGCGGGACCCCGGGCTCGCGCCCGGGGGTCGCGGCAGCCACCGGCAAGTGCGCCCCGGCGGGGCGCAGCAGCCCGCACTCGCCCCCCACCGTCGAAGGCAAGGAGGACGGAGGAGCGGGCGAAGCGGCGCAGCAGAGGCTGCCGGGCGCGCGCCAGGACGTTCCTCATCGCGCCCCGCCCTGGTGGTCCGCGAGCGGAGCTGAGAGCCGGCCGCTCAGCCGCTCGCGGCTGCGCAGGCGGGCGGCGTCGACCAGCATCCGGCCGGCCCAGCGGTAGACGTTGAACTCCGACAGGAAGGTGCGCATGGCGCGCATGCGCTCGCGCTGCTCCTCCGGCGACATCGCCAGCGCCGCCGCCAGCGCCGCGCTCGACTCGTCGAGGTCGTAGGGGTTGACGATCAGCGCCTCCGTCAGCTCGCGCGCGGCGCCGGTGAACTGGCTCAACACCAGCACGCCCTGCTCGTCGTCGCGCGCGGCGACGAACTCCTTGGCGACCAGGTTCATGCCGTCGTGCAGGCTGCTGACGTAGCAGAAGTCGGCGGCGCGAAAGAAGCGAAAGACCGCGGGCGGCTCGTGGTGCGCGTGCAGCAGGACGATCGGGCGGTACGAGCCCTGCGCGAAGCGCGCGTTGATGCGAGCGGCGAGCTGCTCGACGCTCTCGCCGAGCTGGCGGTAGCGCTCGATGGCGGTGCGGCTCGGCGCCGCCAGCTCGACGAACGCGAAGCGGCCGCGGTGGCCGGGGTAGCGGTCGAGCAGCCTCTCGACCGCCAGAAGACGCTCCTCGATACCCTTGGTGTAGTCGAGGCGGTCGACGCCGACGCCGATCTTCACGTCGGCGTCGAGTCCGAGCTCCGCGCGCACGCTCGCGCGGCACTCCGCCACCGGCGGCGCGTCCGCCAGCCAACGGTTCGGCCACTCGAGCGAGATCGGGTACGGCCGCACCAGGGTCGACCGCCCCTGCTGCACCACCGCGTTCTGCTCGCGATCGATGCGCACCTCCAGAAAGCGGTCGCACGAGTCGACGAAGCTGTTGCAGTCGAACTGGGTGTGGAAGCCCAGGATGCCGGCGCCCAGCATTCCCTCGAGGATCTGTTTGCGCCATGGGCAGATGCCGAAGTGCTGCGGATTGGGCCAGGGGATGTGCCAGAACATGGTGACGTTCGCGTGCGGCAGGCGCTCGCGAATCATCCGCGGCGCCAGGGCGAAGTGGTAGTCCTGCACCAGCACGATCGGATCGTCGCTGTCCACCTCGGCGCAGACCGCCTCCGCGAACCGCTGGTTCACCGCCTGGTAGTGACCCCAGTCGTCGCTGCGGAACACCGGCCGCGCGTGGGCGATGTGGCAGAGCGGCCACAGGCCCTCGTTGGCGAAGCCGTAGTAGTAGCCGTTCTCCTCCTCGGGCGAGAGCCAGACGCGGCGGATGAGATAGGATTCCTCTCCCGGCGGCACGCGCACGCGGTCGTGCGCGTCGACCACGTCGCGATCGGCGGAGCCGCTGCCGTGCGCGACCCAGACCCCCGAGCAGGCGCGCACCACCGGCTCGAGCGCGGTCACCAGCCCGCTGGCGGGGTGGCGCACCGCGATGGCGCCGTCGGCGGTGCGCTCGTGGATGTACGGCTCGCGGTTGGCGACGATGACGATGCGCTCGTCCTCGAGGTGTCGGTTGAGCACCTGTTTGAGGCGCGCCGGCGTCCAGGCGCCACCCTCGCCGCCGGGCTCGCGCTCGGAGACGATGCGATCGACGAGATCGCGAACGTCGCGCAGGATCGGTTGGAACTCCGGCCGCGGCGCTTCGGCGCGCAGTTGCTTGCCGACCTCGCGGCTCCAGCCGCGCCACGACAGCCGCGCCGCCACCAGCGTGATCGCCGAGGCCGCCACCGCGAGGATGCCGAAGGCGATCAGCAGCAGCACCTGCATCTCGCCGTCGCGTCGCTCGACGAAGCTCAGGTCGTGCGCCAGCACCACGAAGCCGACCGGAGCGGGGTCGCCGATCGGGATCGCGCTGACGTGCGCACTGCCGCCGCGCAGCCGCTCGACCCCGCGCCACGACGCCCATTCGCCGCCTGCCGCGGCGGGCCGCACGCGCGACACCAGGTCGGAGCACGAAAAGCGCTCGGGGTACTCGGCCGTCGCCGCCAGCAGGGAGCCGCCGGCGTCGCACGCGGCCGCGCCCATGATGCGCTCGTCCTGCGCGATTTCCGACAGCAGCGAGCGCAGCTCGGCGCGATCGGGGTCGGCCCAGTGGGCGAGCAGCGCCCGGCGCGCCCCGTTGACCGCGAGCTGGGCCCGCAGACCGGTGTCGCGCTCGAACCACGCGCGCGTGGTCTCGTGCATCACGATCGAGGCGAGCCAGGTCACCAGCGCCAGCCCAAGAAGCAGCGCCGCGACGAATCGGAGGGCAGGCCGCATGCCACCCGCGATTCAAGCACGGATCGGGTTGAGCGCAAAACTCCATCTGTTAGCCTTGCGATCGTGCGCCTCGAGGACCTCGGCCTGATCGGCAACTGCCAGTTCTCGGCTCTGGTCGAGAACACCGGCGCGGTGGTGTGGTGCTGCCTGCCGCGCTTCGACTCGGAGCCGGTGTTCTCCACCCTGCTCGACCACGAGCGCGGCGGCCGCTTCGCGATCGAGCCGGCCGAGGGCGGGCGGGGGCGCCAGTGCTACCTCGAGAACACCAACGTGCTCGAGACCCGCTTCTCGACGTCCAGCGGCGACTTCCGCGTGCTCGACTTCGCGCCGCGCTTCCTCCAGTACGAGCGCGCCTTCCGCCCGACCCAGCTCTTCCGCATCGTCGAGCCGCTCTCCGGCACGCCGCGCATCCGCGTCGACTGCAGGCCGCGCCTGGGCTGGTCGAAGGCGGCGCCGGTGGAGCTGCAGGGCTCGAACCACGTGCGCTACGAGGGCTTCGACAGCCCGCTGCGGCTGACCACCGACATCCCGCTCGCCTATCTCGGCGGCCAGGGCTTCGCGCTGACCGAGCGGCGCCACCTGGCGCTCACCTGGGGGCCGCCGATCGAGGAGCCGCTGCCGCCGTTGTGCGACCGCTTCCTGGGCGAGACGATCCGCTACTGGCAGCGCTGGGTGAAGCACTGCAGCATCCCACCCCTCTACCAGCGCCACGTCATCCGCTCGGCGCTGGCGCTCAAGCTGCACTGCTTCGAAGGCACGGGTGCGATCGTGGCGGCGATGACGACCTCGATCCCCGAGGCCCCGGGCAGCGGCCGCACCTGGGACTACCGCTACTGCTGGCTGCGCGACGCCTACTACGCGCTCGAGGCGTTCCGCCTCCTCGGCCACTTCGAGGAGCGCGAGAACTTCGTGCAGTACCTGCTCAACCTCGCCTCGGCCACGCCCGACCTGAAGCTCGCGCCCCTCTACCGCGTCGACGGCACCTCCAGCCTGGAGGAACGGGTCCTGCACGACTGGCCCGGCTTCGGCGGCGACGGACCGGTGCGGGTCGGCAACGGCGCGGCCGAGCAGGCGCAGAACGACATCTTCGGCGAGATGGTGCTGGCGCTGGCGCCGATCTTCCTCGACGAGCGCTTCTCCGCCGAGCGCTCCAAGGCGACGCTGCACCTGCTCGAGCGGCTGGCGCGCAAGGCGATCGCGGTCGCCGGCACGCCCGACGCCGGCATCTGGGAGTACCGCACCGAGGCCAAGCCGCAGACGTTCTCCAGCCTGATGTGCTGGGCGGCCGCCGACCGCATGGCGAAGGTCGCGGCCCTGCACGCACCGGCCGCGGAAGCGGAGTTCCGCAGCGGCGCCGAACGCATCCGCGACGAGATCGTCGCGCGCGCCTGGAGCCGGGAGCTGGGCAGCTTCGCCGCCACCTACGGCGACGGCACGCTCGACGCATCGCTGCTGCAGATGGCCAGCCTGGGCCTGCTGCCGCCCGAGGATCCGCGCCTGCACGCCACCGTCGACGCCATCCGCGACGGCCTCTCGCGCGACGGCTGGCTCTACCGCTATCGGCTCGACGACGGCTTCGGCGCCCCGGAGGTCGCCTTCACCATCTGCACGTTCTGGCTGGTCGAGGCGCTGGAGGCGATCGGCCGGCGCGAGGAAGCGCGCGCCGTGATGGATCGCGTCCACACCGCCGTCTCCCCCCTCGGCCTGCTGTCGGAGGACTACGAGACCACCACGCTGCGGATGTGGGGCAACTTCCCGCAGGCGTACTCGCACGTCGGCCTGATCCACGCCGCCTTCGCCGCCTCGCCGCGATGGAGCGACGTGCTCTGAGCCGGGTGATTGCCGCGGCCGCGCGCGGGCGTCGGAGGGGGACCCCGTGACGGCCTCGCTGCCGCTCGTCGATCTCGCCCTGCTGCTGGCCTTCCTCGCCTACTGCATCGCCAGCGGCCTGCGCTCGCGGCGGGCGTCGTCGGCCAACCTCGAGCAGTACTTCCTCGCCGGCCGCACGCTCCCGGGCTGGAAGGCGGGCATCAGCATGGCGGCGACGCAGTTCGCCGCCGATACGCCGCTGCTGGTCACCGGCATGATCGCCACCGCCGGCATCTTCTCGCTCTGGCGCCTGTGGATCTACACCCTGGCCTTCCTGTTCCTCGGCTTCGTCCTCGCCGGCGCCTGGCGGCGCGCCGGCGTGCTCACCGACGCCGAGCTCTCCGAGCTGCGCTACGGCGGCCGCGCGGCGACCGCACTGCGCGCGGTCAAGGCGATCTACTTCGGCACCGTGTTCAACTGTGCCGTCATGGCGATGGTGCTGTTCGCCGCCGGCTTCGTCGCCGCCCCCTTTCTGCACTGGGACGAGTGGCTGCCGGCGCCGTTCTTCGACGCGCTCGTCGAGCTGGTGCGCGCCAGCGGCTTCGCGCTCTCGCACGCCGGCGAGCCCGGCGCGGCGGCGCGCGAGAGCGCCAGCAATCTGCTGTCGCTGCTGGCGGTGCTGTCGGTGACGGCGCTCTACTCGACCACCGGCGGGCTGCGCGCCGTGGTCGACACCGACGTGGTGCAGTTCGGCATCGCCATCGGCGCGACCCTGGTCTACGCCGTGATCGTCGTCTCGCTGGTGGGCGGGCTCGCCGCGATCGCGCCGCGGCTGGAGGAGATCTACGGCGCCCGCTGGACGCGCGAGGCGCTCTCGTTCACGCCCTCCGGCGCGCGCGACGCCGGCTGGGTCGTGCTCGGCACGATCGCCATCCAGTGGGTGGCGCAGATGAACGCCGACGGCACCGGCTATCTCGCCCAGCGGGCGATGGCGTGCCGCAGCGAGCGCGACGCGCGTCAGGCGGCCGTGGTCTTCGCGCTGGCGCAGACCGTGGTGCGCTCGCTGCTGTGGATCCCGATCGGTCTGGCGCTGCTCATCCTGCTGCCGATCGCCGACGGCGGCCCCGGACTCGCGGCCGCGCGCGAGCAGACCTTCGTCGACGGCATCGCGCGCTACCTGCCGCCCGGCGCGCGCGGCCTGATGCTGACCGGCATGCTGGCGGCGCTCGCCTCGACGCTCGACTCGCACCTCAACTGGGGCGCCTCGTACTGGACCAACGACCTCTACCGCCGGCTGCTCTGCGCCGCCTGGCTGCGGCGCGAGCCGTCCGGGCGGGAGTTGGTGTGGGTAGCGCGCCTGAGCAACCTCCTGCTGATCGCGCTCGCCCTGGCGGTCCTCGGGCGCCTGTCGTCGATCGAGTCGGCGTGGAAGATCACGCTGCTGCTGGGCGCGGGGATGGGCGGCCCGCTGCTGCTGCGCTGGCTGTGGTGGCGCATGACGGCGACGGCCGAGCTGGCGGCGATCGCGACCTCGTCGCTGCTGGCACCGGTGGCGCTGTGGAGCGTCGAAGAGGAAGGCGCGCGCCTGCTGCTGGTCGCCGGCGCCGCCACCGTCGCCGCGGTCGCCGTCTCACTCGCCGGCGGGCGCGAGCCGACGGCTGGGTTGCTCGAGTTCTACCGCCGCGTCCGCCCGCCGGGCTTCTGGGGGCCGGTCGCGGTGGCCTGCGGCGAGCCGCGGCGCGCCCCCTCCGCCCGCCTGCTGCGCGGCCTGCTGCAGACCACCGCCGTCTCGTTCGCCATCTTCTGCCTGCTGGTGGCCGCCGGCACCTGGCTGGTCGGCAGTCCGCCGCCCTGGTGGTTGCCGTCGCGCCCGGCGTGGATCGCGGCGCTGCTGCTCGCCGGCGCCGGCGCCCTCGTCGCGCTGCGCCTACCCGCCCCGACGGGGCTGGCAGCTGACCTCGATCTGACAGAAGAAAGCCGCGGATGAACGCGGATGAACGCGGATCAAGCTGGTTTCCCGGCGACGAGCTCATCGAGAATCAAGCCTCGCGAGACCTTCTGAAGCATATCCGCGTTGATCCGCGTTCATCCGCGGCCTCCTGACTCTGTCACATCGCGGCGGACCAATCCGAAGAAGAACGAACGATCCGACGTCGCGCCGGGTCACCGGGCAGGGCGCGCCTCCAGACCTACTTCCGCCACCAGGTATCGAGCTGCACCCCCTGTGCCGGCACCACCGCGGGCCGGCCGAACTCGTCCCAGTAGGCGATGCGGTCGGTGCCGAGGTGCCAATGCGGAATGACCAAGTACTGCCACTGAAGCGCGCGATCGAGCGCGCGCACACGCGCCACCAGCGAGGCGCGATCGGGCGCGGCGATGACGCTCTCGATCAGGGAGTCGACGGCCGGGTTCTTCACGCCGGCGAAGTTCATGCTGCCCTTCTGCTCGGCCGCGGCGCTGCCCCAGAAGTCGCGCTGCTCGTTGCCGGGCGAGAGTGACTGCGGCCACACCTGCACGATCATGTCGAAGTCGAAGTCCTCGAGCCGGCGCTGGTACTGCGCGGTATCGACGGTCCGCACCTTGGCCTCCACCCCGAGCCGCTCGAGGTTCTTGACGAACGGCAGGACGACGCGCTCGAACATCGGGTCGACCAGCAGGATCTCGAACTGGAAGGGCTTGCCCTGGGCGTCCACCAGCTTCTTGCTCTTCGGATCGACCTTCCAGCCCGCCTCGCCGAGCAGCTTGACGGCGCGGCCGAGGTTGGCGCGGTTGTTCCCCGAGCCGTCGGTGCGCGGCGGCTGGAACTCCTGCGTGAAAACCTCGGGCGGCAGTTGGTCGCGCAGCGGCTCGAGAACCGCGAGCTCGAGCGGGCCCGGCAGTCCCGTCGCGGCGAGCTCCGAGTTGTCGAAGAAGCTGCGCGTGCGCGTGTACTGGTCGTAGAAGAGGTTTCTGTTCGACCACTCGAAGTCGAAGGCCTCGCCCAGCGCCTGGCGCACGCGCGGATCGCGGAACCGCTCGCGGCGGAGATTGAAGGCGAAGCCCTGCATGCCGGCGGGGCGGTCGTGGGGAAAGGACTCGACCTTCACCCGGCCGTCGCGCCGCGCCGGGAAGTCGTAGCCGGTGGCCCAGTTCTTGGCCGAGTTCTCGATCTTGATGTCGTAGTTGCCGGACTTGAACGCTTCGAACATCACCGTCGGGTCGAGGTAGTAGTCGGTGATGCGGACGTCGAAGTTGTCGCGCCCGACGTTCACCGGCAGATCCTTGCCCCAGTAGTCGGGCACGCGCCGATAGGTCACCCGCCGGCCGGGGTCGAAGCTGTCGACCTTGTAGGCCCCACTGCCGAGCGGCGGCTCGAGCGTGGTCTTCTCGAAGTCGCGCGTCGCCCACCAGTGCTTCGGCAGCACCGGCAACTGGCCGAGGATGAGCGGCAGCTCGGGGTTGGTGCCGGGCTGGAAGGTGAACTTCACGCCCCGTTCGCCGACCTTCTCGGCCTTGGCGACGTTGGCGTAGTAGCTGCGGAAGTAGGGCAGGCCCTTGCTGCGCAGCGTCTCGAACGACCAGAGCACGTCGTCCGCGGTGACCGGCTTGCCGTCGTGCCAGCGCGCCTGCGGCCGCAGGTGGAAGGTCACCCAGGAGCGGTCGGCCGGCAGCTCGATCGCTTCCGCCAGCAGGCCGTACTCGCTGAACGGCTCGTCGGCGGACGCCGTCAGCAGCGTGTCGTAGAGGGCGGTGAGGCCGGCCGCGGGCGTGCCCTTGACGATGAAGGGGTTGAAGCTGTCGAAGTCGCCCTGCGCCGCCAAGCGCAACTCGCCGCGCTTCGGCGCCTTCGGGTCGACGTAGTCGAAGTGGGTGAAGTCGGGGCCGTACTTGAGGTCGCCGTGGATCGCCAGGCCATGGCTGCGCACGACGCCGTCGGCGGCGAGCGCGGCGGCCGGGATGGACAGGGACAGGAGGAGAGTCAGCAGTCGCAGGGGCATCGCCCGTACTTAGCGGTCACCGGCGGATTGCGAAACCTCGGCGCGGCGGGCGGTAGTGGGTCATGCTGCGTATTCGAGAATAGCCCACTACCCGGCGGGCGGGCGGCGGCGCCCCTCTGGGGCGCGCTTCGGGGATCGGCCCGCCGGTACCCCGGGCTTGCGCCCGGGGCTATACCCCTGCGCCGCTCCGCGGCGCCCCCCAGCCGCGGGCAGCGCGGTGAGCGCGCCCAAGCGCGCGAACGGCGGGGGCGACGCCGGCGCGCGCCGTCACGGTCGCCGCGGAGCCGACACCCGCGCCCGCCCGCCGCGGGCGCCGCGGAGCGGCGCAGGAGCGTAGCCCCGGGCGCAAGCCCGGGGTTCCGCGTCGACGCGCGCCCACGCGCCCCGGAGGGGCGCAGCCTCGCCAGCGCAGCGCACGCCCGCCGCGCGGCACGCGATCCCGGCTCGGCTCACTGCGCGCGGCTGAGCGAGTTCCCCAGCAGCGCCAGGATCGCGGGCAGGACGGTGAGCGAGGCGGCGAGGTTGCAGCCGATGCCGACGGTGAGCAGCAGGCCGAGGCTGAAGATGCCCTGGTGCTGCGCCACCATCAGCGCGCCGAAGCCAACCATGGTCGTCAGCGAGCTCAGCACCACCGCCTTGCCGGTGCTGCGCGCGATCACCGAGCGCTCGTGCGAGCCGTCCTCGAGATGGCGATGGATGATGTGGATGCCGTTCGAGATGCCGATGCCAACGATCAGCGGCAGGATGATCAGGTTGGCGAGATTGAACTGCAGGCCGAACAGCCACATCAGGCCGACCGTCCAGAGCGCGCCGACGCCGAGCGGCACCAGCGCCAGCAGCGCCAGCCGCGCGTTGCGGAAATCCCACAGCACCAGAGCGCAGATGGCGATCAGCGCGTAGAGGCCGGCGTCGACGTAGCCGTCGCGCATGCGCCGGCTGGTCTCGAGGAAGCTCACCGGGCCGCCGGTGACGCGCGGGTCGACGGCGCGCAGGGCGCCGACGAACTCCTCGAGATTCGCCGGGTCCCAGGCGTTCTTCTCGGGGAAGATCTGCACCGAGAACTTCCCCGACCTGCCGATGAAGCGGCGGCGCAGCAGATCCGGCAGGCTGTCGAGCGTGATCGGCGCGGCGCGCGTGTTGCGCCGCAGGAAGTCCATCTGGTCGGCGAAGTCGAGAAAAACCTCGCGCTGCAGGGCGCGCAGGCCGGGCTCGAGGCGCGCCGGATCGCCCGCCAGCAGCGGCTCGACCCGCGCCAGCGAAGCGCGCACGCGCGCCAGGGCCGCCTCGTCGGGCTTGCGCTCGGGGTCCCACTCGCGCTCGGAGTCGTCCTGCAGCTTGAAGCGGATCGACTGCAGCAGCTCGCGGATCTCGCCGACGTCGACTTCCTCGTCCGGCGCCCCGATCGAGGGCAGCGCCGCCACCAGCGGAGCGAGGGCCTGAACCGCGGCGATGCGCTCGGGCTGCCGCTCGGGCACCAGCGAGGCCGCGCTCTCGACCCGCCCCACCACCGGCAGCGCGGCGTAGGCAGCCTCGAGGCGGCGCGCCTCGTCGAGCGTCTCCGCCACGCTCACCGCGTAGCGGCTCGAGCGCCCCTGCTCGATGATCTTGAGCTCCCAGTCGACCGACTCGGTGCCGACCGCCTGCAGGTTGAGCAGGTTGGTGTCGAAGCCGACGTGGCGCAGACCGACCGCCGACAGCAGCGTCAGCGCGCCGGTGGCCGCCAGCAGCGCCACCGGCCGGCGGTAGACGCGGTCGATCGCGTCCGACTCCCAGCGCGCCAGGCGGTGCGGCAGGCGCACGTGCGTATCGATCCAGCGCCCGACCGGGTTCTGCTTGAAGCGCTCGTACAGCACCAGCGAGGCGGGAAAGACGGTGAGCATGCCGACCAGGCACAGCAGCACGCCGCCGCCGCCGATGATGCCGAGCTCGGCCATGCCGACGAAGTCGGTGAACGCCATCGAGAAGAAGGCGACGGCGAAGGTGACCGCGCCGGCGATGATGCCGCCGCCGGAGCTGACGAAGGTCTGCCGCAGAGCCTCCTCGGCGTCGTGCCCCTGCCCCATCTCCTCCTCGAAGCGCGAGATCAGGTGCACGCCGAAGTCGTCGCTCATGCCGATCAGGATCGTCGCGAACGCCACCGAGAGGATGGTCAGGTGGCCGACGCTCAGCGTGATCCAGCCGAACGACCACGCCAGGCCGAGCAGCAGCGTCGCCACCGCCAGCAGCGGGCGTGCGAGGTCGCGGTAGAAGAGAATGAAGCACAGCCCGACGCCGGCGAGCGACAGCAGCGAGGCCAGGCTGGTGTCGCGCACCGAGGCGAGCATCTCCTCGGTCGCCAGCGCCGGGCCGCCGGTGATGCCCACCTGCAGGCCGGGATAGCGCGGCAGCACGGCGGCGAGGTGCCCGCGCACGCGCTCGATCGCCTCCTCAGCGCCCGCCATCACCGAGGTATCGTCGGGCGCCTGCACCAGGATGAAGACGAAGCGGCGGGCGTCGTCGACCAGGAAGCCGTCTTCGTCCATGTCGCTGTCCGGCCGCAGGAAGCTGCGCCAGAGCGAACCCGTCGGCCGACCCTCGGCGGCGAGCCCAATCGAGTCGACCAGCGTCTGCAGCAGCGCCAGGTCGAGCGGCGCCTCCTCTTCGGCCTCGTCCTCCTCGCCATCGGTGCCGAGGAAGCCCGAGACCAGATGGCCGACGAGCGCCGCGCTGATCTCGCGATTGATGGCGCGCAGCAGGGTGGCGAGGCTGGGGTCGGCGGCCACGCGCTCGATCACCTCGCGGTGCTCGCCGAGCTTGGCCCGCATGCTGCGAAGTTCCTCGGGCGAGAGGAACATCAGCGCCTTGCCGTCGAAGGCGTCGGGGTCGATGCGGTAGAGGACCTCGCGCGCCGCCTCCGGGTCGGCCTCGAGCATCGGCGCCAGCTCGCGCACAAAGGCCTTGGAGCGGCGCACGTCGGGGTCGTCGACGACGATGACCAGGTCGTCGCGGTCGCCGAACTCGTCCTGGTAGGCGGTGTAGATGCGGACGTACTCCTGGTCGCGCGAGATCAGGTCGTCGCGCGAGGTCTTGAACGTCAGCCAGGACTGGGTGGCGGCGAGCGCGGCCGCGGCCAGCGCCAGGCCGCCGGCGAGGAACAGCCAGGGGTGGCGATAGGTCGCCCGCGCCAGCCGCTCGAGCAGGCGGGCGCGGCGCGAGACGCGCGGGCCGGCCGCCATCAGCCGCCCTTGCCGGCCGCCGGCACCGGCGTTACACGGTCAGCCATGCACGTGACCATGGTGAAGAAGAGGCTGAGAGACGGCTCCGAGTGCCGCAAGTGCGCCGAGGCGGTGGAGCACCTGCGCAGCCGCGGCCTGCTCGACCGGATCGACGAGATCGTCTGGGCGGTCGAGGACGACCCCGACAGCCCGGGGATGGAGCTCAGCCGGCGGCTCGACGTCGAGCGAGCCCCGTTCTTCGTCGTGCGCGAGAACGGCGAGGAGAAGGTGTATCTGAGCGTGCTGCGCCTGATCGGCGAGCGGCTCGGCAAGAAGGTCAGCGACCAGGAGCACGCTCGCCAGGTCGATCCGGACGACATCGGCGGGATCTGATCCGGGCCACGTCCGGGGTCGAGACGCGCCGGTGCGGCGGCGCGTCTGGACGCGCGCGCCGCACCGGGCGATCTCGGGCGATCTCTCAGGAGGCCTTGGCCAGGTTGCCCGAATGGAGACCGCATTCCTTCATGGTCTCCTCCTCCCACCACCAGCGACCCTCGCGCTCGTGCTGGCCGGGATTCACCGGGCGCGTGCAGGGCTCGCAGCCGATCGAGACGAAGCCGCGCTCGTGCAGCGAGTTGTAGGGCACGTCGTTCTCGCGGATGTACTGCCACACCTGCTTCGACGACCAGTTCGCCAGCGGGTTGAACTTCACCAGCGTGCGGTCGGGCGAGCCGAAGGTCGGGTCGATCTGGATCACCGGCACCTCGGCGCGCGTGCCGGGGCTCTGGTCGCGGCGCTGGCCCGTCACCCAGCCGGCGAGCGGCTTGAGGGCGCGGGTGAGCGGCTCGACCTTGCGCACGCCGCAGCACTCCTTGTGGCCGTCCTTGAAGAAGGAGAAGAGGCCCTTCGCCTGCACCAGCTTCTGCACCGCCTCGGGCTCGGGGAAGAAGGTCTCGATCTGGATGCCGTAGCGCTCCCGCACCTTCTCGAGGAACTGGTAGGTCTCGGGGTGGAGGCGTCCGGTGTCGAGCGAGAAGACGCGGAACTTGCCGCCCGCCTTCACCGCCATGTCGACCAGGACGACGTCCTCCGCGCCGCTGAAGGAGATGGCGACGTCGGGCGCGTACTCCTTGATCGCCAGCGCGATGATCTCCTGTGGGTGTTTCTGGGCGTACTCTGCCGCCAGATTCGGAATCCGCTTCACGTCGAGTGCCATTTGACCTTCCTCAGAGCGAAGTGCGTGCGCCGCTGCGCCGCCTGTGAAGTCCAGCGTCTTATCAAGGGGATCGGCGTTATCGCAACCCCGCCGCGCGGGTCCCGCCACGAAGCGCGAATTCCGTACTTGGCAAGCGCGCGAGTTCCGTATATGACCGGGTCATCGCGTCGGTCTGCTCGCAACGGGCGAGCGCTGGCGCAGCCCAGCGGCGCACGGAGAGCGAAGCTCCTGAGCGCCTGAAGAGTGGGTATCATTTCGGCGACGGCCCCCGCGAACGGTGGAGGCCGCCGCTCTGAGTGGGCGGGGAACGACGGCGCGTACGGATTCGCGTACGCGGGAATCGTTTGCCCGTAGACCACGATCGAGTGGAGATCATGGACCACAGGGACATCGGCGATCCCGCCGAGGAGATGGAAGAGGATCTGGACGAGCTCGCCGCCGAGGAAGACGACGGCGACGAGGGCGAGATCCTGACGCCGGCGCCGCGCGCCGACGCCGAGGTGAGCGAAGCGGTGCGCGCCGCGCGCGCGGTCGCGGGCCGCCTCGGCATCCGCCAGCTCTACCCCGAGCAGGAGCGCTGCATCGAGGCGAGCCTGGCGGGCAACGACGTCCTGGTGGTGCTGCCGACCGGCTTCGGCAAGTCGGTCTGCTACCAGATCCCGTCGATGATCCTCCCCAAGCCGGTGGTGCTGGTCTCGCCGCTGCTGGCGCTGATTCGCGACCAGCACGAGAAGCTGCTGTCGCGCCGCATCCCGGTCGAGCGGCTGGACGGAACGATCCGCGGCACGGCGCGCAAGGCGGCGCTCAAGCGCATCGCCGAGGGCGGCTCGATCCTGATCATGACGACGCCGGAGTCGCTGGCGAACCCCGAGATGGGGGCGGCGCTCGCGAAGTCGGGCATCTCGCTGGCGGCGGTCGACGAGGCGCACTGCATCTCCGAGTGGGGCCACGACTTCCGCCCGGCGTACATGGCCCTCGGCGAGCGCCTCAAGGAGCTCGGCGGACCGCCGGTGCTGGCGCTGACGGCGACCGCGACGCAGTCGGTGCGCGACGACATCCAGCGCTACCTGGCGATGGATGACCCGGTGGTGGTCGCGGGATCGCCGCACCGTTCGAACCTCGCGTTCGAGATCATGCAGATCTCCGGCAACGACCGCGTGCGCGCGCTCACCCGCTTCGCCAGCCGCCTGCGCCGCCCCGGCATCATCTATTGCAGCACCACCAAGGCGGTCGACGAGCTCTACGGCGCGCTCAAGCTGATGCGCATGCCGGTGCACCGCTACCACGGCCGCATGTCGGGCGCGGACCGCAACGCCGAGCAGGAGCAGTACATGAAGCCCGGCCGCCGCACGATCATGGTGGCGACCAGCGCCTTCGGCCTCGGCATCGACAAGCCCAACATCCGCTACATCGTGCACTACACCGCGCCGGCCTCGCTCGAGCAGTACGTCCAGGAGGCGGGTCGCGCCGGCCGCGACGGTCGCAAGGCGAACTGCGTCCTGCTGTTCGATCCGCGCGACCGCGAGACGCACGAGGCGCTGCTGCAGACCAGCCGCGTCCGCCCCGACCAGCTCTACCGCATCGCCTCCGCCCTCGCCGCCTGGAAGGACGAGGAACGCGTGCCGAGCATCGAGGCCCTGGCCCTGTCGGCGCAGCTGAGCGACCGGCAGACGAAGGCGCTGCTGGCGGTCCTGGAGGAGGCCGGCTTCGTCTCCGACGACGACGACGGCATCCGCGTCCTGCTGCCGGCCGACGAGTTCGAACCGATGGCGCGCAGCCTCGCCGGCCGGTTCATGACCCTGAGAACCCAGGACGGCCGGCGCCTCGACCAGGTCGCCGAGTACGCCGACTCGCGCGAGTGCCGCGCCGTCTTCCTGCGCCGCTACTTCGGCGAGCAGGAGGGCGAGCCCTGCAACCTGTGCGACATCTGCCGCGGCGCGCCGGCGCGGCCGTCGACCTTCTGGCAGCCGATCGCCCGCCCGCAGCGGCAGAAGAAGCGCCGCCGCACCCGCGGGCGGCGCCGCCGCAAGAAGGGCAACAAGGGCAATCAGCCCCAGCCGACCGTGAGCGCACCGCCGATTCCGGAGAATTGACGGGATGGGACTGTGGGACTCATGGGACAGGCCATATGTCCCATGAGTCCCATAGTCCCATCCTCACCGGGGCCGCGCCGCCAGCACGGCCGCGGTCGCCGGCAGCACGGCTTCGCCGCGCGCGATCAGCGCCGCCAGATCGTCCATGTCGCGGGCTTCGTCGACGTCGAAGGTCGGTGGTAGCAACGTCAGCTCGAGACCCAGCTCGGCGGCGCGCGCCTGGGTGCGGGCACAGGTCTCGGCGCTGCTCATCGGCACACCGCGGAAGAGGTCGAGCGGCCGGCGCAGGCCGATCAGGCAGTAGCCGCCGTCGCGCGTCGGCCGCAGCACGGCGTCGGCCGCGGCGAGCGCGGTGAAGGCGGCGCCCAGCGCGGCGGCGTCGAGGTGCGGCGCGTCGGCGCCGATCATCACCACCCGCTCGGCGCCGCCGGCGAAGAGGTCGGCGAAGCAGGCCTCCATGCGCTCGGCCAGGTCGGCGCCGCGCTGGTCGATGCGCTCGACCGCCTCCCCCAGCTCGGCGCTGAGGTCGGCACCCGGGGGATGCACCGCCCACACCAGGCGCCACGGTCCCGCGCGCAGCGCCGCGTGCAGGTCGCGCAGGAAAGCGACCGCCAGCGCGCACGCCGCGCCCTCCCCGATGGCGCGCGCCAGGCGCGTCTTCACCGCCCCGGGCACCGGCTTCTTCGCCATGATCGCGACCACGTCGGCGCTCACGCGACTCCTCCACTCGACGGTGGGCGCAGCGCGACCCGCACCGCCTACGTCTCACGCTCGCGACCGGACGATCGCGGCCCCGCGGGCGCGTCGGCACCCCCGCCGGCGCGCTTCGCCGCCAGCAGCTCGGCGCCGCGGCGGGCGACGGCAGCGACCAGGTGTCCCATCTTCGGGTGCTCGGGCTCGAGGTCGACCGGCAGGCCGTGCGCCCGCAGCCCCTCGCTGCACACCGGCCCGATCGAGGCGACGACGCAGCGCTGCGCCTCGCGGTGCAGGGCCTCCGCCAGCCCCAGGTCCGCCGCCACCTGCATCACGTGGTACACCTGGTTCGCGCTGGTGAAGAGCACGAGGTCGCATTCGCCCCGCGCCCAGGCCGCGATCGCCGCGCGCAGCGGCGCCGGATCCTCGGGCAGCGCCCAGCGGTAGACCGGCACGCGCAGCAGCGCCGCCGCGCGCGCCGAGAGGCCGGCGACCAGCTCGTCGTTGACGACCCCGTACTCCTGCAGCGCCACGCGCTTGCCCGCCAGCGGCATGCTCTCGTCCAACGCCGCCAGCAGCTCGCGCCAGGTGTTCGGCTCGGGCACCGTCAGCGCCGGCGCCAGGCCGAGCTCGCGCAGCGCCGCCACCGGCTTCGGCCCGCGCGCCACCAGCGCCACGCCGCGCAGCAGCTCGACCAGCCGCGGGCGGGGACAGCGCGGCTCGAGGCTCGCGACCAGCGCGCGCGTGCCGACGCCGGTGAGCAGCACCAGGACATCCATCTCGCCCGCCTCGAGTCGGCGCAGCAGCTCGAGCGCCGCCGCGCTCTCCTCGAGCGGCACCTCGCGCATCGACGGCGCCACCGTCGCCACGCCCCCGTGGCGCCGGATCAGCTCGCCCATCTCCGCCGCGCGCCGGCTCTCGAACGCCAGCACGCGCAGCCCTTGGAGTGCCGCCGCGTCCATGCGGCGGAGAGTAGCGCGCCCGCGCGCCAAGAAGAACAGCTCGGCGGCGGTCACCGCCGCTCTGGATCCGCGGCGAAGCAGGCTGACGTCCTACTGCGCAACCACGAGAGAATCCACCTCGGCAGAGCGGGATGTCAGATCGAAGAACGTCCTCGCATCGACGAAGGCGGAACGCCACGCCCACGACGCTTGCGCATGCTGTCGCAGACGAGGCCCACGACACACGGAACGATGACGAGATTCGCGACGAGGTAGGGACCCATTGTCTCCGGGGGCACGACGAGGCGGGCGACGAAGAGCGCAACGCTGCCCAGCAGCACCGGGAGCTCGAGTAGAGCGGCGGTCGTCGGAAGCTGGCTCCAGTTCCAATGGCGTCGAACGCTCCCAATGCGAGACAAAGCATAGATGGCGCTCACGTGGTAGATGAGCACTCCCCCAACGAAGAGCCGGGTTGCGCGATCGACGGCGAGTGCAGACATGGCCGCGCCCAAAGTCAGCAAGAGTCCCCATACGCATGCGGCACAGGACAACAGCGTCGCGACCTCCCGAGCAGCTGATGCCAGGCGGGTCATTTCTTCGCCACGCATTGCAGCTCGGCCTCCAGGCATTGCGCTTCGCAGTATGTGACGGCCCCCAGCACAGAGGCCGGACCGGCTGCCTGGACGCAGTCCTTCTCCGATTCACTCCCGTAAAGGTGAAGGGTCGACAGGCCCGCAAGCGAAGCCGCGATCCCAGTGACGGCTGTTCCCTCGGCGAGGGAAAGAGTTCCAGCAGCATCAATCCTGTTGACGGGATCTCCGAAGGAATACTCGTACAAGTTCGATGTTTCGCCCTCAAACCCGATCGGATCCTTGGCCGTCCAGCGACCGACCACCGGGTCGTAGTCCCTCGCGCCGAAGCGGACCAGGCCGGTGCGGGGGTCGTCGAGTCCGCCGGCGAAGCCGAAGGGGAGG